>OJPW01000025.1_pt1 | contig 167033 bp, 143 predicted proteins | sample 1598571 | NCBI WGS metagenome assembly OJPW01 (sample SAMN03922493, study PRJEB24848) | human gut metagenome | isolation source: stool sample | host: Homo sapiens | place: Germany | collected 2011-05
ATCTACACAAGGAGTATCGTCGGCAGCGTCAGATGTGTATAAGAGACAGGCAGACGAGATCGCATATGTCCACACTGCAAACATACATGTTCCGGCGTTACTTGCAAATATGGGAGGGCCGGAGCAGACCCCTCTGGGCTGTATTGCGTGCCGCTGCGGCTGGGCGTATACTGGTGGTTCGGATGTAACCTCAACCCTGCGGCGGCATGCCGTTTGATATGACCGTACATGAAATACGCGCGCTTCTGGCTGCGGACAAAGCCACAGTAGGTACATGGCTGCAGCTGCCTTCTGCGGATGTGGCGGAGCTTATGGCTCGCGCGGGCTATGACTGGGTGGCTGTGGATATGGAACACGGCTCCTTTGGCCGCACCGGGCTGCCGGACATCTTCCGGGCCATCGAATGCGGTGGGGCTGCACCCTTTGCCCGCCTGCCCGAAGCCGGGAAAACCCAGATCAAGTCCGCTCTGGAGGCGGGTGCTCAAGGGCTGATTTTTCCCATGATTGAAAGCCGTGAGCAACTGGACCGCGCCATTGACTGGGCCGTTTATCCCGGCCAGGACCATTGGCGTTCCGCCGGAGAAACCGCCGGTGAATACAGGGGAGTGGGCTTCTGCCGGGCCAATGCATTCGGCAAATGCTTTGACGAGTATCGCGGCTCCCTCGCGCCCGAAATATTTCTTGTGGCGCAGATAGAGCATATCCGCGCTGTGGAAAACCTGGATGCCATCCTGTCGCATCCGCGCCTGGACGCCATAATGGTCGGTCCATACGACCTTTCCGGCTCCATGGGGCTTACGGGGCAGTTTGACCATAAGGACTTCAAGGCGGCTATGGAGCGCATCGCGGCCGCCTGTGCGCGCCACAAGGCCCGCATGGGACTGCATATCGTGCAGCCCGACCCGGTTGAACTCGGGCGGCAGATCGCGGCAGGCAGCCGTTTTATTGCCTACGGCATTGATTCCGTCTTTCTCTGGCATGCTGCTGAGCGGCCGGATCAGGGAGAATAACTGTGAAAATAACCGTTTTTGGCGGATCCGGCTTTCTGGGTTCGCATATTTGCGACAAGCTTTCTGATGCCGGGCATGCTGTCACAATTGTTGATCTGCATCCCTCTCCCTGGCTGCGACCTGATCAGGCCATGCTCACGGGCAATATTCTTGAAGAAGAAACCGTGCGCAGGGCTGTGGAAGGCGCAGACATGGTGTTCAACTACGCGGGTATAGCCGACATCGGCGAAGCCAATAACCGCCCGGTGGACACAGCGCGCATCAATGTGCTCGGCAACGTCATGATTCTCGAAGCCTGCCGTCAGGCCGGGGTACAGCGCTATGTCTTTGCCAGTTCCCTGTACGTGTACGGCAAGTCGGGCGGTTTTTATCGTTGCAGCAAGCAGGCGTGCGAGCTGTATATTGAAAATTATCAGGCCATGCACAACCTGCCTTACACCATACTGCGGTACGGTTCGCTGTACGGTCCCCGGTCAGACCGGCGTAACGCCATCAACCGCTTTGTGTACGAAGCTCTTTCCACAGGCGGCATTACCTATTACGGCGCGCCTACGGCCCTGCGCGAATATGTGCATGTGGATGATGCCAGCGCCGCCACCCTGGCCGTGCTGGCTCCGGAATTTGAAAACCAGAATATCATCATTTCCGGCAATCAGCCCATGCGGGTCGGCGACCTGTTCAAGATGATCGGTGAAATGCTGGGCAAGGAACTGGTCATCAATTACCAGAACGATCCCAACAGCGGGCATTATCAGGTAACGCCCTATGCCTTCATGCCCAAGGTGGGGCGCAAGCTGGTGCCGCCGCTTACCGTGGACCTCGGGCAGGGCATCCTGCGCGTTATGGAAGAAGAGCATAAGGAAATGCATCCGGAGCTGGAGTCAGAGGGCGGCTATCTCGTGGCTACAGACGACTAGGCGCTGTTTGCGCACGGCTTTTTTCTTTCGTTCGTACAGGCTTTCTCGCCAAAACGCCTGTACGGTGAGCCATGCTGAAAATATTTCTGAAATTTTGAGGCCATAAGGAGCCGCTGTATGAACATTATTGCCATTATTCCCGCGCGTATGGGGTCCAGCCGTTATCCCGGCAAGCCGCTTGCCCTCATCCACAACGTACCCATGGTGGGCCATGTGGCCTTTCGCACGGGCATGAGCAAAACGCTTTCTTCCACCTATGTGGCCACCTGCGATGAAATTATAGAAAATTACTGCAAGGATGCGGGCCTGCCCTGCGTCATGACCGGCGATCATCATGTGCGCTGCTCTACGCGCACGGCCGAAGCCCTGCTCAAGATCGAGGCCGCCACCGGCAAAAAGGCCGACATTGTTGTTATGGTGCAGGGCGACGAGCCTATGGTGCGGCCCGAGATGATCGACGCCGCCGTGGCCCCCATGCTGGCTGATCCGTCCATCAACGTGACCAACCTCATGGCTGATATGGATACCCTTGAAGAATTTGAAGACCCCAATGAAGTCAAGGTGGTGGTGGACAAGTTCAACGATGCCCTCTACTTCTCGCGCGAGCCGATTCCTTCGCGCAAAAAGGGATCGGACAAGGTGCCCATGCGCAAACAGGTCTGCATCATTCCTTTTCGCCGCGACTATCTGCTGCGCTTTAACGAAATGGAAGAAAGCCCCCTGGAGATCTACGAATCCGTGGACATGATGCGTATCCTTGAATACGGCGAAAAGGTGCGTATGGTTCCCACGGCCAGCCGCACCTGGAGCGTGGACACGCCCGAGGACCTCGTGCGCGTCTGCCGCCTTATGGAAGGTGACGACCTTATGAAGGAATACAGCAAATAATCATGGCTGCGCTCGAAAAAACGGGCATGACGCAAGAAGCGGGGCAGGCCGGACGGGCCGGCCCTGCTGTACCTTCCGAATCCGCCGGTACCGCAGCGCCGGAGCATGGCGCTCCGGGCTGGCGCCGCCGCCTCGGGGCTGCGCTGGAAGAGCTGTGGATAGCCCTGCTCGGCTGGATACCCACGCCCGTGGGGCTGGCCCTGCGGCTTGCAGGCTGGCGCTGGCTTTTTGCCCGTTGCGGCTCGGTGCGCTTCAGCACGGGGCTGAGCCTTGCAGGCTGCCGGGGTATGTGCCTGGGCAGCAACGTACGCCTTGGGCGCGGCTGCTTTATCACTGCCACAGACGGCGAACTGGTGCTGCACGACAACGTGGCCCTGTCGCCCTATGTGCATGTGGGGGCCGATGCGGGCCGCATTGAAATCGGCGCGCACACGGCCGTGGGACCGGGAACGGTCATACGCGCGGCCAATCACTGCATAGCCCGTCAGGATGTGCCCATGATGCATCAGGGGCACGTGCCGGGCGAGATCATTATTGAAGAAGACGTATGGATAGGGGCCAATTGCGTCATTACGCCCGATGTGCGCATCGGGCGCGGTGCGGTGGTGGGAGCGGGGGCCGTGGTTACCCGCAATGTGGCCCCCTTCAGCATAGTGGGCGGGGTTCCGGCCCGTGTCATCGGCATGCGCGGGCAGAGCGGACAACCTGTGGGCGGCCAGATCGCGTAAGGGCTGTTGCCGCCAAGTCCCTTTGTGCGGGCGCTTCGTCAAAAGATAGTTTTGGCCGTTAAGGCATGGCACAAGTACCTTTCTATAAAAAAGTCCTATTCCCCGGAGTTGCACCAATGGGATTAGTGAATACCTTGTAAGAAAGTACAAAAGCTCTTGCAGAAAACAGGCGCAGACACATCCGGCCTGCCGGGAAAAGACCACTTCAAGGCATACGCCCGGATGCCGAAAAGGATAATTATGTCACTGCAATGTATTGTTTTTGACTGTGACGGTGTCATACTGGACAGTGTGCCCGTAAAAACCCGCGCCTTTGCCCGCATTGCCGCGCCTTACGGGCAGGAGGCGCAAGACCGCTTTGTCATGTACCACAGCCTGCACGGCGGTGTGAGCAGATACAGGAAATTTGAATGGCTTTACAACGAAGTGCTCGGCCGTGAGATAACGCAGGACGAGTCCGAAAGACTGGGCCGCCTGTTTGCAGAATACGCCCTGGACGAAGTGCGCCGCTGCCCGCTTATTCCCGGCGTCAAGGATGTGCTGGACACCTGGAAGGGCAGGCTGCCCCTCTATGTCTGTTCCGGTGCGCCCCATGAAGAAGTGCAGGCTGTGCTGCGCGAGCGCGGGCTGGATCAGTACTTTACGTCCATTCACGGCTCTCCCCCGGCCAAGGCCCGGCTTCTGGCCCAGATTGTGGCCCCCCTGCCCCTGGCCCCGGAAAATGTGCTTATGGTGGGAGACGCCCCCACAGACCGCGATGCAGCGGAAGACGTGGGTACACTTTTTTACGGCGTGGGGCCGGACATCAAGCCGGCTTCGGACACCGCCTACCCCTGGGCCGAAGACCTTACGGGTCTCAATGACTGGATTGCGGCCCGCGTGGCCTCGGCCTGAGCAACGTATAACAGCACGCCCCGCAGGTTGCCTGTGGGGCTTTTGCGTCTGAACTATGAAAAAAAGATTATATATACTGCTTGCCTGCCTTATGGCTCTGCTCCTTGTGGGTTGCGACTCCGGCGGCAATGAAGACGCCTCTTCCGCAGCAAAGGAACAGGCACGGCAAGCGCCGGAAACGGATCGCGCCGGGGCCGACAGGGCTTCGCAGGACCGCTTGCCCTATGAAGAGCAGGTTCAGGGGCCGCCGCCCTCACAGGAAGAGCTTGAAAAAGCCGACGCCCTGGTGGCTTTCTATAACGTGGCTGCGGCCACTCTGGCCGAACCCTACTATGCCCAGGCCGAGGCTATGCTGGAAAATGTGCGCCATTACCTGCGGGAATGGACGTTGCCCCCGCGTCCTGCGCCTGGCGGGGATGGCAAGGTGCTTGCGCGTCGTCTGGCGGCTCCTGCGGATATGTTCGGCGAGGATGCAGCCGCGGCCCTTTCCCAGTGGGTCGAAGATATGGAAAAGAGCATCCAGAGCATGCGGGCCGACTACGCGACGCTGGGGCGCTATGTGCGGGATGAAAATATCCGCGATGATGGCGTGAAGGGCCGCGCCCTGGCGGCCAGTCTGGAAAAGGGGCATGAGCGCTTTATGGCCGCCCGGGACGGGTATCTGGCCCTTGTGGAGGAGCGGGCCGTCAAAGCCGAAGAAGCGCTGCTTTACGGGCATCCGCTCAGGCGGCAGATTCTGGAAGCCAGAAATATTTTCAGCCTGTACGTCACCGCGGCGGAGCTGCTGGCCGCCCAGACACCCGACCGCCAGGCTCTCGGGCAGGTGCGGAGCAGGCTTGAGGCCGGGCTGCGCCGGGCCGGGCAGCCGCCATTTCCGGCTGCCCCGGAGGTGGAGCGGGCCTATCGTGATTTTCTTAAACAGGCTGCCCGGTATGAGGTTTTTCTGGCCCGGGGGCTGGACGAAGGCTTTTACAGCCCGGTGCGGCAGGAACTGAACAATACCGCCCAGGAAAGTCGTCAGGCCTATAATATTTTTGTACGCACGGCCAATTCCAACTGAACAGGCCTTTCCGGCGCGGAAAGCAGTGCGGCATTTTCAGACAGGGCAAAAATCCCTGCGGCCTGCAAGGCGCAGCGCAAGGTTTTATGAAAAGAGCGAAAAAGGCCCCTTTTGCATAAGGGGCCTTTCTTGCTACTCTCTTTTGAAGACACTCACTACGCGTTTGCCATGGCAAGCATATGTGTTGCGGTCTTTATCCATACGCCCTTCGGTAGCGGAACTGTCCTGCACTTTTGTGGCATATGTCTGCCCGCGCAGCTGTCAGGGCGTTTCAACGCGAAACTGGTCCAGAAGATATTGTCGCCATGCTGCGGCGGGTCTGTCCGCTGCCGGGCACAAGCCTCGGTATATATCAATCGGGCAGCCACGCCCTACAGGAGAGCAGCCGTGAATACTGTCAGCTATTGTCCCAACAGCCTGTGCACAGGCACTGCCGATGCGGCGGATGTTGAGGTCTATGGGCCGGAAGTTGCCCGTGTTGCCCGCGCCTTTCATCAGGGCTTTGACCGCTATGCGCCCACGCCGCTGGTACGACTGAAAAATCTTGCTCATGAACTGGGGCTTGGCGAAATTCTGGTCAAGGACGAGTCGCAACGTTTTGGCCTCAATGCTTTCAAGGTGCTGGGCGGTTCTTACGCGGTGGCGCGTTATCTGGCCCGGCGGCTTGATTTGCCCATGAGCCGGGTCAGCCCGCAACTGCTGCGCTCCGCCGAGGTGCATGAGCAGCTGGGAAAGATTACCCTGGTGACGGCTACTGACGGCAATCACGGCCGGGGCGTAGCCTGGACTGCCCAGCAGCTCGGCATGGGGGCCACGGTCTTCATGCCCGCAGGCTCCGCGCCGGTCAGGGCTGAAAACATCCGCAAGACCGGAGCGCAATGCACCATAACCGACCTCAACTATGATGATACCGTGCGTCTGGCCATGCAGCACGCGCAGGAAACGGACGGCGTGCTTGTGCAGGACACGGCCTGGGACGGGTATGAAGAGGTGCCGCTCTGGATCATGCAGGGGTATACGACCCTGGCTCTGGAAGCAGACGAACAGTGGCGGGATTGCGGACTGCGCCCGCCGACCCATATTTTTCTGCAGGCCGGGGTGGGGTCCTTTGCGGCGGCGGTGCTTGGGTATTTTGCTGCCGTGTGGGGTGATGCCGCGCCGCAGGTCATTACTGTGGAGCCGCAGGCTGCCGACTGCTTTTTCCGTTCCTTCATGGCCGGAAACAGCGCTCCCCGCGCGGTCAGCGGCCATATGCGAACCATCATGGCAGGGCTTGCCTGCGGTGAGCCGAGCAGCCTGTGCTGGCCCCTTTTGCGCGATAGGGCCGTGGGTGGCCTATCCTGCCACGATGTGGTGGCCGCCAACGGCATGCGCATCCTTGCCGCACCGCTGCCGGGCGACAGCCCCGTGTGCAGTGGCGAATCCGGGGCGGCTCCCCTGGGGGCCATCGAGCAGATCATGAAAAATCCGCAGATGCAGGACGTCCGTCAGGCCTTGAGGCTGGACGCAGCCTCCCGCATTTTGCTTTTCAGCACCGAAGGGGATACCTCGCCCGAACTGTACCGCCAGATTGTCTGGTACGGCCGCTGCGCCGGGGTGGAGGCAGGATGGCCGTCATAACCAGAGCATTTTTACTTGAAAATGCTTTGGCGGCTGCGCGAGCAGGCGCAACGTATTTGCGTTGTCAAACGCCGTAGCGGGTGTGTTTTGCCTGTGAGAAGCGGTATTCCCAACGTACAGTCTATATAAGGGCATGACGGGCGGGATCGCCCAGGCCCCAGGACACGACAACGGAATAAAAAGGCCGTACGGATATTGTGATATGCCCCCATCAGAGTAGACAGCGATATAAAGGCCACTAGGCTGAACGCTGTAACCTGATGGGGGTTTTTATGTATTGCGCAAACATTGTGGCTTTGTTGCGTCAAAAAAACATCCGTTGGGTACGCCACTGTGCCGGCTTGCGCCGCAATGCCGCCACTGGCGGCTCCTGTGCGGGCGCAGGCTGTGCACCTGGAATGCCGGATGTACAGGCTTCAGGCGCAAAGGCTGCACGTGTTCATGCGCCCGGCGTTTTCAGCCCGGTGATGGAAAACTATTTTCCGCGAATCCAGTAGGTTTCAAAGCCGTCCTGCAGCCAGCCGTCCTGCACCTGGGTGCACCCTGCCTGCTTGAAAAGCTGACGGTATTCATCGCGCGTGCGCCGCCAGCCCCAGAATTGCTGACGCCGTATCCCCAGATAATGCAGGAAGCCGCGAATAACAATCTTTATGGCGTTGACGAAGCTGCCGATAAAGGAATCCTCTTCCAGCAGGGAGGCCGAAAGCAGGATGATCTCTCCGCCGGGGGCCAGCTGGGCGCGCAGTTCCTGTAGCAGGTAGGTGAATTCGCGCGTGGGAATGCCGTAGTCCACAGTGGAAAGATAGATCATGTCATAGTGGACATCAGGCGGCAGGCAGGCCGGGGGCAGGCCGATATAGATGCGCTCGCTGGGAATCTGCTGGCGCAGCCATTTCATGCCGACAGTGCTCGGCTCGTTGACGTGCAACTCCAGCTCGGGCATTTCCTCCAGCAGGATTTTTTCCATATAGCCCACGCCGCTGCCGATAGACAGCACACGCACAGGCTCTGTGCGGGGCTGGGCTTCCCTGGCGACCTGATCACGCAACTGGCCGATGAGCCAGCGGGCGTCTTTGCGTTTGTTTTCGCGCCAGACAGCGGGCAGATCGTCCCAGTTTTTGTAGCGGCGAAAAAGCTCTTCGTAGAACACCGCATAGAACTTGGGTTCCGCCAGATGGAAAAAGGAGATATGCGAAAAGGACGTAAAGGGTATGCCCTGCCAGCTTTCTTGATAAAATCGCCGCACGTCAAGCCTCCGATCATGGCTGCAAGTATGCGTTATTGCAACGCCGAAGCCACTTCACACACTGTCAAGTATACCCCAAGCCACCCCAGGGCGCAATGCGCCGTCAATTGTTCTGCTGTGCGCTTTTTGCACACACAAGGGTTCGTGTGCGCCGCGCAGGGCTGCGGAATCATTGACCTGTATGGCCGGACGGGCCGGTTCCGGTTCGAATCGGTCCGAATCGGCTCGAGCCGGGCAAAAGGGGCAGTGGCTTGCCTGTATGCCCGACATGGGTGGTATGGCGCGCAAGGGTGGCTGTAAAAAGAATCTTTGTCAATGGACGGGGGGCGACACCGATTGGCGCCGCCCCCCGTGTTTCAGACTGTCATTTCAGGGTCGCAGACTCTAGAGCAGTCAACTTTGAAAAAGCTGGAACGCCCTGCGTGGATTTTTTAAAAATCCGCGCCGCGAAATGCTGGCGGGGCGCACTTGCTTCACCGTTACGGCAAAGGAAGCTGCAGGCAGACAGCAGTGATGGTTCGCTGTCAGGCAAGCACGCAGGCGTTATGCTCTAATGGCCCTTGGAGCAGCCGTTGCGTCCCTTTTTTTTGGGGAACAGCACAAAGTTCCAGTACACCACATAGAGGGGCAGAACCACAAACATCATGGCGTAAGCCCAGCTCTTCGTATAGAGGAAGTAATCGTAAAAAGTATGGAATTCCATAGTATTCTCCTCTCCCTGTTGGCTAGTGCTCATCCCTGAAGTCGGGGTGTTCGTACAGCACCGGCATGTGGTAGATGATAAAGCGGTACACGGTCACGATCATCGTTACCACAAAGATGGAAATGCATATTTCCCAAATGCTGGGGAAGTAGCGTTCCGCCGGGGGCAGGTTGTAGTTGAAGGCGATCATGGACACGTTGAAGCGGTTCAGAACGATGCCCAGCACGGTATTGGCCGACGCAATACGGCACAGGGTCAGGTTGCGGTCGCGTGCGCCCTTGGCATAGAGCAGGGCGGGCAACAGCACGAAGCCCAGCATTTCAACCAGCCACCAGGCCCCGTAGCCCGAGAAAACGTAGGGCAGGTTGGCCTGCACAAGCATGTCAATAAGCTTGAGCATGAAGTAGGCGAACAGGATGAAAGAAGCAGCGCGGGAAAAGCTGAGGACCACGCCGTCAGATTCACGCAGGTGGGTTTCGTCCATGTAATGGTGCAGACCCTTGTGGGCAAATATGCCTTCAAAGATGACCATGGAGGCTCCGGCAGCCATCGAGCTGACGAAGAAAAACATGGGCATGAAGGGCGAATACCACAGGGGGTGCAGCTTTTCAGGCGCAATCAGGTAGAGCGCGCCCAGTGACGACTGATGCAGGGTGGACAGGGTAACGCCAAAAATGGTGAGCACGATGGTGCTGTGCACCACGAGCCTGCGCCATTTGATAAGGCAGGGGAACTTTTGTGCCAGCCATTCCATAGGCGCCACGGAAAACTCGATGAAGAGCACCGTAACGTAGGTGGCCACGCACAGGCCCACTTCAAAGAGTACCGAGGTGGTTCCCGGGAAGAAGAACATGAAGGGCAGCCGCAGTGGATGGCCCAGGTCATACAGAAGGGCCACGACCACAAAACCGTAGCCGAGAAAGGCCGTGGTAATGGCCGGGCGCACGGCGGAGTGAAACTGCTTCATGCCCATGACGTAGCAGGCCACGGTGGTAAAGTAGCCACCTGCCGCCAGCGCCACGCCGCAAAGCAGGTCAAAGCCGATCCAAAGGCCCCAGGGCTGGGTGTTGCTCAGGTTGGTGACCGAGCCGATGCCCATGGTAAAGCGGATAACGGTAATTATCAGGCCCACCGTCAGGATGATGGCGGTGATGATATTGCCCGGAGTAGGTTTGAGAAACTCGTCCAGGTTAAACAGCTTGCCCTTGCTGGGAATGACGATGCTGTGCTGTGACATTTACTTATCCTCCCCGTGCCCCGTGCACGCCGTTTCGCGGGCCTTGAGGGCCTCTGTCATGGCGCGGCGGGCCGTATCGGCAGCGCCCGGCCCCTGGGTTTCCTCAATTTTGCGTACGGCGGCGTCAACGGCGGCGGCCACGTCTTCACGGGCCTCCTTGACCTTGCCATCCGTTTCAGCCTTGTACATGGCTTCGCGACGTTTGCTGATGGCGTAAGCACCGCCGAAGAGCACGGGCCAGAAGGCCACGATCATAGGCACTGCGCCCAGAGCGCCGTAGGTCAGCTCGCCCATGGGGCGGTTGCCGAGATGGGTATCAAGGCCGAGCTGCTTCAGTTCATCGCCAGCCAGCGGAGCATCATCCGCCGGAACAGCCGCGGCTGCCTGTCCCACTGCGGGGCTGAGCACCATCCAGGCAGTGCCGCCTGCGTCAAACTCGCCATAGAGGTAGTTGACGTACTTGCCGGGATTATCGGCAATGCGGGCGCGGGCCACTCGGATCAGGTCGCTGCGGCGGCCGAAGGTGAGGGCGTCCTTGGGGCAGGCCTGCACACAGCCGGGCAGCTTGCCTTCCTTGAGCAGCGGCTCGCAGAAGGTGCACTTTTGCACGAGGGGGTCAAAGGCCTCATCGTACTGGAAGCCGGGAACATAGAAGGGGCAGGCGACCATGCAGTAACGGCAGCCCACGCACTGTGAGCCTTCGTAGTGAACAGCGCCGTTGGGCTGCTTGGTAAAGCACTTGGCAAAGCAGGCGGAAGCGCAGGCCGGGTCGTTGCAGTGAAAGCACTGCAGCTTGCGGAATACGTCCTTGCCGTTGACCTTGTACTTGTTCACCACGGTCCATTCATATTCGCCCGTGCGGCGGTGCGTGTCGCACACCGTAAGGTCGCTGAAGGGTTTTTTGGGTTTGGGCAGGTGGTTGACCTTGTTGCAGGCCTCTTCACACTTGCGGCAACCGATGCAACGGGTGGTGTCGTGCAGCACCCCGTAACTGTCTGCGTAATATGGGAAGGTATGGGGGCCGGCCTGGGCCACCTTGGCTGAGCCAAGGGCCGAGACCACGCCCGCGCTTCCCAGAATGGTCAGAAATGTTCTGCGTTTCATATCTTACTCCATGCTAGTCGGCGCTCTTGGGCGCAGCCTTATGGCAAGTGGTGCAGTCGGTGTCACGAGGACGCGCGACATCCATGCCCTTGTGGCAACCCATGCACTGCAGATGGTAGGCGGCCATAAGGTTGGGACGACCGGGATTGGCCTTGTCGATCTCCTTGGTGTGGCAGCTGCCGCACTTGGGAGGCGTAAGGGAAAGCGGGCTTCTGTGGTGGCAGGTAGCGCACAGGATTTCAGGCTTGTTGTGGAAAGCCTGGGCCAGCTTGTCGTCCTTGATTCTTTCCATAAGGGACGTGAGGTGGCGGCGGTGGGTAAAGTTGCTCGGCTCGTACTTGTCAGCCAGAGCATCAATGACCACCTTGTAGGGGGCCAGCATGGGGGAAACAGGCTCAACGGTCTTCTGGGCCAGCACGGTTTCTGCCGCCAGAGCTTCGTTATCGCCGGGCAGCAGGGTGCCGTTAATGCCCTTCTGCATCTGTTCGGGCGTCATTGAAGGCGTGATGTTGTGGCAGGTGGCGCACCATGCCTCGTCACGCTTGGGCGTGACAATGGCGTGACAACCCGCGCATTCGCGCCGCTCTTTGGTTTGCTGTTCGTGACAGCTCACGCAGCTGACGGGCGTGTTGCCCTTGGCGCGTTTGGCGATATTGGTGGCATGCATGGCGCGGTCAAGGGTGATGTAATTGCCCTCGGCCTTGCCTTCTACCGTGTGACAGGTGCTACAGGACACCGGATCGCCCGTGTGGTGACAGGTCTCGCAGTTGTCAATCTTCTTTTCGTGGATAAGATGGTTGAAAACCACGGGTTTCATGGCCGCGCCCTTGGGATTGGGCTTTTCGCCGACCGGAAACATGACTATAGCCGATGGCGCGCCGCTGTCTGTTGGCTCCAGGGCTGCGGCCTTGGCCGTGCCTCCCATCGCCGTGAGACACGCCGCGCCAGCCAGGGCTATAGCCGCCAGCAGAAGCAGTGATGTGCCGTTCCTCATGTGCTTGTCCTTTTGCATTCAGACATTACCCCAAGCCCGCCACTCAAGGGTGGCGGGATCCTCCGGCCCCGCCGATCCCTGCGGGGGGCAAACACGCAGATATTGCAACGGTATCGCAGGCTGCAAGACTCGTCAAGGAGGTCAGAGACTTGGAACGGCTTCTCATGCTTGGAAAAACAAGGAGATTGAGAAATATTTCATTAAAAAATAGGTTTTTATTTTGGCGGTTCGCGCCAATGCTTTTATTTGTTTCTCCACGTTGTGCATAACTGGCACATGCTCCGGCGCGGGCAGATAAAAGTAAAAATTTTATGGAATGTGGCCTGAAAAGGACGATGTGTGCGCTTTGCGCTTGACCTACAGATAAAGATGCTCTACGTGCCAAGATGATTTGGAAGCAGCGTGATGATACCCCGGCCCTGCCGGGGAATGCGCCCCCCCCTTTACGGGCCGTGCCGTCTTTCCGCAGAGGACGGCATCCACGGGGTGCGCCTGCCGCCTGAATGGCTGTGGAATGAAGGGCTGCGTAACCCCAACGGAGGATCGTTGATGAAGAATGTTGAAAGCCTGTTACAGGGCAACGAGCTGTTTCAGAAAAATTATTTCAGAAAAAATGAATCCCAGCTTCTGGATCTGGTCAGCAGCGGGCAGCACCCCAAGGCGCTTTTTATCGGTTGCGCCGACTCCCGGGTTATTCCCTCCCTCATAACCAACGCGCCTCCGGGGCAGCTTTTTGTCTTGCGCAATGTGGGCAACTTTGTAGCTCCCTATAAGCCGGACGAAGATTATCACGCGACGGCTTCCGGCATTGAATACGCGGTCACCACGCTGAACATCTCGGAAATAATCATCTGCGGGCATACCCACTGTGGCGCCATTGAGGCGCTGTACAAAGACATCAACGGCAAGCAGCTTATCCATACGAAAAAATGGCTGTCCCTCGGCAAGAAAGCCAAGGACCTTGCCCTGCTGGCCCTGGGCAAAAATGCCGACAGGGAAAAACTGCTGCGCCTGACCGAAAAACTTTCCATCATATTCCAGATCGAAAACCTGCTCACCTATCCCTATGTCAGACGCAAGGTAAACAAGGGTACGCTGCATATCCACGGCTGGCTCTATCACATCGAGTCCGGCGAAATGGAATATTACGATCCTGATGAACACGAGTTTCTTACACTGAACAAGTGAGTTCGGGCGCTCGTCGCGCAGGGGATGCGCCTGCGGCAACTGCTTGCCTTTGATCGGGGATAGCTCAAACGTAAGCTGCGCTGTCCGCCGGTCTCTATGCCGCTTTTTATGTTTGAGGGATGCGCGGTGTGTAGTGGATGCATTTGCGGTGAGAGAAAAGGCTGCTCTTCGGGATGGGGTTTTGTCGCCCTGCGGGGTTGCTGGGGCAGGGGAATGGCTTGTCCTTTGAGAGGGGATTTTTATCGCCCTGCGGGTGCGGGGGCTTTTTCTTTATTTCTTATTTGGGCCGCCTGCGCGGCGGGCGTCACACCCCCGCTGGCAGGCGCACCCCCGCGGCCTTGACTACGGCATCCACATTGTCGGGGGGCAGCCACACGGCCTCGGGCCGCGCGCGAAACCAGGTGAGCTGGCGCTTGGCGTACGCCCGCGTGTTGCGCAGCCAGAGATCGCGGCATGCGTCAAAACCCAGGCGGCCCCGCAGAAAGGCGAGGGCCTCTGCGCAGCCGATGCCCGTCCAGCCGGGGGCATCGGCATCATCACAATTCCTGAGTGCTGCTGCGGCTTCATCCATAGCGCCGGATTCAAGCATTATGTCCAGACGGCGGGCAAGGCGCGGCTCCAGCCAGGGCAGGGAGGCATCCAGCACAAGCAGCGGTCCGTTGCAGGGCGGGCGGCTCATGGCGTGCTTGTGCCACCAGGTGAAGGGCTTGCCTGTGGCCGCATGCACCTCAAGGGCGCGCACGATGCGCTGCCTGTCGTTAGGATGTATGCGGGTTGCGTAGTCCGGGTCCACGCGGGCCAGTTCGGCGTGCATGGCCTGCGAACCGACGTCTTCCAGGCGGGCGGTGAGGGCCGCGGTGAGGGCCGGATCCACCGGGGGGATTTCGGCCGTGCCGTGCAGCAGGGTCTGGAAGTAAAGCCCCGTGCCGCCCACCAGCAGGGGGATTTTGCCTCTTGAAAGAATCTGCCGCGCTGTGGCCTGGGCCTGCGCAGCCCATCGCCCGGCACTGATTTTTTGCGCTGTGGGCAGAAAGCCATACAGATGGTGCGGGCAGCAGGCCAGTTCCTCGGCAGAGGGTTGAGCCGTGATGCGGGGAAAATCGGCATATACCTGGCGCGAGTCCGCATTGATGACTTCACCGCCAAGAGCCTCGGCCACGGCAAGGGCTGCGGCTGTTTTACCTGAGCCTGTGGGGCCGGCAAGACAGATGACGGGCAGTGCTTCGGATGGCGGAGCGGCCTGTGCCGCCCCGCCGAAGATGCTGTTGCTTGGCATGGGGGTATCGCTTCAGGAGGTGCGGAATCCGCCGTGTGGCGGAGCAAGGCATGGGGTGCCCTTGGCGACCTCGCCTTTTTCGTATTTTTCCAGAAGGGCCAGGCGCACGTTTTCGGGTACAAGGCCCTTGATGTCTGCACCGTGGCTGGCAGCGGCCTTGACGATGGTGGAGCTTATGAACAGCCACTGATAGTCGGTCATGAGAAAAACCGTCTGGATGTGGCGTTGCAAGCGGCGGTTCATGAGGGCCAGCTGGAATTCATATTCAAAATCAGAGGCGGCGCGCAGCCCGCGCAGCAGGGCGCAGGCCCCGCGCTGAGCGGCGTATTCCACCGTCAGACCAGAAAACGGTTCCACCCGGGCGCGCGGCTCGTCTTTGAGGGCCTCGCGGGCCATGTTCACACGTTCTTCGTGGCTGAACAGGGGGCGCTTGGGCGTATTGTCGGCCACGGCCACGATAATCTGGTCAAAAACTTCGCACCCGCGCCGGATAAGGCTGAGATGACCATTGGTCAGCGGGTCGAAGGTGCCGGGGTACATGGCTACTCTCATGATGCTATCCAGATACAGATGCGGGTCTGGCCCAGCAGCCTGTCGGTTTCCAGGGTGAAGCCCTGCGGCACGGCAAAGCGCGCCTCCTTTTCAATTTCCGCCGTCACAAAGGCTCCGGGCGCAAGCCAGCCATGGGCTGCCAGAAGGCGCAAGGCTGGTTCCGCCAGTTTTTTGCGATAGGGCGGGTCCATAAAAACAAGGTTGTATGGCTCCTGCGGCGGCCGCTTGAGCACTTTGAGCACATCGTCTTTCACAAGTCCGGCCTCGACCTGTACGCCGAGGTTTTCCACATTGGCCTGAAGGCAGCGCATGGCTGCGGTTGAGCTTTCCACCAGCAGGGCATGCGGGGCGCCCCGGCTGATGGACTCAAAGGCAAGGCTGCCGCTGCCCGCAAAAAGGTCCAGCACCCGCGCCGTGGACCATATCAGTCCACGGGCGGCAAGCATTGAAAAGAGGGCCTCGCGGGTTCTGCCCATGGCGGGGCGATAGCCTTCACCCTCTACAGTCTTCAGAATACGGCCGCCAAGGCGGCCCGCTATGATGCGCATGGTGTTTTCATTCTCCTACATGCGCGAAATAAGGCGCGTGAGGGCATAGTCCATTTTTTCCAGGGCTTCCTGCAGGTCGGTCTGTTCCACCCAGGGGCGGGCTTCAACATCAGCCAGCTTGCCCTTGAACATATCCCACTTGCGTTCCACTTCGCCGGTAAGAAAGCCCCAGTCGACCCTGGGATGGGCTTTGGTTTCGTGGGTAACGGTGGCGGTAACCTCGCAGCCGTCCAGCACCATCTCTTCAAGGTAGGCGGCAATACGCGGCTTGAGGCCGAAGCGCTGGCGGATAAGACCGGCCAGTGTTTCCTGTGCCTTGATTTCGCCGTGGGTCAGCACTACCTGGGCACAGTTGTGGGCCAGGGGGGCCAGCCAGTCCAGGAGCTGGCTCTGCCCGGCATGCCCTGAAAAGCCGTTAATGGTGAAAATGCGGGCCGCCACGTCCATATCTTCGCCGAACAGGGTTATTTTCTTGGCTTTTTCAACAATTTTGCGCCCGGGCGTACCCACGGCCTGATAGCCCACAAAGACGATGCTCGCGCCGGGCTTCCAGATATTATGGCGCAGGTGATGGCGCACGCGGCCCGCATTGCACATGCCGCTGGCGGAAATGACAATGGCCGGTCCCTTGTAGTCGTTGATGGCCTGGGATTCCGCCACAGACAGGGTGTAGCGCAGGTTGGGCAGCGCAAAGGGATTGTCGCCGTTATTGAGCAGTTTTTGCGCGGCGTCGTCAAAAAGTTCCCGGTTGCGCTCAAAAACTTCTGTGGCGCGGATGGCCAGGGGGCTGTCCACGTACACGGGCATGTCTTCGGGCAGTTTGCCCTGCTTGCTCAGCGTGTGCAGGCAGTACAGCACTTCCTGGGTGCGCTCCACGGCAAAGGCCGGAATAATGACCTTTTCGCCCTTGCCGTAGCTGTAGGCGATGGCTTCGGCCAGTTCCTGGTCGCTGGTTTCTTCGTTTTTATGGTCGCGGTCGCCGTAGGTGGACTCCATAAACACATAGTCAGCCTGTGGCGGGCTTTCTGGGCTGCGCACAATGAGGGCCTGCGGGCGGCCTATGTCGCCGGAAAAGATGAGGCTTGTGGTTTTGTCGTCTTCATCGGCCTCGATGCGCACCGAGCCGGAACCAAGAATATGCCCCGCATCATAGTACGTGACGCGGATGCCAGGAGCAGGCTCAAAAGTTTTATGGTAGTCCACAGCGGAAAAAAGCGATACGGCCTTTTGCGCATCCTCGACGGTATAGAGGGCGGCAGGGGGATTTTTAAGGCCCCGGCGCATGTATTTTTTGGCTTCCCACTGTGCTTCCATTTCCTGAATGTGGGCGCTGTCCTGCAGCATGAGGTCCAGCAGTTCGCTGGTGGCCTTGGTGCAGTATACGGGATTGTTGAAGCCGTCGCGCACGATCCGGGGCAAAAGGCCCGAATGGTCTATATGCGCGTGGGTAATAAGCACAAAGTCAATGTCTGTGGGCCGGTAGACTTCGATTTCGCGGTTGCGGGCGTCAATGGCCTTGTTGCCCTGATGCATGCCGCAGTCAATGCAGAAACGCTTGCCGCATGCTTCAATCATGTAGCAGGAACCGGTCACGGTTTGCGCCGCGCCCAGAAATTGGACCTTCATCATGGCCTCCGGTAAGAGTTGGCGGCAAAAGGCCGCCGGATATACCGAGGCGGCAGGCGGGCTTTTGCGCGTCCGTTTTTCCGCCTTGGCAACGCTGTTTTCAAGCATGGAGATGCGTTTGGACTGCGCGCGGTCCATAATGCCCGGGCGCGAACGGTAAACGCCTTCGGCGCGGTCGTGTGTTGCGACACGCCGCGCAGGACTTTTTTCCATAGCCGTTTGGGGCGCGTAGCGTCAAGCTGTCCTCCCTGTTCGCCTGTTGCGCGGTAAAGCTTCGCATTGCCTTTACGCAACGGGACACATATACTGCGACCCTGATTACACTGCTGCCGCCTGCGGGCGGCAGGGTACATTCATGCGCTTCCGCCCCGGGCGGCTAACCGGCCGCAAGCCCCGCTGCCCGGAATACCGGAAGATACAAAAGGAGTATCCATGCCTGAACTGCAACAGAATATCGTGGACGATCTCGCCTCCGTGACCACTGAATCCTGGCGTACCTTCCGCATCATGGCCGAAATGGTAGAAGCCCTGGACACCCTCAATGCGCTCAAGGTCAACTGCATCTCCATTTTCGGCTCTGCACGCAGCACCGCCGAAACGCAGGAATACAAGGATGCGGAAAAAATCGCCAAACTTCTGGTAGATGCTGGTTTCGGCATCATCACCGGCGGCGGTCCCGGCGTTATGGAGGCGGCCAACAAGGGCGCAAGCGAGGCCGGGGGCGAGTCTGTCGGGCTGCACATCCATCTGCCGCACGAGCAGGGTTGCAACCAGTACGTTAAAACCCGCTGTAATTTCCGCTACTTCTTCATCCGCAAATTCATGTTCGTCAAATACGCCATGGCGTATGTGGTCATGCCTGGCGGTATGGGAACCATTGACGAACTTTCTGAAGCTTTTGTTCTGGCCCAGACCGGCCGTACGCGCCCCTTTCCCATAGTGCTGTATGACTCCAGCTTCTGGAGCGGCATGGTGGAATGGCTGCGCAAGAACATGGCCGGGCGCGGCTTTATTAACGAGAAGGAAATAGACCGGCTTATTACCGTATGTGATACGCCGGAAGAAGTGGTCAACCATCTGCGCAAGATTGTCATCCTTTAGGATACCGCATGTGGCGTGATGTGCCGGACGCTTCTTTCCCCTTCCCCGGCGGGTCACGCCTCCGGGGCGGAGGATTTCGCGCTTTTGCACCTGCCGGGCCGGTGCCAGCGGCCCCGCCCGGTCACACATGGGAATGCCTCATGGATCGCGCCCTTGACCGGGCGCGCCACGCTGCCGCCCTGGGGGAAGTTCCCGTGGGGGCAGTGCTGGTTGCGCCTGACGGCAGGGTGCTGGCCGAAGAGGGCAATGCCCCGGTGGCCCTGAGCGATCCCACGGCCCATGCCGAAATACTGGCGTTACGCCGCGCGGGTCAGATGCTTGGCAATTACCGGCTTGGCGGCTGCGTACTGGTGGTTACCCTGGAGCCGTGCGCCATGTGCGCGGCGGCCTGCATCCATGCCCGGCTGGCCGGGCTTGTTTACGGTGCAGCGGACGATCTGGCCGGCGCCGTTGTTTCCCGCGCGGAATATTTTGACGCCCAGAGCGCCAATCACAGCCTGTGGCACATGGGGGGCGTGCGCGGCGAAGAGTGCGCGACGCTGTTGCGTGATTTTTTTGCCGTGCGGCGTGAGCGCGCAGATTTTTCCCCCGGTTAGCGGCCCTGCCCGGTTTTCCGGCCGGATGCCCTAGCGGTTCTGCACATTGCTGCAGGAGGTCAGACGTTCTGTTTCTGAGACAGCATTTTTTCATTGGGTCTTGTCCCGGAGCAAGAAGCCGGAAAGGAGTGCCATGCTGGAACTGACGGTTTTTTTTAGCGGCGCCCTGGTCATGGTGCTGGAAATGGTGGGCGCGCGCGTGCTGGCCCCTTATGTGGGCACATCAGCCATTGTCTGGACCAGCCTTATCGGCGTGGTGCTCGCCTGTCTGGCGCTGGGGGCCTGGGCTGGCGGCCGTATGGCCGACAGGCATCTTTCCCGCAGGGGGCTTGCCCTTGCCCTGGCCGGAGCCGGGGCGGGCAGCGCGCTTACGGCCCTGTGTCATCCGCTGGTGGGCCAGTGGGTGACCGAGGGCATCGGCAATCTGTATGTGGCCGCTGTTGCCGCCGCTGTGGGAATCTTCGCCTTGCCCGCCTTTTTTTTCGGCATGGTCAGCCCCTACGCCATCCGTTTGCGCATCGGCAGCCTGGACACGTCCGGGGCCACGGTAGGGCGGTTGTACGCCCTTTCCACGGCGGGCAGCATTCTGGGAACCTTTCTGGGCGGGTTTGTGCTCATATCGTTTTTTGGCAGCTCGTCCATCTTGTGGGGGGTGGCTGTCTGCATGCTGGCCCTTTCATTATGCAATGCGCCGGGCGGGGCCAAGGGCAGGGCAGCCCTGCTGGCCCTCTGCATTTTGGGAACCGCGATCAACGGCATGTACGGAAACTGGCGCGAAGACAGAGGCAGCATGCATCTTGTGGAAAGCCCCTATAACAGCATCCGCGTTTACGAAGGCACGGACTGGGGCGAGGGCGGCCGCGCCGTGCGGCTCATGGCTACGGACCCGGGGTACAGCCAGTCGGGCATGTATCTTGACGCACCGGACGAGCTTTATTTTCAGTATACGCGGTTTTATGCTCTGGGTCCCTACTTTGTGCCTCATGCCCGCTCCATACTGATGCTGGGCGGCGGGGGCTATTCCGTGCCCAAATGGATTCTGGCGGGCAAATCGGCCCTGGCTGCCCCCGAAGATGTGCGCATGACTGTTGTGGAAATAGATCCGGCCATGACTGACGTGGCCCGGCGCTGGTTTGCCCTGGGCGACGACGCGCGCCTTTCGGTACGCCACGAAGACGGCCGTGCCTTTCTGAACAGGCAGGACGGGCGTTTTGACCTGGTTTTTGTGGATGTGTTCAACTCGCACTATGCGGTTCCCTTTCAGATGGGAACGGTAGAGGCGGCGCGGGCTTTGCGGCGGGCCGTGGCCCCGGGCGGCGCCGTGCTCATGAACGTCATTTCTGCCGTGGAAGGAGAGGACGGCCGCCTGTTTCAGAGTATTTTCAAGGCATTGTCCACATCATTCGCAGAGGTGCAGGTATACTGCGTGTCGCGTCCCGACAGGCCCGGCGAGGTGCAGAACCTTATGGTGGCGGCTTTTCCTGAAAAAAGAGACAGGGCCGCACCGCTGGCCGCTGGGAGCACACAGGTACAGCTCACGGAGCAGAAGCCTGTGGAAATGATGCTGGCTACAAGGTACACAGGGCCGCTGGATTTTGCTACACTGCCCCTGACCGACGATTTTGCCCCGGTGGAGCGTTACGCCCTCATGCTGCTGCGGCAGTGATCCCTGCTGCTGTGCCTTCCGTGTCGCCGTTTTTCTGCGGGGAGCGCTCCGCACGGGGTTTTGTGATGCTGCGCCGCAGTCTGGCCCCCTTGCGGGATGGCGGCGAAAATTGTAGCCTTGCCTATCAGAAATTAAAGGAGGCAGCATACTATGAAGTTCAACACTGTCAGCCCGCTGAGCATCAGTGAAAATGTTCTGGGTATTCTCGGCAACAAGATAGCTTCGGGCAGAGAGCTGACCATGGCCGAACGCATGATGGCCCTGTCCGCCTCCGGGGCGATTGTCGCCAGTGCGTACGGCCCCGGCCCTACGGAAATGGTGGTCAAGACGCCCGAGCTACCTGAAAACGTCAAAGGCATGCTGGCGAATTACGCCGGATAGATTCCGCTCCATCGGGGGGCGGCCATGAGGCTCCGCAGGGAGAGATATTTTGAACGAGACTATTGACGATCTTACCGTACAGTATGAAGAAAACGGCCAGATCATTATAAACGAACTGGACAAGGTTGTACTGAGCAAGGGGCTGTGGACGACCATTCTTTTCCGGTACCAGCAATGGCAGCCGGAAAAAGATGATTTCGGGCCGGACATGTATGTTATCCGGCGTTACAAGAAATCCGGCGGTGAATACCGCCAGCAGTCCAAATTCACCATATCCAGCGCAGAACAGGCCCGCAAGATTGTGGATGCCCTCGGGAGCTGGATCAGCTAAACGCTGCTTGCAGAATCATATGTTACAAGACTGAAGGCCCCGGACATTCACGTGTCCGGGGCCTTCAGTCTGATGTTTTTCACGCCGTGCGGTTCTGATGTCCGCCCTACGGCCCTACGGCTGCCCCCCATGTTGCACGGGCATGGAGAGCCGGGCAGGTTTCGTGCCGCTGTATACGCTTGTCGCCCAGGTCCGCATTTGACGCAGCGCCCGGCAGGCCTGCTACAGCGCTGCTGCCTGGCCGTCGCCGCGCGGGTCTGTGGCGCCCTGCCAAACATCGCCCGCCCGCCGCATAATGGCCCCGGCATGCCCCATCATTTCTGTAAAGTCCGCGATGCGCCGCACTGCATGTCCCCGTTGTTCCAGGTCCCGCGCCACATCTTCTGGGATGCGTCCCTCAAGCTTCAGGTCGTTGGATTCCGCTCCCCAACTCCGGCCCAGCAGCCAGCGCGGCGCGTTCACGGCGTCCTGCGGCTCCATGCCGAAATCCACCATACGGGTGGTCATGGCCGCAATGGTCTGGGGTTGCCCGTCGCCGCCCATGCTGCCGTAAACAAGGTGGGGTCTGCCGTCCTTGAGAAGCATGGCCGGCGTGAGGGTGTGCAGGGTACGCTTGCCCGGCTGAAGGCTGTTGACATGCCCCGGCTCAAGGGCAAAGGCGCAGCCCCGGTTTTGCAGCACAAAACCAGCGTCGTGCGCCACAATGCCCGAGCCGAACTCGTGGTAAATGCTCTGGATGAGCGACACGGCATTGCCGGCCGCGTCCACCACGCCAAGCCAGATGGTGTCGCCGCCAGGAGGCAATGGGGGCAGGGGACCGGCGCTTTTGTCCATGCGGATACGTGCCGCCTGTTGCCGTGCATGCGCCGGTGAAAGCAGCCTGGCAGTGGGGATGTCGGCAAAGTCCGGATCCGTGAGGTAGTGCTGGCGGTCAATAAAGGCTTCGCGCGTGGCCTCGGCCATGACATGATAGTAGTCGGCCGTGCCTTCGCCCAGGGCCTCGACATCCATCTGGTTGAGGATGTTAAGTATCTCAAGTGTTGCCAGTCCCTGGCAGTTGGGTGGTGGTGTGCAGGCCGTGTAGCCCCGGTAGTCCACGCGCAGCGGCTCGGCCCAGTCGGCCGTGTGGCTGCTCAGGTCTTCCTGTGAGAGCAGCCCGCCGTGGCGTTGCATGGCGGCCACAATGGCCCGGGCTGTCACGCCGCAGTAAAAATCCTCAGGTCCTTCGGCAGCCAGGCGGCCGAGGGTGCGGGCAAGGTGCGGCTGTCGCAGAACGGAGGCGAATGTCGGGGCATGCCCCTCAGGTGTAAAGAAAAGCTCGCGAAACTCGGGGCAGTCGTTCAGGCTGTAGTTGGGTTTGCCGCTGCTTACAAGCGTCAGGCTGCCCGCTAGGGAGTGTGACACGGCAAAGCCGCTTTCGGCATGCTCGCGGGCGGATTCCAGCAGATCACCCCAGGCCAGGGGCGAAGCCATATGTTTTTTGCTGTGATCAAAGGCGGCGGCCCAGCCCGACACCGCGCCGGGAACAGTAACGGCTGCCAGCGCCCCGCGCGTGGGTACGGCCTTGTGCCCGCGTTCGGCGTACAGGCCTGCGCTGGCTGCCCGCGCGGCGCGGCCGCTGCCGTTGAGCGCGCGCAGCTGTTGCGAAGCCGCATCATATATGAGCCAGAAGTTATCGCCGCCAATGCCGCACATGTGGGGATAGACCACAGAAAGCACTGCGGCTGCGGCAATGGCCGCATCCACGGCGGTGCCGCCCGCGCGCAGGATGTCGCGCCCCGCCTGGGAGGCCAGGTAGTGGGGGCTTGTGACCATGCCCCGCAGGCTCAGCGGGTTGCTGGCAGTGGAAAGGGTAAGGGAATACCTGTGGCTGGCTTGCATGCGAACCTCGTACTGGCTTGTCCCGCCCGTTTTCGGCGCGCTGGCGCGGCTGGCGGATGTTCGCGGGCAGTATGCCACAGGAAGGGGCAGGGGGCAAAGGCGGCAATGCCCCGGCCGTCATAGATTGTTTTGCCCTGCCACCTGCGGGATTTGCCCTTTCCGAGCCTTGCTTTTTTACGGCGGTGGGACGGCTGCACCCGCTGACAAAAAAACCCGTTCCGGCTCGGGCAAGTGCTGCAAACACTCCGCCTGAGCTGGAACGGGCTTCAGTTGATCTGGATAACGCCTTTGCCCGCAGGCTCTCTGGCCTCTTGCCTTTGAGAATGTACATTTTCAAAGTAAGGCACGTTCGCTCTGCGCGTGACAGCGTAACTACATTGTGCCTGTGCCTCCACGGCGGACGTCTGCGCGAGCATACGCCAAAGCATTTTCACTTTGAAACTGCTCTATGCTCCGGCAGCGGCTCTTGCCGCCTCATCGGGATAGAGAGCCTCAATGCCTGCAAGAAAGGCGGCGTATCGGCCTTCAATGATGGCCTGGCGCGCATTGCGGGCCAGATCGAGAAAGTACGTGAGATTGTGCAGCGAGTTGAGGCGAAAAGAAAGCAGCTCCTGGCTGGCATACAGATGGCGCAGGTAGGCGCGCGAAAAGTTGCGGCAGGTGTAGCAGCGGCAGTTGGGGTCCAGGGGGCCGTCGTCTTCGGCAAACTGCCTGCGCCTGATGTTTATTTTTCCCTGTGAGGTATAGAGCGTGCCGTTGCGCGCGTTGCGGGTGGGCAGCACGCAGTCGAACATGTCCACCCCGGCGTTGATGCCGTTGGCGATATCAAGCGGCGTACCCACACCCATAAGATAGCGGGGTTTGTTGCCGGGCAGCTGGGGGGCGGTGTGATAGAGCAGGTCATACATCTGGTCTTTGGGTTCGCCCACCGAAAGGCCGCCGATGGCAAAGCCGTCAAAGTCAAGGCCGCACAGCTCTTCCACCGAGCGCGTGCGCAGGTCTTTATGAAAGCCGCCCTGAGTGATGGCAAAAAGCAGGTTGTGCGCCGTGCCTGCCGGGTAGGCCGCCCGGGCGCGCAGTGCCCACCGTGTGGTGAGAGCCAGTGATTTTTCGGTATAGTCATAGTCCGCGCCATACGGCACGCACTCATCAAGCACCATCATGATGTCGGAGTTGAGGTTGCGCTGTATCTGCAACACCTTTTCAGGCGTGAACAGATGACGGGAACCGTCAAGGTGCGAGCGGAACTCCACCCCTTCTTCACGGATTTTGCGCAGCGAGCTGAGGCTGAAGACCTGAAAGCCGCCGCTGTCGGTAAGAATGGAGCCGGGCCAGGAGGCGAACTTGTGCAGGCCGCCGCGCCGGGCCACCAGTTCGTCGCCGGGGCGCAGGTACAGATGGTAGGTATTGCCGAGTATCACGGGCGCGCCGATGGCGGCCAGGTCGTCAGGAGCAATGGCCTTGACCGAGCCTACTGTGCCCACGGGCATGAAGATAGGTGTGGGAATCGTGCCGTGTGCCGTGCGCAGGGTTCCTGCGCGGGCGGCCCCGTCGGTATGCTCTATGGTAAAAATGGTATCGGACATGCCGCGCACAGTATATGCAAGCGGGCCGGGATGCAAGCAGTCCTGCGTGTGCCCGGCCTGCAATGCATGACGCCCGCCGGACATGCCGGATGGATGTTTGACAAAGATCGTATGCCGGAATAAATGAATCTATTATCGGTAGAGCTATCTGTTCTGTCTTGCGCTTCCAGACACGAAAAAGGGGGCAGCCCCGCAAGAGGCAGGAAATGCTTTTCTTCAACCGTTTCAGGCATGCTCTGGGCCACACGGCCGTCAAGAAGCCCTCTATAGGAGCTGTACTTGACGCGGCCTTTGCGCATCAGGTTTGTGTAGAAATTCTCTTTATCAATCGCAATCGTCAGATGGACAACGTGTACTGCCGCATACGCAAAATGCGGCGGTCCAGTGTGCTGCTTGTGTGCAGTGTCAATTTTTTGCCCGATGCGCTTAATGGCGAGCAGTGCCTCATCCATTTCAATCTGCCGCGCGCACTGCTTGTACATACCTTCAAGATGTCGGCCGTTGAAGCCCGTCAGGGCTTTTTGTGTAAGACACACATTATCCATAACCATGTGGACCCGGAAAGCCGGCAGTGCGAAATCGAGATCAGCAGGCCCGAGGCCTATGTGCAGCGGGAGCTGCGCAAGCACGAGCGGATCTTTCCGTCGGCAGGTATGGTGCGTTCCGTAGACCTGTGGCTTCGGGGCAGGCTGCCCGCCCATTGGCGCGACCTGGGGGGCCCTGATTTTACTTTTCGCGAAGACAGCCCCGGGCAGCTTCGGCTGGTTAATATCTCCGCAGGCGGGGCGCGTCTTGAAATGGGCGATGTGGAAGAAGCAGACCGTTACCACAGGCTTTCCGGCACGCAGATGCTGCTTTGCGTTGTGCTCAACAGGCCGGGGCGCAAGCGTTGTGTGGCCCCGGTGGTCTGTCAGTGCGTGGAGGGGCTTTACAGCGCCACCATGCGGCGGCTTGCCCTGCGGTTGCGCTTTATACAGGTGTGGCTGACAGACAGTGACGGGCAGGGCGCGTGGGCCAGGGTGGGGGATGAAGGCGTACAGTCCATCAATGACTGGATCGCCAACGACTACAGCCTGCTGGCCGAAAAACCCGCGCACCTGCCCTGATGCCGTGGCGGACGCCGGCACCGCGGCAAAAGGGCGACATGCCCCGGGGTATGTTTTTGCAGCATGGCGCGTGGGCGCATTGCTCCTTGACAGGGCGCATGGCGGGCAGTATACAACACGTTCCTTGCCCGTACCTGTGTGTGCGGGCTGTCAATCCACAAGGAGAAACACAATGCGGAAATTTGAAACCCTGCTGCTCCTTTCACCGGAGCTTTCCGCCGAAAACCGCGAGGGCGTGGTCAGCACGTTCACCGGTATTATCGAGCGTGAAAAGGGCGTTATGGAAGAAGTGGACAACTGGGGTATGCGTGACCTCGCCTACCCGGTGCGCAAGCTGATGCGCGGTTACTACGTGCGTCTGGTGTACCAGGGCCCGGCTCCTCTGGTGGCCGAACTGGAACGCAACATTCGCATGACCGACGGCGTCTTCAAGTTTGTGACCGTCAAGCTGGCCGACGAAGTGGCCGGGGAGGTTGCGTAAAATGGCCTTCAAGAAAAAATTTGCCCCGCGCCGCAAGTTCTGCCGTTTCTGCGCAGACAAGGACCTGCCCCTGAACTACAAGCGCCCTGACATCCTGCGTGATTTCATCACCGAGCGCGGCAAGATCATTGCCCGCCGCATCACCGGTACCTGCGCGCATCACCAGCGCCTGCTGACCCGCGAAATCAAGCGCGCCCGTCAGATGGCCCTGCTCATTTACACCGCGACGCACGATTCCGGCGTCCAGAAAAAGAGCAGCATCTAAGGAGGCGCACATGAAACTGATACTTCGCGCCGACGTGGAAAATCTCGGCAGCCTTGGCGATGTGGTTGATGTCAAGCCCGGTTATGGCCGCAACTTTCTGCTGCCCCAGGGTCTGGCTATGGTGGCCTCGCAGGCCAACCTGAAAGTTTTTGAACAGGAACGCAAAAAACTGCAGGCCCATATGGATGCCCTGCGCGCTGAAGCCCAGGACATGCAGGCCCGTCTTGAAGCCCTTGACGTGGTTATCACCATGCACGTGGGCGACAACGACAAGCTGTACGGCTCCGTCACCACCACCATCATCGGCGACGCCATCGCGGCCCTTGGTGTGGATGTTGACCGCCGCCGCATTCTTATGGACGCTCCCATCCGCACCCTGGGCGAACACCCCGTGCGTGTGCGCCTGCACCCCAGCGTTATTGCGCTGGTGCCGGTGAAGGTTGTGTCCGACCATCAGTCCTTTGAAGAAGAGCCTGCTCCTGAAGCTCCCGCTGAAGAAGCTGAGGCCGCTGAATAGGGGATGTAGTGGTTTCCCACAGTGATCATGGCTCCGCCCCCGGCCCCGAGGCCGGGGGCGCGCCTTTTGGGCAGAACGGTGCTTCCGGGCGCGGCGGTCGTGGCGGCCAGTCGGGTCAAGGTTCGTTCAAGGCCCGGCAGGGCAGTGCCGCAGACAGGGCCGAGGCGGATCTTTTGCGCCGCGTGCCGCCCCACAGTGTGGAGGCGGAACAGGCTGTGCTCGGTGGTGTGCTCATGCGTCCCCAGCTCATGCACGCCATTGTGGACCAACTGGCTGCCGAAGATTTTTATGTGCCGACACATGCCACAATTTACGGCGCCTTTCTTGAACTGTACCGCAAATCCGCTCCCATAGACCTGCTCTCCACAGCAGAAATGCTGAAAAGCCGCAACGCTCTGGAAGAAGCGGGCGGGGCCGTATACCTTGGCGACCTTGCCCAGGCCGTAGTCTCCGGTGCCAACGCCGAATATTATGCTACCATCGTGCGCGACAAGGCCCTGCAACGCGGTCTTATCGAAGCATGCTCCGGCATCATCACCAACTGCTATGACGCCTCTCTTGAGGTGGGAACCCTGCTGGACGAATCCGAGCAGGCGGTTTTTGCCATTTCGCAGCGCACTTCCGGGCGCGATTTTACCCCCACCCGTGAACTGCTGGACAGGGTTTTTGACAACCTTTCCCGCCTGGCCGACGCCAAGGACGTAATCACCGGCGTCACCACCGGCTATACCCGGCTGGACAAGCTGACTGCCGGGCTTCAGCCTTCGGACCTCATCATTGTGGCGGCCCGCCCCAGTATGGGTAAAACGGCCTTCTCGATGTGCATGGCCCTGCACGCCGCCGTGCGCCAGAATGTTCCCGTGGCCGTCTTTTCGCTTGAAATGAGCAAGGAACAGCTCATGCAGCGCATGCTGGCCGTGTGGGGCAAGGTGGACCTTTCCAAGCTGCGCCGTCCGTCGCTGCTCACCGACGATGACTGGCAGCGCCTGTACGCCGCAGCCGACGTTGTGGCCCGCGCACCCATTTTTATTGACGATACCCCGGCTCTGACCACGCTGGAGTTGCGCGCCCGCGCCCGGCGGCTCAAGGCGGACAAGGGGCTTGGCATGGTGGTGGTTGACTACCTGCAGCTCATGCGCACCAGCCGCCGCACTGACTCGCGCGAACTGGAAATTTCAGATATTTCCCGTTCCCTTAAAGGGCTTGCCAAGGAAATGCATGTGCCTGTGGTGGCCCTTTCGCAGTTGAACAGAAAGGTGGAAGAGCGCAGCGATAAACGCCCCATGCTCTCCGACCTGCGCGAATCCGGCGCCATTGAGCAGGATGCGGACGTTATCATGTTTGTCTACCGGGACGACGTCTATAAATTCGTCAAACCCGCCGAGCGCCCTCCCCAGGGCGTGGCCGAAATCATTATCGGCAAGCAGCGTAACGGGCCTGTGGGGGTGGCAGAGCTTATGTACATGTCGCCTTACACATCTTTTGAAGACATGGCTCCGGACTGGTCGCCGCCGCCTTCTGAAAGCGGTTCATAGTCGTTCCCGCAGCAGCGTGCCCTCCGGCACGCTGTTTTTTTGTCTTCCACTGGTCTTCTCAGCCCTCGCACTGTTTCAGGCCTTTCGTGCCAAATCATGAGAACTCCCAGCCAGGTCAGGGGCACGATACCTTGAGCGGCCCCATGCCGCACATCTGCAGCCACGTGGGCGTCCCCAGGGGGATGTGACCGCCCCATCATCCGCGTCGCGACGGACTGTTGCAGGCGGAACACAGAGTCCCTGCGCATATCGAAACATCCACGATGGGCATACGTAAGGGGCCACCCGCGCATCCGGTACAGCGCAGGGCATTCCCCAACGCTTCGGCTCGGCGGTGGTTTCAGTGCTCTGCGTGTTTCACGGCGGGCGCTGTTGCGCCGCCACCCTGCGATGGAGAAGAAATATATGCAACAGCCAGCCCGTGCAGGGGCCTTTGATGCACCGCCATTTTTTATCCGCAGGTGTATGCACACGTGACGCAGTCGGGTAAATAGTTCTGTAAATGTTCGCCGTTTTTTTGAGGTCAGATAAAAAATATCCATTTTTTCGTGCATACGATATCCTATAATGAAAACGGAAAATACAGCGGTTTTTTACGTTATTGGACCTGGCAATGGCATTGTTTTTGTTTTTATCCGACGCTGATTGCGCATATTTTCACACGTAAGACCTTTATTTTTATATCTGTTGTACGGACGTATAACATGATTGTGTGGTCAAACAGTCCGCATCTTCACTGCACAAGAGCCTGTCTGTCCCATGTAAATGCTCTGATTTTGATGCACCGTCTCTTTGCTGTGCAGATGGATGGCTGGTGATATGCTGGCGCTGTAGGCATATAACATTTTGAAGGTATTGAACATCTTTTGATTAAAACATCCAGTTATTTCATTGCGTCACATGTTTTTATCACGCAAAAAGCGCGCAATGCCAACTTTTTTTAGTACTTTCGTTGACAAGCTCGTCAAAGCGTGTTTCTGTGATTTGCATGGGCCGCGTACCGGTAATACGTTTTATCGGGTGTAAGCGCGGGAAGATTGTTTTTTTTGAGAGGGTGTTTCATGTCCAAGTCCATCTATGTCGGGAACCTTCCCTGGTCTGCTACGGAAGAACAGGTTCAGGATCTTTTTGCCGAATACGGCAACGTTCTGTCTGTGAAACTTGTCAGCGACAGGGATACCGGCCGTGCCCGCGGCTTCGGCTTTGTGGAAATGGAAGACGGCGAAGCCGACTCCGCCATTGAAGCTCTTGACAACTTCAGCTTCGGCGGTCGCACGCTTCGCGTCAACGAAGCCAAACCCAGGGCTCCTCGTCAGCCCCGCTACTAGGGTTCAGCAGCAACATAACGCCCCTCGCTTTTTGGGGCGTTTTTTGTTCGTTGCGTTTTTAACCCCGCACAGGCACTGCGCCTTGTGGCGTAAAAACGGCGGTGCGGCACAGTTTATTTGACTGTGGCGGGCAGGCAACTCCCTGAACGGTGTGCCCCTTCACGGGTTTAGCCAGCCCGCTCCACATGAGCGCAGGCAGCCAGAGCTACCTGCGCTTGCGTTTTCGTGCTGTTTGTCTTGAAGCGCCCTGACAGTTACACGCGCTGTCTGTCCAAAAGACGCAGCGCGCTTCAGACAGCCGAAGCACTTCAGACAGCCCCAGCATTGCCTTTTTCCGGCAGCTACTGCGCGGCGCAGTGCAGGTTTTGAGTGTTTCCCTTCGCAAGGCTGGCTGCGTTTGCACTGCCCGCCTGTCCGCTTGTCCGCCCGCGCGACAGGGGTAGCACAACACGGTTTGCTGCTGTCCTTTCCTTCCATTCTCCGTTTCCCTCTCTTGCTTGTCTTTTGCCCCTTGCCGTCTTTTGGCCTGCCTGCGCCGAAGTGTCTGCCGCTTTTCGTTGCGGGACAGTCCGCCCGTATGGTCCGGGCTGTGGCGCGATACCCCTGCCGGGTTTCACCGGAAAAATATTTTGCGGCCAGGCGGCTTTTGCCAGCCATTTCTTTATCCGGCCAGCCTTGCCGAGCGCTGTAATTTTTGCAATGATGACCATGACGCTTCTGCCGGATACACAGACCACTATCCACAACTTGCCCGGCGCAACAATCCTTGAGGAGGCAGCATGCTCAACCCCAACCAATGTGTGCTTTACAGCGGCGGCGCCGCCGGTACAGAACAGTTCTTCGGCGCTCTGGCTGAAAGCTGGGGCATGGAGGAAGTGAATTACAGTTTTGAGGGGCATCAGATGGAGCGCACCCGTGGGGTGCGTGTTCTTACGTCTGAAGAGCTGGCCCTTAAAGATGTGAGTCTTACTTATGTGTCGCGCCTCATGAGCCGTGAGTACACGCGCGCCCCCCTGTTTCGCAAGGTGCTGCAGTCCATCTGCTGGCAGGTCAGCAGTGGCGACCAGATCATAGTGGTCGGAGCCATCCAGCCCGACGGCACGGTCAAGGGCGGCACGGGCTGGGGGGCGGAATTCGCCAAAATATGCAACAAACCCCTGCTGGTTTTTGATCAGGCTAAAAACGCCTGGTTTGACTGGCGTAAAGATAAATGGGTGCAGGTGGAAAATCCCGCCATTGAGCAGGCCCATTTTGCTGCGACGGGTACGCGCTTTCTTGAAGATAACGGCCGCGTAGCCATTCAGAATCTGTTTGCCCGTTCGTTTACGCGCTGATAATGCGGTTTTTTATCCCGGCCCGGGGCGTTCCCCGGGCTGGGCTTCCGGCCTGCGCCATGCCTTGGGGCATGGCCGCTTGCCGCGTGCTGTTGCCCGCGGCATCTTCTTTGTCTATTCGGAGAACCCATGAGCCATCAATTCAGCCCAGAGGAACAAGCCGTTCTGCGCATTGTGCAGGCCAACCTGCCCGACAGCCTGACCCCCTATGCCGATCTGGCAGAGCAGGCGGGCATGACAGAAGCGCAGGTGCTTGAACTGCTTGGCCGCCTCAAGGCGTCCGGGGCCATCCGTCGCTTCGGGGCGAGCATCAAGCACCAGAAAACAGGTTGGACCCACAACGCCATGGTCGCGTGGAAGGTCACGCCCGACCAGGTGGACGATTGCGGCCGCAAGGCGGCAGAGCACAGCCATATTTCGCACGTCTATTATCGCCCCAGCTCCGCCCCTGACTGGCCCTACGAGATGTACACCATGATACACGGCCGCAGCGAGGCTGAATGCCTGGGCGTTGTTGAGGACGTCAAGCGCACGACTTCCCTGAAAGAGCACGCCATCCTGCGCAGCCTCAAGGAACTGAAAAAAACTTCCATGACTTATTTTACCTAGCATTTTGTTGCTGAAAATATTCATCAAAAATGAAATAGCGCCCCTGTTCACAGCGCGACGGCATTTACGGCCCGCGCAGGCGGGCAACATTGGCCGCCACGCAGCAGCCGCAAGCACAAAATGTTATAAAGGAGCCAGAATGGACACTGTTTCGCGCCAGCTTTTTGAAAAAGCCCAGGCTGTCATACCCGGTGGCGTCAACAGCCCCGTGCGTGCCTGCCACAATGTGGACAGCCAGCCTCTGTTTATTGCCGAGGCACACGGCTGTCATCTTACGGATGTGGACGGGCGGCAGTACATTGACTTTGTGCTTTCCTGGGGTCCTATGATTCTTGGGCATGACGAACCTTCCGTCACGCGTGCCGTTTGCGATGCCGCCCATCGCGGCACCAGTTACGGCGCCCCCTGCCCTGATGAGGTGCTGCTGGCCGAGGCCGTGGTGGCCGCCATGCCCAGCCTTGAGATGGTGCGTATGGTCAACTCGGGCACCGAGGCCACCATGAGCGCCCTGCGCCTGGCTCGCGCCGCCACCCGGCGTGACAAGGTTCTCAAATTTGTGGGCTGCTATCACGGACATGCCGATCCTTTTCTGGCTGCCGCCGGTTCGGGACTTGCCACGTTTTCCATCCCCGGCACGCCGGGCGTACCCGCCGCCGTGGTGGCGGATACCCTGCTTGCCCCGTATAACGATCTGGAAGCCGTCAAGGAATGCTTTGCCCGTCACGGCGAAAGCATTGCCGCCATTATTGTGGAGCCTGTGGCGGCCAATATGGGCCTTGTGCTGCCCAAGCCCGGCTTTCTTGAAGGTTTGCGCGCCATATGCGACCAGTATGAAAGCCTGCTTATCTTTGACGAGGTCATCACGGGCTTTCGCGCGGCCTTCGGCGGGGCGCAGGCGCGCTTCAAGGTCGACCCCGACCTCACCACCTTCGGCAAGATCATCGGTGGCGGCCTGCCTGTGGGAGCCTTTGGCGGCAAACGCCGCTACATGGAACTGATCGCTCCCCGGGGCGGCGTGTACCAGGCGGGGACCCTTTCGGGCAATCCGCTGGCCATGGCTGCCGGTCTTGCCACACTGGGCATTCTCAGAAAGGCAGACTATGACGGCCTTGAAAACCGTACCCGCGCTTTTGCCTACAGCATGCGCGACATCATTGCCGCCAAGGGCGTACCACTGCAGATGCCCACGCTGGCTTCCATGTTCTGCCCCTATTTCAGCGAACATGAAGTGACGGACTTTGCCGATGCGCAAAAGTGCGACCAAAAGCTCTTTACAAGTTTTTACAAGCAGATGCGCGCTCAGGGTATCTACCTTGCACCTTCGGGCTATGAGACCGGCATGGTTTCTTTCGCCCACACGGATGAAGACTTCAACCGCGCCCTGGATGCGGCCCGCAAGGTGATGTTCTAGGGTCTGCTTTTATATGGCCGCTTTGCACAGAGCCGCTGTATACGGATAGGAAAAATGGGGTTTTGGCAACAGGAGGGTGCGCGTATGCATTCACCTGAAGGCAAAACCCCATTTTGTCGCAGGCTTTTGCGCACACTCTGCTGTCAGAAGGGCTTTAAAAAACCTGCGGCAGTGCTTTTGCATGATTCTGTGGATTTATATTTAATTCACATAGTTCTTTATTCTTTTTTCAGGCCACGCGCGGCGAAAGGCCGCCGGAGGTTTGCTTGCATCCTGTTTTTGAAAAAGATTCTCTGGCCTGTTATGCCCTGAGCCTTTCCGCACTGCCCCTTGCCCGGCGGCTCAAGGCTCTGCTTGCAAGCCAGCCCTGGACTGCGCCGGGGGGCGGCCGTCTGGAGCATTGCCGTATTTTTACGCCGCAACGCTTTTGCCCGCCCGATGCGCAGCCTTTTACGAGGCTTGGCGACTTTCTTTCCACCGCCTACCGGCAGCACGGCGCGCATATCTTCATCGGGGCTGCCGGTATTGCCGTGCGCGCCCTGGCCCCTCTGCTGACGCACAAAAGTCAGGATCCGCCGGTTCTAGTGCTGGACGCCGCCGGCAACTACGTCATCAGTCTGATTTCCGGTCACTGGGGTGGGGGCAACCATCTGGCCCGCCATGTGGCGCTTCTGTTGCGGGCCACTCCCGTCATCACTACAGCGTCCGATGTTTCTATAGAAGAGGGGAGCCTTTCCGCAACAGGGCACGGGCATGCAGAAGCAGAAGCGGCAGGGAGGGCTTTGCCTGCGGGCCACGCCCTGGCTCTGGATCTGCTGTTGCGTGAGGCTGGGCTGCGCATTGTAGACTGGGGCCAGTTACCGCGCGCACAGGCGGCCCTGCTGGAAGGCGAAAGCCTGCAGGTCTGGAATCCCTGCGGGGCTGTGCCCGCGCATCCCGCGCTGCAGGCCTTGCCCTGCCGTGATGAAAGCGTTGTTCCGCCCCTGTCGCTGCTGGCCGGAAAGCGTGAAGCCGATGCTCCGCCCCTTCTGGCCGCGCACTGGCGGCGGCTTTCCCCTTGTGAAGGCCTCATGCGTGTGGCTGTACCGCGTCTGTATGTGGGGCTTGGCTGCCGCAAAGGCCTTTCGCTGGGTGCTGCGCTCGAGGCTTTTGAAGAGCTTTTTGCAACGCACGATCTTGAGATGCAGGCCGTGGCCGCTCTGGGCACGGTGACGGAAAAATTGCAGGAACCCGCCCTGCAGGAACTTGCCTTTCGTCTTGGCGTGCCGCTCAAGGGATTTGACGCTGCCCGTTTGGCCCGTTGTCCGGTGCCGCACCCATCAGCAGCGGCAGGACGGCGTTTCGGGCTGCCCCCTTTCAGCGTGTGCGAGGCCGCGGCCCTGCTGGCGGCCCGTAAGGATTCGGGCTGCAGCGAGGCCCGCCTGCTGTTGCCCAAAACCATTTTTCAGTCGCAGTTGACCGTAGCTGTGGCCCTGGCCCTCGAGCAGGAGCCGGACAAGGCCGCAAACGGTGAAAACAACAAAAAAGAAGAACAGATATGACGCAAGCCGCCAGTCTTCATGTTGTCGGCCTTGGCCCCGGCGACGCTCAATGCCTCACGCCGCAGGCCCGCGCAGTGCTGGCCCAGGCCAGTTGTGTGGTGGGCTATCACCTGTACATGGATATGGTTCCCCCCGAATTGCTGGAGGGCAAAGAGCTGATAAGCACCGGCATGCGCCACGAAACAGAGCGCTGCGCGGCCGCTGTGGATGCGGCCCTGGCCGGTCGGCCCACGGCCCTTGTCTGCTCGGGCGACCCCGGTATCTACGCCATGGCGGGCCTTGCCCTGGAAATACTTGAACTGCGAGGCCTGGCCGATACGGTCCCCTTTGGTGTGGTTCCGGGCGTTCCCGCGGTATGCGCGGCTGCGGCTCTGCTGGGCGCACCCCTGACGCATGATTTTGCCTGCGTGAGCCTGAGCGATCTGCTGACACCGTGGGAAACCATTGTTAAAAGGCTTACCGCGGCTCTGGAGGCGGATTTTGTGTGCGTTATCTACAATCCGCGCTCCAGGGGGCGCCCCGGCCATCTGGACCATGCGCTGGAACTGGCCCGCCGTTTTCGCGCGGGGGAATGCCCTGTGGGGCTGGTGCGGCAGGCATACAGGCCTAGACAGAGTGTGAGCGTGCACAGACTGGATGCCTTTGATGCCGCACAGGTGGATATGCTTTCTTTGCTGATTATCGGCAACAATGAAAGCAGATCTGTTGGGTCGTATATGCTTACACCCAGGGGATATGCACGTAAAAGACGTTTATGACAGTGTAAATGACTTGAAAATGTGTTTCGGGCTTCCCATTGACACGTTGCCATGCTGGCCGTAAGCTTGCAAAAATTCTCATGTGTTGTTTTTTTACCTTGGAGGACCGCTGTGAAAAAAACTCTTGCTCTTACCTGTATGCTGGCCCTGCTTCTTGCCGTGAGCGCCTGGGCCGCGCCTGCCGTGCCTGACAAGCCTGTCGAAGTCAAAGGCTCGCAAAAGACAGTCATGTTCCCCCACGCTCCCCACGAAAAAGTGGAATGCGTGACCTGCCACCACCTGGTGGACGGCAAGGAAAGCTATGCCAAATGCGGCAGCTCCGGCTGCCATGACGATCTGACCGCCAAAAAGGGCGAAAAGAGCCTGTACTACGTCGTTCACGCCAAGGGCGAACTCAAGCATACGAGCTGCCTTGCCTGTCACAGCAAGGTGGTGGCTGAAAAGCCCGAGCTCAAGAAAGACCTTACCGGTTGCGCCAAGTCCAAGTGTCATCCGTAGGCTGCATGTCAGCTGCCCACTGGTGCTGGGCCTTGCAGCTTCAGCCTGTTTCAGGGGCTTGCAGTCCTGAGTGTACGGACTCCTGATGTGTTCAAGGCACTCACTGCGGGGCGTACAACCTGGGCTTGCCCGCCGCAGACAACAGGCCTGAAGTGAAGCTGTTCTGAAAAATGAAAGCGGCGGAAGTATGCACTTCCGCCGCTTTTCTGTTGCAGGAAAAGCTTTGGGCTATCCTTCCTGGCACTTCTTTTTCAGTGTTTCGGCCACAGTTTTGCCCATGTCGTGGCAGGCCTTGAGCACATCGCGGTCGGGCCGCCAGTTGCACTTGACCGGTTCCACGGGCATGACCATGTGCATGCCTGCCAGGTGTTCGTGCAGCTGCCTGGGCGCTTCGCCGGACCAGCCGAACGAGCCGAAGGCGGCCCCTACGCGATTCAGGGGGCGCAGGCCCTTCATGTAGGTGAGCTGGGCGGCGACCAGGGGCAGCACCGTATTGTTGTGGGTGGGCGAACCGGCCAGTACCGCGCCGCAGTCGGCCAGTTCGGTCATGATGGCGCTGTGGTGATTGCTTTTGACCGACATGATGCGCGTGGGCACGCCGTTTTCTTCCAGCCCGCTGCATGCGGCATAGGCCATGGATTCAGTGGACTGCCACATGGTGTCGTAAAAAATGAGGGCGCGCTGCTGCGGCTTTTGTTCGGCCATGGTGCGGTACAGATCGATAATGCGGCGCACGGCCTTTTCGCCACGGTGAATGAGGCCGTGGTCGGGGGCAATCATGTCGATGTCCAGCTGCTCCACGATGGGCAGGGCCTTGAGCACCATGGGCGAGTAGGGCAGCACGATATTATAGTAGTATTCCTTGACGCGGCGCAGATATTCGCCGTCATCATCAAAGTCGTCTACAAAACGCGCGGAGCTGGCGATATTCTGGCCGAAGATGTCATTGCTGATGAGCAGCCTTTCTTCAGGAATATACGAGACCATGCTGTCGGGCCAGTGCAGCATGCGCGTTTCCTGAAAAACTATGGTGCGCTTGCCTATGCTGATGCTGTCGCCGCTTTTGACGGCCTGCACGGGCCAGTCCTTGCAGGAAAAATAACCTGCCATGGACTTGAGGCCCGCCTGCGACACGAAAATTTTTTCGGGCTTGCAGCGTTCCACGATGGCTTCAAGGGCGCCCGCGTGGTCAAGCTCCATATGGTTGCAGACGATATAGTCGACCTTTTCTGGTTCCAGAACCTTGGCCATGCGGCACAGAAGCGTGCCTTCGCAGCCTGAGGATACCGTGTCCATAAGGACATTTTTTTCGTCTTTGATGAGGTAGGCGTTATAGGTGGAGCCGTCCGGGGAACGGGAGTAGCCGTGGAAGTCCCGGTGGTCGTAGTCTACATAGCCTATCCAGTAGATGTCTTTTTTGATTTCAACAGGTTGCATCTATATATTCTCCGAAGTGTTTGGTCTTCCCCTTTACGAAAAGCCCCGCTTTGCCGTAAGTAGCGGCAAAGCGGGGAAAAATGCAGGAAAAGACCGAAGTTAGGCCGGGCTGAACTGGTCTTTGCTCACCCCGCACACGGGGCAGCACCAGTCGTCGGGCAGCTGGTCAAAGGGCACGTTGTCGTGCTCGGCGGGATCATATTCGTAGCCACAGACATTGCAAACATACTTCTGCATTGGGGAATCCTCCTTGGGAGATGGCGCGGAGCTTCCGCGCCTCTTCTGTAATGCGCCTTGCGGCGGATCTAGTTTTCAGCCTTCCAGTGCCCGTGCAGATTGCAGTATTCGCGGGCGGTCACCTTGGAGGCGTCAATGGCAAAGAAAGCCTCGGGCGCATCGCCGGGCTTGAGGAACTTGGTGTAGCTTCTGCCGTCGGCCAGCAGTTCGATCCATTCAATCCAGTGTTTTTCTTCCATGGGATGAGGCACGCTGCCCACCTTGATGAGGTAGCCGCCGTCCACTTTTTCGATAACGGGCACGTGCTTTTCCATCGCGCCGTCGGTGGAGCCTTCAACCATGTGCTTCATCGGCTCGCCACAGCACACGAGTTCGGCGCCGCCGCCATGCAGCACTTCAACAATATTACCGCAATGAGTGCACTTATAAACTTCCAGATGCTTGGGCATGGTTTCCTCACTTGCTTTTTGGCCGGCATGGGCCTTGATTTAGGTTGCCGCCGGGGCAGCCCGGGCGGTAGGCACGCACTTGCGCGGATGCCCTGTAGCCCCGGATACCGATAATTATTGTGTAAGAAGTCCTGAGCAAAGTAAAGTCTTTTTTATGAGAATCAATAATTATTATCAATAATCAGGGTGCGGAGTGAGCCGCAAAGCTTTTCCGGTCAGACAATCTCCACTATGCCATTTTATTTCGGCTATGACTAGGGCATTACGGCTTTGCCAATATATGCCCGCAAAGTTTTTGCGGCATTCAGGATGGCATGTAACAGCTCAAAAAAAATGCGCTTACGCCGTTGGCAGCGGTCGCCTGCCCGGGCAGGCGGCAGGGCACTGACAAAGGAAAAATGTTCTAATGGTTTTCCGTTTGCGGCGGAGCCTTCTGCCCGGCAGATTCTTCGGGGGAAGGGAGGGGGGCGGGCGACTCCTGTCCCTCTTCTGCAGGGCCAGGGCTTTCTGAACGGGCGGGCGGGGCCGTGGCGGCAGGGGCATCCACTGGCGTGTCTGCGGCGGGCGGCGTGGCGGACTCGTCTTTTGCGGTGGTTTTGCGCACGGCTCCCAGTACGTTGGGCAACTGGGCGCGCAGGTCGCCAGTGACCAGCAGTCCGGCGGCGCTCAGCCCCGCAAGCTCATGTTTCCAGTCGGCTGAGCGTACCAGCAGTCCGGCCTGGCCGCCGCCTTCCACATACATGACGGTGCGCACGTTAAGGGGCAAATGCAGCAGTTGCTGGGCAAAAGCGTAGGCCTCCACGGGCTGGCGGCAGTGCAGAAAGAGGATGCGTCCATCACCGTCCTGCGCCACTGCGGAAATGGAGTAGTGCGGGCCGCCGGGCGACCACAGGATGCGCCTGTCGGCGCTGGTCATGCGGTAATTTTGTATGACAAGGCGATACTGGCCGATGCGCTGTTCCCATTGCGGGTCATCGCGGTCTACAATGGCGGCTCCCGGCAGATCCGGGCTGTCCGGTCCGGCCACGAAAAAAGCGCCGAAGCGTTGCACTACACGCTTGTTATTGTGGTGCCCGTTCTGGCGCATGTAGCCCGTGCTTGTGATGCCGTCCGGCAGGTACATGCTGGCATTGATGGCGGCGGTAAGGCCATACTGCTCGGCCCACTGGTTCAGCGGGCGCAGATTGCCGCCGTCCTGCGAGCGGGCGCAGAGGATGAAGTCAAAGTGGGCCGGATCAATACGCAGGGCTGTCAGCAGGGCTTCGCTGTCAGTCAGTTGAAATTCGCCGAAGTCAAGGCCGGGTTCCAGCTGCCGCCACGCGGGCTTGCCCAGTTCATCAACCCCGGCGGCGGAAGGTGTCTGTGCTGCCACGCCCGGAGTGGGGGGCTGGGGATTGCCGGTGGGTTCGCCGGAAAGGTCGGCTGCTCCGACGATGGAAGCGGTGGACGCGTCCATTGTCACGGCGGCGGGGATAATGGCGGGGTGGGCGCCGGGCCGGGACGGCGAATGGACAGTGGCTGCCTCGGCCGCCTGCCAAAAGGTCGCCAGACAGCAGATAAACAGGCAGTTTGCCAGGAAACTGCGTGCGGCGCGGAGCCATCTGCGGGCGCAGCCCGTTCCCGTGTCGCGCCTGTCGGCTGCAATGGCGGGCGCAGGTTGCCCGGCAATATAAAGGTCAGTTCTGTGCGTCATGGCTATGCATCATGGCTGTACGCCCTGGTTGTGCATCTGCCGGCATGGCGCCGCCGCTGTCGGGGCGGTTGCCGGAGCGGCATGTTGCCTACGGCCTGCTGTATGTTGCAATGTTTCGGAATAGTAGTGGTTTTTTCCGATCTGCGGCCGGTAAGGCCCGCGGCGCAGGCACTCTTGCACCTGCATTACGACCAAGTGTGGCATTTGGCAAGGGCGTGGGGCTTTTTTTCTTGACATATCAATTTATCTTGATATAAACATAAAATAGATTCGCACCCGTATGGGTCGCACCCTGCTGCCACAAGGAGTTGCCGCATGCATATCGGAGACAGCATCCGCGCCGCCCAAAAGCCTTTTTTTTCGCTGGAGTTCTTTCCTCCGGCGGATGAGGCCAATCTGCCCGCCTTTTTTGAAACTGTTGAGCAGCTGCGCCCCCTGGCTCCCCTGTTTGCTTCCGTAACTTACGGCGCGGGAGGCGGCAAGCAGCGCAACACACTGGCCGTGACGGCCGAGCTTGCGCGGCGCGGTCTGAACACTATGGCCCACCTGACCTGTGTGGGGGCCGACCCCGAGAGCATCTCGACCTATCTTTCCGAACTGAGGGCCGCTGGTGTGGACAACGTGCTGGCTCTTCGTGGTGACCCGCCCGCCGGAGAAGAGTGGGACTGGAACAGCGGCCGCTTCCGGCACGCATCTGATCTGGTGACGTTTGCCCGTCGGCAGCAGCCCTATATGGGCATTGGCGTGGCGGCTTATCCCGCGCCGCATCCCGAGTCTACTTCCATTTCGCAGGACCGTCGCCATACCGCCGATAAAATGCGCAGCGGCGCTGATTTTGCCGTGACCCAGCTTTTTTTCGATGCCCGCGAATATGCCGACCTGCTGGAGCATCTGCGCGGTCAGGGCATCCACACGCCTGTTATTCCGGGCATTCTGCCCATACAGAGCTTTGCCTCGCTACGGCGGGTGCTTGCGTTGTGCGGGGCCAATATTCCCGGCAAGCTCTACCTTGATCTTGAAAAGGCTGATGAAAAGGGCGGGGTAGAGGCCGTGCGCGAGGTGGGGCTGGAATTTGCCGTGCGCCAGATACGCTTTTTGCTGGATAACGGTGCCCCAGGGGTCCACCTGTACACCCTGAACAAGGCCGACATGTGTTTGCGCCTCGCGCAGGAATCCGGCCTGCTTGGGCCTGATGTGAATCTGCCTGCGGCCTGATGCGCTCGCGCCCGCGTGGGTAAGGTCGGCCCCGCGTGCTTCTTGCCGGGAGGGCAGCCCTGCGTGCTTCGGCCCAGATGCCCCGGCCGTATTGACCTTGCCCGTACCCGGCGCTAGTGTGCCGCTATGTCTTCATCCATCGAAAAAGGCCATGGCTGGCTGCTGATTGCGGTTTGTACCTCCCTGTTCTGCATGCCTTTCATGATGGCGGGCGTGAACGCTGTTTTGCCGCCCATTGGCGAAAGCCTCAATGCCAGTGTGCGAGAACTGGGGCTTATGGGCGCTTTTTACGCCATGGGGCTGGCGGTTTTTCAGCTTGCCAGCGGCAGCCTTGGCGATATCTGGGGCTACCGGCGCATTTTTATTCTGGGTACGGTTATTTTCGGGATTAGCGGGGCGTTACTGGGCTTTGTCACTTCAGTGGAGTTCTTTCTGGGCCTGCGCCTTGTGCAGGGGATGGGCGGGGCCATGTTCAACGCCTGCGGGCTGGCGCTGCTGGCCTCGGCCGCGCCGGCAGAAAAGCGCCCCATCTACCTTGGCTACAGCGGTGCAGCCGTGTACGCGGGTATCGCCTGCGGCCCGCCCGTAGCTGGTTTTGTGGCAGGCTGGCTTGGCTGGCGCTGGCTTTTCTGGGGCAACGCCCTGACCTCTGTGGGCGTTCTGCTGCTCATGAAATATTTCGTCAAACTGGACTGGCGTACCGCCAAGGGACGGCCCTTTGACTGGACGGGCTGTTTTATCTACGGGCTGGCCATGACGGCACTTACCTTCGGCTCGTCGGAACTGGCGGCATATCCTGTCATGGCGGGCTGTCTGCTGGGCGCTTTTGTGGTGCTTATGGTCATTTTCTGCATCAAGGAGCTGCGCAGCGAGTTTCCCATCCTTGATGTCCGTATGCTGGCCCGCAACAGGGTTTTTGCCCTTTCATCACTGGCGGCCTTCATCAACTACAGCTCATTTTTCGGCATACTTTTTTTCTTCAGCCTCTACCTGCAATTTGGCCTGGGCATGACGGTGCAGCAGGCCGGAATGTTTCTTGCCCTTCAGTCTGTGGTGCAGGCGCTGACTACGCCCGTGGCCGCCCGCCTGTGCCTCAGGTTCAATCCCGGCCATGTGAGCGCCGTGGGGGTGGGGCTGTGCGGCCTGGGGTTGCTGGTTTCGGCCTTTCTTGAGGTGGACTCGCCCATCGGCGTACTGCTGACGGCCCAGGGGTTGCTTGGCGTGGGCATAAGCCTTTTTGCCCTGCCCAATACCACCATCATTCTGGAGAGCGCCGGGCCGGAACACGTGGGACAGGCCTCGGGCCTTACCGGCGCGGTGCGCACGGCCGGGCAGCTTGTGAATATGGCGGTCATTACCCTGACGCTCGGATTTTTTCTCGGCGACAGGCCTGCGGGACCGGACACGGTGGACGCCTTCATGAAGAGCATGCATCTGGACCTGATTGTTTTTGGTGTGCTCAACCTGCTGGCTGTGGGCTGCGTGCTGGCCCGCAACCGCAATTGACGCGCTCGGGCGGTTCAGTCTTGAAAAATTGAAACGCCTGCGTGGAGTTGTAAAAAATTCGCACCGCGAAATGCCTGCAAGGCGAACTTGCCTCGGCCGTCACGGAAAAAGGACGTTGCGGACGGAGACAGCAGCGATGATTCGCCGTCAGGCAGCCACTTCAGGCGCTGCATGCTCTGAGAGTCGAGCATTTTGCATCCATAATTTTTCGCTGGGTATCGTGAGCCGGGCAGCGCAGCCGCAGGGCGGTGGTCTTTTCTGTAAAGCCCGGGGACAGCCGGGGGCACTGGGGTTTCCACGGCGGCCGCCTGCATTTGCCATTGCCCCTGTTTTGTCGCCGTAACCGGGGAAAATGCCCGAAATGTTCGGGTAGAAAAGTCTAAAGTTTTTTCAGGCCCGTCCGAACAGACAGCAAGGACGGATACGTGCATGCCCGACGCCAACTCTGCAAAACTGCGCATGATGCTTCAGGGGTACGAGCAGCAATTGCTGGCTGCCCGGCGTCTTGCGCGTTTTCGTGTGCGCAGGCGTCTTGTGCTGGGTGAAGACCCGCATGACCCGGACCCCGCCGCCCACAGGCGGGCCTGTGTGGAAAAAGTCGCCCGCGAACTGTACGAAACACTTATATTCACCGGCAGCGACAACCCCGTGGTAGAAAATATCCGTAAGGAACTGGGCAAGGAAGTGGGGCAAGAGGTGTTTTTTACCTATCCGCCCGGTCAGAGGCTGCACATTGTGGGCGAGGGGCCGGATGGTATGGAGCCCCTGTCAGAAGACGTGCAGCGCAACACCCGGCATGCCTTGTGGCGCATCATTCGTGAGCAGGTAGACAAGAGCATGCTTGAAGAGCCGCCACGCGAACCGGATCAGCGCGGCTGATTGCACGAGGCGGCCCGAATGTGCCGCTAGTGGAGTAAAGTGTATGGAAATAAAGAATACGCCGAACAGTTTTTTTGATCCTTATGCGACCGGTCTGGAAAAGAACGCCGCGGCCAGAAGCGATGCGCGCGCACGGCAGCGCGCCGGAACCGCCGGCGAAGAAGCCGGGCAGGGAGATACGGTCAGTGTTTCGCAGGATGCCCTGCTCATGACCGAAGCACGCCGCGCGGCCCAGAGTGCCCCGGATGTGCGCGCCGAAAAGGTTGAAACCCTGCGCATCCAGGTCGCCAACGGAACCTACAAGCCCGACAGCCGCCTTATTGCGTCCAGCCTTGTTCGTGAGGAACCGGGACTGTTCCGCATTTAGCGCAAATTTACCTTTGAAAAAATTGGCTGCACCAACACCGCATGAGAGTGCAACGCGCCGTAACATGATGTGAGTTTTGCCGAAAACTGTATTTCCGGCAGAACGACAGCTCTGAAATATGAAGTATTTCAAAGCTGTCCTGTTTCAGGGCAATGCTGTTTCAGGATTGCCCTGACGGTTGCAGCATTTCTTGCCCCGCTCCGGCTTTCAGAAGCGTTACAGGTGATGGCGCCAAGCCTTGCAGCTCATCCGGCCAGACTGACGCCGTGCCGGGATTTTTACAGGCTGTGCGGCTGCAAGGGCAAGCCTGGGCCAATACCGCCTGGCTTGACTTTTCTGAAGATGCGTTACGCCAACGGGCTTTCTGCCCGGAATATATGAGGGCCGCCCCGTCAGGGGCGGCCTTTTCCACATTATCATACGTGCTTTGGGCGGGATGTAGCACTTTCTTTTGCCCTGTATTTTTCCAACTCCTCACGGCGCCCCGTTTGTCATTTTCGGCACGCTTTCTGCAATGACGGCTGTGCCGGTATTCCGGCAAGGAGACAGCGCCATGAAATTGACGATTTTGCGCCATCCCGTTTTATGGATATTTACGGCGGCCCTGCTGCTGAGCATGGTCTTGCCCGCGCAGGCCGTGCGCATCAAGGATATAGCCTCTTTTTCTGGTGTGCGTGACAACCAGCTTATCGGTTACGGCCTTGTGGTGGGGCTGGCAGGCACGGGAGACAAGAAGGATGCTGTTTTTACCCTGAGTTCCATGAAAAACATGATGGACCGCATGGGTATCGGCGTGGATTCTTCGGCGCTCAAGACCAAAAACGTGGCCTCTGTGATGGTGACGGCCCGCATGCCTGTATCCGCCAAGCCGGGTACGCGCCTTGACGTCACCGTGTCTTCTGTGGGCGACGCCACATCGCTTTTGGGCGGCGTGCTGCTGCAAACGGCCCTCAAGGGCGTGGACGGCAAGATATACACCCTCGCCCAGGGGTCGCTGACCGTGGGCGGGTTTTCCAGTCAGGGCAGGGCGGCCAGCGTCAGCAAGAACATTTCCACCGTGGGCATTATTCCCGGCGGGGGCATTGTGGAGCGGGGCATTCCGTTTGAGTTCAACCAGCAGGACAAACTCACCCTGCATCTGCGCACGGCCGACTTCAGCACGGCCCAGCAGATCGCCGAGCGCGTCAACGGCGCCATGGGCGGTCCCTTTGCCCGCGCCATAGACGACATGTCCATCACTATGGACATCCCGGCGCAGTACCGCAACAACATGGTGCCTCTCATGGCCTCCATCGAAAATCTGGACGTAAGCCCCGACACCGCGGCCAAGGTGGTGGTGGACGAAAAAACCGGCACTGTGGTGCTTGGGCGTGATGTGCGCATTACCCGCACCGCCGTGGCGCACGGTAATTTGCAGATCACCGTGCAGGAGGGCGAGCAGGTATCGCAGCCCGGTCCCTTCTCGCAGGGGCAGACCGTGGTGACGCCCACCACGGAAACCAATGTGCGCGAAGAAAACCGCCATCTCGTCATCATCGAAGGGGCCACCCTGCAGGAACTGGTGGACGGTCTCAACTCCATCGGGGCCACCCCGCGCGACCTCATATCCATTCTGCGCACCATGCAGGTTTCCGGTGCGCTGCTGGCGGAACTGGAGGTGATATAAATGACCTCTCCCCTGACCACCGGCCTTGTGCCGCATGAAGCTGGAGCGGCGGAAGTATCGCGCCGTGAGTTCCAGTCCCGCCTGGCGGGCATTGGCAATCTCAACGGCAAAAAAATGACGGAAGCGGAAAAAGAAAAAAAACTGCGCGAGGCCTGCGAGGGCTTTGAGTCCATCTTTATCCAGAAAATGTGGCAGGAGATGCGCAATACCCTGCCCAAGACCAATATGCTGCAAGGTCGCGAAGAGCAGTTCTGGCAGAGCATGTATGATCAGGAGCTGGCAAAATCCATGACGGCTGCGGGCGGCATCGGCCTTGCGGACATGATGTACGCCCAGCTTTCTCGCAATCTTGTTTCGGCCAGCCGCAGCACGGCGTCTTCTGTGGGCGGCGCGCCCTCGGGCTTTACGCCCCAGGCAGCATCCATACTGCCCGCGGGAAGCAATGACGAAAGCGCCGGGGCAGATGCCCCGGGCGGCAGGTCAGCGTCCGGCGGCGGACAGGGCGGAGCGGGGCACAGCGCCATGCGTGACGGCGCGCCCATTCCTTCAGTATATGACGGAATAGCTCCTGTACAGGACGTGGGCGAGTCCGGACATATCCAGGTATTACCCGGTGGCACGGCTTCGGCCGAAAGCGCCGGAGCTGCCGGTTTGCCCGCTTCGCAGGCTGCCCAGGCGGCAGGTCCGCCCGAGGTGGAGCAGGTGCTTGCCGCCCTGCGCGCCCGGCAGGATGCCGCGCAGGACAAAACGCAGCACACACCGCCCAATATGAATACAGGCCTGCATCTGGCCCGCGCCGCCCGCTTTGAGGCGGGCAGCAAGCTTGGTTCGCGCGGGGTGCTGCCCCGTACACATCTTGCGCAGCCGCAGCAGGTGCCCCACGCTGTTCCTTCCGGCGGGCCTGCCGGACATATGGGAGGCATTCCGCCGCTCACCGGGCAAACCACGCAGGCCGGGCAAGCCATGACAGCGCAGCAGGCGGCCGCCGGAGATATGCAGATGCTTATGGCACAGAACATGGGGACGCCCGCAGCCATGCAGGCGGCCATGTACGCCCAGCCGGGTAATACCGCAGCCCATGCCGCAGGCCAGACGCCATGGCAAATTTCCGGCCATGCCGTCGGGCAGCCCATGCCGCAGACCATTCCACAAACCGGCTCTCCTGTTCCTTGGCCTCCCCAGGCTGCCCCGGCAGGCGGTATAGTGACGCCCGGACCGTCGGTTCCCGGCGTTTCCGTGCACGATTCCAGCCATGAAGCGCAGGAAGCCGCCGCGCAGGCGGAGCCGCACATACAAAAGGTGCGCTATACCACCAACGTTCCGCCCAGCAAGCGTAAGACATCCGGCAGCGCCATTCTGCGCAGTCTCAGCGCGGATGCCGTTGGCCCCAACAGCCGGGCGGGAGCCGGGCTGGCCGCCTATCATGCGCAACAGGCTTCACAGCCGGGCTTACAGCAGGCCGCGCAGCAGCCGTTGACGGTTCCTGCTTCGGCTGCACAGGGGCAAGGCGCGCCCGTGGGCGCGACAGGTGCGTCGGCGGGTGGTCAGGCAGGCGCCATGACAGGCCAGGCGCTTGCGGCACAACCGGGCATGGCGGTCTCTGCCCCTTCCGCGCAGCAGGCCCGACAGGGAATGGAGAGTTACGGCATCCCGCCGCTGACGGCTACGGATTTACGGCGCTGATGCCTGCTGTGCCCACGCCACTGGCCGTAGCCTGTGGCGTGGCAGCCGCGAATACGGCAGGCCATGCGGCAGATTCTGCGGCGGGCAGCCCTGTACTGTAGCTCCGCGCCGCCACAACCGCTCTGTCTTTCACAGCGGTTCAGACCGGCAGCCGGCGAGGCACGGAAATTGCTTGATCCTTGACGAGGCGGCAGATTCTGCCCGCAGCGTCGAAGTCCGGCCGCCCAGTGAGGTTGACCATGTATACGATAATCCACACATCCCTGATACGTCAGAGCAGGGCCCTGTCCCTGCTGTGCGAGCTTATGGAAGAGGAATATACCGCACTGCTCGACCGCAACACTGATGCGGTGGTGGCGCTGGAGTTTTCCATTCAGGAGCTTATACGCCAGCTTGCGGCGGAAAAAGCCACGGTCATCACGACGCTGGCAGGAGTGCGCGTGGCGGAATACGCCGGTTCGTTGTCTGCAGAAGAGGGCGGTGCGCTGCTGGAGCTTCTGCGCGCCATAGACAAGGCCGAACAGGGCGTGGCGCGCCAGGCCACGCGCAACAGCCAGCTTTCACTGGCGCTGCTTGATCAGAGCAGCCGCACGCTCCAGGCGCTCACAAGTCAGGCCATGCCCCCCAAGGCGGAAACCTACGGCCGCCGCGGCGGCATGCGTGTGCAGCATCATCCCGAGGCGGCGCTTATCTCAGGGAGGCTCTAGGTCATGCTTAACGGTCTGCTCAATATCGGCAAGACGGCTCTTGGGGCCTCACAGGCGTGGATATCGGTTACCGGCAGCAATATTGCCAATGCCGATACCGAGGGCTATTCCCGCCGGTATGTGGACCAGCGTGACGCCGGAACCATCACCGCCAAGCCGGGCGGCGAAAGTCTTGGCGTCAATGCCCAGCAGATCATGCGCTTTTTTGACGCCTTTCTTGAGCGCTCCTACGTGCGGCAGTCCACCAATTCTTCCCGCTGGAAAGAGCAGGACATGATCCTCTCTTCAGTGGAAAACCTGTTCAACGAATCCAACCGGGCGGGCATAAGCTCGTCGTTGGATAAATTTTTCAAGGGGTGGCAAGATCTCACCCAGTTGCCGGACGATAACGCCTACCGCGAAAGCCTGCTTTCTCAGGCCGACAACCTGAGCGACATGTTCAGCAGCACTGCCGCCGGGCTCAAGGCCATACAGAACGAGATGGATGTATCCATCAAGCAGTCTGTGGACCGCATCAATGCCCTGTCCCGGGGCATTGCCGACCTTAACAGGCAGATCACCACCAATACTGTTGACGGCGTGAGCAATCCCAACGCGCTGCTTGACCAGCGCGACCAGATGGTGCGCGAACTGGCGAGCCTTGTGGATGTGGAGACCATCGACAACGGCAAGGGCAACTTCACCGTGCAGCTCACCACCGGGCAGCCGCTGGTGCAGGGGCAGAACGTCAATGTGCTTGAGGTGATGGGACCGCGCTCAGAAAGTCATCTGAGCGTCGGATCGGCCTATAAAGGCTCCATCGAGTTTCAAGGTACGGATAACCACGAATATACTGTGGATATCGTCACCGGCGGCAAGGCGGGTGATGTGCCGCCGCCCAGCTTTCGTGTGTCGCTCGACGGCGGCAAAACCTGGCTGCGTGATGAAAACGGCAAGGAAATGCGCTTTGAGATCACCGATACTGATGGTGACGGCAAGGTGGATCCCGTACAGGTAAAGAATCTCAAGATTTCCTTCACCGCCACAGACAATTTTACCGTGGGCGACCAGTTCGACATCGTGCCCATGAGTGGCCTGTACTGGATAGAGCCGACGCGCGGGCCGCAGAATGTCACGCCCCAGACATTTTTTGACGGTTCGGAAAACAAGAACCGCGTTACCGGCGGCAAGCTGACTTCGTACTTTACCGTGCGTGATGACAACTGCGGCCGTTACCTTGATGAGCTTAATGCCGTGGCCTCGTCCCTTATCTGGGAGGTCAACCGCCTGCACAGCCAGGGGACCGGCACGGAAATGCTGAACTATGCCCAGGGTTCGCAAAAGGTGCAGAGCACGCAGCAGCCCCTTGGTTCGCCCCAGGCCATCATGCCCTATGCGGACAGGCTGCAAAGCGGCAACGTAAACATCTTTTTTTACGACAAGACTACCGGGGAGTTCCGCAACACTGATACCGGAAGCAATACGCTGGACTTCAGTTCCATCACGCCTCCCGGAACCGTGAATTTCGACCCGGCCCATCACACCCTGCAGGACGTGTGCAACGTCATCAACAGCAGCTTTCCCGATGCCAGCGCACCCGGACTCAACATGCTCAAGGCGACCATTCAGGATGGCAAGCTGCTCATAGAGGCCAACCCGGCCTGCAACGTCAGCTTTGCTATGGGGGTGGACAGCACGGGGCTTATGGCTGCGCTTGGCATCAATACGTTTTTTACGGGCGACAGCGCCACCAACATGGCGGTGAGCAGCCAGCTGCACAGCAATGTCAACCTGATCGCCGCCGGGGCCGTGAACGGGCAGAACCAGGCCAACAAGGGCGATAACGTCACAGCCACGGCCATAGGTGAGCTTGCCAGCAAAAAAGTGACGGTTTCCACCACCTGGAAGACCGTGAGCAACCAGAGCATCGGCGAATACTACGCGACTCTGGTGACCACCGTGGGCGCTGACAAAAGGCTTGCCAAAACCAATGCCGAATACCACAAGGCCCTTGCCACCGACCTTGAAGACCGCGTGACCTCGGTGACAGGGGTGAACCTGGATGAGGAAATGTCCAACCTCATAAAATTTCAGCATTCCTATACGGCGGCGGCCAAGCTTATCACCACCGCTGACCAGATGCTGCAGACCCTGCTGGGTCTCAAGCAGTAGGGATCTGCGGAACCCTCAGTCGTGCGCATGTGGGCGGCCGTTAAACGATAGCTTCAAGCGTAACCATTCCCAGGCGCAATGCCGTCAGGCCTGTCCGTGGCTGTACAGGGGCGCTTTAAATAATCGGACACGTGTTTTTCCGGCGAGAATATGCTCAAGGAGTTGCCATGTCCATTCGTGTAACACAAAGCTCCATGTACAATACCATGGTGGGGCAGATGCAGAAGAGCCTTTCTGCATATATGGAAAGTAACGAACAAGGCTCGACGCAAAAAAAGATCAACCGCCCGTCCGATGACCCTGCGGGCATGTACCGTGTGCTCATGACCAGGGATGATATCAGCGCCACCAAGCAGTATCAGTCCAATTGCGATACGGCCAAGGGCTGGCTTGAACTGACGGATAACGTACTGGGAACCCAGTTGAGCAATGCCATCATCAGCCTCAAGAGCCGCATGGAACAGGCTGCCACCGGCACCACGGCTGATCAGCGCAAGCTCATTGCCCAGGAAGCGCGTGAAATTTTCGGCCAGATTCTCAACCTGTCCAATACGCAGTTCAACGGCAAGAGCATCTTTGCCGGGCAGCGGTATGACCTGAACGCCTACGAGCAGAGCCTGGCCCTGACCTGTTGGGATGACACGTGGAACAACGAGATCAGCCAGGGGCATTATTCCATTGATGGAGCAAGCAATACCTCCATGATGATCCAGTTCACGGATGACGGCACCCTGGGAACGGACACGCTGACCTACCGCTGGTCCAAGGACGGCGGCGACACCTGGACCACAAGTACCGTACCCGCCGGCAGCCGCACACTGGTGGCCGATGGCGTGACCATCACTATGGATCAGGATATGGCCGTCAGCGCGGCGGATACAAGCCTCGGCCCCGGGGCCAAAAACGGTACGCTCGTCTATATACGGCCTACGGCCGTCTACCAAGGGGATGACAACGATCCGCCGCCGGAAATGACCGTCATGGGCGGTCCCGCCGGGCTGAAAACGTCGGCCAACGGAGCCTTCGGCAATAACGTGCTGGTGCGTATGGACAATACCGTGGACCTGAACTCCACCGGCACGGCGTTCAACTATTCTTACAGCCTGGATAACGGCGGCACCTGGGTCACGGCTTCGGGCCAGACCACGGGGGGCGGCACTGTGCGCCTGCCGGTGCCGGGCGGCTACATGGATATGGACGCCACAGCCACCAATCCGCCCACAAGCGTCATTGACGCAGGCACGCAGGTGCTCATCCATCCCTCGCGCGCCAACCTGAACCTGGAAATAATGCAGGGAACCTACATCTCTGTGAACAACGTGGGCAAGGATATTTTCGGGGGGTACTATCAGGGGCAGCCGTCGCTTGAGGGCGGCCAGAACCTTTTTGACGTGGTGGGCGAATTCATTGCCTACTGTGAAAACAATAATCAGGAAGGCTGCCAGAAAAGCCTGGCCGCCATAGAGCAGGCGCATGCCCACATCCTTGCGTACGAAGCCCGCATCGGCGGGCTGGAAAACCGCGTCAGCATGGCTCAGGACGTGCTCAGCTTTCAAAAGCTGGACCAGGAAGAACGATTGAGCTATACCGAGGACATCGACCTGACAGAGCTGCTGGCAAAGCTTACGCGGCAGCAGCTGACGTACCAGACGGTGCTTCAGTCTTCTTCTATGATCATGCAGATGAGTCTTGCCAAGTACATATAACAGGTAGCATCTATGCTTATACTGACGCGCCGCCCGGGTGAAAGCCTGTATCTCGGCGAAAACATACGCATAACCGTTCTGGGTATGCAGGGCAAACAGGTCAAGCTTGGCCTTGAAGTGCCGGGCGACACAACCGTTTACCGCGAGGAAGTGTATAAACGGGTTGTGGAGGAAAACCGCCGCGCCCTTGAAACCAGTAACAACGACCTTATGGTGGCTGCTGAATTATGGCACGAAACAAAGAAATAGAAATCGATACCCGCCTTGGCCGCCGGAGTGTCGATGCCGACAAGGTTGTACACTTTCCGCGCGGGCTGGCCGGTTTTGAAAATGAACGGGATTTCATTCTGCTGCAGATACGGCCCGAAGCTCCCCTGCTTATCCTGCAAAGCATGAGCAATCCCGTGGTGGGGCTGCTGGTGGCTGATCCGTACAGTTTTATGGAAAAAAGCGCGTATGCGCCTGCCATGGGCGAAGCCGAAAAGCAGCTTCTGCGCATCTCCGACCTGGACGAAGCCGCGGTTCTGGTAACGGTCACCATTCCCGCCGGGCAGCCCGGCGAAGCAGCGCTCAATCTGGCCGGGCCGATTGTCATCAATTCGCGCGAGCGCGTTGGCCTTCAGGTTCCCCAATGCTCTGACGGCCCGCAGCAGATATACATGCACAGCCTGAAACCCGTTGGCGAGAGCGGGCAGGCAGAAAAAAGCGAAGCCGCTCCCGCGGAATAGCAACTTTTTTGTGCCTGAACGGCGAGAGCCTGCATCGGCTTTTGCGCGGCCCCTTTTTCAGTTGCTGAAAAAGGGGCCGCGCTTTTTGACTTCTTGTTTTGTTGGGCCGGCGCGTTTCAGTCAGCGTATTGCGCGTGCACTGATGACCTCCAGCCGCGGTAGCAGCCAGGCAGGGCAGCGCTGCGGCTGGCTGCTATCGCAGTGTGCAGGGAGACCGCCGGGCGAAGCGAGGAAGCTCCCGCCGCACAAGCCGTGCAGCCCTTGACAGCCTCCCTCTGCCGCCCGTCGGGCAGGCGTTTCAAAAAAGACAGTCAGAATATTTCAAACATCAACGGATCTATATCGCAATTATTTTTTCTTGGAGCCTGGCGTGGCTTCCGCGGGTGGGCGCTGTTTGCCGGACGGAGCAGGGGCGGCCGGCTTTTTTCCTGTGGCACTGTCGCCGCCTTCGATGTGCACCGTGGGCAGCGCTGCAAATGCTGGCTCATGCAGATTCATGCCCTCCATGATGGTTCCGGTAATATCCATGCCGGGTGCAGCGTCCAGCAGGCCGTTGCGGGCCAGCACCATCTGTGCCTTGTAGCTTTCGCGCCAGCGGGCCGTTTCTGCCAGCATGTGGTTGACAACGACCTGTCTGGCCGCTGCTTCTTCCAGCGCCATCTGGCGGCGCAGGGCGCGCAGGCCCTGAACCAGCGCCTGTTCACGCTCTTTCGGCGGTGCGGCGGCGTAAGTTTTTTGCAGTTCGCTCCAGCCTGCATCCAGGCGCTGGCGGACGGCCTCAAGATGTCTGGTGGCGGCATGGGCCGCGCGGGATTCGCGCAATACGCGGTCCACATCCACTATCCCGACCTTGGGCGGATCACTGAAGTTAAGGCATCCTGTGAGGAGGATGCAGAGCAGCCCCAGGGCTGCAAAACGTATTTGCTTTGTCATAAAAGTACCTTGGCAAGAAAAGCCGTCCGCGCCCAAGGAAGGGCAGGGCGTGGACGGCCGCACAAGCCGTATGGGCGCTTGTGGTGATTGCAAATGTAGCGGGGCGGCGTAAGCCGCCCCGCATCGGATGTTTATGGTCTGATTTGCGTTACTGGTTAAAGGGCCTCCTGGAAACGCGCAGTTGTTTCGTTTGGCAAGGCGCGATCTTTTTTGAAGCAGGAGTGGACTCTTCCGTCCTTGGCTGTTTCAAAAAAGTAAAGCAACGCCGCCAAACGGAATAAATCAGCGTGTCCCTAGAACTCGTAACGGACAGTGCCGAACACGCCGTGCGAGGTGCTGTGCTCAGAGGCCTGTATGTTGTAGTTCACGCCAAGGCTCAGGTTGTCATTGCCGAAGTCAAGACCAAGGCCGCCCGTATAGCTCATGTAATCCATTGTATGGGTGTCCAGCTCGGCCTTGGTGCCGGTTCCGGTAAAGCGGATCTTGCTCCTGGCTTCAATATCGCCGGTGGCGGGAATGATGCCGAGGTCAAGGTTGGGCTTCACGTACCAGCCGTTGCCGGTTTCAACCTGCTTGCTGAAGGTCACGCCGATGGGGAATGTCCAGATATTCTGGTTCATTTCATCTCCGCGCATGACGGTGCCGTTGCTCTTCACGTCGTAGGAGTCGGTGCTCACGTACATGTAGCGCACGCCCAGGTGGGGGATGATGTCCACATACTGGGTATTGAGCTTGTATTCGGCACGCAGGCCGGTGCTCAGGGCGTATGCCGTGATGTCGCTCTTGAGGTCGCGCATCTGCATGGCTCCGGGCAGTTCCTGCTTCACCTTGTTATAGGTGCTGGTGTAGTTGACGTCGGCAGTGAGGCCGAAGTTTTCCTTCGCCCATCCGGCGTACGCCCCAAGGCCCCAGAAGCTGAAGCTGTTGGTGGTTTTTGCCAGATCGCCTTCGCCTTCGGCGTAACCCCCGCCGATATTGAAGGCTATGCCCGCGCGCAGGGCGTTATCAAAGGTATAGTCGCCGCCAAGGGCCACACCGCCAAGACCACCGTGCCACTTGAGGTCGTAGCTGTCGCCGGCTTCCATACTCCAGGCATTCTGGCTCTGGTACAGGGGCATGATCCACAGGGCCATGCCGTTTTTGGCCGCGCCTTCCGCCTTGTTGAGCGAAACGGACTGCATGCCGTTGCCGTCAGGCTGGGCTATGCTGGTGCGCTGGGTAATGGCAGCGCCCGCCGCATTGTTGGCGGCCATTGTCATTTGCGGTACTGCCCCGGCTACGGCTATGCGGGCGGCGCTTTCAATGGTTTTGGCGGCCAGATTGGCATCATTGCCGATGAAGTTGTCGCTGGTGGCACGGGACAGGAAGCGCACGCCCTTCACGTCGGAGTCCACATGTGCGGGACCGACATGGTCGGCGGTGTAGGCATTGTCCAGCACCTTTACAAGGTCGCCGTCAAGCTTGGGGTAAACGTTGGCGGCAGAATTGAGCCCCGTGCTCAGCACGCCGGTGGCGGCATCAAACGAACCGTTGATCATGCGCGAGTCAGTGATGAAGTTGGAACCTGTCCAGCCTGTTCCGTCAGTGCCAAGGGTGATTGTGTCTATATTGGTGCCGAGCACAGTATAGTCCTGCCCCACTTTGGCATCAGTAATACGCAGTTTTGCGCCATCGCCGATATTGGCTGTGCCGCCTGCGGTGTTGCTGCTGATGGCTCCGTCAGGGGTGACGGCGGCGGCAGCGGTAACCACCAGAAGGGACTTGCCGGAGAAATCAAGATGATTGGCGGCCGGCGGGGTGGCGGTAAAGTCCGCGGTTGTTTTTGTGCCGTCCACAATAATGCCGTGAGCGCCGTCAAGCACCTGGGCACTGTAGATGCCCAGGGCGGAGTCCACGCCGTTTTCTGTCAGGCCCGCGCCGTTGGTGGCCTCCTGTACCTGTCCGGCAAGCCAGCCCATGTTGGTGGTGCCGATGGCAGCCATAGAGTTCATGCCCACGCCCACGTTGCCGTTGATTTCGACATCAGCGGCTGTTGCGCCCGTAAAGCCGCCTACAGCCACGTTGCTTGAGGCCAGGCCCCAGGCAGGGTCCACATAGAGATTGCCGCCGGCCAGATTCAGGCTGCCCACGGTGAGGGTCGTGCCGCCCTTTGTATCATCGGCGTCGCCGACAGCAATGGTTTTGCCCGATGCTCCGGTCAGCTTGTCGGCCTTGACCTGCGCGCCGTCAATGAAGGCGGCGTCATCGGCCACAGCAAGGCTTTCAGCCACAAGGCTGCCGCCGGTGACGTTGACTGCGCCATCCACTGCAAGGCTCTGGGCCACAATGTTGCTGCCGGTAATGGCGGCAGTGCCGGTTACAGCCATGTCGCCGAGAGCGGCTTCGCTGTCGGTCAGGGTAAGGTTGCCTGCCACCGTACTGGCGTCAGTAACGGTGCCGGTGGCAAGCAGTTTGCCGTTGGCAACCGTCACATCTGCGGAGGCCGTAAGCGTCTTGGCCTCGATGCTGCCATCGGTAACAAGTACCGTGCTGGTATTAAGGGTCTTAGCAGAAGCGACAGTGCTGCCGTTATTCACGTTCACGCCGCCGGCAGTGATGTTGCCCGTGGACAATATCGTGCCGCCGTTATCCGCGGTTACGGTTCCCGCATCAATGGACGTTGCCGCAAGAGCGCCCTTGTCGGCGCTAACGCTGCTGACCGCCTCGGTGGCAGTGCCGATAGCCCCGGCAGTAAGGCCCCCGCCAGCACTGACGTTCACATTGCCGGTATCGGCAGCGCCAGCAGTGATGTCGCCCACAGTATAGTCTGCGGCAGCGACATTAAGGGCAGAGCCAGCTCCGGCCAGCTCCACGTTGCCGTTAAGTGTGCCGCCGTTGGATGGCGCGCCCGTGGAGCCAAGGTTGAGGTTTTTTCCGGCAGCGATGCTGACATTGGTGGTCGCATCGCCTTCAGCGATGATCAACTGGCCGCCATTGCCAAGCAGGGTAAGGTTGCCGTTGATGGCGGCAGCGACATCGCCGGTGTTGCCCGTAACGACAAGAGCATCAACGCCGAAGCCGCCGCCCACGGTGATGGCGTCGCCTGTGCTGGCATATTCCGCATTTATACCGGCCAGCACTGCGCTGGTGGCTTCTGCCGCGGCACCTGTGATGCTACCGTCGCTGGTTCCCTTGTCGGCGTCTGATATTTCTATGGCGGCGGCGCCATAGCTGATAAGGCCGCTGCTGCCCGCAGTCAGCAGGCCGGTTTTTGTGCTCTGCATCTGCTGGGTATTGACGCTTTCCAGCCCGTCAAGCCGCAGCGTACCGCCATTGGCCACATGTATTTTTTCGAGGCCCGCTGCGATGGCAGCAACGTCGTCTGTGTATGTGACAAATTTTTCGGCATCGCCTGACAATACGCCGTTATTCATGACGTTGACGCCGTTGTCGTGGCCGACATCACCCTCTGCGCTGCTCTTCAGGTCGCCCTGGATGTTCAGTTCGGCAGAGCGCCCATCGTGTCCGCCGCCAACGGTGAGGCTGCCATCCTGGATATCCAGCGTCTTGCCTGCGGCCAGCGTCCACTTGCCCTGGGCAACGTCAACTACGCCCTCGCTCGTAACGTTGGCATTGATGTCGCCGCCGGGATTTGCATCCTCGCCAAGCTTCAGTATGCCCTTGTCGGCTATTTGCAGGCCCTTGCCTTCGCTGCCCGCGAAGCCGAGCGCGGAGCCTGCCTCGCCCTTGAGAAAAAGCTCGCCGGACGCAAGCGTAAAGTCCGCATCCGGAGTATCCGGCGTAAGGGCAAGGCTGTTGGCCTTGATGCGGTTGCCCTGGGACCCGGTGCTGTCAATGGCGAGTGCATCGCCGGTCAGCTTTATGTTTTGCGCCTGAATGCTGCCTTCGCCCAAAAGAGTGACCTTGCCGGTTACGGCCGCGGAGCCGCCGGTAATGCTTGCGGCATCCACAGTGGCATTTTCGCCCAGATGCAGGCGGGCGTGCCGCGCAGCGGTACCTTGGACGGTTACGGACCCGTCTTTTTCAAGCCAGCCGGCAAGCTGGGCGTCAGTCATGTCCGCACGGGCCATCTGGTTGCTAGTAGCATCCTGAACACGCCCGACAGCGATGGCTCCGGCAGTGCCGCTGAATTTTTCAAGCTCGGCTCCGGTCAGGTCAAGATGGGCGTCAGTCACCGAAAGCGTGCCTGCGTTGGCTACAATGCCCGTCAGCTTGTGGTCGCCGCCAGCGCTGTAGGCAAGCGTAGAGTCAGCATAAAGGTTGACCTTGCCGCCGTTGTCCAGCACGCCATCGGCAGCCACATCCAGGGTCATGCCCTTGTTCAGGAAAAGATGCCCCTTGTTTCCAACAAGAATGCTTCCTCCATCAGTAACCCTAGTGTATCCATCCAGAGCGCCAGGCATGGCGCCGGTGACAGTTTTGCCCGGTTCAGATGGGGGCGTGTTAAGAAAGCCTGTCAGCAGAAGACCGCCTTGCACATCAACGGTTGCGCCGTCTGTGATGTGGGTAACGCCGGCATTGAATACACCGTGATTGCCTTGAGCAACGTTGATTCTGGTGCTGTCGCCGGTGATCAGCAGGTTGGCGCTGTCTTTGTCAAGAGAGGCCGCACCCTTGCCGGTAAAAAGCATTCCTGCATCATCAAAATCTTTTGTATGGTTTTCGTCCGGGGACAGGCCCATAAGGTTGACGGTCGCGCCGTCGGCAATTTTCAGTTGAGCTGTCGCAAAGTCAGCTGCCGCGCCTCCAAAAAGATTGGCCGAGGTGATGTTGACCACCGTATTGGGGCCGGAAACAAGGGTGGGCAGGCCGGTAGAAATGGCGGCATCGTTTTCATCGGTCGTTTCAGCATAGCCGCCAAGGCCGTTTTCGCGCCAGCCGTTACCGTTTGTGCCGTTGATGTTGACGGTTCCGCCCGTGATCTGCAGGTCGCGGGAATCCGAATAGCCGTTGACGTTCAAAGTGCCGCCCGTTACCAGCAGTTTGCCGTTGGAAGGGGTAGCGCCATCTCCGGCCGAAATGCTCCCGGGGCTGTTCACGGTGACCGTGCCGCCGTCAGTGATGGTCAGGGTTCCTGTAAGTGCTACCGCGTCAGAATTCACTGCAAGGCTTGTCTGGTCCCCGCCGGAGCCGACGGTCAGGTTGCCTCCATCCCAGTCTGCCGCCATAGCCAGCCCGGTGCTGCCCAGGGTCAGGGCCGCTGCCAGTGCCAGCGAGCCGAAGGTGTTGATCAGGCGACATTTCCCCAATACCGCCTTATACCTGTTAATCAGGTTACCAACCGCGTTTTTGGACAAAATCATGAGCTTCCTCCTTAAAAAGTCACCATCAGGGCCGTAAAAGTGGCCTGTCCTCTGCATGGAGCGGGGAAAGCAATCCGTGAATGGTGCCGCTGAAAATATTGCTTTCCCCGGATTAGGCGGATATGGTTGGTCTGCTAAAACGTGAACCTTAACCGCCCAACTGCATTATTAGGTCAAAATCTCAGCCATTTCAACCTGAATATTGATTATGAATTAAAATTTCATCTATCTGTTCAGATTATGAGCAATATTTTGATCTTACAGGACGGTGCGGAGTTGATTGGGCATTGGGATAGTATTACTTATGAAAACGCTTGGATCTCGCATCCGTTTCGTGCGAGGAGCATTGTCGCAGGAAGTTTTTGCAGCAAAAATCGGCGTCAGCAAGGGATCACTCGGTGGATATGAGCGTGATGAAAATCTGCCAAACAGTGATATTATTCTGAAAATATGCCAGGAAACCGGTGTGTCTGTTGAATGGCTTCTACTCGGTACAGGCGCCCCGGCTGCATCGGATGAAGAAGGGCCTGTCGGGCCGGGAAAGCTACTGGCAGGCGGTACGTTGACCCTGCCGGGTATGATGGGGGTTGTTGCACCTTCATCCATGCCACAGAACGGAATTGCGTTCGTTCCGGACGGAAAAATGATCCAGCAGGAATGCGCGCGTTGCCGCAGACTTGAGGAGCGGCTTGAGCGCCTGGAAGATGAACGCAGGGAGCTGAGTGAAGAAAACCGGCGCCTTTGGAAAGAAAACAGTCTTCTTAACGCCCGTCTGGCTCGTATGAAGGCCAGGGGTTGAGCCACTCCGGATGGAGAGCCTGTAGTACAGTTGCACGCGGTCAGGTTGCATTGTTTCGCGCCTGGCCGCGTTTTTTCGGCCCTTCTGGGTCTGGCGGCCGCATTGACGCGACCCCTTCCGGTCTTATCTATCTGGAGTAAGGCGATCTTAAAATGTGCATTCAAAAATGACGGTATCTCTGTTTTTGTGGCGGGTACACAATACGATGCGTTTGTGCTCTGGCAGCCGCATACGCCTGCGCCGCAGACCATGTGTTTTACCGTTAAGGACGGCGCGCCTGACAACTGCTGTACTGGTGCAACTATCCGTCTGTGCCGGAGATGTGGATCTGAATTTGCTGTTGTGTCGCCATGCCCGATCCCTGCCGGCGGGACTGCACGTCTGTACTGCCGGAAGCGCCACGGCTGCCGGTTGTCATTCCGTGAAATTCGGTGAAATTTTTTCCGTTCTTTTTTCTGCCCAGTAAAATTATCTTGCAAAAATATTTTTATTTCCGGTTGTTGCTGATTTTTCACGAACTTGTTTTCGCGAGACCGGGGAGAATGCAGTTGATGTCTGATAGTGATACCAAAGTTTTTGGGCTTATCCCCTATGCAAGGCTGGCAAACGCAGATATATGACTTTATTCTTGTAGAAAAGCTGACCGGCCGGTCAACCGGCCGCACATGTGCCCGGCATGTCCGGGCTGGCGCGTGGGGCGCGCGGGCTGCGCCCTCCACCATTACAGATGTTCTAAGGAGGCCACATGGCAAGCCAGGCGTTGATCAGGGATTTTGAAGATCTCATCGGCAAGGAAAACGTGTTCAGCTCCGAAGCTGACCGGCAGAGCTATTCGTATGACTCGGCAGTGCTGACCCCCGTGGTGCCTGCGCTTGTGCTGCGTCCGACCACTGCCGAGCAGCTGGGAGCATGTGTCAAAAAGCTGTATGACAACGGTCTGCCCATGACTGTACGCGGCGCGGGAACCAACCTCTCCGGCGGCACCATCCCCGACAATTCCGACTCTGTGGTTATTCTGACCACCGGACTCAACCGCATTCTTGAGATCAACTCCGACGACCTTTATGCCGTGGTGGAGCCGGGCGTGATCACTGCCCAGTTCGCCGCCGAAGTGGCCAAGAAAAATCTGTTCTATCCCCCGGACCCGGGTTCTCAGGCCGTATCGACCATTGGCGGCAATATTGCTGAAAACGCCGGCGGCCTGCGCGGCCTCAAGTACGGCGTCACCAAAGACTATCTCATGGGCATCGAATTTTTTGACGCCACCGGCGAGATGGTCAAGTCCGGTTCGCGCACGGTCAAGTGCGTTACGGGCTACAACCTGGCCGGCATGATGGTGCAGTCTGAAGGTACGCTGGGCATTATTTCCCAGGCCATTCTCAAGCTTGTGCCCCCGCCGAAGGCCTCCAAGGCCCTGATGGCCGTGTTTGAAAATGTGCAGGACGCCGCCGAAGCCGTGGCTGGCATTATTGCCGCCCACGTTGTGCCCTGTACGCTTGAGTTCCTTGACAACAATACCATTGTGCGCGTGGACGACTTCACCAAGGCCGGTCTGCCGCGCGAAGCCGGAGCCATCCTGCTCATCGAGGTGGACGGCCACCCCGCCCAGGTCGCGGACGACGCCGAAGCTGTGGAGCGTGTGCTCAAGGCCAACCGCGCCACCGCCGTGCATGTGCCCAAGGACGCCGACGAAAAATTCAAACTGTGGGAAGCCCGCCGCATGGCTCTGCCCGTGCTGGCCCGCTGCCGTCCCACTACCGTGCTTGAAGACGCCACCGTGCCGCGTTCGCAGATTCCTGCCATGATGAAGGCCGTTAACGAAATCGCCGCCAAGTACAAGGTTGAAGTGGGCACGTTCGGCCATGCCGGCGACGGCAACCTGCACCCCACCTTCCTGTGCGACAAGCGCGACAAGGACGAGTTCCACCGGGTGGAAGAGGCCATTGACGAAATGTTCGATGTGGCCCTCAAGCTGCACGGCACGCTTTCGGGTGAGCACGGCATCGGCACGGCCAAGGCCAAGTGGATGGAAAAAGAAACCTCGCGCGGCACCATTCTGTTCTCTCAGCGGCTGCGTCGCGCCCTTGACCCCAAGGGCCTGTTCAACGCCACCAAGCTGGTGGGAATCTAGGAGCCTTACATGAGTAATCTGCACGAACTGGCCCAGCGCCTTATGGCGCTGGACGACAAAGTCACGGCCTGCATGAAATGCGGCATGTGCCAGGCCGTGTGCCCCATGTTCGGCGCTTCCGGTATGGAGGCCGACGTGGCGCGCGGCAAGCTGGCGCTTATCGACAATCTGGCCCATGAAATGATCCAGGACCCCGAAGCCGTGGCCGACAAGCTGGGCCGCTGCCTTCTGTGCGGCTCCTGCCAGGCGTCCTGCCCGCCCGGCGTCCAGATTATGGACGTGTTTATGGAAGCGCGGGAAATCGTCAACGCCTATCTGGGTCTGCATCCGGTCAAAAAAATGATCTTCCGCGCAGTGCTGCCGCAGCCCGGCGTGTTTAACCTCGCCATGCGCATGGGTGCTCCTGTTCAGGGGCTGATCTTCCGCAGCACGGGTTCGGCTCAGGGTACGGTGTGCGCGCCCATGCTGAACTTCATGCTGGGCGACCGCCATATGCGCCCCCTGGCCAAAAAGCCCCTGCACGCTCGCTACGGCGCGCTTGACGAACGCCGCCCGGCCGGCGGCATCAAGGTGGCCTTTTATCCGGGCTGCATGGGCGACAAGATGTATACTGATATGGCTGAAGCCTGCCTCAAGGTGCTGCGCCATCACAACGTGGCGGTCTTTATGCCCAAGGGCCTGACCTGCTGCGGCATTCCTGCCCTGTCCTCCGGCGATGCCGAGGGCATGGTCAAACAGATGAAGGTCAACCTGCGCGCCCTCGACGGTGCGGATTTTGACTACATTCTCAGCCCCTGCGGTTCCTGTACTTCTACTGTCAAGGAACTGTGGCCCCGCTACGCCGGGCGCCTTGGCGCCGCGGAACTGCGCAAGGCCGAGCAGCTTGCTGCCAAGGCTATGGACATCAACGCCTTTCTTGTGGATGTGCTCAAGGTGCAACCTGCCGAAGCTCCGGCGGGCAACGCCACGACCGTGACCTATCACGACTCCTGCCATCTCAAAAAATCGCTGGGTGTTGTGGGCCAGCCCCGTGCTGTCATGGCGGCCAACCCCGCCTACAAGGTGGTGGAAATGGCCGAAGCTGACCGTTGCTGCGGCTGCGGCGGCTCGTTCAACCTCTTCCACTATGACTATTCGCGCAAGATCGGCCAGCGCAAGCGCGACAATGTGGTGTCCTCCGGGGCCGAGATTGTTGCCGCAGGCTGCCCTGCCTGCATGATGCAGCTTGAAGACGTGCTCTCGCACAACAAGGACCGTGTGCGCGTCAAACATACCGTTGAAATATACGCTGAAAGCCTGAAATAAGAACGGCCGCTCCGGCGGGAAATTTCCCGCCGGAGCGGCGCGGCATGGCCGCGTAATCATGATGACCGAAAGGAGAATCCTATGCCCCCTGTGAACCAGGAACTGGTCGAAGCCTTCGCCGCCAAGGCCGCGGCGGTCAGCGCAGTGGTGCAGGAAGTGCCCACCATGGCCGCGGCCCTGCAATATGTTGTGGACGTGTGCGCCAGCAAGGCTCCTGCTGAAATTCTGGCTGATGAGCCTGGCACCGCGCAAGGCCCCTTGAGCCCCAACAACGTGCCTACCCGGGTGCAGCGTGTTATCGCAGCCCCTGAACTCAACGATGCGGACTTCGCCACCCTGGCCGCCGCCTGCGACGAAAAGGGTTTTCTCTGCATTCGCGAAGGGCTGCGCAACTATCTTGCCGGTATCGATGTGGGGCTTTCCACAGGTATTGTCGGTGTGGCGGCCAGCGCCACCTGCATGCTGGATACCGACAAGGAAGACGTGCGCCTGGCGGGCATGATTTCTGAAGTGTCCATGATTCTTTTGCGCAAGTCCGACATTTATCCCGATCTGCCGTCCATTGCCCAGTTTTTGCGTGAGCGCATGAACTCGGCCCCGGCCACCTACACCACTCTGGTGACGGGTCCCAGCCGCACGGCTGATATCGAACGTGTGGCTGCCGTGGGCGTACATGGCCCGCTGGAACTCCACATCATTCTTCTGGAGGACTAACCCATGCATGACGCCCTTAAAAGCAGCTCCGGTTACCACAAGGAACTGGACGAAGCCCTGAACGACGAATTTTTGCGTCGCACCCTCGACACCTTTGCCGTGGCCTATCGCGCCAACCGCGAAGCCGTGTTCAAAGAAGTGGACGAACGCGCCCTCATTGCCCAGGTGGCCGATGCCAAGGACTACGCCTGTCAGCATATGGAAGAACTGTACACCCAGTTCAAGGCCGAAGCTGAAAAGCGTGGTGTGCATGTGCACCGCGCCGCTACGGCTGCCGAAGCCAACGAGATCATTTCGCGCATTGCCAGGGAAAACAACGTCAAGCGCGTAGTGAAGTCCAAGTCGATGACGGCTGAAGAAATCGAGCTTAATCCTGCCCTTGAGGCCCAGGGCCTCATTGTGGATGAAACCGACCTTGGCGAATGGATCATCCAGTTGCGGCACGAAGGCCCTTCCCACATGGTCATGCCCGCCATCCATCTTTCACGCTATCAGGTGGCCGATGACTTCACCAAGGCCACCGGCGTAAAGCAGGATTCGGACGTGCAGCACCTGGTCAAGGTGGCCCGTGTGCAGCTGCGCCGCAAGTTCATTGCCGCGGATATGGGCATCAGCGGCTGTAACTTCGCCGTGGCCGAAAACGGCTCGGTGTCCACCGTGACCAACGAGGGCAACGCCCGCATGGTCACCACACTGCCGCGCGTGCATGTGGCCATTGCCGGTCTGGACAAGCTCGTTGCCAAGCTGGACGACGCCCTTACGGCCCTGCTGGTGCTGCCCCGCAACGCCACTGCCCAGCGCATCACCTCCTACGTCACCTGGATGTGCGGCGCGGGTCCCTGCGCGGCCAATGCGGACGATAAAAAGATCATGCATGTGGTCTTTCTGGACAACGGGCGTACCGAGATTGCCAAGGATCCGCTGTTCAAGCAGATATTCCGCTGCGTGCGCTGCGGCGCCTGCGCCAACGTCTGCCCCGTGTACCGCCTGGTGGGCGGCCACAAGATGGGCTACATCTACATTGGCGCCATTGGCCTTATTCTTACCTACTTCTTCCACGGTAAAGACCGCGCGCGCATTCTGAGCCAGAACTGCATGGGATGCGAATCCTGCGCCAATGTGTGCGCCGGCGGCATCGAGCTGCCGCGCCTCATCCGCGAAATCCGCGCGCGTCTCAATGAAGAGCAGGGCGCTCCCATTGAAGCCAACCTGCTGTCGGCCGTCATGAAGAACCGCAAGCTCTTCCACCGGCTGCTCAAGTTCGCCAGCTTTGCCCAGAAGCCCTTTACCCGCGGAACGCAGTTCCAGCGTCACCTGCCCTCAATATTTATGGGCAAGCACAACTTCAAGGCGCTGCCCGCCATCGCCAACAAGTCCTTCCGTGACCGCTGGCCCGAAATTGCGCCCAGGGTGCAGAATCCCACCATGCGTGTGGCCATCTTCAGCGGCTGCGCCCAGGACTTCATCTATCCCGAGCAGTTGGAAGCCTGCGTGAAAATTCTTGCCGCCAAAAATGTGGCGGTGGAATTCCCCATGGACCAGTCCTGCTGCGGCCTGCCCCTGGAAATGATGGGACAGCGCAAAACCTCCATTGATGTGGCCAAGCAGAACATCGCGGCTTTCCGCGGCGGCAACTATGACTACATCATCACGCTCTGCGCAAGCTGCGCCGGGCACCTCAAACATCATTACCCGCAGATCCTGGACAAGGATTACGCAGTGGTGGAAGGTCAGGCCTTTGCGGCCAAGGTCATTGATTTCAGCTCTTTTGTGCATGACGTGCTGGGCCTCAAGCCCGAAGACTTCCACAAGTCCGGGCAGAAGGTCACCTATCATGCTTCGTGCCACCTCTGTCGTGGCCTGGGCGTGAAAAAGGCCCCCCGTGAGCTTATCGCTGACGCGGCGGAATACGTACCCTGCGAGGAAGAAGAAGTCTGCTGCGGCTTTGGTGGCAGCTACTCCGTGAAGTTCCCCGAAATATCGGCGCAGCTTCTGGAAAAGAAAATCAACAATATGAAGGCCACCGGAGCCGACCGCCTGGTGGTGGACTGCCCCGGCTGCGTCATGCAGCTGCGCGGCGGCGCTGAAAAGCAGGGGCTGAAGATCAAGGTCGACCACATTTCGGAATTGCTGGCCGACAATCTGAAAAAATAAGCCCTTCCGATAAACAGGTAAAAACAAAAACGCCGCTTGTTGATCCAAGCGGCGTTTTTGTTTTGGTGTGATGCCGGTCGGCTGGCGGCTCAAAAAACTGTCGGATTCCGGCGGTGAAACGTATGGAGAGGTCCCGCAAGGGGAAAGGGCTGCCGGCGCCGGGGAACGGGAAATATCCGTAAAAGAGCCGCACGAAGATATACTGGGGTCTGCGGGCTGTCCGCAGCTTTGGGCCGTTCAATGCCTGCCGGGCAATGGGAAAATCACGTACTGGATATGTTTTTGCCCGTCAGCAGTCGGTCCGGGGTTACACTTGTTAATGGGTCGCCTGCAGGGGGATGCGCCACCAGTACCAGAAACTGACGATGGTGGGGTCCTGGGGTTGCCATTCTCCGCAGGTTTCAAAGAAATGAAGCACCTTGCGTTCAATGCCGTCAAGCGGAACCCCGTTGGCGGCCATCTGGCGCAGGCGGAAAAAAATTGCCAGACACTCAAAAAGGCTCAGGCAGTCTTCTTCCAGGCAGATGTTGGTTTGAAGTTGCAGAACAAATTCCTGGTAAAAGGGATTATCCTCGCCTACGCAGGCGTCAAAGGCCGGGCTGTTTTCCAGAAGGTGCTTCAGACCCTGTGAAAAAAGCTTTTGCGCAGGTCGGGACGAGGCTTGCGATATACTGGCTGTATACAATCTTTCCATTGCCTTGTGATGACTGGAAAGTGGCATAGTCGGCTCCTCTGGCTGGTTATTCTGGATTATTTTAGCATAATTTCTATAAATTATAAATTATTCTATAAGGGTAGGTATTCTGCTCCATAGTTCCCGCGACGGAAGGGATAGAAATAAAAAAAGAATGGCTACAAAGCCGGCAAGGGTTCGTGGGGCGCGTGATTGCCGTCAGCGTACAGGACGGCGGGGCTGCAGGTATTGGGGCTGAAAAAACAGCCGGTACTGCTTGGCGGGAGAAAGGTGGGGCGGCCTGCTGACCTCCCCCTCAATGGATAAAGGCTTGTCCGACAGGCCAAAGGGCTGCAATTGCCCCGGGGCCATGTCCATGTGGGATAGTCTTTCTCCTGTAACATTAAGGACGGGCATACTGCTGTTGGGGTTGCCTGCCATAAGTACGCTGGATTTGCCTGAGGGCAGCACGCCGCCGCTGGTTCCGTTATGTGCTGTGGCGTTGAGCAGGCTTGGTACGGGCAGGTCCGTACGCCGCAGCATATCAAGAAAGTCGTTGCCCGTGCGGCCCACAAAGGTCACCAGTGATGAACCGTCGCCATAAACCAGCAGGCTGACAGGCATGGTGCCGCCATGTATACCCATAAATGCCGATCTGGCCCCGGCAGGCATGACAACCCAGGCGTTTTCAACCTCGGCCGTGTCTTTGGGGGCTGGCGTCGGCTGTGCGGCATACGGGGTGGACCCGATCGCGAGCGCGAGGCACAGAATACAAAGGGGCAGTAGCTTCATGCCGTCCATATTTCCATTGCTCTGAAAAAGCTGCGATGCAGCGCAAACAAGGCCGTTTCGTGCAAAAACTTGCATTACGGCAATGTTTGCCTGTCTGCCGGCGGCAGCATTGCAAAACATTGCCGGGTGGTTTTACACATGCCGTAACATCCAGTGTGGCCAGACAGTCAAGCTGATGATTTTACCATTCGTGAATGCGTGACGCCAAAACGAGCACACTTTAAAGAGCTTTAGTAAGGGGCGGCACAATTGTCAAGGATATGGGCCGTATGAACATCGCTTGTCGCGAAAAAAGCGTATTACTGCGACCGTTTGCGTTTTACCGGTTGTGCTGCCGCCGGGGCGCTTTCCTGTTTGGGCGGCAAGGGCGGGCTAAGGTCCGGCGGGGCGGGAATGCGGGGCAGGTTTTTACCACTGCCAAGATAGTGCAGAAAAAAGTCGCTCAATGCGGCGAACATGCTTTTGTGTACGGCTTCCCTGTCTTTTTCGTTCACTGAGCGGCAGAGTTCCGGCAGCTCTTCGGCCAGGGTGGGAGGGCAGGGGGCCATGAGCGCGCCGGCATCGGCCTTGTCCAGAACCAGCCAGCGGGCTTTTTTGCCTGTGCATTCATAAATCTTGCGGGCATGCAGAGCGGTTTTGTTCAGGCTGTCGCCTGAAGCGGCCACAAGCAGCAGGGGCGGGTAAAACCAGCGGAATGAATCCCGCCCGAAGAGCATGCCGAAACCGGGAGCCACTGCCGCCACTGCCTTGATGCGCGTATCGGCAGGGCTTTTTGTCAGGGGCAGGCTGCGGCAGAGTCCGTCCATGCGGTTCTGCGCCCAGATATTGCAATACATGTCGTGCCTGCCTGCCTGCGCGCAGTAGTCTTTCCAGCCTTCGCAGCCGGGGAGTGCGCCGCCCAGAAGAAGCGCTGCCGTGCCGCCTGCGCCAAAGCCCAGAACGCCGATGCGCTCATGGTCGATGGTAGGCTCGGCTTCCACATCGTTCAGCAAAAAGGTGATAAGGCCCGAAAGCTCCCGTACCCTGCTTTCCAGCTGTTCCCAGGTCAGGAGCAGATCCATGTTGTCCATATTGTCGCCGGGATGCGTGGGAGCCGCCACTACAAAGCCGCAGGCCGCCAGCCATGCGGCAGTGTCGTGATAGGAAAAGCGCGATCCCGCCGTATCGTGTGAGAGCAGAATGAGCGGAAAGCGCCCTTCCACGGGCTTGCCCCCACGGGCGGCTGAAATTTCCCAGGGGCCGTACTGGATGTCGCGCGGGGGGCGCACCGAAGGATACCAGAGGTTCACGTCCAGCCGCAGGCCGTTTTCGGCATCCCATTGCCCAAGTGTGCGAAAACCCACCTGATAAAAGTCGGCTCGGGCGTTGGAAAAGGAGAGCAGCAAAATGCCGAGGCAGAGGGGCAGCAGTACGGAAAATTTCTGTCGCATGCCTGTGTTGTGCCACAAGCGGGCTTGGGGTACAAGGGCGTTCGGGCGGGTTCATGCCGCCACGATACGGGCCGGGAGCATATGAACGTATGGATATGGTAAGTTATTTTATTGACTTTGTGCTGCACATTGATGTGCATCTTTTTGAACTGGTTGAACAGTATGGCCTTTGGATTTACGCCATACTGTTTATTATTGTTTTTTGCGAAACAGGGCTTGTGGTCACGCCGTTTTTACCCGGTGATTCCCTGCTGTTTGCTGCAGGCGTGGTGGCCGGAACGGGCCTTATGGGCTATGCTGAAGTGATGCTGGTGCTGCTGGCGGCGGGCATTCTGGGGGATGCCGTCAACTACTGCATTGGCCGCCATGTAGGCCCGGCCATCTTTTCGCGGGACAGTCGCTTCATCAAGAAAGAACATCTGCTCAAGGCCCACCATTTTTACGAACGCCACGGCGGCAAGGCCATTGTGCTGGCGCGTTTTGTACCTATTGTGCGCACTTTTGCGCCTTTTGTGGCGGGCATCGCCCTCATGCATCCCCGTACGTTTTTTTTCTTTAACGTGACCGGGTGCATCCTGTGGGTGGGCAGTCTCGTTTCCGCAGGGTTTTTTCTGGGCAACCTTGAGTGGGTGCGCCAGAATTTCAGCATTATCGTTTATGGTATTGTTATTGTATCCGTGCTGCCTGTGGTCATCGAAGTGCTGCGCTCCCGTCTGGGCAAGGGGAAAGGCAGCTCCGGCGAAGGCGGCGGGGAATAGGCATTTCGAGAGTTTTTTACGTGCCGTTTATACAGAAAATCCCGCCATAAGCGGGATTTTCTGTTTCTGGAACCGGCTGCGGTTTTACATGACAACGCGCAACTGTCCGTCTTCCATATGTGCCTCGCGGTTGATGCACAGGGGGGCATCCTCGCCGTGATGGGAAACAAAAACCATGTGCAGGCCACGGGCCGCCAGCAGGTCAAGCAGGCCGAGATAGCGGGCGCGGCTTGCGGCGTCCAGCCCCGAGCACGGTTCGTCCAGCAGCAGGATGTCCGGCTCGCCCACCAAGGCGCGCGCCAGAAAGAGGCGGCGCAACTGCCCTGTGGACAGGCGGCGGATGGACAGCTGGCCGATATCCGCCACACCTTGCGGGCTTTCTTCGGGAAACATTTCTTCCATGCGGCGCAGGGCCTCGGCTTTTTCCGCAGCGCTGAACTTGCGGTACACGCCTATGCTGTTGTCAAAGCCCGTGCAGACCATATCATGGGCCGTGAGGGAATAGCCGTACAGCGCCTGGGAAAGGTCGGAAACAAGCCGTATGCCCTTGCGTACTTCGGCAAGGGTGTGTACTGCCCCGCCCTGCCGGGGCAGCCAGCGTTCCAGCCTGCCATCGGCAGCGGCGAATTCGTCTCCGGCCAGCAGGCGCAGCAGGGTGGACTTGCCCGAGCCGTTGGCTCCGCTGATACGCCAGTGTTCGCCCTGATGCATGCTCCAGTCGATATGGCGCAGCACTTCCTGCCTGTCGATGAACACCGTGACATTTTCCAGGTCCAGCAGGGGGGGGACCGGTCCGTCCTTGCCCGCTGGTCCCTGAAGCTTCTGCCCTGTCGCCGCGACGACGGGGTTTTCCACTCCGTTGGCCGTAGCGGCCTCCGGCTGCCCCGGCGGCGCTGTATGCAGGCGCCCCCGGCGTATGTAGCGCCGTTCCGCACACCAGTCGGGAATCTGGCCGGGACGGTGGGCCGTCATGACGATGGTGCTGCGCAGCGCGCATTCTTCGAGTACGTCAAAAAAAATCTGGCGGTGGCGGGCGTCCAGGCCATCGGCGCACTCGTCCAGCAGCAGCAGGGAGGGCGCACGCAGCAGCGCCCGGCCCAGAAGCAGCAGGCGCAATTGCCCCTGGGAAAGGGTGGGCATGGTCCTGTCGAGCAGGCCTTCGGCCTCAAGGCGGGCAGCCATGTGTACGGCGGCGTCCTTGCGGGCCTGGGCCTGGCTGCCGCCGTCACTGTACACCAGGGGGGTGTCTTCAAAGCCTGTGAGCAGGATGTCGAGTCCGGTAAGGTCCCACGCCTGGCGCTGATAGTTTTCCTGTTGCGCCGGTGATACCAGGGCTGTCATGGACCGCCCGGCCAGAGGGGATTCTTCGCGCCCGTCAGGCGTATGCCACCAGATATGCCCTTCGGCGGGCCACAGTTCGCCGCGCAGCAGGCGCAGCAGGGTGGACTTGCCCGAACCGTTGGCCCCCAGCAGAGCGCAGTGGCGGCCGCGTTCAATCTGCCAGTCTATGTGATGCAGTACAAAGCGCCGGCTGGCTTCACCGGGCAGAAAAAGGCTCAGATTTTCAATGGTCACAAGCGGTTCTGACATAGATATTCCTGCTGCCGTCTTTATTCTGCATATGCCGGGCGCGCCGCGGCCTGCATACCCTGATGCGGCAAGGCTGCGCGTCCGTGATCCGGCAGACGTTAAAAGGGGTGGACGCTGCGCCGCCCACGGTCGAAAACCGTGTACTCCCTGAAACCGAAGGCGCTGGCGTAAGAGGCAAGACGGGCGAAGCCGTAGCCTACGTCATCGGTAACGTGAGCGTCCGAGGCGAAGCTTATGGGCAGCTCCATTTCCGCAGCCATGACCATGATGGGTGGCGCGGGATAGATTTCGCGGCATGCCTTGCGTATACCGGCGGATGAGATTTCCATACTCATTCCAGACTTGCGCAGGGCGGTCAGCCCCCGGCGTACAAGTTCCCGGCTTTGCGGCTTGTGCAGCCAGATGTGAAACTGCTCTACGGAAAAAATCTTGATAAGGTCCGGGTGCGCCGCGATATTGAACAGCCCCGAGGCCAGCATGGCCTCCCAGGCTTCAAAATAGTGCGTATACTGTACTTCGCACTCTTCCTGCGACATGGCCCTCCACGGGTCGGCGCCGTCGTCAAAACCCCAGCGCCCGATAAAATGCACGCTGCCGAGCAGGTAATCAAAATCGTAGGCTGTGCTGGAGGCGCGGGTAAAGTCTGTCTGCCCTTCCAGCCAGTCCATCTCCATGCCGAAAAGCACCCGGCAGGGGCCGTCCGCATTGGCCGCCTTGAGGGCCAGCACCTCGCTGGCGTAGTCCGGCAGGTGGCGGGTGAGCCTGTCGCGGTATTCGTGCGTGTAGTCAAAGCCCACCGGCCGGGGAGAATGTTCGGTAAAGCCGATAAGTTCAATGCCCCTGGCCTGTGCAGCCGCGTGCATTTCAGCCGGGCTGTTGCCGCCGTGCGAGTATTTGGTATGGGTGTGCAGGTCTGCAAGGATCATGACGGGTATTCCTGAGTGCTCCGGGATGGTTCCGGCCCCATTGGCGGGGAGGGTTGTTGTTATGACCAGTATGACCCTGAAAGTCCCGGCTGGCAAGATGTGACGGCCTGTGCCGCCGGGCTGCGCCGGCATGCCGTCCGGAAAAAACCGGGGGAGAAAGCCTTTTCCTGTCTTGCCGCAACCCGGAGGCGCGCGCAGACAGTGGAAGCTTTCTCCCCCGCGGATGTTTGAGCGCAGTGTCTCGGGCTACTTCAGCAGGCGCCTTACGATTTCCTGTCCGGCCTTGCGCCCCGCGCCCATGGCAAGGATGACGGTGGCCGCGCCGGTAACGATGTCGCCGCCGGCAAAGACGTTGGGTATGGATGTTTCGCCTGTTTCTTCATTGGCCTCGATATAGCCCCACTTGTTCAGCTTGAGCTTGGGTGTGGCTTCCAGAAGTATGGGATTGGAGCGTGTGCCCAGAGCCACAATGGCGAGGTCGGTGGGCAGGTCGTACACTTCGCCTTCAATGGCAACGGGGCGGCGGCGGCCGGAGGCGTCTGGTTCGCCCAGTTCCATTTTTTGCAGGGTAACGGAGGTGAGGCGCATTTCGCTGTCGCCGTTAAAGCACACCGGCGCGGAAAGCATGGCAAACTGTACGCCCTCTTCTTCGGCATGTTCTATTTCTTCAAGGCGGGCGGGCATTTCGTCCCTGGTGCGGCGGTAGACAATGTGCACGCTTTCCGCGCCCATGCGCAGGGCTGTGCGCGCCGCGTCCATAGCTACGTTGCCCGCGCCGAACACGGTGACGTTTTTACCGGGAAAGGCCGGGGTGTCCTGACCGGGAAAGTCGTAGGCCCGGCCGAGGTTTACGCGGGTAAGATACTCATTGGCCGAGAATACGCCCACAAGATTTTCTCCCGGCACGCCCAGGAATACGGGCAGGCCAGCACCCACGCCGATAAAGACGGCATGATGGCTTTCAAGCAGTTCGTCCACGTCCACGGTACGGCCGCCAACGGCGTTCAGGTGAAAGTCCACACCAGACTGGCGCAGGCCGTCAATTTCTGTGGCGACCACGTTCTTGGGCAGACGGAACGCCGGAATGCCATAGATGAGCACCCCACCGGCCTCGTGCAGGGCTTCGTATACGTCTACCTTGATGCCTGCGGCGGCGCAGACGCCCGCACAGGTGAGGGATGAGGGGCCGGAGCCGATGCAGGCCACCTTGAGGTCGCCTCTGGGCAGGGCGCAGGCGTTGGTTCCGGTAACCTGCTCGCAGGCTGTGGTCGCTATATAGGTGTCGGCCACAAAGCGCTCAAGGCGGCCGATAGCTACAGGCTGGCCCTTGGCCTTGAGGACGCACTTGCCTTCGCACTGATGTTCCTGCGGGCAAACGCGGCCGCACACGGCGGGCAGGCTGTTGGTGCTCTTGATGATGCGGTAGGCCGCATCCATATTGCCCAGGGCCACTTCACGGATAAAGTCGCGGATGGGCACTTCCACAGGGCAGCCGCTGACGCAGAAGGGCTTTTTGCACTGCAGGCAGCGCCGGGCTTCTTCAATGGCCATTTCCTTGGTGTAGCCCAGGGCCACTTCATCGAAGTTGGCGCGGCGCACCTCGGCGGGCTGGCAGGGCATGTCCACCCTGGGAGCGATGGGTTTCTTTTTTTGGGTTTTAGTTTCCATGAGCAATCCTCAGCTGATAATCGTCGATGGAGACCTTTTCCTGTTCGCGGTAGGCAGCCAGGCGGCGGCGCAGTTCGGGAAAGTCCACTTCATGCCCGTCAAATTCGGGGCCGTCCACACAGGCAAACTTGGTTTTGCCGCCCACGCTGACGCGGCAGGCGCCGCACATGCCGATGCCGTCAACCATGATGGGGTTGAGGCTGACAGTGGTTTTTACGCCAAAAGAGCGCGTGGTTTCGGCCACGGCGGCCATCATCGGCACAGGGCCGACTGCCACCACTTCAAAGACGCTCTTGTCTTTCTCAAGCCTGTCACGCAGAAGGTCGGTTACAAGGCCCTTGTGACCGTAACTGCCGTCATCGGTAGAGATGAGCAGCTCGTCCACAAAAAGTTTCAGTTCTTTTTCAAAAAGCAGCAGGTCCTTGCTGCGTGCGCCGATGATGCCCACCACCCTGTTGCCGGCACGCGCATGCCCCTTGGCAATGTGGTGCATGGCGGCAATGCCCGTGCCGCCGCCTACACAGATGACAGTGCCTTTTTTTTCAATGTGGGTGGGGTGGCCCAGTGGGCCGCAGACATCAAGAATGGAGTCGCCGGTATCAAGTTCTTCGAGAATGGCAGTGCTTTTGCCCATGACCAGATACACGATGGTAATGGTGCCTTTTTCGGCATCGGTATCTGCAATGGTCAGGGGAATGCGTTCGCCCGTGGGGGTCATCCGCAGCATGACAAAGTGGCCGGGCCGGGCCTTGCGGGCAATTTGCGGCGCATCAAGCACCATCTTGCTGGTTTTGCCCGGGATCAGGCTTTCCTTGTGCAGTATGGGTGTTGGCATAGACTCTCCTCTTCTGGCTTGGTGCGCTATGGTATCTGCGAATACGCGCCCATGCAAGCGCGGGGCGCGTATAAATGGCCCCCGGACCAGCCCCGGGCGAGGCAGCCGCTGACGCGGTACGGCGCGGGGTGGAGCGGCGGCAGGGCGGCTTGTCTTGAACCCGCTTTACCGGTCTGCAGGAAAACGTGTTTTGATGTACTGGTGTACTTGTGCAAACGCAATATATTTATGCTGTTACCACGTATGTTGACGTTTCGGGCGTTCGTGCTGCTTTTTCCCGGTCAGAAACTCTAAAGGTTTTTGCCGCGCATTCCGATAGGGTTGGTGATGAGTGGGGAAGGGGAGACCGTGTACAGACACAAAAAGGCGAACCAGCCCCCCCGGATGCAGGGAAGCAGTGATCCATTCAGGGAGGAATGGTCATGTCGCAACGCATCACTGACACATTCCTGTCGGAAGCCGGACCGCCGGAAAGGCTCGCGCCTGAAGAGCACGACCTTGCCGTGATACAGCGGTACCTTGCCGTACTGGAAGAAAACAAGAAGGCCAGCCGCGCGGCCATCACCGACGCGGATATGGCTATGGACATGGCGGGCTTTGTGCGGCGTCAGCTGCGCAACCCTTTGCAAAGGCACGCCATATCGCCCGCGCTGCTGGCTTTGGCCCTGGTGCAGCGCGTGCCGGACGCGCCTCAACAATAATCGGCGTTGGCCCAGCGGGAAACGCCGTGGACCATTAGAGCACGTAACGCTTGAAATGGTTGCTTGACGGCGAATCAGATTCACCTTGCAATCATTTTGCGGCGCGGATTTTTTAAATCCACGCAGGGCATTCCAGCTTTTTCAAAGTTGAACTGCTCTAGAGCGCAGAAAGCCTGAAACAGCCGCCTGAGGGCAGGCAGGGCTTGCCCGGGGCTGTTTCGCCGTGCGGATTACCCAAAAAACGCACGGGTCAGATAAAACAGGTTCCATGCTGATTTGCTCTAACCACGCATACCGGACAGGCGGCACAATGCCGCACTGTCTTTGTAAACACGAAAAGCATCACTTTTCCGTGACATGAACGGGAGCGTGGCAGGTTCGCAGTCCATAAGAAATTCTCCACTCATGCGAAGAGGAGGGCCGTGGGGGCCCTCCTCTTTCTGTTTCGGCGCATGCCCCCTATAACGGATTGCGGAGCGTTGTTCCCGCATGCGCCGGTGTGCCCGCCCGCGGCAACCGGATCAGGCGTCCGGTAGAAGGGGCTTGGCTGCCGGACTGCCTGACGCTTATGGCAGCGGCCGCCGCGGGCGGATGTGGAGAATGCTGCCCGGGAAACCGTTCACCGTGTCCCGGGGCGATGCCGTTTTTCGGTTGCCGGGCGGGACATGCCTGGCATGCTTTTATGGCAGGCACAGTGTGGCTTACAGTGTTTCCTGTTTTGTGCCGGAAGCAAAATATGTTGCGCGGCTGCCGTATTGCGAAGCTCCGGGATTTTTGCCGTTGCCGGTTCGCCCGGCTCTTTGCCGTGCCTGTGCAGGCATTGCGGTAGCGGTCTGTTCCTTGTGCCTGTGTGGCGCGGATGCACAGCAGCTTCCGCACCACACAGGCAGGCATCAGTCCCTAGGGGTAAAAGCCGGTGGGGGCTTCTGACAGGTTGATGATGATGTTTTTCTGCTGGGTGTAGTGTTCAAGGATGGTTTTGTGCGTCTCGCGCCCGATGCCCGATTCCTTGTAGCCGCCAAAGGGAGCGCCCGCCGGGATGCTGTTGTAGGTGTTCACCCACATGCGGCCTGTTTCAATGGCGCGGCTTACGCGGATGGCGCGGTTGATGTCACGCGTCCATACACCGCCGCCAAGGCCGTAGACGCTGTCGTTGGCCATACGGACCACTTCTTCTTCAGTCTTGAACTTGATGATGACGGCAACTGGACCGAAGATTTCATCCCGCGCAACGCGCATGTCGTTGGTGACGTTGCCGAGCAGGGTGGGGCGCATAAAGCACCCTCTGTCCAGATCGCCCGACGTGACGCGCTCGCCGCCGCAAAGCACTGTGGCCCCTTCGCCCTTGGCCTGCTCAATGCAAAGCAGAATGGCCTTGAGGTGCGATTCGTATATCTGCGAACCCATCTGGGTGTCCGCTTCCCAGGGCAGGCCCACCTTGACGCGGTTGAAGCGTTCCACGGCTTCGGCCACAAACCTGTCGTAAATGTCTTCATGCACAAAAACGCGCGAACCGGCGCAGCATACCTGCCCCTGGTTGAACAGGATGCCCATTTGCAGCCCGTCCATGGCAAGGTCCCACTGGCAGTCGGGGAAAAAGATATTGGCCGACTTGCCGCCAAGCTCCAGGGTGGAGGGGATCAGGCGTTTGGCCGCGGCCATGCCCACGCTGCGTCCCACATCGGTGGAACCGGTAAAGGCCAGCTTGTTGAAGCCGGGGTGCTCGAGGATATACTGGCCGGAGCGCGAGCCGCGCCCGGTGATCACGTTGAACACGCCCTTGGGCAGCACGCCGTTGATAAGGCGCGCCAGCTCCAGGACGGAAAGCGAGGTGTGGTTGGATGGCTTGAACACGGTGCAGCAGCCTGCGGCAAGCACGGGGGCCAGCTTCCATGCGGCCATGAGAAAGGGAAAGTTCCACGGCACAATCTGGCCTACCACGCCGATGGGTTCGCGCAGAACCAGCGAAAGCGTGTTTTTGTCAAGCATGGTGGCCGAACCTTCCTCAGAGCGCAGCACACCCGCAAAATAGCGGAAATGATCGGCGGCAAAGGGAATGTCCACATTTGCGGTTTCGCGGATGGGTTTGCCGTTATCCAGTGTTTCCACCAGGGCAAGATGTTCTTTGTTGGCGTCGATGATATCCGCTATTTTCATGAGCAGGTCGGCACGTTCGGCGGCATCTGTATTTTTCCAGCTTGCCCACGCCGTTGTGGCGGCCTTGACGGCCGCGTCCACATCTTCCCTGGTGGCTTCGGCGCAGGTTGCCAGGCGTTCGCCATTGGCCGGGCAAAGGGATTCGAAGGTTCCTCCGTCAGAGGCCTCCTTCCATTCGCCATCAATGAAGAGAGAATATCTATCCTGCAGGTCGGTTTTTTTCATGACGCTTCCTTTGGTTAAAGGTTTGCATGCACAACGTAGTGAATGTTGCTATAAAGTAGTAAGTCCTTTTTGAAGTTGTTAAAGGGGTAAAAAGATGGAGAATAGAAAAATATAAACTATGTTGTGAAGAAAGTATCAAACTGACGGCTTCATGTGAACAATTGATACATTGTAAAACATGCTTTGCCACACAGTATAAGATAAGCGCCAAAAGAACAAAAATCGCAACAGTATCACGCTCTGCATAATTATCAGGATATAAACAGAATAGAGCGCGTGCAGTTACGAGGGATATGATTGGGGAAAAATCAGGGCATCTGCTTGCGCAGGAGCAGGCGCAAAAAAACCGGCCAAAGCGTTGGCAAAGGGCTGGGCGAGGTACCCTGTACAGCAGGGGGATAGTTAACCGCAGCGAAACTGCGGGCAATGGAAAGAGCTTGTTGTGGCAGCTGCCCGGGGTGCAGTCCAGGGCACCTGCCATATGAAATGTTTCAGTGTGTTCGGGCGGGCCGTCTGCACGGCGGGCGGCTGAACGTATCGCCCGCATTTACCTGTCTGTCGGGGCCGGACTGCAAGGTTCAGTTTTTTCTGGCCTGCCTGTAGCCGTGACTAAAGCCGGAAGCGTAGAGCTGCGAGCATGTATCCGGCGCATTCTGCCCCGGCAGTATCAGAAAAACCGTCTGTCTGGTCAGGCCGTGCTCCGCAACGCATCGGGCCAGGGTTCCGGCGGTGGCCCATATGAGGCGCTGGTCCGGCCAGCCCACGCGGCAAGCGCACAGCACCGGTGTTTCAGGCGGCATGTGGCACAGCAGGTCGGCCTGCAACGCCTCGCTGGATGCTGCCGACAGGTATATGGCCATGGACGTGCCGTGAGCGGCAAGGCGGCGTACGGCTTCGCGTTCCGGCACGGGGGTGCGTCCTTCCATCCGGGTGATGACGAGGCTCTGGGTGACTTCAGGTACGGTAAAGGTTACGCCTGCGGCGGCCGCCGCTGCACAGGCCGCGGTGACGCCCGGTATGACGCGCCAGGGGATGCCGTCTGCATCCAGCAGGCGCGTCTGTTCGCGCAACGTGCCGTACAGGGCAGGATCGCCCGTGTGCACACGCGCCACCGTACCGCCTTCAAGGGCTGTGCGGCGCACCAGCGCGTGGCATTCTTCAAGGCTCAGGGGGGCGGAGTCCACCACAGGCACATCGGGGGCCGCGCAGGCCACCACCTGCGGCGGAACCAGCGAACCTGCATAAAGCACCAGGGCGGCCTCTTCAATGGCCTTGCGCCCCTTGAGCGTCAAAAGTTCCGGATCGCCGGGGCCGGCCCCGACAAAGCTGACCAGGCCGGGAGTGCTGCCGGAGTTTATGGCCGGCGTCTGGCCGGGAGCATGCCCTGCGGCTGCGTCCGTCATATGGGCCGTATTCTTTTCGTCATGTTTGCAGGTAGTCATGGCGCCTGCTGTCTGTTGTCTGCCGGGTGTGCTGTTGCCGCTGCTCGGGATGCGTCTCATAAGCGCGCCCCCTGACCGGCGCGGCCGGTGCTCTCCGGGGCCGGTTTTTGGGCCGCCAGCAGAAATACGGGATTCATGGCGGCCAGATGCACATCGCCGCCCAGTTCCCTGCCTTCGGAAGCCTGAATCTGACTGATCTCCACCGGCCAGCCGAGGCGTTCAAAAAAGCGGCGGCACAGGCACAGGGTGTCCAGCAGAACGCAGCTTGCCACCACGCGCCCGCCAGGGGGCAGGCGCAGGCAGACATGCCCCAGGATATCTTCTCCATCTTCGCCGGAAAGCCCGCCACCGACAAAAACACGGTGCGGATCGGGCAGCGAGGGCAGGCACTCCGGGGCCTGCCCCAGGCGTACATCCAGAGTGGCCGCGCCAAAGCGGCGGCGGTTTTCCTGGATGCTCATGGCGCGGCCCACAGAGCGCTCAACCGCCACCACGCGGCCTTCGTGCGCCAGTACCGTGGCTTCAAGGGCCACGGCTCCGGAGCCGGAACCGACATCCCACACCACATGGTGCGGCTCTATCTGCAGAAGAGCCAGAGCAGCTGCGCGCACGGGTTTTTTGCTGATCAGCCCCCTGTCCACAGCCAGTTCTCCGGCGTTGAGGCCGAGCCGCGCGCGGCGGGGCGCGTCGCCGGGAACAAGCACAAGGGTGCAGGCCGGGCCAAAAACACCTCCGGCGGCCTGAGCCATGCTCAGGTGACTGCCTTGCTCGTCCGGCGCGCCCATGCGCTCGAAAACATGCACGGTGAACCAGTCCACCCCCCGGTCCAGCAGGTGGCGGGCCAGCACGTCCGGCGACATGCGGGCGTCGGTAAGTACGCAGAGCGGTGCATTTTTGCTTACAGCCGCATTGAGCGGCCCAAGGTCATCGCGTCCGTGCAGCGACAGGCAGATCACCCTGTGCCAGGGCAAGGCCAGGCGGGCGCAGGCCTGTTGCAGAGAGCTGACCGCAGGCACAAGCTCTACGGCATCCTGCCCGAGAAGGCGCACAAGTGTTCCCCCGATGCCGAAAAGCAGGGGGTCGCCGTCGGCCAGCATGATGACACGTTCACCGGCGGCGCGCATCTGGCTCAGGCGGGTGATGACGGGTTCCAGCGGCGTACTCAGGGGCAGCAGGCGGGCGTTGAGCGTTTCCTGTCTGGCTGCTTCGCCATCTGGGCCGGGGGCTGTGCCGCCCGGTCCATCTTCGGGGGCATGCCCCGTCAGGTCGTGCAGTATCTGGCGGCCGCCGCAGATCACATCGGCCTTGTGCAACAGCAATTTCTGCTCGGCTGTCAGGGACGCAAGTCCACGCGGGCGCCCGCAGTCCAGGCCAAGTACCGTGATGGGGCTGGGCTGCGCTGTAGTAGGCTCAAAAACAAAGCAGGATTGCAGAATTTCAGACATGGGCGGCCAATCGTCCGGCTGGGCGGGTGGGGTTTGCTCCTGCGGCGGCTGTTGTGCCGGCTTGCGCCGTTTTTTTACAGCCCTGGAGGCAACGGGGTTGCTTTCCACCGGGTTTTTCTGCCTGGACTGTGACGGTGCGGCCACAAGTGCCGGGGCTTCTGCGGGGGCATCGTCTGCCGGGGGCTGGCCGTTGTCAGAGGGGGCCTCTGCGGGAGTATCGCGTGCTGTGCCGGCCGTGTCGCGGGCGGCGGTAACCTGCGCTGCTGCGTCCGTAACGGCAGAAGGGACGGCATGTTCCGCGGTGGACAGGGCCTCACGCGTCTCCGGGGGGCCAGTCGCTGCAGTCCGGCTCGCGTCTTCGCTCGGTGTGGGGGAGGGCACGGCAATGCCGGGCAGTGCAACCTGATTTTTCATAATGCCAGTAATTCCCTGCCGTCGGTGTGAAAAAGGTGCAGCCGCACGGGGTGTCCCGCAAATTTTGCCGCCACTGCAGCGGCTTTGGCGGCCACCTGCCGTATAACGTCTGATCCGGCCCTGTCCTGCAAAAGCAGCTCCAGGGCGTGGGCGGCGGTGACGCAGTTTTTTACCTGCCCCGCGCAGTGTGCGCCGTACTGTTCACATACGCGGGCAAGGCCCGCCATGTCCAGATCCGCGTGGCGGGCGTGGGTGTAGGCATGCCCCTGGGCCAGCTTGACCAGCTTGCCGAAAAAACAGCCCCACACAAGATTGTCAAAATTTCCGGCTCCGGCGGCCTGCAAGGAAAAAGCTGCAAAGTCAGCTACCTGTATGAAGCACTGTTGCGGCATGTGGGGGTAGCGCTCCATGAGCAGGCGTTCGGAGCGTCTGCCCGTGGTCAGGGCAATGGACCGGCAGCCTGTGGCCGCAGCCACGGCCAGGCCCTGCTCGATGGTGGCTTTCCAGGCTTTGTGGCTGTACGGGCGCACAGTGCCCTGCGTACCCAGAATGGAAATGCCGCCTACAATGCCCAGCCGTGGGTTGAATGTCTGCCGGGCCAGTCGTTCGCCTTCGGGAACGCTGATAATCACGCGCAAGGGCGGGCATGGGGACCAAGCGGACGCAACAGCATGACGCAGGGCAAAGGCGATCTGCTGGCGAGGCACGGGATTGATGGCCGCTTCACCCACGGGTACTGGCAGGCCGGGCAGAGTTATGCGCCCCACCCCCGGACCGCCTTCAATAGTAATACGCAATCCCGTGCTCAGAGGCATCGGGACGGGGTCGGCAGATGGCTCCTGGGCCGGGCATGTTGAATCGTGCGCCATTCCGCCGGGATCGGGTGCAAGGCTGTCCGTCTGCCAGGGGCCTTCCATAATTACAGTGGCCGTAACGAGTGCTCCAGATGTGGCATCCGGGTCATCGCCGCCGTCTTTGCGGATAGAGGCGTGTGCCAGCCGCAGCGGGGCGCGGGCTGTACCTGATCCGACGGCATCTACTTTGTCAGCATCCGGCGGCAGTCCGGCGGAAAATCCGGCAAACGCGGCCAGTTCGGGGGCCGGGCCGGGGGCACAGGCCGCCACCGCAAGACGCAGCCAGCCTCTGGGACGCAGGTCTTGCGTGGCGCTGCCGGGCTTCTGTGCATCATGCTCCGCCGGGGCCGGATGTTCCAAGGTCTTCTTTTGGGCTGCCTGCCCGGCATGCTGGTAGGCGCCCGTGTCTGCGCGGTGGCTGGAAACCTGTTCTGCCTCCGCGTCCGCTACGGGGCTGCCCGGACATTCGGGAGCCGACTGTGCAGCAAAGGGCGGCAGCGGCACATCCACATGGTCGGGTGCAGAGCCGGAGCGCAGCAGGTGCAGGGCGGCCAGGGCTGCGCCCGTGGCTGCCGAGCCGGTGGTGAATCCTTCGCGCAGCTTTGCGGCCATACTCAGATGACGCCGCCGGGCAACCACACCTGCCCATCGGCAACCAGGGCTACCGGGCCGTTTATGCCCGCCATGGCGGTTCCGTCTTCGCTGAAAAGACGCACCTCCAGCGGAGAACCGCCAGGCTGCATGATGGAAAAATGTTTGCCGCCGTTACTTTTGGCGCGGCTCAGGGCCAGGGCCAGAGCGCCGGAGCCGCAGGCGCTTTCCAGATAATCGGTGCGGGTGTCGCGCACATGCACAAGAGGCAACATATCAAGCTGCCCCTGCAGCACCTGCCACCAGATGACGCCCACGGCTTCTTCCTGCTCCAGATTGTAGCGTTCGCGCAGCAGGGCGGCAGCGGCGTGGCAGTCTTCGGGGTGGCCGTGGGTGCGCGCATCCAGCAGCAGATGGCAGATGCCGGGCAGCCGCACCAGGCAGATGCCGTTGGTCAGGCACTCCATAAAAACGTCGGGCAGCCGCAGCACGGCCTCTACCTGCCACAGGGGGCTTCTCCCGCGCACGAGCAGCCGCACCGGGCTTTGCCAGCCGGAGACGCTGATCTCGTACTGCCGGGCGGCTTGTGCCGCCTGTTCCGGGGTTGGGGGCGTAGCTGCGTTTTGGGTGCGTTCTTCTTTACAGGCCAGCAGCGCGCCCACGGCACGGCTGGCATTGACGCAAAACTCGCCGCCCGCCATGCGCAGGCTGTGGGCCTGAAGATCTACAAAGCCTGCCTGTTCACCGCCGAGCACAGAGGGATCCAGGGCCTGGCGGGCAAGGTTTGCCTGCTGCACGGGAACAAGGCCGTGCTCCGGAAACAGGAGGGTGGTGTTGCCGCCGGGGCTCCATTTGGAAAACATGAATGTTGACATAGAGATATTCCTTGGCTCCTGACATAAGTATGCCTCAGGGCCGGGGCGCTGTCCAGCAGCCGTAACTGCGGTGTTTTCAGGCGGATATGGCCTTCAGGAGATGTTGGGACAATGGATGCCTTGTCTGGTTATTGAAGAGTATTTCCTATTTAAAACTTGCGGTTTTTCATGAAGACGGTTATGTAAAAGGCAGTTGCCGCCTCCAAAGGTATTTCCTGCTAGTGAGTTGGCAACGTGGCGGGCACACCGCGAATTACTGTTATTGACGGTAACTCGACGAACTTATCAACGTTTGGGAGGCAGTATGAAATCGTTTCGTCTTCTTGTTCTGGCCGCTGCTCTTATTTTGAGCTATGCTGTGGCCGCCGCGGCCGCTCCGGCCTGCACCAAGAAAATCAACAGCTTTGACTTCGTTGTAGACTATTCCGGCTCCATGATGATGAAAAATGCCCAGCTGAAGCAGGACAAGATCATCGTGGCCAAAAATGTGCTGCAGCGCATCAATGCCGCTATTCCCGCTCTGGACTACAATGGTGGCCTGCACACCATTTCGCCCAACGGCGTTATCGTTGCCCAGGGCCCCTGGGATCGCAACACCATGGCTGCCGGCATCAAAAAGCTGCGCTCCGACTTCCAGATCTTCGGTCGTATGACCAGCATGGGCACCGGCCTGCAGGCTTATGAGCCTTTCCTCTCCAGCATGAAGCGCGACGCCGCCGTTATCCTCGTGACCGACGGCGACAACAACCGTGGCGCCGATCTGGTGGAAGTGGCCCGTCAGATGTATGCCAGCCAGCGTAACCTGGTTGTCCACATCATCTCCTTTGCCGACAGCAAGAACGGCGAAGAAACCATCAAGCAGGTTGCTGCCCTGAACCCCGCCACCATCGTGGTGCGTGGTGAAGAACTGGCCACCAGCGATGCCGCTCTTGAGCGCTTCGTTCTGTCCGTGTTCTGCCAGGATGAAGACGTGATCGTGCTGCGTGGCGTGCACTTCGCTTTCAACTCCTATGCCCTTGACGGTAAGGCCATGGGCATCCTGAACGAAGCCGCCGGTCTCATCAAGGCCAACCCCAACAAGCGCGTTGTGCTCGCTGGCTGGACCGACTGGATCGGCTCTGACGCCTACAACATGAAGCTTTCGCAGGAACGCGCCAACAGCGTGAAGAACTATCTTGTGAAGCAGGGCATCCCCGCCAGCCGCATGACCGCCATCGGTCGCGGCAAGTCCTTCAAGTACAACAACGAAACCGCTGAAGGTCGCGCCATGAACCGGCGCACCGAAATCTCCTTCGAATAATCGAAGGGCGGGTTTCAGTGGAATAACATGCAAAAGCCGGGTGGCCTATGCCGCCCGGCTTTAATGTGTGAGGTGCTATGCGCAAGCAAATATTTTGGGCATTTTTGCTGATCTTCGGATTGACCACAGGTGGTTGCGCCTGGTTTGGCGGCGACTCTTCTTCCACTGAGGCGGTGGTAACGCCCGCCCAGCCCGAACCGGCTGCCGAGCCTGCGCCCGCGCCGGAAAAAACGGCTCCCGCCAAGGCCGACAAAAAAGCTGCTAAACCTGCGGAAAAGAAACAGCCCGCCGCCAGGGGGGCTAAAACTGAAGCCCAGATTGCCGCCGAACTGGATGTGGTCGGCCGCAAGCTGGTTGCCCAGGCTGGCCGGACCGTTGTGCCGTCCAAATCCAAAAAGGATGTACGGCAGGACGGCAAGGAATTTGTGGCCAGCTATGTTGCCGTGGATGAGGACAGTGTTTCCACAGAGCTGCGCCCCGGGGCTTCCGGGCAGTATGTGGGCTTTGTCCGCTACAAGGAAAATGTTTTTGAGTGCCGTGGCGCCAGCCGCCAGGCTGCGCTTGCCGCCGCCTGCCAGCAGGTCAAGGCCCGCAGGATTAACGAGCTTATCCGCTACGATGGCAAGAGCTGGCAGTACTAGCGCATTTACTTGAAAAATTTATATGCGCCACCACTGCACGAGAGTACAGCGCACTGTAACACGGCGCAGGTTCTGCCGAGCGTTGCATTTTTCGGCAGAATGACAATTTCGAAATGCGAAGTATTACAGGATTGATCTGCTCTGGGGCGGGTTCGCCTTGAAAATGTTTATTCGCAAGATTTGAAGCACGTGCACACGGCGCTTGATCACGCAAATAAACAGCGCTGCGGTCTTTTCCACAAGACCTCTGGGCAACGGCTGAAGCTGTACCTTCCACAGCGCATGCTCATGCGGTTGCTCGGGCATTTCAGGCAGAAAGTATTCCTGCAGTCTTGGTAATATTTTTTGCTTGAGATCGCGGCGAGATGTTTTTCTGGCGGGGCTTCGGCCCCGCTTTTTTATATGACGCCCCGTGTGCGTGAAACGTGAAGCGTGAAACAGCGTGCCGCCTGCTGCGTAGGGCTTCGGCCGGAAGGGAAAGGCAGGGCCGCTGTTGAAAAAAGCCACGGCAACGGTATGGTCCCGTGGCATACGGCTGTTACGGCCTGTCAGGCATGGTCACTTCAGCGGGCAGTTGCTGCACTATCCAGTTCACACACTGTTGTGGATTTTTGTCTGCAGCGGGACAGCGCAATGTGGCGTAGCGGGTGTAAAGCTCTTCCCGCTCCTGAAAAATGTCGCGCAGGGTCTGGCCGGGGGCAATGGCAAGGCCGCGCTGCGGATTCCGGGCAATACGTTCTTCCACCACGGTAAAAGGCACATCCAGGTAAACCAGCGGTCCCAGTGAGGCCAGGTGTCGCATGGTCTGCTCGCGGTAAACAACACTGCCGCCTGTGGCAATAACCGTGCGATTGGCCTTTATGGCGCTGACAACGCTGGACTCCACATCCAGAAACGCAGACTTGCCGAGCGCATCGGTAACATCTTGCAGGCGGGCGGCATACACGGCTTCAATAAGATGGTCGCTGTCCATAAAGGCCCAGCCAAGCGTGCGGGCCAGTGCTTCGCCCACGGTGGATTTGCCCGCTCCGGCCATGCCGATGAGGATTATGCAGGGAGATGGCCTGGTTGGGCCAGACATGGCAGGCGGGGCGTCGGCAGGGGAGGGCGCGGACATTTCGACTCCTGATGGGGAATTTTTTTGAAAATGTGCCTAAGCGGCGGCGACCTGTCAAGGCAGGCAGAGGCAAAAGCGTAAAGATCTCTTGCGGCAGGGCGTGGGTGTATCGTAATGCACAGACAGGCCGCATTATGCTCCTCTGCCAGCAGGGCGTGGTGGCTCTTGTGCCGCACTGCCGCAGTATGCCGGTTTTCGGGTTTCAGTGCCTGCGCCCCGGCGGCTGGCACAACGTCAGGCGGGGAGGCATGACCTGCTGCTCCTGATGGAGCGTACCCTAAAGACGATGTACGGCCGTCCGATAAGCGTTGTAGAGGTGGTATCATGCTCATGACGTTATGCAAAAAAACAGCGGCGCTTTGCGCTTCACGGGCCGTACCCGTGGGAACGGCTTTTTTGTGCCTGTGCGCCGCCTTCATGTTTTCTGTCACACCGGCCGCGGCTGCGGAAACTGTTCACCTGCCTTCTTCTCCGCCGCCAACGCTGCCGGATGGCGGGGCCAACCTGAACGAGGCCTGGGTGCGGCACGGTGGTGCTCGCCTTTACTGGAACACCTTGATGCAGCCACGGCAGTTGCGCATGGCCGGGGCAAGCTTTGCAGATCCTGCAGCCGTACCCGATCTGATGCCGTCGCCCCAAGGGCAGACTGGCGGCAAGTCCGTCGGTAAAAGCCGTGCCGGAGCCAAGACGGCCCCCCACAGTGTGGTCATCGATCCCGGTGCGCCGCTGATGCCCATGCGCGGAGCTTCGCGTTCCGCTGCCAGGACAGGCGGCACTGCCAGAAAGGCCGATACGACCATTCCCCGTGTGACAGGGCAGAAGCCCGCTTCTGTAAGCCCTGCGCTCACCGCGCCGTCTGCTTCCGGCAGCGGCAAGGCCGCCACAGATGCCCGGGTGGGCAGCGCGGCAGCGGACCGGCCTGGCAATGGCGTTGCCCCCGGTACCCCCGCTCTTGCGCCTGATGCCACGCCCAGGCCCCAGGCCACGCAAAACAGCAGTGCCGCACAGCGCAGTGCCGCCGTAACCGGGAGCAGGTCGGGCAATGGCACGGTGCTGCCCGGCGTGGAGAAAGCGGACAAGACTCCCGCAGGAGCCGGAATTTCCGGTCATGCGGCACCGGGAGCGACTGTTCCGGAAAAGGCCGCCGTACCTGCAACCCCGCCTTCTTCCCTGCCTGGAGTACTCAGCGGGTCTGGCGCGGCTGCCGGTGCTTTGAGCCAGGGAGGTTCCGGCGTGGCGCGGGATACCGCGGGAGCTGCCCCGCAAGGCGTGTTGCCGCCTCCGCCCATCCCCTCGCTTTCAGCAGACGACCTGCTGCCGCCATCCAACGGATCTTCCGGGGCGGCCCCTGTTCGTGCGCCTCTTCCCTGAGCAGATGCAGGGCAGCGGAAATACGCCTTCCCTGTTGCCGGACCATGCCTGTACGAAGTAAGCTGGCGGAAGAGGGCGCTCCTTCTGCGGGTATCGAAGCCCTGCTCAAGAATGCGGTTTTCAAAAAACGACTGCAAGGGCAATGAAATGGCGCGGATTCGATCTGTCAGGGTTTTTTCCTCCCGTCTGTTTTCCTCGCGTGAGGTGCTGCCCTGTGGCGTAGGGGAATGGCGCAGTAAATTTATTCCGGTGTTTGAGCCGCGGTATTTGCCGTACACGGCGGTCTTTACGGGCGTAACCCCGAAAGGATTGGCCCAGTCCGCGCTTGACGGGGGGGCTGCGGGCGTGTATGTAGCTTCTTCCATATTTTAACGCCAGGGCCTTGCCGTCCCTGCCCGCCAAGGCGGCTGACGGCCTCATCACCGCTAAGCCCTGCGTGCCGAAAATCCCCGGTCCGGCATTTGGCCCTACCGGAAATTTTAAGGAGTCAGCCATGAAAAGAACATATCAGCCGAGCAAAATCAGAAGGGCACGCACTCACGGCTTTCGCGCCCGTATGGCCACCCCCGGGGGGCGCGCGGTGCTGCGCCGTCGTCGCGCCAAGGGCCGTAAACGCCTGAGCGCCTAGTTGAACGGGGGGACTGCCCCCGTTCGTCATTAGGGAGCTTTCATGCGCCGGTACCTCCTGCCCCGACAGTTGCGCATCCGCCGCCGGGTGGAGTTTACAGCCTGTTACGAGCGGGGCAGGCGCTACCACACCGAGCACTTCCTTGTATTCGTGTTGCCGCGGGCTTGTCCCGGTCTTCGCGCGCGTACCGGCATGGCCGTTTCCCGCAAGGTGGGTAAGGCTGTGGTGCGCAATCGCGTCAAGAGACTCTTGCGGGAATTTTACCGCCTGCACAGAGAGGAGCTGCCCGTGGAGGCCGATATTGTTACCGTAGCAAAAAAGCATGCTGGAGAAGCCGCACTGGATTATGCCCGTGTGGCTGCTGAGCTTTTGCCCCTGTTGCGGCGTATGGCCCGGCATCTGCCGGGCTCTTCGGCATTGGATGGTCTGCCATGAGCCACATGTTGCGCGTGATCTGCGTTTTTCCCATACGCGTTTACCAGCGTTGCATCTCGCCTGTGCTGCCCCCTGCCTGCCGTTATTATCCTACCTGTTCCGCCTATGCCGCCGAAGCCGTAATGACCCACGGCGTGTTGCGGGGCGGCTGGCTGGCGCTCAAGCGTCTGGCCCGCTGTCACCCTTGGGGCGGTTCGGGTTATGACCCTGTTCCACCATCACGACGTCGCCGTGACGTTCCGCCATTGTCCCAGGAGTGAGCGCCCTCATGCAAGACGGTAAAAATCTTCTCATTGCCATTGTTCTTTGTCTTATTGTCATTGTTGGCTGGGGCTATCTGGCCGAGTATATGGGCTGGGCCACCCGGCCTGCCCCGGTGGCGCAGCAAAGCCAGGACCAGCAGGCCGCCCATCCGCAGCCGCAGGCCCAGACGCAGGCCGCGCCCGCACAGGCGAGCCTGCCCGTCTTTACGCCAGCGCCCGGGCGCGACCTTACTGTGGACACCCCTCTTTACGAAGCCGTGGTCTACAGTGGCGGCGGCGCGCTGCGGTCGTTCAAGCTGAAAAAATACCAGGTAGGCCTTGCGGCCGACTCGCCCCAGGTGAACATGGTTGATCCCAAGAGCGCCCAGGTGGCTCCTCTGGGGCTTGTCATCAACAGCCAGCCCTCATGGAGTACGGGCCAGTGGTCTATGGACACCGGCGAGAACGGGCTTGCTCTTGAACAGGGCCAGCAGGGAACGCTGCGCCTCGTGGGCGAAGTGGACAACCTGCGTGTGGTGCGCGAAATGACCTTCAGCGCCACCAACTATCTTATCCGCGAAAAAATCCGTGTGGTGAACCAGACCCAGCAGGCCCGCAGTGTGCGTGTGAGCTATACTGTGGCCGCTGATGCCAGCAATGCCGCCGGCGACCGCTACGACGCCATGCGCGTGGCGTGGGACAACGACGGCAGCCTCAAGGAAGAAAGCTCGGCCAGTACCCTTGAAAGCACCGGTGTGCAGGCTGTGGGTAAAATTTACTGGGCCGGGGCCATGAGCACGTATTTTCTTGCGGCCGTGCTGCCCGGCGATGTGAATAACGTGACCGTCAAGGGCGTAATGCAGCAGAACGTGTACCGCACCGCCGTGGAAGAGCAGGAAACCCTGCTCGGCCCCGGACAGGAAAAAGAGCTTTCTGTTTCCTACTGGGTTGGTCCCAAGGTGCGCTCCGAACTGCAGGCCGTTTCGCCCCAGCTTGCCAAGAGCGTTGATCTGGGCTTTTTCCACATCATTGCCAAGGGCCTTCTGTGGCTGCTGGAATTTTTCCACAAGTATGTGCACAACTGGGGTCTGGCAATCATTCTGCTGACCGTGCTCATCAAGGCCGCCTTCTGGCCCCTGACGGCCAAGAGCTACGCCTCTATGGAAAAGATGAAGAAGCTCCAGCCGCACATGATGGAGATTCGTGAAAAGTTCAAGGACAACAAGGAACAGATGAACAAAGAGGTCATGGCCCTCTACAAGACCTATGGCGTCAACCCCGCCAGCGGCTGTGTGCCCATCCTCATCCAGTTGCCCGTATTCTTTGGCCTGTACCAGGCCCTGCTCACATCCATCGAGCTGCGTCATGCGCCCTTTATCACCTATCTGCCCGGAACGGACATCCTGTGGCTGGCTGACCTGTCCACCAAGGATCCCCTGTACATTACGCCCGTGATCATGGGCCTGACCATGTTTTTGCAGCAGCGGATGAGCCCCCCGGCCACAGATCCCACGCAGCAGAAGATCATGATGTTTCTTCCCCTTATCTTTACGGCGCTTTTCCTGAACTTCCCTTCGGGTCTGGTGCTGTACTGGCTGGTCAACAACGTGCTTTCCATAGCCCAGCAGCAGATGATGATCCGGAAGTTCAAGGCCAACGCCGCCGCGAAATAGCCGCAGCGACGGCTTGCGATACCTATTGGAACGAGGATGATTATGGAAGGGTTCAAGGAATTCCAGGGCAAAGACCTGGACAGCGCCATAGAGGAAGCCTGCGGCTACTTCAACACGGCGCGTGAAAAACTGGAAATCGAGATCGTGCAGGATTCAAAATCCGGCATCTTCGGCATCGTCGGGGCGCGTAAGGCCAAAGTTCGCGCCCGCCGGGTGCAGCTGCGCGAGGCTGTTGAAAACATATTGGGACGCAAAGGGGGGCAGGCCGCCCCCCCCGCCGATGTTCCCGCTGAAACCGCAAACCAGTCTGTTGCAGACGCGGACGGCAAGGCCCGGGCTTCGCGGCAGCGTGAAGAATCTCCGTCTTCTGCCCCTCGGCAGGAAAAACGTCATGACCGCGCCCGCGGCCGCAAGGCCGGTCAGGAAGAAGCAGCGGCAGGAACTGAAGGTGCCGCGGACGTCGCTGCTGGGCGGAGTGAAAGCCCCCGTGATGCAGAACGTTCTGCCGGAAGCGCCAGCCAGAAACCCGAAAAAAAGCATGAAAAAAATACCGGACGCAGCAGCGAGAAGAGTACCCCGCGTAATGACGACAAGGGGGCGCGCAAAAACGGCACTGTAAAGCCCGCTGACGAGAGCTGCGCGTGCAGCAGCGAAAAAACCGCGGAAAAGACCGCCGGCGCAGGAAAGAACGGCGAAAAGTCCGACAGGGCGTCCGGGCGTGGTCAGAACGGGCATGCCGAAAACGGCAAGCGCGGCGAAGGCCGCGGGCGCAGGAGCGACCCCCGCGAGGGGCGCGACGCCCGCGACAACCGCAACGCCGCGAAGGAAGGCGGACGCGATGCTGTACGGCAAGCCCGCCCCGGAACTGCGGATATGCTGGATGACGATTTTGAAGAAGCGGCTGAAGGGCTGCCCGTCACTCCTCTGGAGCAGCTTGATCAGGAGCAGCTTATGGCCCTTGTGCACGAAACCGTGCGCAGCCTGGTGCGCCCCATCGTGGGCGAAGCCGTACAGCTTGAAGTAGCAGTGGCTGGCGGCAGGGTGCAGGTGGGCATTGAAAGTGAAGAAGATTCCGGTTTGCTCATCGGCCGGGAAGGCCAGACTCTGGCCGCGCTCCAGTACATGATTTCTCGTATTGTGTCGCGAGGTATGAACGCCGCTGTGCGTGTACAGCTTGATGCCGGTGAATATCGTCGGCGTCAGGATGAGCGGCTGCGTGAGATGGCTCTTGCCCTGGCCGACAAGGTACGCCAGAGCGGCCGCTCCTATTCCACGCGTCCCCTGTCTTCCTATCACCGCCGCATTGTGCATGTCTGCCTCCAGGACGCGACCGACGTGCAGACGCGCAGCACGGGCGACGGCCCCCTGAAGCGGGTAGTGATACTGCGCAGAAAGACCGAAAAAAATTAACGTATTGCCCCGGCAACACGCTACAGTACGGCGCGGATCAGTAAAAAGTCCGCGCCGTAGCGCTTTTGATGCGGGTGCTGCCTGTGCAGACCGCAATGAGCAGTGCACGGCGTCATTTTTCTGAAAAACTGCCCATGTTTTGTTGCTTGCGGCCCGCGCTCAGGCACTGCATGTTCTGCATTTTATACGCTCATGGTTGTCGGAACGTCTTGCCTTTGACAGATCGTATTCTCATTTTTCAATGCCCTTCAGCGTTTCAGGGCGCAGTCGCGGGGTGGTAAAATTCATCTGCCGCAAACCTGCGCCAAGGGCATGTGGCATTGAGGCAGCAGACTCTTTCGCCGTCTGCGCTGGCAGACACGCCGCGGCTTCAAGGCAGCATTCTCGCCCGGCGGTCGTGCGGCACGACGCTCAAGCATCTGTTGCGCCCTTGAGGGGCACAGGACTGTTTGTTACGTTTGCCATGCAGGCGCGACTGGCCGCGTGCAGCGTTGTGCCTGTGGTTCCCCTTACAGACATGGCGGAAATGTATCTGTCATCCAGACCTGCCTGAGGTTGATCTTGCACCTGTTACGGGCCTATTCCGGATATGTTCCGGCGTGCAGGCCGATCAGCGAAGTGCTTTCGTATGGACTGTGAGGGCAGTACCGGGTATGCTGCCCCGGAATTTGCCGTAAAAAGCATTTCCGTACGCCGAGTTATTGCGGCTCTCACTTTTTTCGCCCTGCGCGAAAGGCGGAGGCCGCATTTTTTGAACTTTCACGCCGCGCACGGCGGCACGCCCGGCGATCAGCGGGGCAGTACGACATCATGAGCACCAACGACACCATAGCAGCCATTGCCACGCCCCCCGGATCCGGCGGGGTCGGCATTGTGCGTATTTCCGGCCCCGAAGCCAAGCAGACGCTCGCGCGCATGTTTTTGCCCCTGTCGCCGAAATTTGAAAATTTTCGCCCCTGGTTTCTGCACAGGGGACGCGTCGTGGACTGGAACGGGGAAAACCTGGATGACGTGCTTGCTGTCTTTATGCCCGGTCCGCGCAGTTTTACCGGCGAAGATGTGGCTGAAATACATTGTCATGGCGGCCCGTTTATTGTGCAGTCAGTGCTTGAGGCTGCCTTGCGTCTCGGGGCGCGCCAGGCACAGCAGGGCGAATTTTCGCGTCGTGCCTTTATCAACGGGCGTATGGACCTGAGCCAGGCTGAAGCTGTGGCCGAACTGATTGCCGCGCCTTCGCGCGAAGCCCTGCGTTACGGCCTGAACCGGCTGGACGGGCTGCTGGCCCGCCGGACGGAGACTCTGCGCCGCGAGCTTGAAGACCTGCGCATGCAGGTCTGCGTGGCCGTGGATTTTCCCGAGGACGAAGTGGAAGGCATGGATGCGCCCACGTTCAGCGCGGCTGTGGAAAAAGTGGCTTCGGCCTTGCGTCATCTGCTTCAGGGCAGCCGCAGGGCGCGGGTCATGCAGCAGGGTGCTGTGGTTGTGCTGGCCGGGGCGGTCAATGCGGGCAAGTCCAGTCTCATGAACGCGCTGCTTGGGCGCAACCGCGCCCTGGTTACCGATATTCCCGGTACAACGCGGGACTTTCTTGAAGAAGCCTGCGATCTTGGCGGCCTGCCCGTGCGGCTGACAGATACTGCCGGCTTGCGCAAAGCTGCAGAAAGTATTGAAGAAATGGGCGTTGAGCGCAGCAGGCAAAAACTGGCTGAAGCCGATGCTGTTGTTTTGGTGCTTGACGGCGGCGTGTTGGGAGAAGCCGGAGCCGCTGCCGCGACCTGCCCTGACCCCGCTGCCCGGGAAGTTCTGGAGCTTGCCGGTGCTACACCTGTGCTGGTTGTATGGAACAAATGCGATCTGTGCACGCCTTCGGTTTTTCCGCCTCGCTGGATTCAGGGGCAAACCTGTTGCACAACAAGCGCTTTTTCCGATACACAGGTGGAGGACATGGCCGAAAGCTTGCGCGCCCTGCTGCTGGCCGGCGGCGGGGGAGCCGCCGCAGAAGAGGGGCTTGCTCCCAATGCGCGGCAAAGCATGGCACTGGAAGCGGCCCTGGCCGAACTGGCGGCCCTGCGGGAAGATGTGGATGCCGGGCGGTCGTATGACTGTTGCGCCGTGCGCCTGGACGTGGCTGCCGCCCATCTGGCGGAGGTAACAGGCCTGAGCAGCCCTGCTGAGGTGCTGGACAGGGTTTTTTCTCAATTTTGTATCGGCAAGTAGTCTGGTAAGTAATTTATGGATATGGATGTTCTGCGCCGCCGCCTGAGCAGCGAAGAGATAAACGCCTTGCCCCTGTGTCACTACGAGGGGCCGGTGCATGTGGTACGCAGCGAGGCGGACTGGCAGGCTGCGCTGCCCCTGTTGCGTGAGGAAAGCATTCTGGGTTTTGATACCGAAACACGTCCGTCCTTCCGCAAGGGCAGGCGCAATTCGCCCGCGCTCATCCAGCTGGCAACGGCCCGGGCTGTCTATCTTATCCAGTTGTCCTGGTTGCCCTTCGGGCCGCACCTGGCGGACCTGCTCGCCAATCCCGTGCAGGTCAAGGCGGGCGTGGGCATTCGGGATGACATGCGCGACCTGGCAAAACTGCACGATTTTGAGCCTGCGGGGCTGGTGGATCTCGGCGGCGTTGCCCGTGCGCACAAGCTGCCCAGCCAGGGGTTGCGCACACTGGCGGCCAATTTTTTTGGCTGGCGCGTTTCCAAGGGGTCCCAGTGCTCAAACTGGAGCCTGCCCGAGCTTAGCGCCCGGCAGATCGCCTACGCCGCCACCGATGCCTGGATAGGCCGGCTTATCTTTATCCGTATGTGCGAGCTTGGCCTCATTCCTGCTGCCAGGCCTGCCAGTTGGCCTGCCGTGAGCTGCGGAGGCGGTGCGTGAGCGGTCTTCCGGCCCACCCGGCCTTTCCGGCCCTGGGGCCGCGCCTGACCTTTTTTACCGGCGGCACCGCCTTGCGTGCCCTGAGCCGCGAACTGACCAGGCATACCCACAATTCCGTTCATCTGGTTACCACCTTTGATTCCGGCGGCAGTTCGGCGGCATTGCGCCAGGCTTTTGCCATGCCCGCCATGGGCGATATCCGCAATCGTCTGCTGGCACTTGCCGACAGCTCTGTGGTGCCTGCGGCCGTGCTGGACTTCTGCGCCGGGCGCCTGCCTTCACGCAAGGAGTTTTCGGCGGGAGGCGAAGGAAGCGCTACTGGGGGCAAAGACCCTGCCCATATTCTGCGGCGGCAGCTTGTGGAGACGGGCCGGGCCGGGCATCCCGTATGGGCGGGCATGCCCGGCGTGTTTGCCGATGCCCTGCGTCTGCATCTGAATTTTTTTCTGCAGCGCATGCCGCCGGATTTTGACCCGTACCGGGCCTGTTTTGGCAATCTTGTACTGGCAGGCGGGTATCTGCACCACAAACGTGATTTCGGGCCGGTGCTGGCCTTTTTCAGCCGTCTGCTGCAAACACGGGGCGTGGTGCGCCCCATTGTGAACGAAAGCCTGCATCTGGCGGCTGAGCTGGATGACGGTTCTATTCTTGTGGGCCAGCACAGGTTCAAAAATCTTCCCCGGCCCGTGAAGCGGCTTTTTCTTACGGTACATGAGCCGGAAAGGCTGGATACCAGCGACTGCTCCCAGCTTGCCGCCACCGCCTGCCGCCCGCCGCTGGCTCCGGCATCCAGCGTATACCTTGGTTCGGCGGGGGCCATATGCTACCCGATGGGCAGTTTCTATACCAGTGTGCTTGCAAACCTCCTGCCTCAGGGCGTGGGGCGTACAGTGGCCGATGCCCGATGCCCCAAGATTTTTATTCCCAATTCCGGCGGTGATGCCGAGCTGTCCGGCCTTGGTATTGCCGGGCAGGCAGCCATGATTTTACGGCACCTGCGTGAAGACGCCCCCGACGCGGCTACCGGGCAGCTTCTCCATTATGTGCTGGCGGATTCGCGCCACGGGCGCTATGAGGGCGGGCTTGGTCCCGAAGTGCAGCGCGCCGTGGAGGATATGGGCGTACGCCTGATCGATCGCCCCCTGGTGTATGAGAACGATCCGCAGCATCATGATCCGGTACTGACCGCGCGCGCGCTTTTTGAGCTTTTGCCCGGCAATGCTGCGGAGATATGAATGAAGTCCGTGCACAAAAAATTTTGCGCGAACCGACATGGCGGCAAAGGGCATGACAGCAAGAGGCGGGATGACGTCTGCCGGAGCCGCACAAACCGGCATGCCAGCGAAGCTGTTGCCGGTTGTGAGCTGACAGCGTGGTCCGCAATGGAAAGCCTGCCTGCCGGGAAAACCGCGGCGGATGCTCCTGCCGCACTTTCTGCCTTGCCTCCTCCCATAGCCGCCGGTGCATCCCCGGACGCAGCCGGCGAAGATCCCATTGCCGCGGCCACGCAGGAATTTTGTGTGGACCATCAGCATGCAGGTTTGCGGCTTGATCAGGCTCTGGAACATCTTTTGCCGCATATGGGCTTGCGTGGGCGCAGGCGCTGCGCTGAAAATGGTGGCGTATCGGTAAACGGCCGCGCCGCAAAAGCTTCGCGCCGCATGCGCCAGGGGGATGTGGTGCGCCTGCACAATGCGGAAGCACGAAAAAAAAAGGTGGCCTTGGGCCGCGAGGTTTCCGGCACGGCGTTTTCTTGCGGCTCTGCTGTTGCCGCCTGCGGGCTGCGTATGCTCGGCAGGCAGGGAGAGTATTGTTTTTTCAGTAAGCCCGCGCGTATGCACAGCGCCTCTCTGGCGGGTATTTCCGGTGTGAGTGTGGAGGCTCTGGCTCCGGCCCTTGCCGTGCGGTGGACTGAAAAAAGCGGCAGCGGCAATGAGTTCGATCTGGCAGCGCTCACTTTGATGCAACGTCTGGATTTCGGCACTTCAGGCCTTTTGTGCGCGGCGCTTTCGACCTCCGCCGCTGAAGATTTTCGTGCCGCAGAAGCGGCCGGGCTGTGTGAAAAACGCTATGTGGCCCTGCTTTCGGGCGTGCTTTCCGGCCCTGTTGTGGCACGGCAGGAGCTGGACGTCAGCAAAAGGCGCAAGAGCCGTGTGCTGCCCGCACTCGCGCACCATACGCGCTGGACGGAGTTTTGGCCCCTGCATGTCTGGAGGCCCGGCGACGTGTCTGTACAGGCCCTGCAGGCGTTGCTTGGGCCTGCAGGGGGCGGAGCGCCTGAAAACGATGCCCCTGTTGTCACGCCGGAAGCAGGGGGGCTGCCGGTTCCCGCCGCCGGGCTCACGCTGGCGGCCTGCCGCATACGCAGGGGGGCGCGCCATCAGATACGCGCGCATGCGGCTGGTCTGGGACATCCTCTGTGGGGGGACAGCCTGTATGCGGAGCCGGAAGAACATGTGGCGGCCAGTGGCGGCCTTGCCGAAGCTCTGCCTTTGACGTTCTCCAGTGGCAATACCGAAGATGCCAATATGCCGAGTCTTCGTGTTTTTTCTCCTTTGTGTGATGGCGCAGGATTTTTTTTGCATCATGGCGGCCTGCGCCTGCCCGGTGCGGCAGTGACAGACGATCTCCCCTGGCTTCTGCCCTCTGGCTGCATGAAGGCCGCAAGGGACTGGCTGGCCGGAATTTTGACCGGCAGGGAGCCTTCGGGGACATAGGAGTTGAGTGTTTAAACAGTTTTTTTTCTATAAAAATAATACATCCAATATGTTGAAATTAAAGGTGATATATTTATAGAAAATAAAAGTTTTATTTGTCCGGGCCAGGAAGTCTTGGCACATCCCCTCTGTGAGTATACATTTGCCGGGTAGAAAGACGGCGGCCCACATGATTGGGCGACCGCCGGAACGTCAACCGGTATGGCGCGTGGCAAGGACCCATGTAAGCTGATACCGCCCAAGGAGCGAGGATGTTCCCTGCGTTGTTGCCCAAATCCGCACCGTTTTTCGCCATGCTGGAGGAGCAGAACGGCCTTCTGCGCCGCATGGCGGGGCTGCTGGTTGAAATGCTTGAAGACGTGGCCAATATGGACCGCGTGCATAAAGAAATCGCTTTTCTTGAAGAAGAGGCGGATGTTCTGCACAGTCAGATAATCCGGGATCTTTCGCAAACGTTCATCACCCCCATCGACCGTGAAGACATCCTGCGCATCAATCAGGAGCAGGAAGAATGCATGGACTGCCTGCACAGTCTCAGCACCCGCCTGCATATTTTTGAATTCACCGGCATACGTTTTCCCGCTCTGCAAATGGCCCGCACCATCAGCGCCATGCTGGACCTGAGCCGCCTTATGCTCGAAGGGCTGGCACACCGGCGCGATTGTCATAAAACCCGCGCTTTTCGCAACTTGCGGGGCGAATGTGACATGCTGCTGGCCGTGGGGCTGGCGGAACTGCTTGACGAACAGCAGGAAATCACCGTGCCGCAGATCATGCGGACGCTCAAATGGAGCCAGGCGTACGAGCGCATGAGCATCCTGCTTGAACAGGTCAATGCGCTGGCGGAAACCATCGAGGAAGCGGTGCTGAAAAATGTTTGATATTCCTGTGCTGCTGGCGCTCATCGTGCTGGTGGCCCTGATATTCGACTTTACCAACGGCGCTCACGACTGCGCCAACGCCATCGCCACCGTGGTATCCACCAAGGTGGTCACGCCGCGTTTTGCCGTGGGAGCCGCCGCCCTGCTGAATCTGGGCGGCGCTCTGCTTGGAACGGAAGTCGCCAAGACGCTGGGCAGCGGCATCGTGCTGCCCCATGTGGTCGAGGGCAGCCATGTGCTTGTGCTGGCTGCGCTGGTGGGGGCCATAAGCTGGAACTGCATAACCTGGTATTTCGGCATTCCCTCTTCTTCTTCCCACGCCCTTATTGGCGGGCTGATCGGTGCGGCAGTGGCCGATGCCGGTTTTAGCGCGCTCAACGGCGGGGGCATTGTGGACAAGGTGCTTATCCCGCTGATAGCCTCGCCTCTGGCCGGTTTTCTGGTGGGTTACCTGATTATGTGGATCATCTTCTGGACTTGCGCCCGCATGCACCGGCGTAAGGTCAACGGCGTTTTCCGGCGGTTGCAGCTTGTGTCAGCAGCCTTTATGGCTACCAGCCACGGCCTCAACGATGCCCAGAAAACCATGGGCATCATTACCCTGGCCCTGCTTATTTTCGGCAAGATTGATGTTGTGGAAGTGCCGTTGTGGGTCAAGCTTTCCTGCGCCGGGGCCATGGCCCTGGGAACCGCTGTGGGCGGCTGGAAGATCGTGAAAACTATGGGCCATCGCATTTTCAAGCTGGAACCGGTGCACGGCTTTGCCGCTGAGACTTCGGCGGCGCTGGTCATTACGGGAGCCTCCATGCTGGGCGCTCCCGTAAGTACCACCCACACCATTTCCGCATGCATTTTTGGCGTCGGTTCCACCAAGCGTCTTTCTGCGGTGCGCTGGAATGTGGCCGGAAGCCTGGTCACTGCCTGGGTGCTTACCCTGCCCGCCGCGGGCGGCATCGGCTTTATCTCTTACTGGTTGCTGCATTTTATCTGGAACTAGCGCCGGCAAGCGCCGGGTAAAAAATTCTGCTGTGAGCGTGCCCCCTGAAGCAGGGGCACGCTCACATTTTTTTGTTGCAAAGGTATATATCTTTTTCGTGGGCAGGGCAGGGGTATGCAGGGGGCAGAGCAGGCGGCCGCTGGCTGGCGAAAGCGTGTCGGCCGGTGCGCCGTTCATGACGCCGCCGAGCGTAATGGCAAGACGGAATGCGCGGTGCGGCTGGTGGCTGTTCTGGGGCAACGGGCAAGCGTCAAGACCCGGCGGTAGCCGGAAAAACAGCGGCGCAGGCTTGCGCCCCGCCTGTATGTGGGGGAGGGAGCGGCTTAGTTGCCGCTTTCGCGTTCTTCCTGGCAGGTGCGGCACAAGCCTACGCCCGGCAGGGCCTCAAGGCGTTTCTGGGGGATGGGGTCGCCGCAGTCGCGGCAGCAGGCCACGCCGTCGATGATTTCCGGTCCTCCCCGGTCAATGGCGGCGCGGGCGCGCATGAGGGCCGATTCACGGTCCAGACGCTCCAGTTCCGTAGCTTGGTCAAAAACGTCCATATGCTTTCTCCTTGTCAAAGTAAGCGGCAACCCCGCCGAAGCGGGGTTGCCGTAATAGTCGTACCTGATTTTCAACGCAGACTATTTAGTCTACAATGATCTGTCTGTAAAGCCCCTGCGGTGCTTTTCAGGCGGTAAAATTCCGCAGGATGTCTTCAAGCGTCGTCAGAAAGCCATCCAGGTCAGCCTGGTCAATATTCAGGGGCGGCAGAAGGCGAAGGGTCGTGCCGTGGCTCAGGTTGCAGATATAGCCCCGGTGCAGCAATTCGTCCCACACGGCCTTGCCGTCCACGGCAAGCTCGATGCCCAGCATAAGGCCCATGCCCCGCACTTCGACAATTTTTCCGGGCAGGCGTTCCTGCATGTCTGCGAGGGTGTGCTTCATGTGCGCGCCCAGCTGGGCGGCGCGTTCGGTCAGCCTGTCGCGCAGCAGGATTTCAACTACCCTGGTCGCCACGCCGGAGACCAGAGCGCCGCCGCCGAACGTGGTGGCATGGCTTCCCGCCTCAAAACCTGCGGCGACCTCGTCTGTAGCCAGCATGGCTCCCATGGGCAGGCCATTGGCAAGGGCCTTGGCGACGCTGATGGCGTCAGGCGTCAGCCCGTGATTCTGAAAGGCCCAGAATGTGCCGGTGCGGCCAAGTCCCGCCTGGACTTCATCACACATGAAGAGCACGCCGCGCTGGCGGCACAGGGCCTCAAGCTGCCGCAGATAGTCGCCGGACAGGGGGACAATGCCGCCTTCACCCTGTACCACTTCCACCAGAACCGCGGCAGTGGCCGGAGTGATGGCCGCGCTCATGGCGTCCAGATCATTGGCCGGAACCTGCCTGAATCCTTCAGGCAGGGGGGTGAAGCCGTCGCTGAGGTTTTCACGTCCTGTAGCGGCAAGCGCGCCCAGTGTGCGCCCGTGGAAACAGCCGTTCAGGGTGATGATTTCATAGGCATCGCGCTGCCTGATCTTGCGCATGTAGCGGCGCGCCAGCTTGATGCATGCCTCGTTGGCCTCGGCCCCGGAGTTGCAGAAAAAAGCCTTATTGTGATGGCTGGTGGACAAAAGCAGGCGCGCCAGCTCAAGCTGCTCTTCCTGATAGAAGAGATTGCTCACATGCCAGAGTTTTTCGGCCTGTGCGGCCAGAGCGGCGTTTACTTCGTCGTTGCAGTGTCCGAGGGTCGTAACGGCAATGCCCGCCAGCAGGTCGACATATTCCTTGCCGTCCACATCCCACAATCGCGCGCCCTTGCCTCGGACCACGGCCACGGGATAGCGGCTGTAAGAACGGCAGAGCAGGCTTTCTTCCCCGGCTTTGACGGCAGCAAAGGCTTGTGACATGGACGGACTCCTTTTCTCGATAAACAGATGGTTGGTTTGGACGCGCCGCAGGGGCGCGGCGCTGTCAGCGCCCTGTGTGCCCGAAGCCGCCGGAACCACGCCCGGTGGGGGCCAGTTCCTCCACCTCGCGCCAGCGGGGGCGTATAAAGGGCTGAAAGATGAGCTGGGCCACGCGCTCGCCATTGGCGATGCGACGCTCCTGCCCGGAGGTGTTCAGAAGAACCACCAGAATTTCTCCGGTATAGTCAGGGTCAATGACCCCCACGCCCTGAGCCACGGTCAGGCCGTCACGCGCGCCAAGGCCGCTGCGGGAATAAACAAAGCCCGCCACGTCTGCGGCCTGCGGCTGCACGGCAATGCCCGTGCCGACCTTGAGGCGCTGCCCGGGGGCAATGACCGCCTCGGCCGTGTCAAGGCAGGCCCGCAGGTCGAAACCGGCAGACCGGCTGGTGGCCGGAGCAAGAAAGTCCTTACTGTCCCCGGCGTAACATTCCCGGGCGCCGGGGCGTACAAAGGCCAGGGCCACGTCTGCGGCACGGGTACCAGGCATGCCCATCACCTCATCCAGCATGCCGGAAGCGCTCTGGGTAAATGTATTGTTTTGTGTATTGCTCATTGGCGAGTAGTAGCGCAGCTTGCCGCCGGGGGCAAGAGTTGCGGACCGGCCGGTCCTGCTGGAAGCCGCGTGGCGGGCAGGCAGCGGTAAAAACTGCTGGCGCGGCAGCAGCGCTGTGCCGCGCCGCGCAAAGGCTTTGCCCATATGCCGGATTTGCGTTGTGACAGAAAAAAGATTCCCGCATGGTCTGCGGGAATCTTTTTTTGTGGTCATCGGGGCGGGTTTTGCACAGGCTGCTTTTCAGTGAAACCAGCTCGCAGCCCGTGCCGGAAAGGCCGTTAGGCCAGCTTGGACAGCAGGGTTTCCTTGATGGATTCGATGCTGCCTTCGCCGTTAAGCTCAATGTATTTGGTTTTGCCCTGATCAGCCAGCTTTTTGAAGAAATAGGCGGCGGCCAGGGTTCCATCGGTGGTGTTGTAGTAAATATCGTGGCGCTTGTTGATGGCGGTTTCGTCCTGGTCATCGGACCGGCTCGAAAGGGTACCGCCACAGACGCGACAGACATCGCCATTGGGCTTGATGGCCTCAATGAAAATATTGTTGGGGTGGTTATTGTTGTTCTTGCACAGGCGGCGGCCCATGATACGGTTTTTTGCCGTTTCGCGGGGCAGCAGGATTTCTACCACGTAGTCAAGGCGCATGCCTTCTTTCTGCAGGGCTTCCCACAGTTTTTCGGCCTGCACCATATTGCGGGGAAAACCATCCAGCAGCCAGCCGTGCTGGCCTTTGGTCTTCAGGGTTTCAAGAACCATAGGAATGGTGATTTCGTCGGGCACAAGGTCGCCACGGTCAATATAGGCCTTGGCTTTCTTGCCCAGTTCCGTACCGCCGCCGATGTGTTCACGGAAGATGGCGCCGGATTCGATGTGGGCGAGATTGTACTTCTGCTTGATAAGATCGCCTTGAGTGCCTTTGCCGCTGCCGTTGGGGCCGAAAATCAGAATGTTCACCGTCACTCTCCTTGGCGGAACCGCAATTTTGATTGTGCAAAAAAGAACACATCGCCAACCTAGACCCTAAAGCCGCTCCTGTCAACGGGAGGCAGGAAGAATGGTCGACAAAATACCTGTGTTTTACGTTGCGAAATCTTGTCATCTGTCAGCGAAAAAGTTTCCAGGTTCCTTCAACTATACCACCGAGAACGTCCACAAAGCCCTTGGTAATGTCGCCAAGCGTGTTCAGTATGAGCGTACCCGCGCCGATGGATGTCTTGGTATTGTCTAGGCTGCCGTACAGGCGCAGGGGAAAGTCCGGCACGTTCTTCATACTGACGTTAAAGTTGCAGTCCAGTGTTTCGCTGTTAAAGTCTATCCAGCCGCCGCCGTTGACCTGAAGGCCAGACCCTTTGAGATAAAAATCACTACTTCGCGCCACGCCGTTGGTAATGCTGCCTGACGCTCCTGATGCGGTAATGGGGGTGGGTTTGCCCTTGAGCTTGCCTTCCGGGGTTCTGTGCTGAAACGAGCCGTTGAGCACCTCGACCCGCCATTTGCCGTTGAGCAGGGCGGGGAGCTGGTCGGGGCCGGTGAGGCTGGCGTGGATTTCAGAGTGGACAGAGCCTTTGCCCCTGAGTGCTGCGCTGCCGCCCCGGGCGTTGCTGGCTTCGGTAAGGTCAAAGTTGTTGATCGTGAGGCTGTTGCTGAAACTGAGGCCCTTGTTGAAGGTGATGGTTCCCTTGCTTATGATGGGCGCGCCGTAAAACTGGCCGGTTATGGAATCGGACGTGAGCCGCCCGTTTTCCAGTTTATAACGGCTGCGCAGATTCTGCACCGTAAAGCGCATGACCGTTAGCCTGGTTACGCTCATTTCGCCTTGTGCGCGAAAGGCCCGCATGAAGCGGAAGTCCCATTCCTTGCTGCCTGCCTTGCTTTTGCCCGCAGGGGCTGTGCTCATGTAGCGGTCAAGATTGATCTGGTCGGCGTTGAGCTTGAAATTCAGGGCGGGCTGCTCGCGCCAGTCGACATTCAGGGTGCCGGTAATGACGCTCTGGTCTGTTTTGGCACGTATTTCACGCAGGGTGAGAGTGTCGGGGGTGCCCCTGAAGCGCGCTTCCACCTCTATCCGGTTCAGGGACGGCGGAACGCTTAGCCTGCCCATGCCTGCCATGCGCAGGGTTCGGGCGATGTCCGGGCTGTAGGCAGAAAGTTTGCCCTGCCAGAAGGGACCGTCCTTGCCGGAGGCAAGGCTCGCCTGCCCGTGTGCCTCCACACCGAGAACATTGATGTGAGCTTCGGACACGGAAAGTTCATTGCGGTTGGACTGGCCGCTGAAGCGGCCCGATGTCTGCACGTGCAGGCCGTCCGGCTTGAGGGACCGCTCCGCATCCATACGCAGGGAAAAGGAGCCGGGCAGGTTTGTAAAGTCCATCTGCCCGCCGTCTGCCCCATCGCCGCTGAACCACAGTCTGCCGTTGATGTCGGTGGAGGCGTTCAGCCCTTGCGCGGCCAGTGCGGCTGTCCACTGGCCTTCAAGGCCGAGGCGCTCGCCGTCCCAGGCCGCGGTGCGTACCTTGAGCCCGACATCCAGAAGCGAGAAGGCCAGAGAAGATTTTTTGCCTCCGCTGATGCGCGGCGGCGGCCGTAAAAAACCGTTTTCAGCGCGGGCCGTCACACTGCCTCGCAGTTTTCCCAAAAAAACATCCAGCTCACGGCCCTGACTCATGACGTCCACATCCGCCCGCAGACGGCCACTGCCCACAGGCATGACTTTGAGGTCATTGGCCAGGGCCGCGCCGTTCACGTCGCGGGCGCGCAGGCGTATGGAGTAGGGGGTGCTTTTATCGCCGCCAAGAATGGTCTCACCCTTGACGCTGCCCCCGTACAGTTTGCCTTCTACCAGCAGCAGTGTGTCTTCAAGGCGGGTTTTGGCGTCCAGCAGACCCTGGCGGATGACCACCAGGGCCTCATCAATGACAATGCTGCCGTACACCACTTTTTTGGCGGCCAGCCGTATGTTGTAGTCCACACCGGTCTCACCGGGCATGAGAGGGGCTCCGGGCATGGGCGTGAACGGCCCGTGGCCGAACTGCGGCTCTGCGGGCAGGTCACCCACGGCTTCGGGGATGGCGCGGCCAAGGTTCACATTGTCCGAAACGAGGTCCAGCGCCACTTCGGGCTTGCCCCAGTCCGCCACGCCGCCGCTGCCCGTAAAGCGGCTGCCCGCCGCCGTCACTTCAATATGCGGCACTCGCAGGCCCGCTGCATCCAGGTCAAAGACCAGCAGGCCGTCGCTGAGCTCGTCCAGGGCAATTTGCAGCCCGGGGGCCAGATTTCGGGCAAAGCCCAGCCAGCGGGTGAGGCTTGCGCGGTGCAGTTGCAGACGGCCCGCCAGGGACGGCGCGCTGCTTTCGTTTATGGTCAGCGCACCGTTGAAGCTGACATCGTCAGGCCCGAAGGTGAGGCGCAGCTTTTCCAGGTCCACCCTGCGCGGATCGGCCTGCCGCCAGCTCGCGCCGCCCATAAAACGGAAGGGCAGGGCGGTGCCGTCCTTGCTGACGCTGCCTTCAAGGTCGGCAGTGAGGTTGAGCCCCTGCTTGCCGGGAAGAACACTGCCGGGGAGCACGCTGGCGGGAGAAAGCTTGAGGGAGAATTTCATCTCGGGCAGCCACTGGGGCGCACGCAGCACTCCGCTGGCGGCAAGGCGCGGCTGCGCGAGCATGTCTTTAAGGCTGCCTTTGCCGTCAAGATACAGGCTGTCCAGAAGTATCGGCTGGCCGTCAGGCGGCACAAGGGCGGCCGATGCCCAGCCGAGGCTGCCGCTTATGCTGTCGCCGGGCTTTGCCTCCAGATCGCACTGCATGCCTTCAATGGTGAGGCTGGAATTTTCTGCGCCCTGAACGCGCACATCCCCTTGCTGCACAGTCAAGCGGCAACGGCCGGGCAAAAGGCTGTCCTGTGCGCCGCCGCTGCCCAGCAGAGCCTTGATGTCCATATCCGGGCTGAGAGAAACGGCAACAGCGCCGCTGAGACGGGGACGCAGCAGGGATATGTTGCGAGGCTCCAGACGGCCCTGCACAAGAGCGGCGAAATCGGGTCTGAGGGTGGCGTAGGCGGTGGTAAACTGCCAGTTTTCGCCCGTGACGGCCAGCGTGCTTACGGCCAGTGCGGGAACGGGAAAAAGAGCCACATTGACGGCGTCTACGGTGATATGCAGGCCGGTGCGGGCGCTCAGTTCCTTGATAAAATGCCCGGCAAGGGCCTGGGGGTTGCGCTGCAACAGGTAAAAGGCCCCCGCCGTCAACGCCGACAGCAGGAGAAAAAGCGCCAGAAATATGCGCGCGAAAAGGCGTAGGCGACGGGCATTCAGAAACATGTTGCAGTCTCGTATCTTGACGCCGCAGGGCGTCAAGGCTAGGTTTCAAACCTATTGTATCTTGGCACTGTTGGCAACTGTCGGCATGCAAAAGACTTTTTTGACAACTGCCGGGGGATCATGCAAAAACTTTTGTGGCTGGGCAGCCCCTTTTTCGGTGCGGAGCTGCGCGCCTGCGGCTGGCAGGATGTGGTCCTGCACAACTTTGATGCCAGTTGCGTGTTCGGCTGGCATGATCTGGTACGCCTTGCCGGTTTTGTGCCGGATGTGCTCGTTGTGGCTGACAAAAGCCGGCCGCCATTCGTGCTCGGGGTGGAGAATTTTCCCTGTCTGACAGTTCATTACAGCGTTGACTCGCATATCCATAGCTGGCAGCCCTTTTATGCCCAGGCCTTTGATATATGCCTTGTGTCGTTGCGCGACCATCTTGCGCGTTTTTCCGGTCCTTTTTTAGAGCAGGAACGTGTGTGGTGGTCGCCGCCTTTTGCTCATGAGCGGGATCAGCCCGATGCCGATGCCCGGTATTTGTGGGACTGCCTTTTTGTCGGGACAGTTTCGCCGGAGATGCCCCTGCGCGCGGATTTTATGCGCCGCCTGGGGGAGCGGATCTCCGGCTTGCACATTGCCCGGGGCAACTACAGGCAGCTTTTCCCCCAGGGGCGCGTGCTGCTGAATCACTGCGAGCACGGGGATCTGAATTTCAGGGTTTTTGAGGCGCTCGGTTGCGGTGGCTGCCTGGTGACGCCCCGTGTGGGGCACGGCCTGGCCGACCTTTTTGTAGACGGCGAGCATCTTGTGGGCTATGCCCCCGGCGACGTGGGGGATGCCGAGTTTCGCATCAGATTTCTGCTTGAACATCCCGATGTTGCGGCCCACATCAGGGGGGCGGGGCTGGCCGAGGTCAATGCCCGCCATCGCGCCCGGCACAGGGCGCAGGCATTTACCGATGGCCTGTGCGATGTGTGGACGCAGGGACACGAAGCCCTTGTGGCGCGCCGCCGGGAAAGGGCCGGGGCTGTGCTTGAAAAATCGCTCAGGCTGCTCTATCTGCACTGGGCCGAAGAATGCGCCGATGCGGCCGTTCGGCAGGCCTATCTGGCCGCAGCCGGGGGGCGTTTCGGCCTCGGCGGGGACGGCGGGCAACAGGCGGAGTGTATACGCGTCTGACCCGGCCCGCGCCAGTGCATCACGCCAGCACGCTTCACACCGGACGGCAGCGGCGGAATGCGTGTCGCCCCGGGCCTGTCAAAGCGCGGCCGACCGGTGTTTGCCGGCATTGTTCTGCTGCCGGGGCAGGCGCCCCGCAGTCTGGCTGCACCGGATCTGCGGCCCTGCGATGATGTTGTGCCGTGGCGAGGCTCAGCGCCTTGCGCCCTGCGGCATGTCCGGCATATCCAGAGGGTCAAAGTGCAGGTCAAGGGCCGGGTCCACGGCAGCAGCCCCGGCAGTGGGGCGGCCGGGGGCATGGGCTGCGGGCGGGTCGAAGCTCAGGTGCAGCAGCGGATCATCGGCGGTATCGGCAGCGCGGCCTTCATGCGCAGGCGTGAGCCTGACGGCCCGCGTCTGGCCAGAAAAATTTTCCAGCGGGTCTGTGCCATGAATTTTTTCTGTGGGTACAGCCTGCGGGCGGGACTGATCCGCCAGGGGGCGGGCGTCCGGCCCGGCGTCAGCGGGGCTGGTTCCGTCCAGATGGTCCAGGCGGGATTCCATGGCGCGCAACAGCACCCGCAACTGCGCGTGCTCGTCGCGTAACTGCGTTACCAGCCGTTCCTGGCCGCGCAGCATGTACACAAGCACGGCGAGAATGCCGAAAAAACACAAAAAGATGAAAAGCATTATGGAAAACATGAAAGGCCTCCAAAAGTACGGGCCGGGAATCCCCGGCCACGTAGGGCCGTTATATACGTTCGCCCGCGCCGGGGCAAGGAGCTTTTATGGCTGCCCAACATATTGAGCCGCATCTGGTCATGGCCGATGAGCAGGGGAATATCTATGATGATGAGCGCCTGCTCATGGTCTGCCGCCGCGGTGCGCAGTGGGGCCTGCCACGGCCGGATGAACTTATGCCCCTGCCGGAAGAAAGTGAATTCTTTCTGCTGCCGGGGCGTCAGGCCGTGGGCCTTGACCCGGACAGCGGCGAGATAGTCCAGCCCGAGGGCGAGGCCCAGCTTGCAGTGGCGGCTTTTGCCGCTCCGGCGCACACCATTTCGGCGCATCCCGCCTATACCAGCGGTCCCGGCGCGCCTTTGCTGCCCCTGTTTGCCTATGGAGCCGTGGGTTTTGCGCGAGGCCGCTTTTATGTCTGCGCGCGCAGGGTTGATGCCGATCAGCGTCAGGTTTTTAGCCGCATTCCGCGACACCGTATAGAGCAGGGCGCGCGCAGGCTGCTGCGGGACTACCCCGGCAACCGCCTTGTCCGGCATATTCTGGACAACTGCGTGGCCCGTTATGACTGCCCGGCGGCCCGCAATTTTGCCTTGGGCCGTTACGAAGCGCCCCTGCCCACCTCCCGGGCCTGCAACGCCCGCTGTGTGGGCTGTATTTCGGCCCAGGAAAAGGATTCTCCTGTGGCCGTGACCCCTCAGTGCCGGCTGGCTTTTACGCCGGATCCGAGGGAAGTGGCCGAGGTCATGCACATCCATGCCGGGCGTGAAAGCCGCGCGCCCATCTATTCTTTCGGTCAGGGGTGTGAGGGTGACCCGCTCATGAATGCGGACCTGCTGGAAGAAAGCATACGCCTCTTCCGTTCCGGCGGCGGCGCGGGAACCGTCAACTGCAACACCAACGCCTCGCGGCCGCAGGCTGTGGCCCGCCTGGCAGAAGCCGGGCTGACCAGCATGCGGGTCAGCCTTAACAGCGCCCGTCCTGTTCTGTATGAGCGCTATTACCGCCCGGTGGACTACTGTTTGGATGATGTGAAAGAATCCATACGCGCCGCCAGAAGCCGCGGAATTTTTGTGGCCCTGAACCTGCTGTTCTTTCCCGGCATCACAGACACGGAAGAAGAGCTTGACGCCCTGGCGCGGATGGTGGGCGAAAACGGTGTGAGCATGATACAGTGGCGCAACCTCAACATTGACCCCGAATGGTACTTCAGGCTCATGAACGGGGGCGAAGGTTCCGGCGGCGGGCGGCTTGAGTTTTCGCCCAGCATGGGGCTGACGCAGTTCATGAAGCGGTTGAAAAAGCTTTGTCCCTGGCTGCGTTACGGCTATTTTAACCCGTATGTGGGAGACAGGGCCGAACTTGAGGCGCCTGCGCCCGGTGACTGGAGCATGCCCGCGCCCCGTGCCAAAGAAGGGGCCCTGGCACCCGGTGAAAGTGCGGACGGCAACGCGGGTAGCGCTGCAGGCGAGCCTGTTGCAGGCGAAAATTCCTGAGTGCTTTTTTTGTTTTTTGTGAGCGCGATCACAGAATTGTGCACACATTTTCATATGGTAAAGACGCTGGCTGGCCGGCGTCTTTACTGTTTCAGGCCTTCATCTCTGCATAGGTCGCTTGCCGTGCAGCACAAGCCGGGCCGGAAGTGTGCTCCCGAGGGAAAAGTTTGTATTTTCGCTGCATGGTCTTGACATGGGAGTGGAAGGTATTTATCTCATTTGAAAATGAATTTCATTTTATAATTGTCCGGCCATAGCCGGAAGGAGCGTATCATGAGCAAGGTTTTGATTCTCTTTGGTTCCAGCACCGGCAATACGGAAAGCATCGCGCAAAAGCTGGAAGAGCTTGTAGCGGCTGGCGGGCATGAAGTGACCCTGCTGAATGCCGCCGAAGCGTCGGCCGACAATCTGGCAGACGGTTATGACGCCGTGCTCATGGGCTGCTCGGCTTGGGGCATGGAAGATCTGGAACTGCAGGATGACTTTGCCCCCCTGTTTGACGAAATGGAAAACATGGGCCTCAAGGGCAAGAAGCTGGCCGCCTTTGCCTCGGGTGATATGGAATATGAGCATTACTGCGGCGCGGTGCCTGCCATTGAAGAAAAGGCCAGGGGGCTGGGTGCGGAAGTCATCTGCGAAGGCCTCAAGATAGAAGGTGATGCCTCCAGCGATCCGGATGCCGTGAGCGCCTTTGCCGAAGACGTGCTCAAGAAGCTGTAGGCGTCGGCAGGCCTGACCGTATCGGCCGTTCGCGCGGCGATACGCGGTGGGCGGAGCCACAGGCGTCGTCAGACCCAGGCACCATCCTGCGGCGAAAAAACTTCGGATGTCCCGAAGATGGGGCCGTACGGCAGACGGCCCTTCGCAAGGCCCGGAACTTTTTTTGAGGTTCCGGGCCTTGTTCCGTAAAAAAAATATAATTCCGCGCTGGCATCGCGGCTCAAGTCATGGCAACATGAGCTCAGAGCGGATGGATTTTGTTCTTTTGCAAAGTCGCTTTCCGGTATTCCGTCACGGCATCCCGATGTGGATGGCGGGGTATGTGCCGGGCCTGCATGGCGGGCATCCGTTCCGGCAGCCGCCGGAGCATGCTCAGGGTTGAAAATGCTCCAGTCATGGCGGGGCTTGCCATGACGGCAATTGTTGTGCAAAAAGCGAAACCTTGTTGGCGCGGAGTCCGCGCCGGACAGCTTTCAACAAAAGAGACATGCCAATGCCCATTCTGGTTTGCGGCGGAGCCGGATATATCGGCTCCCACAATGTGCGTTCCCTGTTGGCGCGCGGTGAAGAAGTCGTTGTCATAGACAATTTTTTTACCGGTCACCGCGCTTCATTGCCTGACGGCGTTACCCTGTACGAAGGAGATATTCGCCAGGGCGAACTGCTGGACAGGATTTTTTCCGAACACCGGGTGGATGCCGTGCTGCACTTTGCCGCCAGCTCGCTGGTGGGCGAGAGCATGGAACAGCCGCTGAAATATTTTCACAACAATGTCCACGGCATGCAAAGCCTGCTTGAGGCTATGGTGCGCAACCATGTGGACAAGATCGTATTTTCCTCATCCGCGGCTGTTTACGGCGAACAGGACAATGTACCCATCAGCGAAGATGCGGCCCTCAGCCCCACCAATCCCTATGGCGAAAGCAAGCTCATTATGGAGCGCATGATGCACTGGGTGGGCAAGGCGCACGGCATACGTTTTGTGAGCCTGCGCTACTTCAACGTGGGAGGTGCCTGGCCCGGCGGTATTATTGGTGAAGACCACAGGCCGGAAAGCCACCTCATTCCTCTCATCCTGCAGGTTCCGCTGGGCAGGCGCGAAACCGTGACCATCTTCGGCAATGACTATCCCACGCCCGACGGTACGTGTATTCGCGACTATATCGGCGTTATGGATCTGGCGGATGCACACATGCGCGCCCTGGACTACCTGCGTGCGGGCGGCGGCAGCGAGGTATGCAATCTTGGCAACGGCAAGGGTTTCAGCGTGCGTGAAATGGTCGCCGCTGCCTGCCGGGTGACAGGGCACGACATCGGCGTGACCATGGCCACCCGCCGTTATGGCGATCCGGCCCGGCTGGTGGCCTCGGCCGACCGTGCCAGGGAACTGCTGGGGTGGGAAGCCAGGGCGGGTATTGACGACATCATTGCTTCCGCCTGGGAATGGCATAAAAATCATCCTGACGGCTTTTCCGCCTGAGGCCTGCGCGGCCTTGCATAAAAACGGCAACATTGCGCCTGCTCCGTTTTTTCGGGGTGGGCGCACTGTTTTTGCCTCCGTTTGTCTCCGCGCCGCGCAGTCCGGTACTGAACGGGCTTTGATCCGCTGCTGCCCGGAGTGGAGGACCAGCAGGCCGTCCGGCGCGATGGCATCACCATGCAGCTTTGAGTGGCAGGTGAGCTTGAGCAATGTATGCGTGGGGGAATGCCCGCCCGCGCTGCCGGCGGGGTTACTTCGCCAGAACAATTGTAAAGAGTGTCGCCCGCACGGCCCGGCCTGCATGCTGTCGGATGCGGCAAGGCATTGACCGTAAACGCAGAGGCCTTATTTATAGAAAGAACTGAGAGGCAATTATGCGCCAACGTGTCTTTTTTCTGATTCTGACCGCATGGCTGCTCTGCGGCGCTTTTGTCCCGGCCGCAGCGGATTGCGCCGCTGCCGGGCCAGTTGATGCAGCTTTACCGGAGACTGCCATGAAACCATCTTTTCCCATGCCGCCCCTTTCCGGACCGGAAGCGGACATTATTTTGCGTAAAGCCACGGAAGCCCCGTATTCCGGGCAATATACCAACAAACGCGAAGCCGGGACCTATGCGTGCCGCCAGTGCGGCACGCCTCTTTACAGCTCGCGCGACAAGTTTGAATCCGGCTGCGGCTGGCCCAGCTTTGACGACGAACTGCCCGGTGCGGTGCGCCGCCAGCCCGATGCGGACGGCAGAAGGGTGGAAATTGTCTGTGCAAACTGCGGCGGGCATCTGGGGCATGTTTTTGCGGGCGAGGGTTTCACCGCCAAGAATACCCGGCATTGCGTCAACTCGCTGTCCATGTCCTTTTATCCGGCAGGCAGCCCGGAAGAGGCGCAGGCGCTGGCCCGGTCCGCCCCGCAGGGTTGTACGGCCACCGCCATCGTGGCCGGAGGATGTTTTTGGGGAGTGGAAGATGCTTTCAGAAAGATGCCGGGCGTATGCGCCGCTGTTTCCGGCTATACCGGAGGCCGTACGCCGGACCCGACCTATGAGGCCGTGTGCGGCGGCAATACCGGACACGCCGAGGCAGTGCGCGTGAGCTTTGACCCGTCTGTGGTCAGCTACGAGCAGATTTTGCGCCGTTTTTTTGAAATCCACGATCCCACGCAGCTTGATCGCCAGGGACCGGACGTGGGCGATCAGTACCGCTCGGCTGTATTTTTTCTTGATGCGGAGCAGGAAGCCGTGGCGCGCAGCCTTATGAGCCGCCTGCGCGAACTGGGATACGATGTGGTGACACGGCTTGAACCGGCCGGGCCGTTTTACATGGCCGAAGAGTATCATCAGCGTTTTGCAGAACGCACGGGGCGGGGACGCTGCCACATGCCCGTACCGCGCTTTGACATACCCGCCGGGGGCGGCGGTGGCGCGTTGCGGAAGTGAAAACAGTACGGCGGGCCGCAGTGCGGCCCGCCGTATATCTGAACAGAGCTGTTGCCAGGGGATTCTTACAGTGCGCTGGCGGCTGCGGGGGAGAGGCGCACTCTACCGGTGCTGTGATGTGCCGTGGCGAGCGATGTAAAAAATTCTGAAAACATGTTCTCATACAGGACATGATCCGGGCAGCCCCGAAATGGGATTGCCCTATTTTTTCAGCTTCAGGTTGGGCGGCACAAGCTTGATGTATTTGTCTGTGGCGTAGCTGGCCGTACCGGCGTACATCGCCTCGTCCTTGCCCAGGTGACCCAGGTCGGCGAAGAAACGGGCAATGGCTTCCAGCTTTTTCTGCACTTCACTGCGCCCGGTAGCGGTGTCGAAATCTGCCTGCTGCTCGGCCAGGTTGAAGACCTTGTGGCTTTTCATGTCGCGCAGCATAAGCTCATCGTCAAAGTCTTTTCCGGCCCACTCCAGGTAAAAACGTCGATAATCCTGAAGAAAGCTTTCAGGATTTTTGCTCTGGTACTCGTCAACGGCCCTGAAGTAGACTGTAAGGAATTTAACAGTGATTTCAGGGTGTTCATTGGCATATGCCGTGTCGGCCACAATATAGGTGGGGCTGTCCCTGCCGCAGTCCTTCAGGGTTGCGGCAAGAGCGCCGCCCTTGTTCAGGGCCAGATACAGCTGCGGTGCCCACAGGGCCACGCCGTCGCCGATATGGTTTTCAAAACTGGCGACCACAAGGCCCTGCATCATGTCGCGTATGATGACGTCGCTGTCCTGAAGGCCCAGTACGCGCAGCCAGGACGAAAGCGCATAGTGCGCGGAGCTGAGGTCTGAAACCAGAAAGGTTTTACCGCGCACGGTATCCGGGCTGCCGAGAACTTCGGGGTATTCCTTGTTCCAGCCCCTGACGGCCGCTATGGGGCTGTTGGCATGCACCACAACGCCGTTGGCTGCGGATTCGTCCACACCTGTGGCAATGGCCACGACATTATTGTGCAGGTTGCCCATTACAGCCGGGACTGTTCCCATACCGGCGTAGACCCATGCCCCTGTGGGCTGGGCATCAAGGATTTCTTCACCGGAATCGTACTGTCTGATTTCTATGTCCAGCCCGGCTTCTCTGTCCCACCCCTTATCTTTGGCATACCAGATAAGAAATGTTTCAAATTCGTCCATCCAGGCAGTGGGCACGCGCACCAGGCGCGAGGCTGCGGCTCCGGATGCCGCCAGATGCAGCAGCATGAGCACTGCGACAGCCAGAGAAATGTATTTTTTTATATTACGCATGCCTTTTCTCCTGAAGTCCGAAGGGGGCGGGAAGCAGAAACGGTGTTACGGCCCGGCCTGTGGATGCCGCCCGGGGTGGGCGGTCCATAGGTTTTGAATATGTTTATCTGTTTTTTATCCCTTCGGCAATGTAAAAACCGATAGCTGGGCATGGCCTGGCCGTCTGCCGCGCATGGCTGCCGTCTGTGCCGGGTACGCACACTCCGCAGCCCGACCACGCTGGAGCCTGTGTCCGTTGCATGCGCATGCTGGGCTGCCGCAAGCGGCTACAGGCAGTCGCAGAGGGTTTTTTCTCTTAATGACTTGAGCCGGATGCCTCCATGCATCAATTCGCCGCGCAGTTCACGCAGGCGCCGTTCCAGCCCCGCAGGAACATTTTTGCCAGCCGCAGCTTTGAAGGGGGCCATGTCTGTAATGTCCACACCGCCATTTTGCAGGTCGCGTACCAGAATTTCCTTGCCCTTGAAATTGCCCGAAGTGGCCGCTGCCACCAGGTCGTATACCGCGGTGTCGGCTTTTTTGACGATAGAAGTGAGCACCCGGCCGGGCAGCCTGTTGTCCTGGTTATTGTCCAGCCCAACCACATAGGCTCCGCGGGCGGCGGCTTCATCCATGGCAGGTCCGTTGCCTGCGCCGCAGGCCAGCACCAGTACATCCGCCCCCTGATCCAGCAGTTGGCGGGCCGCCTCGCGTCCGGCTGCGGCATCGGTAAAGGAGCCGGTAATCTTGTTGATGACGCGCACCTCCGGATCCACAAGGCGGGCGCCCTCTACAAAGCCGTTGAGCAGTGAGCGCATGGCGGGTACATCCTCGCCCGAAAGCCAGCCGATGATTCTGTCGGCATTGATGCCGGGCAGGGCGGTTTGCGTGGTGAGCATGGCTGCGGCCGTTCCGGCAAGGTATGCCGCCTGTTCATCGGCAAAGGTGATGCACATGATGTTGGGCGCGCGTATGCCTGCGTCAATACAGCCGAACATGGTGCGTCGGAAATTGGCGGCGTTGTTGCGCAGGCTTTCGTGCATACGGTCTGAGGCCACAAGAACCAGATCGTGGCTTGTCGCGGCCTGTTGAAAAAAATCTTGCAGCGCGGCTGCATCGGCTTGCGGCGGGGCCACGAGCACATCGGCCCGTACCGGCAGGTCACGGCGGGCGCGCTCAAGGCCGCGCAGCAGGGCATCGTTCCAGCCGTTGTCGCCGCCGGGATGCTCCAGCAGCAGGGCCACGCGCAAAGGATTTTCGGGCGTGGCCGGGGCAGGCGGTCCTGAAGGGGCGGCCGCGGCTTCTCCCGCCCCAAGGATACAAACGGTAAAAAACAGGAGCAGGCGGAAAAACGCCGCTACAGACAAGGCGTGTGCAGAAAAACGGGTTTGGCAGTAGTGCATGGGATTCCCGGAAAAGTCTGAATTGGATGGGTTTGACTTTTACAGCATACGTCCACGCTGTCAGGTCCGCAAGTACGTCATACGGCTGTGCGGCGGCAGGACACAGGACGGACCGGGCACCAGGCGGCAGCGGGGTCGTAAGGGGACTGTTGGAATGGTATGATTTTACGGAAACGATGAACGGTATTTTTTTACTTTTGCAGCGCACGTCTTATGTGGGAGATGTGCGTTTCGGCCTTTGGGGCGGCACACATTGAGGCTTTTTGCCGCATGGCTGGCGGTTGCCCCGGCAGAACGCAAAATTACTCATGGATCCGCACCCCCCTGCGCTTGACGAGATATGTGAAATAATGGACAATCAAATTACCGAATTTGAATGAGTATTTTGAAAGGCAAGATAGCTCTGCATTTTTTTACATAGCTCTTAACTTGTGCGAGGTTGACAAGCATGTCTGTGGAATCATTGCCCCGGTGGTTTAGTGTGGCTGCCATTGAGCGCGCCCTGGATCGTCAGGATGCCCCGGACGCCATTGAGCTTCGTGATATTCTTGATAAGTCCATGCAGATGGTTCCGCTGGACGCAGATGAAATTGTGGCTCTTATGCGGGTTGACGACCCCGTGGAGCATGAGCGCATCCTCGCTGTTGCCGATGAGGTCAAACAGCGGGTTTACGGGGACCGCATGGTTCTTTCCGCGCCGCTGCACCTTTCCAACCACTGCGGCAGCGAGTGCCTGTATTGCGCCAACCGCAGGGGAAACGGACAGATAGAACGCAAATACATGACATCGCCGGAAATGCGTGAAGCTGCGCTGCGCCTCATTCGTCAGGGGCACAAGCGTATTTTTCTGGTCAGCGGGCAACTGCCCAACGCCGATGTGGAATATCTGGCCGAGGCCATCAGCATTCTGTACACGGTATTTGACGGTGTGGGCGAAATCCACAGCGTCAATGTCAATGTGGGACCGCTTGAAAGCGCCCAGTACGAAACGCTGCTTGACGCCTATGTGGGAACCGTCCTCATCTATCAGGACACCTATCATGAGGCCAGCTACCGCGCGGCGCATGTGTCCGGCCCCAAAAGCGATTACGTCAGGCGTCTTGAGGCTCCTGACACCGCCTTTGCGGCAGGGGTGCCTGATGTAGGCATGGGGCTTCTGCTCGGCCTCGGCCCCTGGCGCTTTGACCTGCTGGCCCTCATCCAGCATGCGGCCCATCTGGAGCGGGTGTACGGCATGGGCTGTCGTACTGTAAGCCTGCACCGTATGCGTCCCGCCCCCGGCAGCCTTATGGAGGCTCCCTATCCGGTGAGCGATGCGGACTATCTGCGCTGCGTGGCCCTTGCGCGGCTGGCCCTGCCCTATGCCGGCCTTATCCTGACCACCAGGGAACCGTCCGGCCTCTGGCGCGACGGCTGTAATGCCGGTGGTTCGCAACTGCTTACGGGCAGCGTGGCAAATCCTTACGACGGCTGGTTTACCGCTTCAGGCCAGCAGGTTCCTTTTCCCTGTGGTGAAGATTGCCATGTGGATGAGGTCGTGCGTTTTCTGCTTGAAGAGGCCCGGCATCTGCCGTCCTTTTGCGCTGCCTGTCCACGCCTGGGCCGCAGGGGTGAAGAGTTCATTTCCATGGTGCGTGAATGCGGCATCAAGGGGCAGTGCGGGCCGAACTCGGCGGCGTCGTTTATGGAATTTCTGCTGCATTATGCCACCCCCTATACCCGCATGATGGGCGAACGCCTTTTGAAGGAAAAGCTGGACAGGATGCCCATTCACGAGCGCGGCGCTGCAGATCGCCTGCTCAAGAAGGTGCGGGCGGGCTGTATGGACGAGTTCATCTGACGGCATTTCGCCGCAGACTTTGCGATTACTGCGGGCTGCCGCGCGACAGCCCGGGGCCTCTGGCCGAAGCGTCCAGCCATTTATGGCTGGACGCTTCACATGGGGCATGGTCACGTTCTTCATTGAGCCTTGCCGCAACAGCTTTTCATGCATTTTTGCAGCCCGCCGCCGCAGGGCGCTATCGTGTTTTTTCCACAAGGCCTGGCTATTTGACGTGAACGCAGGGTCGGGGTAAGTGTTGTAAAAGGTTTATTTTAACTGTTGCGCTGCAATGGTTTTAAAGGAGTGTGTGGCGTGAGCTTCGTATGGCGTGGCATTTATTTTGACAAGCAGGACAGAGAGATACTTGTCCTCGTCAATCGCATTCTGGAATCCGATAATAATCATTCGGATACCTGCCTTTTCGACCCCAGCCTGCACCCGCACGGCATCAAGGAACTGGTGGCCTCACCTGTTTCGCGTATGGCCTATGCCGTCATCAACCTGCTGCGCAACCTTCAGGCAGGGCGCACACAGGCCAGAGACAGGCTGCTTGCCTTGCAGACGCTGTATGATGAAGTGTTGAATAGTGCGCATTCGTCTTTGCGACGCAATACTGCACGGGTGCTCATGCAGATTATGAAGAGTATCGTGCGCGCGCATGACAACCCTATGGAGCAGTTAAAGCTGGCTCACGACTTTCGCCGCACCGTACAAGGAACGCCGCGTATTGTGCGCCGCATGCTGGCCCGCTATCATTTGCCGGAAATGCCCGAGGCCTGGAACCAGATCGCCTTTGACGACCATGTGTACGACGCCAACACCAAGGGCCGTAAAAGCCCCACGCATCTTATAATGGACGCATGGATCAAGGGGCTGCGCTCCTTGACCGTGGCCTATGAATACTGGGTGCAGCCCGATGCAGCGCGCGAAATTTTGCGTGCGGCCGAAATCACGGGCATTGACGTGCGCATCGGCCTGGAATTTCAGGTTCCGTTTTACGGACGCTTTGTAAGCCTGTTCTGGATCCCGCGCGGCTTCAGCTCCAATGAGGATTTTCTGGAGTTTCTGCACAGCCCCAAGATGGCTGAAATGATGAAGCGGGGGCGCGAGGTGCTGCGCTGGCGGCGTGACCGGGTGCTCAATTGCCTTGCGCTCTGGAATGAACACCAGCGCGCCAAGATGGAAACCGCCTGGGAAGTGGAGGTTCCCGAACTGTCGGGCGAGGAGTTTTTGCGCATGGTGGGCCGTGGTCAGGCCAGCAGCCTGCATCTGGCTGAAGCGCTGCACCGCCATGTCCAGCCTTCGTTACGGCAGCGGGCCGCAAGGCTTGCCGAGCGCGACGATGCCACTGCCCGGGCTGAACTGGCGGTGCTCGAAACTATGGGGCCGGAGCATATCGCTGAAGAATGGCTGTCGGCCGCGCTGCATCCAGAACTGCCCGATCTGGACTGTCCGCCCCCGCAGGAAGAGATGCCGCACCTCATGCGTCTTTCAATACTGGAACTTACGCGGGAACTCGTGGAGCTTACGCCGGGCTACCGGCTGGTGCTGTGTACTTCTGGCCTGAGCGTGGAGGACGTGGCCGAACTCTTGTGGGATTCCAGGGGCAATATCACCCATCTGGAAATTTTTAACATGAAAAGCTGGATGGAGCGGCAGCAGGCCAACCTCAAGCCCATCAGCGAATTGCAACAGGCGCTCAACGAAGGCCTCGGCCCGCGCGTGAAGCAGATCATCCGGCAGATGGTGCGGCGTATGCGCACCGTTGACGAAGAACGGGCCGCCAAGTTTCGCGATATTTTGCATAACGTGCCAAAGTTGTGGGAACATTATCGCCACAAGCCCCTGGGATCTCGCCTGGGGACAAGTTCCGCAAGCCGTATTACCTACGGCATGGGTTTTGCCATCAAGGACACGCTGCCCAGAAAAGGCCGCCCGGCCCGCCGGTACAGGGGACGGCAGCTGTTTGAAATCCCCATCTGCTCACCGGTGGAAGAGGTGCTCAGCTATACCAAGCCGCGCAATCCCTCAATCTGGCAACGCGCGGCCAGGTGTCTGCGTTGGCTGCCCGGTTGCCGCCATCTGGGGCTTGAGTGCCGCAAGGCGTGGAAAACAGCCAGCGAGGATTTTCACGTTTGCAGTCAGGGCAATATCATGAACCTCGGCGGCCTCAGCGCCGCGCTGGGCAACAACCTGCTGGGCAAGAAGGACGAGGTCGACGCCTCAAAGCCCGGGGCAGCCTATCTGAACAGCTCATTCTGCAACTGGCTCAAGGTCTTGCTGGGCTTCGTACCCGCCTTTTTTTCTTTTCTGTATACGCAGGACTGGTGGGTTCTTGCCTGGGGCGGCACATTCATCTGGTTCGGCATCACAGGGGTGCGCAACGTTGTGCAGATGGTGCTGGCCGCCAAAGGGGCCACGCGTGATACCCTCATCCACTGGCGGGATCAGGTCAGCGTAAACCGCTTATGCGATTCGCTCATGTATACGGGCATTTCTGTTCTGTTGCTTGAAGTGATGGTGCGCGTGTGGCTGCTGGACAGGACCTTCAACATCACCGTGGCCCAAAGCCCGTGGACGGTCTTTACCGTTCTGAGCATCATCAACGGATTTTATATCTGCGCGCACAACGTGTTTCGCGGTTTCCCCAAAGAAGCGGCCATCGGTAACCTTTTTCGCAGCGTGTTGTCCATTCCGGTCTCTTCCCTGTACAATTCGCTCCTGTATTACGGGCTTCTCGCATGGGGGGTAGCCAGCCCGGAACTCTATCTTGTTCCCAGCGCCGCCGTGGTTTCAAAGATGTCTTCAGATTCGGTGGCGGCACTTATTGAGGGATACGCCGACAGCCAGGTAAACCTGCGCATGCGACGGTGGGATTACAGGAGCAAGCTCAATAATCTCTTTGACTGCTATACGCGGCTTGAACTGCTCTTTCCGCATGAAGACGCGCTGATCAAGCTGGCGCGGCCCGGCGGCCTTCAGGGCAGTGGCGGCGTCAAGGGCAAGGAGCTGGAGCGCGCGTTCATCGTCAATGCGCTGGATCTCATGTATATATGGTTTTACCAGCCTCGGGCGCAGGACGCCTTTCGCCAGATCACACGGGCCATGCCCGAGGCTGACCGCAACGTGCTGGCGCGTTCGCAACTGGTGCTTACCCGTGAGCGGGAGATAAGCCAGCTTTTGGTGGACGGGCTTTTGGGTCGCAATTTTTCGCGCCCGCTGGCCTTTTTTCTTGATAAGCGCAAGGCATACCTGCGTCGCCTGAGCCGTATGTGTCGCCCCGGCAAGATGCGCGAACCGGGAATGGCGCGGGTGGACAGAACGCAGAAAAGGCCGGTAGCGCCCAAAGTAGGCTAATTCTGAAAATAGACTCTCAGCGTTTGGAGCAAGTTAACTTTTAAATTGCTCCGGCATTCTGCCTTTGAGAAGAGATGCTTTTAAAAAGGTTGCAAGACGCCCGCTGCGACGTTTGCCCCGATACCGTGCTGCTGATATGCTGTAGCTCTTGGGGCACCGCTGAAACCGTGTTGCGCCTTCCTGGTGGATAGCGATTTGCACAGCCGTCAGAGCAGTTGTAACGTCACGCTGCTCTGACGGCCTTTTTGCATGCGTTTTCGGCGCGGTGCAGTGTCAACGGTCCGGGTCTGTTCAGGTCCGTCCTCGAGAGGACGGGCGAATGGGCGCGGGCTTTTTTTATGACAGCAGGCATATCCTGTTTTGAGCGCATGCTGTGGAGCTTTATTGCCTTGCCCGTGTTGGTTGATGATCCCACCGCAGCACACAGTGCAGCAGCAAGATTGCGCGGGACAGGCAATGGCAGCTGAAACATATTGCGGTGTGCTGCTCCCCGGAAGAGGCACGGTATGCATCAGGGCCTGTTTCAGGCGCAGATGCTCTTGGGGAGTGAGGCGTTTGCGGGCGTAAGGCTGTGCTGCCATGTCGTTGCGTTGCTAGAGCATTTCATACTTGAAATGCTCTACAAGAATTTATCTCTAACTCCTTGTCGCAAATGCTTGGCGGACGGCTTTGCCCAACGTCAAGCAATCATTTGAAGCGGTGCTTGTTCTAACTGTTGAAGCAGAAGTTTCAAGACGCCCTGCGCATGCTCCAAGGCAAGACCATTCGATCTGATCATTTTTACAGTCACCCGTGTGCAAGGGCACCTCGCCGGAAGCCTTTTCCTGTAGTGGAACAGCGTCTTGCGTGCATGGCTGAGCGTGAATATGCCCGTTTTCTGCAGGCGGTAAAGTGTGGAATTCCACTCCCGATGCGCATGATCCGGCCTATAATCACGCTTTTCATTTTTTGGGTGAACAATCAAACAATGCAATATTGTGCAAAAATGAACTATCTATGATGAGTTGTGTAAAAAGTAACATGTACTGTGCCGTAAAATAACCATACAAATTACTTTTACATTGTGCTTCAAGATGCTTGCATTGAATTTTTTGATGCTGTACTCTTTTTTGCAAGGTTATTTCCTTATCACTGCGGTACAATAGTGGTACATGTCGCGCGATTGTGTCCGCATAACGCTAGGAGTCGCATATGAGTACGGAGCTTAAGAGCATGCATATGGGGCAGGTTACCTCCTTCTTCATTCCCAATGTTACTCTTGTGGGCGAAGGGTGTTCCAAGGAAATTCCCGCCCGTCTCAAAAATATCGGCGGCGGCAAACCGCTGATCGTTACGGACCAGGGCATCGTCAAGGCCGGCATTCTCAAACAGATTACCGGTATTCTTGATGCTGCCAAAATGCAGTACGCCATTTACGACCAGACCGTGCCCAACCCCACTGACCATAACGTGGACGCGGCCTTCGAGATGTACAAGAAAGAAAAGTGCGACAGCCTTATCACCCTTGGCGGCGGCAGTTCGCATGACTGCGGCAAGGGCGTGGGCTTTCTTGCCGGCAACGGCGGAAAAATTCATGATTATGAAGGCGTGGATAAATCCACCAAGCCCTTCCCGCCTTATGTGGCCGTCAATACCACGGCCGGTACCGCCTCTGAAATGACCCGCTTCTGCATCATTACCGACACCTCGCGCAAAGTGAAAATGGCTATTGTTGATTGGCGCTGTACGCCCGGTGTGGCCATTGACGACCCCCTGCTCATGATGGGCATGCCCCCGGCGCTTACCGCCGCCACGGGCATGGACGCCCTGACCCACGCTGTAGAGGCGTATGTGTCCACGGCAGCCACTCCTATGACCGATGCCTGCGCTGAAAAGGCTATGGAATTTATCAACCGCTACCTGCGTCGCGCTGTGGCCAACGGTCAGGACAAAGAAGCCCGCGAAGGCATGTGCTATGCCCAGTATCTGGCTGGTATGGCCTTCAACAACGCGAGCCTCGGTCATGTGCATGCCATGGCGCACCAGCTGGGCGGCTTTTATGACCTGCCGCATGGCGAATGCAATGCCATTCTGCTGCCCCACGTTTGCGAGTATAACCGCATGGCGACCCGCCGCCGCTTCGGCCGCATTGCCCGCCTGCTTGGTGAAATCACCGACGGGCTGAGCGCCGACGAAGCTTCTAAAAAGGCCATTGCCGCCATCAATACCCTGTCTTCTGATGTGGGCATTCCCGAGGGACTCAAGGCTCTTGGCAAAAAGTATGGCAAGGATGTGAAAGAAGCGGACATTCCCACTATGACCGCCAATGCCCAGAAAGACGCCTGTGGCCTTACCAATCCTCGCACCATGACTGATGCCGCAGTGGCTGCCATTTACAAGGCTGCCATGTAGGTTTTTGACAGTGCCTTGCGGTCCCGCCCTGGCGGGACCGCAGAAAACACAAAAGGGCCGCCCGGCATATGGGCGGCCCTTTTGTGTGGCAATATCATGCGCTTTTGCAGCAGCCTGCTTTTACAGATGCAGAGCGGATCCAATCAGGGCCAGCGGACTCTGAAGCATTTGCAACGGCATGCTGCGTCCACTACGGCATGCGCGCGCAAACACAGCACTGCTGCCTTCGTCAGCATGTCCTTCGGGTAACGGTTTTCGTTACGCCATAGTAGCGCGCGTCTGTTGCGCAGCCGTCAGGGCAGCTTCAAAGGCAAGCGTACCCTGCAATCCCTTAAATAAGCTGTAATCCGCGCAGCACACCTGCGAGTTTTTCTTTGGCTGCCGCGCTCATGGGGCAGAGCGGCAGGCGCAACCCGGCTTCCATTTTGCCCATAAGGCTCAGGGCCGTTTTGGCCGGAATGGGATTGCTCTCAAAGAACATGGCTTCATGCAGGGGGAAAAGTTCGTGATGGATGCGCGCGGCTTCGGCCACATCGCCCTTATTAAAGGCGTTGCACATGGCGGCCATGCGGCCAGGCACGATATTGGACGTAACGGAGATGACCCCTTTGCCGCCCAGCGCCATAAGCGGCAGGGCAGTGAAGTCGTCGCCGGAAAGCACGCTGAAGCCCGCGGGACAGCTCGACAGGGTTTTGCTGCCCTGGGCCATGTCGCCGGTAGCTTCCTTGACGCCTACAATGTGTGAAAATTCTTTGGCCAGGCGGGCCAGGGTTTCGGGCAGCAGGTTGCAGCCCGTGCGGCCAGGCACATTGTAGGGAACAAGAGGCATTTCCACGGCTTCGGCTATGGCCTTGTAATGGCGATACAGGCCTTCCTGCGTGGGTTTGTTGTAGTAGGGGGTGATAAGCAGGGCCCCGTTTGCCCCGGCTTTCTGGGCAAAGCGGGTCAGGCGCACGGCCTCTGCCGTGTTGTTGGACCCGGCCCCGGCCAGCACGGGTACGCGGCCCCTGGCCTGATCAATGCAGATTTCAATAACCCTTTCGTGCTCTTCGTGGCTGAGCGTGGCGGATTCACCGGTGGTGCCGCAGGGTACCAGGCCGTGGATGCCTTCCGTAATCTGGAATTCGATGAAATTCCGGTAGGCTTCCTCGTCCAGGGCCTCATCCTTGAACGGGGTGACTAGCGCTGTCAGTGCACCTGAAAACAGCATGACAAACTCCTTGGCGCGCTCTGCGCGCCCATGGATGGCCGAGCACCGAGAACTGAAGGCAGGCCTTCACGTGGTTCGGCTCAGGTGGCGGCAAGGCCGCGTTATGCAACAATGCCTATTGATTGATGAATTCTTTCAGTTCCTTGCCAGCGCGGAAGAAGGGCAGACGTTTCGAGGCCACGGTGACGCTTTCACCGGTTTTGGGGTTGCGGCCCGCGTAGCCTTCGTACTCTTTGATTTTGAAGCTGCCGAAACCGCGTATTTCGATACGCTCGCCGGCAAGAAGGGACTGTTTCATGGCGTCAAAAAAGGTGTTGACCACCATTGACGCATCATCAAAGGGAATGTTGGTTTCGTCGGCCAGCGCCTTGATAAGTTCGCTCTTGTTCATCACGCCTCCGTGACTGCGTTTGTTGCCCGCAAAGGCATTCTGCCTGAAACAGCGTTGCTCGTCCACTATCTTGAAGATATTGCTGGCGATTCTGCCGTGTCGCCTCGCGCTGTCAAAGTGCTTTGCTGCCTGAATGCCCAAGGGCTAACGATAGGCATCTAGTATTAATGCATCTCTATACCTTTTATGCAACAAGGTAAACAGTCCGCGTGGTTTTTAGGCCGTCTTCTTCATCCTTTTGCGGATATGGACTGCAGCACCTTTCTGGGGGCCAGCCAGTCGGCCATGCCAAGACGCAGCCTTTGCAGGCGTGCGGCCAGATTTTGTATGTCCTGGGCCGCAGGGCTGCCGGGGGCGATGCGCATAAGCGGCTGCTGGCGGCACACGGCTTCGGGAACTTTCTTGTCATCGCGGATATGCCCGAGCAGTACCGGCTCGATGTGCAGAAAATGGCGGCAGGCTCCGTACAGTTTGTCAAACGAGGCTTTGGCCTCGCTGGCAGAAGCCACCTGGTTGACGATCACCATAAAGTCCTGCAGGCCGTAGCGGGCATTAAGAACCTTGATGAGGGCGTAACTGTCTGTGAGCGATGTGGGTTCGGGAGTGATGACAACAATGCGCATGGCCGCCAGGGCGGCAAAGGTCTGTACCGTGCCGGAAATGCCCGCGCCCACGTCCATAAAAACAAAGTCGTACTTGTCCAGCTCCGGTTCAAGGCGGTCCAGCAGCATGTTGCGCATGTCGGGCTGAAGCTCGGTAAGCTCCGGCACGCCGGAGGCGGCGGGCAGTACGTCGAAACCCTGTGTTTCGACATGGTACAGCACATCGCCTATGCCGGCTTCGCCAAGCAGGGTATTCTGCAGGTTGCCTTCAGGGGTGATGCCCAGCAGAACATCAAGGTTGGCGAGGCCCAGATCACAGTCCATCAGCAGGTTTTTAAAACCCATCTGGTACAGGGCGCAGGCCATATTGAGCGTTATGTTGGTCTTGCCGACTCCGCCCTTGCCGCTCAGCAGGGCCACGCTCAGGGTTTTATTTGCCATCAGTTGTTTCTCCCGAAAAAAAGAAAGCGTTTTTCGCTGGAATGTACCAGACTTGCGCGCTCTTCCAGGCTGGTGCTGTCTGCAAGGCAGATCCGGCCGGAATTTTGCTGCTGTGTTTGCAGCAGTGCATCCTGCAGGGCGCTGCGCGCCTTTGCCAGCAGTGCTTCGGCGGTAATGGCCGCGCCGGAATCGGCACAGGCGATGCCAAGTGCGCAGGCGGGCGGGGCTGTGTCCGGCTTGCCGCAGCGCAGCATGGCTTGCTGCAGAAAGGTTTTTTGTATGGCGCTGGACAGCAGGCGCGCTCTGAGCGCACCCACGCCGGGGAGCAGCAGGGCGTAGCTGCCACAGGCCAGGTGCCCCAGGCTGTCGCAGGCTTCGCTGTGCTCCCGCAGGCTGGCAGCCAGGGCCGCGTCCATCAGGGCGGTCATGTTCTGCCCGAGCTGTGGAGCCATTACATCCCGCTGGGGCAAGGCGGCGCATATGAGGCTGAGCTCGCTGCCGGAGCGCGCACCGCGCAGCATCTCGCGCCGGATCTGCTCCAGCAGAAGCCCGGCTACCAGGGCATCGTCGGCAGGCGGCGAACCGCCGCAGGCGTCCATATGGGCGAGGTCTGGCGGGGTGTCTGGCCCTGCGGGCCATACATACCAGCGCCCCTTGGCGTGATCGCGGCAGAAATGCCGCCAGCGCTCCAGGTTGAAGTCGGGCAAAAGGCGGGCCACCAGCACCCCGCCCCGGCCCGGGCCGTCAGCTTTGCGCGGGGAGTCCGCATCGGGGGCGCTGGTCTGGCTCAGGGCCAGCATTTCGCGCGCAAGGGCTTCAAACTCAGCGTTGCTGCTCATGGCGGTGCAAAAGGTAGTCGTGCTGGAAGGCGTCAATCTGCCCGTCCAGAACCGCATCCACATCCCCGACCTCTGTACCTGTGCGGTGATCCTTGACCAGGCGATAGGGCTGAAGGGTGTAGGTGCGTATCTGGCTGCCGAAAGCAATGGCGTCCTTGCCGGCGTACTGGGCCTGGCGCGCGGCTTCGCGTTTTTCAAGTTCCATGTTGTAGAGGCGGGCGCGCAGGACGCGCAAGGCAGTTTCCTTGTTGTGGTGCTGCGATTTTTCGTTCTGGCACTGGGCGGATATGCCCGAGGGAATATGGGTTATGCGCACGGCAGAGCTTGTGGTGTTGACACTCTGGCCTCCGGGACCGCTGGAGCGGAAAATATCCACTCGCAGGTCGGCTTCCTTGAGGTCCAGTTCAATATCGTCACCAGCGTCGGGGATAACATCCACCGAAGCAAAAGATGTATGCCTGCGGCCGGAGGAGTCGAAGGGCGAAATGCGGATGAGGCGGTGGATGCCGCGCTCGCTCTTGAGAAAGCCGAAAGCATGCGGCCCGCCCACGCGCAGGGTAACGCTTTTCACGCCGGCCTCGTCGCCGGGCAGAAAGTCAAGCTCTTCAACCTTGTAGTCATGATCGGCAGCCCAGCGGGTATACATGCGCAGCAGCATTTCTGCCCAGTCCTGAGACTCTGTGCCGCCCGCGCCGGGATGGATTTCAAGTATGGCGTCCTGGCTGTCTTCTTCTGCGGAAAGCAGCATCACAAGTTCTGTTTCGTCCAGCAGGGCGGCCAGATCCTTCTGCTGCTGCGCCAGGGATTCCAGCGCTTCAGGATCTTCACTTTCCGCTGCCAGAGCCAGCCACTCGTTCATATCGTCGTGGCAGGTTTTGAGCTTGTTCAGGCGGGCCACCTCATCTTCGAGGCGGCGTTTTTCCTGAAGCAGGGGCGTGAGCGCTTCGGGTTTGTCCCATGCGCCGGGACGTGAAATTTCTGTTTCAATGGCCTGCAACCGTTTTTCGCTGGCCGCCACGTCAAAGACGCCCCCAGAGGGAGGCAAAACGTTGGGCAAGAGGAGGGCAGGCGGCGCGAAGGTCGGTGAGTTGCAACATGGTGGATCTGTGGGTTGAAGGTGGCCCGGCGTTTTTGCCGGAAAAGCCGCTATGCGGCTGCACGTTATATAACAAATATGAAAAGGCGCGTGAGCTGTGTCAGATGCGGGTGCGGCGGCGGATACTGCCGCCGGGACCCCATAAAACCAGACCGGTCAGCAGCGCTGCGGCTACGGGCAGGGGCCAGGGCCACAGGCGGTGGTACAGGCTCGGCCTGCTTTCAAGGGCGGCCCGGCCCCAGATGGCCTGCTCCCTGAACTGGTCGCCGCGCATGACCAGACGGCCCCGGCTGTCTACCACTACGGAGATGCCGGTATTGGTGCCGCGCAGAATCCAGCGGTTCTGTTCAAGAGCACGCAGAACCGTAAGGTACAGATGCTGCCGCGCTGCGGGAGTCGCGCCGAACCAGCCGTCATTGCTGATGTCCACCAGAATGTTGGCTCCGTCCTGTACGCGCGCCTGGGCCAGCCAGGGAAATATACCTTCATAGCAAATGAGCATGCCCAGGGCAAGATTGCCGTAGCGCAGGGGCGCGATGGCCGTGCCGGTCTCGTAGACCCCCACGCCTTGCAGCAGCGCCTCCAGAAAGCCCCAGTTGAGCCATTCCGGCAGGTATTCCCCAAAGGGAACCAGATGCTCCTTGTCGTAGTGGGCGGCTGCTTCGCCGGAGGGCGGCGTGAGCAGAAAGGCGCGGTTGAAGACAGCCGGTTCTTTTTTGTCCGGCAGCCGTTCCACGCCGGGCGCACCTAAAAGCAGGGGGCAGCCCGTGATCGCAGGCAGTTGCCGTACCCGCGGCGAGTGCAGCTGGTTGGTTTCGAAAAAGAAAGGCAGGGCCGTTTCCGGCCAGATGATCAGGGGCCTTTCGTCAGGTTTCTGCGCCAGCGCGTCGTAGGTAAGTTTCAGATACAGGTCAACGGTCTGCCGCTGGAAGGCGGGCAACCATTTCTGGTTCTGGTCCACATTGCCTTCGACAAACAGGGCCAGCACACTTTGCGGGCCGCCAGGATCGCTGGTAAGCGGCTGGCGGTGCATACGCAGCGCTCCGTAGCCGAGCAGCAGGGCAGCCATGAGCAGGCCTGATGCCAGGCATGCGGGCCGCCAGGGCATGCGGCAGTTGTGGGCCGCCTTGCCGTTTTGACGCATGTTTTTTTCCGCTGCGGGCGCGGTCTGTGCAGGGTGCGGCAGCAAGGCAAGCCCGCACCACAGGGCGATGGTGGTCCACAGCCCGGCGAGGGCGTAGGACCCGATGGCGTCTGCCCCCTGAACCAGCAAGGGCCATGCCGCCAGAGCGCCCGAAAGCTCCAGCCAGGGAAAGCCCAGCACCAGCGCGTACACAGCTTCGAGCACATACCACAACAGCCCCAGCATCACGGCCCATAGCCAGGGCGGACGGTGGCGCAGCAGATGCGCTGCCACTGAAAAAAAGCCTCCTGCGCTGGAAATGCAGGCCGCAATAAGCAGGGCGCAGGGAACAGCCAGCAGCCAGGGCAGGCCGCCCACATTATGCACAGGCAGACTGAGCCAGTAAAGGGCGGCTATGCTTCCGGCCAGGCTTGTGAGCCAGCCGTAGCGCATGGCGGCGCCGCGCGTGGCGGCGTGCAGCCCCAGCCAGGCCAGGGCCAGCGGCCACAGCAGGACCAGGGGCGGTATGCCGGCAAGGTCATTGGGAAAACCGAGCCACAGTCCCAAGGCCCCCGCAAGGGCCACGGGCAAGATGCGTCCCCCGGGCCGAGATGCAGCCGACGGAAAAAAGGTCATACCCGTGGGGACTCCGTAGGGCGGGGCGCGTCATCTCCTGTTTCGGCCGCCGGGGGCGGCGTGCTGCGGAGGATTTCCTCGGCGGCTTGCACTGCGGCCTGGGGAGATGCCGCTGCATCGTCCAGGGGGGCGGCAGCGCCAAGGCTGCCCGGCAGTGTTTCGTAGCGCGGGGCCACGGCAGGATCGTCAGATGCCTCATCCTGCGCGGCGTCCTGTGCCGTCTCTGGCCCGGCGCCCTGTTCTCCATCCTGCTGTGCGGTATCCTGTCCGGCAGTCTGCCGGCTGGCAGCGCTGTCGGCCGGTTCCATCCGCAGACGCAGAATCAGTTTCCGGTCGGCCTCAAGCACGGTAAACGTCCAGCCGCGCAAGGTGAAGCTTTCGCCGGGGGCGGGTACATGCCCTGCCTCCATGCTGAGGTAGCCGCCGATGGTGTCTACCTCGTCCGAATCGAGGTCCACGCCCATATCTTCAAGGTCTTCAAGCAGCGCGCGGCCGGTGAGCTCGTAAATATTGTCGCCCACGGGGCGTATGTCTTCTTCGCGCGGGGTATCGTGTTCGTCTTCAATGTCGCCCACGATTTCTTCCAGCACGTCCTCAATGGTGATGAGACCCGAGGTTCCGCCGTACTCGTCCAGAGCAATGGCAATGTGCTGCTTGCGCGCGCGGAATTCCTGAAGCAGAGTACGGATGGATTTTGTTTCGGGCACAAAGAACGGCTCGCGGATGAGACCAGCCAGTGATGACACGTTGCCCTCGCCGTCAAGCATGCTGCGCAGCAGGTCCTTGGCATGCAGGATGCCCACGATATTGTCACGGGTTTCCTTGTAGACGGGAATGCGGGAGTGCCCGGAGCGGACAATGATGGCCGCCACCTCCGCCATGGGCATGTCATGAGGCACGCAGTCGATATCGGTGCGCGGAATCATGGTGTCCTGCACCTGGAGGTCGTTGAACCGCAAGATGCCGAGCAGCATGGATTCCTCATCGGGTTCCACCTCGCCTTCGGCGCGCGCTTCAAGAATGGCTTTTTCCAGAGATTCCTGATCATCGTGCCCGAACAGCCTGCTCAGGCGCGACCAGATGGTACTATGACCTTCCGAACCACCGTCCAATGTAGTCTCCTTGGTTGGGAATGGGACCGGGCCGCACTATGCGCCCCGTGGGCCATGTTCGCCGCGCGGCATGCCGCGCCTGCGGATGCTTCTGGCGGTTTTGCCGCGGCTTTGCCCGATGGCGGCAAATTCTGTCCCCGGTGCGGCCGTGCTTTGCGGCCTGCACTCGGTTGTAGTTCTTTTGCTCAACGGCGGCTTCAGCAGGGCGTTTATGTGGTCTGCTGTAGCCATAACACCGCAACTGCGCAAGATTTGTGCGCCGTTCACGATGATGCCGTACTTTACGGCCCGAAAAAACTCTTCAGGGGCCGCCGCTTCGGAACCGGCCGTTAAAGCAGTTTGCGCTGCTCCATGTCCATATACATGACCCACTGGGTTATGGGCGACACACCGCGCGCTTGCGGGCTGTGGAACCAGTGGATGTCGGACTTGCCCTGTTCAAGTACGGCCCAGTTGGTAAATTCGGTGCCAAGCACAAGGGCCGGACTGGGGCCTTCATGCACACGGGCGTGGAGCACATTGCAGGTGCACCAGAAAGTAACGATTTTTTCTTCCTTGCCCATGCCGTAAATTATAAGACAAAGTAACTGCGAACCTTTGTCCAGGTCAACCGGCTTGACATCCAGATCTTCCATGGGAAAACGCAGGGCCATGCCTGTGGCCGAGATGTTTTCCACCTGCACCGACTCTTTTTCCATGCCGCGCCGGTAGTGCAGAAGCGGGCGGTTTATTTCGGCCGTATTGCGGGGCATGGCCTTGTTGGGGTCCAGCTCCCACACGCCGATAACGCGTATTTTTTCTTTGGGTGGTTTGATGCGGATGAAAAGGCGTTTTTGCCCGGCATCAAGATCTTCGGGAGAAGCCAGGTGCAGCCGGGATTTTTCCCGTCCAGCTTCTACTGACACGATGGTGGAGCGAAATTTGTAAAAGCTCGCGCCTTCGGGCAGGGTGGCCCGAAAATAGATTTCCACGGGCATGCCCGCCAGTTCCTGCGAGATAAAGCCCAGAACCTCCATGCCAAGAACCGTGGGAGAGATGCTTTGCAGCAGGGCGGCAAGGCCTTTGTGGGTGGATGCCTTGTCCAGCACGTTGATATCGAAGATTTCGTTCTGTTCCTGCGCCGTTTCAAGCAGTTTTCGGATGATGGCCTTGCGCCGGGCCTCTTGCCGCTGCCGCTGTACACGCGCCTGAACGACGACGAAGATCGTGCAGAAAATGATCAGCACCACGGCGAAGACCAGGAGAAGTTGTTTGCCTGTCATAGACTCACCGAATACGTTCCGCTGTGCCGTGAGGAGCCTTGCGGCCCTTCCGGTCCGGCCGGAGGAAGAATAATTTTTGGCCCGGGGCCTGCCGTGTGCCTGCTGTGCCGCCTTGCCGACATCAGAGCAGGCCCAGTTTGTGCAAGTGTATTTCCAGGCAGCCCACTGCCGCCGGGGTGACCCCTGAAATGCGCCCGGCCTGGCCAAGGCTCAGGGGTCTGACACGGTCGAGCTTTTCCGTCACCTCACGGGACAACCCTGCTACTGTGGCATAATCCAAATCCGGGGGCAAGGCTGTGGACTCAAGCTTTGCCGCGCGCGCAACCAGTTCGCGTTGACGGCTCAGATATCCCGCATACTTGATCTCTGTCTGCACGCTTTCACACACGCCAGCTCCGGCCAGCGCCATCTCATGCTCAAGAAATTCCGCGGCGGCGGCCGTGTCTTCACAGGCACAGGAGCGCAGAAGTGCCGCAAGGCCGTGCAGGTCCAGTTCGGGCCTGCGCAGGGCCTCGGCCAGGGTGCGCCCAACGGGCAGGTCGGCGGTCTTGCCTGTCGCGGACATGCCCGTTGTTACGGTGCCTTTATCTTGCCCAGAGTCCGTTGCAGGTCCATCCGCGAGAGAGCCGCGCCCTGGGGCAGGGATGCGTTTTTGCTCGAGGCCCGAACGCAGGCGGTTTGCGGCATCCTGCTTGCGGCAGAATGCATCCCAATGGGCATCGTTTACCAGGCCCAGCTGCCGCCCGTGGGGCGTCAGGCGTGTATCGGCATTGTCTTCGCGCAGCAGCAGGCGGTGTTCGGCGCGCGAGGTAAACATGCGGTAAGGCTCCTGAGTGCCAGAAGTTACCAGATCGTCCACCAGAACAGCCATGTAGGCCTCGTCGCGTCCCAGCAGAAAGGGCGGCATTTCACGCAGCCTGCACGAAATGTTCAGCGCCGCCCACAGGCCCTGGGCCGCAGCCTCTTCGTAGCCGGAAGTGCCGTTGATCTGCCCCGCCAGCCACAGGCCGGGAACGGCCTTGCTTTCAAGGGTGGGCATAAGCTGCACGGGATCGGAAAAATCGTATTCGATGGCGTAGCCCGGGCGCAGCATGACGGCGTTTTCCAGGCCGGGAACAGCGTGGATCATGCCGATCTGCACATCCAGCGGCAGGCTGGTGGAGATGCCGTTGGCATAAACTTCGGCGCTGTCCAGGCCTTCAGGTTCAAGGAATATCTGATGCCGTTCCCTGTCGGGAAAGCGGGCGATCTTGTCTTCAATGGAGGGGCAGTAACGCGCGCCCGTTCCCTTGATAACGCCCGTGAACATGGGCGAGCGGTCAAAGCCGCTGCGGATGATCTCGTGGGCCTGCTCATTGGTCCAGGTCACATGGCAGGGAACCTGAGGCAAGACCGGGCCTGGGCCGTGAAAACTGAATGCCGGTGCCGGATCATCACCTTTTTGCTCTTCCAGCACGGCATAATTGATGGATGATTTCAACAGCCGCGGGGTAGTGCCTGTTTTGAGGCGGCCCAGTTCAAAGCCCAGAGTGCGCAGACTGTCGGAAAGACCCAGTGCGGGCGCATCGCCAAGGCGGCCGCCGGGGATGCTGGTCAGCCCCATATGGATGCGGCCGTCAAGGAATGTTCCCGTGGTCAGCAGCACATGGCGGGCGGAAAACTCAAGCCCCTGTGCCGTGCGCACACCTGTGGCGCGGCTGTCGCCCGCGGTGATCTCGATGACAGAATCCTGCCAGATGCGCAGCCCGGGCGTGGAATAGAGCGTCTGCTGCACCACTCGCTGATAGACAAGGCGGTCCATCTGCGCGCGGGTAGCCCGCACGGCCGGTCCTTTGCTCATGTTCAGCATGCGAAACTGTATGCCCGCGGCATCGGCCCACAGGCCCATCATGCCGCCCAGGGCGTCGATTTCGCGCGCCATGTGCCCCTTGGCAAGGCCGCCGATGGCGGGATTGCAGGAAAGGTAGCCCAGGCGGTCAAGGTTGCCGCTGATGAGCAGCACGCTGTGTCCCATGCGGGCAAGGGCCACGGCGGCTTCGCAGCCGGCATGGCCGCCTCCGGCCACGATGCAGTCAAATGTGCTTGCGTTGTATGAATCAGACATGGGCGGAATTCATGAGTATGTGGGTGAACACCTGGGCATCTTTAATGGCTGCGGTGATGGAGGAGCGCTCGTTGGGCTGATGGCAGGTGTTTTCAACACAGCTCCATACGGCGGCGGCAAGGCCGCGCTGCCGCAGTTGCGCCGCCACGGTAGCCCCGCCAATGCCCACGACCCTGCCTTCAACCCCATATACTTCGGCCACAGCGGTCTTGAGGGCCGTTATGATCGGGCTGTCTTCAGCCAGGCCCGAAGCGGCCTGCTGTTGTACAACGCTGATTTCTATGCGCACACCGTGGCGTTCTGCCACCACGTCTGCCAGCGCGCGCGTCCTGTCCAGCACCGCCTGCGGGTCCACCTGCGGCAAAAGGCGGCAGTCCACATAGAAAACGTCATCGCCCGGCACGGTGTTGATGTTGGGCACATTGGCATCGTGCTTGCCGGGTACAAAGGTGGAAGCGGGAGGATTGAAAAGCGGGTCGGCAGCATCAAAAGCCGCGTTCAGGCCGTGATGGCAGGCGAGAGCCATGTCCGCCCCGGCCAGAAAGGCGTTGCGGCCCTTGTGAGGAGTTGAGGCATGGCATTGCACGCCAATGGTGCGGACCTTGAGCCAGAGCTGTCCTTTTTCTGCCACCTCGATGACGTCGCCCTGCCGCGAACCGGCGTCAGGTACGATATACAGGTCGTCTTGGCTGAAAAGTCCGGACCTGGCAGTGAGGACGTGCTCCAGCCCGTACGTGCTGCCTGTTTCTTCATCGGCCATAAAGACAAGGCCAAGACTCAGTTCCGGCGTAATGTGGCGCTGTTGCAGTTCTTCGGCCAGCAGCAGCATGCTTGTTATGGCCTGCTGGTTGTCCTCCACGCCGCGGCCGTAAAGCATGTCGCCCTCGCGCCGTACCTGCCACGGGTCGGACTGCCAGGCAGAAAGATCGCCGGGGGGGACAACGTCCATGTGGCCGAAAAGCCAGAGCGTACGTTTTGTCCTGCCCGGGATGCGGGCAACAAGATTGGGCCGCACACCTGAGGAAACACGGCTGTCAGGGGCGTCCACATGCACAAGGTCCTTTATGCCGCAGGCCTTGAGCCATGCGGCGATAATGGCGGCCTTGGCCTGCTCGCCGTCACCGCCGTTATCCGGTCCCAGAGCCGGGCAGGCCGTAAGCGCGCTTTGCAGCGTCACCACGCGGTCCTCGCGCCCGGCAAGGCCGTGTAAAAGGGCGTCCATATCCTTATGCATCTTTTTCCTCTTGCCCAGTTTCGCACTGAATCCGTGCAGCCGCAATGTTTTTCATGCCGTCGTCGCCGCAGGGCGGGCAACATCTGCTGCGGCCACTTTTTTATCTGCCCCGTAAGGATTCCGTAGAGAACGCCCGTGATGCTGTGCCTGCAATAGTTGTGCGGGCTTCGCCCGTTGCGGCATGGGCAGGTGCCACAGGCCGTGCGGTGGCGCAGAAATGAAAAACCAAGAGGCTGCTTGCGCAGCCCCTTGGGGGGAAGCATGGCCCGGATGTGGCCGCCGCACGGCTAAAGAAACGGAAAAACGGCCTGTGCCGTGCGGATTGGTCCGCAGCGGAACAAAAGCCGAAAATCCGACGTCTTTCACATCCAGCCAGAGCAGTGCAACTTTGCGAATCTGTATTCCCGAAGTCCGCCTCGGCGGCCACTGTGGCGTTTAGCCGTGCAGTCTGGCCGCGCATAGCCTCGGTGATCAGTCTGCCCGCACGTCGCCAGAGCAATTTCAAAGTAAAAACTGCTCTGTACAGGGATACGAAAAAATCCGCACCTGTTTCGCAGCAAGAGCCTGTGTAAAGCTCCTGCGGAGCATTCGCCCGATTGTGCGTGCTCTAGCGGCCCTTGGCGGCGCGCTTGGACGCCTTGAGGGGGTTGACCTTGGAGCCGGAAGCGGACTGGGCTTTCACATGAGTGGCGAAATTGCAGCGGCCGCCGACCCATTTTTTGGCAGGGACAGGGTAGCTGGAGCAGAACTGCTCGTCTTCAAATTCGCGCACGCGTTCACAGCCGGCACACTGCTCCACCACCGGGGCAAGAACAAAGCCGTTGAGTACCACACCTTCGTCGGTCTTGGTGGCGTTTTCCAGAGCGGTCATAGCAAATCCTCCATGCGCCGAAGCGCCGTATTGCGAAATAGCGGCGGCACTGGGCCGCCGGTTCGGAATGGAGAAATATAGCCGAACGCAAGCCGCTGTCAAGAGGCGAGAGGCGAGAATTTCCTGGCAGCGGCGGCCAGGGCGGATATGCCCCATGCCCCGGGCCGGAAATGCGGCCCTGCCGCCCCGCGTGGGCGGGTCAGGCCAAACCGGCCTGACGGCGTACAAAGTCACGTATGGAGGTCATTTCGCGGCACAGGGCGTCATAGTCGAAACGGGTAAATTTTCCATCCTCATAAACAATTTCTCCGGCAATCATCGTCATACGGTTTTCCATGCCGGTGGCAGCGTAAACAAGGTGTGAAACGGCATTGTACAGGGGTTGCATATTGGGGGCCGCAAGGTCCAGGGCCACGCAGTCCGCCGCCTTGCCCACGGCCAGGCTGCCCAGGCGGTTGTCGTGCATGGCGGCCGCTCCGCCAAGAGTGGCCATGTCCAGCACGGTCTGGGCCGGCAGAAGGGTAGGATCCATGCCGGTGAGCTTGTGCAGCAGGGCGGCACGACCCATTTCGGTAAACATGTTAAGCCGGTTGTTGCTGGCGGCTCCGTCTGTTCCCAAGGCGACGGGCATGCCCCGCTCAAGCATGGCGGGTACGGGGGATGCGCCGGAGGCAAGCTTCATGTTTGAGGAAATATTATGGACCGCCACCGCGCCCCTTTGGGCCAGGAAGTCCAGTTCGTCCGGGGTGACGTCCACCACATGGGCCAGCGTGCAGGGGCCATCCAGCAGCTCAAGGCTGCGGCAGCAGGCCACGGGCCTTTTACCGTGCGCATGCAGGCATATCTGTGTTTCTTCGGCTGTTTCGGCCAGATGCATGTGAAGCGGCAGGGCCAGCTCGCGGGCAAGGTCGCGGCAGGCGGCGAGTATTTCTGGCGTCGTGGTGTAAACGCTGTGCGGGTTGACGGCTATGCTCAGTCTGGGATGCCCCGCGTATTTTTGTGCCAGGGCGCGGGTTTCCTCGAGGGCCGCCTCCGGGCCGGGAAAGGCGGCGGAAGGAAAGGCAAAAACCACCTCGCCCCCCAGGCAGCGCAGCCCGGCTTGATCCGCAGCAGCCATGGCCTCTTTTTCAAAAATGTACATATCCACGCAGGCTGTTGTGCCGGTGCGCAGCATCTCCGCATAGCCCATAAGGCTGCCAAGGCGCACGATTTCGGGCGTGAGCTTTTGCTCCACCGGAAAGATGCGCTTGTTGAGCCAGTCCATAAGGGGCATGTCATCGGCCAGGCCGCGCAAAAAGGTCATGGCCGAATGCGTATGGGCATTGACAAGGCCCGGCAGCAACAGGCACCGGCCGAAATCGGCTTCGTGGCGAGGCTGCCAGCAGGTGATCATTTCATGACGCGGGCCGAGATCGGCCACGATGCCGTCTGTAACGGCCATGCTGGCGTTTTCAAGAATGCGGCGTTCTTTGTCCTGAGTGACAATGAGGGCGGCGTGAACAAGTGTCTGGCAGGGGCGCATGGCAACTCCTGTGCGGCGTTTGCGAAAAAATATTCTGTAGCCCCGTCAGCTACGGGATGCAAGTTCCTGTGTGGCATGCATCCTTATCCCGTGCGTGACATGTGCCGAAGCGGCGCTGCACATGCGCTTCCGGCTTTGCCCGACGTGCGCCAGGACGCTGCGGAAAAAAACATCTTGCGGCTGTGGGGCGTTTTACCGCGCCGGACGCGGCGGAAAAGCTTGCAAGATTGAACGCCAGCGTATATAGAAATTCGCTGGTATTGTGCGCAAACCGGCACAAGGACGGCTTTGGGGGCCGCCCCCGGTGTGCGTGAAGTTCACTGGCATATGACTCAGCCACACCTTTGGAGGTGCGTTTTGTTTGAATCCGTAGCCTACGCCATGGGTACGCCCCAGGCTGGCGGCGCCCCCGCCGGCGGCGCCGACATGCTGATGCAGTTCCTTCCCCTCATCGTGATGTTCGTCATCTTCTGGTTTCTGCTTATCCGTCCGCAGCAGAAGAGGGCCAAAGCTCACAAGCTCATGCTTTCCGAACTGAAGCGGGGCGACCACGTTCTCACATCGAGCGGGCTTATCGGGCGCATTCTTGAAATTGACGACGAGCAGGTGCTGCTTGAATGCGGCGAAGCCAAGCTGCGCGTTACGCGCGGCGCCATTGGCGGCCTGGTGCCCGGCAAGGGCGACAGCAAGTAGCAGCCCAGGTTTTTTGGCATGTCCGGCCCGTGAGCTGGCCTTATAAGGGCCGGCTCAGGGGCTTTTGCCCTTGAGCCGGCCTGCCGGATCTGATTTTTATCGGGAAGCGGCATCGGCCCTTCTCTTCTGACTGAACGCGGTCTCCGCGTTCCGCGTATCATTTCGCCGCCGTGGGCGTCCGCCCTGCCCACGGCCTGCAAGGCTCCGGGCGTGCAGTGCCCATCTGGGCATGCTGTGCTTTAAATCTGTTGTCTGGAAGGTGAACGATGGGTCTGCGCTGGCGCCTGATCTTGGCTTCGTTGGTATTTCTTGTTTCTCTTGTGTACGCGCTGCCGAGCGTGCCCGTTATCGGGCCTGCCCTGGAGCGCGTTTTGCCGTCCAGCAAGATCAATCTCGGTCTTGACCTCAAGGGGGGCATACACCTGACTTTGGGCGTGGACGTGGCCAAGGCCGTGAGCAATTCCCTGGCTCTGGCCGGGCAGGATCTGCGCCGTATGGCCCAGGATGAAAAGATCATTGTGCTGCGCCCCCGCGTTGTGGGCGGCACAACCCTTGAATTCATTCTGCCCCGCGCTGAAAACGAGAGCAAGCTGCGCGAGATTCTGGCCCGTCATTTCCCCCAGTTGAGCGTGGCCCAGCCCCTGGCGGGCGAAGGCGGCCAGTTGCGCTATGTGGCCCACTTCACCCCGGCCGAAGTGAAAAGACTTGAAGACATGGCCCTTGACCAGGCACTGCGCACTATCCGTAACCGTATTGACCAGTTCGGTGTGGCCGAACCCGACATACGCAAGCAGGCCGGCAACCGCATTCAGGTGCAGCTGCCCGGCATTTCCGATCCGCGCCGCGCTGTGCAGATTATCGGCCAGACGGCCCATCTGGAATTTCATCTGGTCCGGGAGGATGTGGACCCCGGCAAGGCTGTGCTGCCTCCCGGGGTTGTCGTTCTGCCCATGCTTGAGAAAAATCCCGGGCAGCAGGCGGCCGAAGGCCGTATTGCGGTTGAAAAGGACGCCATGCTCACCGGCGAAGATGTGGCTGATGCCCGTCCTGCCTTTGACAACATGAACCAGTCGTATGTGACCATGAGCTTCAACGCCCGCGGAGCGCGTATTTTTGAGCGCGTCACCGGTGAAAGCGTGGGGCGGCGCATGGCCATTGTGCTGGACGGCAAGGTGTATTCCGCCCCTGTTATCCGTGAGCGCATCGGCGGCGGTAAGGCCAGCATCTCGGGTAACTTCACCACCGCCGAGGCCCAGGACCTGGCTATTGTGCTGCGGGCCGGCTCGCTGCCTGCGCCTGTTTCGGTGCTTGAAGAACGCAGCGTTGGCCCCTCCCTTGGGCAGGAAGCCATTGACAGCGGCATCAGTGCGGCCCTGGTGGGCGCAGCCGCCGTGGTCATTTTTATTGGTTTCTATTACGGCGTCAGCGGCCTTATTGCCGACCTCATGCTGTGTTTCACCATGCTTATCGTCATGGCCGGCATGGGCGCGTTCGGCGCGACCCTGACCCTGCCGGGCATTGCGGGCATAGTGCTGACCATCGGCATGGCGGTGGACGCCAACGTGCTCATCTACGAACGAATACGCGAAGAGCTGCGGCTGGGGCTAACACCACTGGCGGCAGTGCGCGCGGGTTTTGACCGGGCCATGGTTTCCATTACGGACGCCAACCTGACCTCCATTATTGTCACGGTCATTCTGTACCAGTTCGGCACAGGCCCCATCAGAGGCTTTGCGGTAACCCTGGGGCTGGGCATTGTTGCCTCCATGTTTACGGCCATCTTCGTTTCGCGGGCCATTTTTGAAGAATGGGCGCGCCATTGCGGTCCCAAGGGCCTGAGCATATAGCGCGCCGGGAGGCTGTCATGAGTTTTACCTTTGTCAAGCACGACACCAATATCGATTTCATTGGCAAGCGCTACTGGGTGTACGGCATTTCCGTAGCCCTTATTCTTATAGGCATAGCTTCGGCCATCTGGGGCAATGGCCTCAAGATGGGCATCGACTTTGCGGGCGGTGTTATCGTCCAGGTACAGTTTCAGGAGCCCGTCGCCGACGAAGCCCTGAAAAAGAGTCTGGATATTCCGGCGCTGCCCGGCATCAGCACCCAGCGCTTCGGTGAGGGCGGGCGGGATTACCTGCTGCGCTTCAGCAGTGCGGAAAACGCCGATGCAACGCAGTTACGCACCTCGGTTGTGGACGCGCTGGCGGCGACCTTTCCCGGCAATGCCGCCGAAATTGTGCGCCTTGAAATTGTCGGCCCCAAGGTGGGCGCAGACCTGACAAACAAGGCCCTGAGCGCTCTTTATTACGCCATTCTGCTCATTGCGGTCTATATTTCCGGCCGCTTCGAGCAGCGTTGGATGGCAGGCGTGATCATGGCCGGAGCCTTGTGGGGCGGCATCTATCTGGCGGGGCTTACCGGACTCAGCATGGGGTGGCTTGTGATGCTGGCCCTGAGCATAACCGTGCTTGTCTGCTTTGTGTTGCGGCTGAACTTTGCCCTGGGGGCAGTGGTGGGGCTGATACATGACGTGGCCATCACCGTAGGACTACTGTCTTTGCTGGATGTGGAAATTGACCTTAACGTCATGGCGGCCCTGATGACTCTGGTGGGCTTTTCGCTCAACGACACCATCATCATCTACGACCGCCTGCGTGAAAACCTGCGCGCCACGCCAGAACTGGACATGGCCCATCTTATCAACAAGAGTGTCAACCAGACGCTTTCACGCACCATCCTGACCAGCGGCACGACCTTCCTGTCTACCCTTGCGCTTTACCTGCTTGGTGGTGGCGTCATTCATGACTTTGCGCTGACCATGCTCATTGGTGTGGTGGTGGGCACGGCTTCGTCCATTTACGTGTCTTCCGCCATGTTGCTGGCCCTGGGCGATACGGATTTTTACGTAAGCCTGGTGCAGAAGAAAGACAAATTCGAACGGCCGGGAGAGCACGGCGTGGTATAGCGGCCGCATACATGTCTTGAATACTCAGGCCCCCGTAGCATTGATGCGGGGGCCTTTTTGCATAATATCTTTCACCGCTGGGAGGAAAATGGCGGAGTTTTGTGAAGCCTGAAAACGCCCAGCGGGGATTAACGCTGAAGAGGGTATGCAATAAAAAAGGCCGCAATTGCTTGCGGCCTTTTACTGTCAGGCAGACGTCCTGCCCTGCTGCCGGACTACCAGCGGCGGGGAGCGGGACGGCGTTCTTCGGCCTTGTTGACGCGAAGAGCGCGGCCGCCAAAGTCCATGCCGTTGAGGGCGGAAATGGCGTTCTGGGCTTCGTCGTCTTCCATTTCCACAAAGCCGAAGCCGCGGGCGCGGCCGGTTTCGCGGTCAGAGATCAGTTTGACCGAAATAGGATCACCGTGAGCGGAAAAGAGATCGCGCACAGCGTCTTCGGTGGCGGACCAGGGCAGATTGCCGACATAGATGGAAGTAGCCATTTAGAGACTCCGTATTGTGTTCTGGGTGCAGACTTTCCGCTTGAAGCCTTACACCCGTGTAAAGTCTCTGGCAAAAAAAATACTGGACCCAATAAGTGGACAGACTCTACGAAGGGTATTGGAGCATGTCAAGTGAAACACGCAGGAAAACGGGCGAAAGCACAAGGATAATGCCTTTTGATAGCAAAAAAACGGCACAGGCTGCGTTATTGCACACGCGTGTCCGGCTGTTGCACGGCAGGCAGGTGCTCGCCATAGCCCCCCTGGTACGGGTATGATGGCCGATAGTACAGCCTGCGATGGCAATAGCATAGTGTGTAACTATGAAAAATGGTTACAGGCAAAGAGCGGCCTGCGGCGTACCCGCACCTTCGCGGCAGCGGCCATTTTTTTTGGGGGGGGATAACGCCGTTGCGCAGGGAAAGGCCGTGACAGGGAAAGTGAAAAACATGCGGCCCCCAGCGCGAATACACTGGCGGCCGCACCGGCCGGGGCTGCCCGGACAGGACAGGTCAGGCTCTATTGATGCACAACTGCCGCCTGGTTGGCGGGAGTCTGAACACTGGAGTAGTTCACACTTGAAATGCTCTACAAGGATTTGGAGATAAATCCTTGTAGCCAAATGATTGTAGGGGGCTTTGCCGACCGTTAAGCAATCATTTGAAGCGTTGATTGCTAGGGTTTGACGGCTTCAATGGAGAGACTCACCACATAGTCCGTCAAATCTTCTCCCTTGGGGAGGTTGGTGGCTATTTCGGCGTAGAGGGGGTCGTTCCAGTCCTGCATGCTTTGCACATAACTTGGTTTGGGCGTCAGTGTGACCCCGGAAAAGCCGGTTTTTTCAAGCAGGGCAGCGCTTGTATCTATCAGGACAGCCCCGGCAACGCAGCCAACCAGCGCGGCTGCCATGTCGCGGATATTGTCGGGCAACGGCTTGAGCAACGCCAGATCAGAAACGGCCACCTTGCCGCCCGGCTTCAGTACGCGAAAAATTTCGTGCCATACCTGCGCCTTGTCCGGCGAAAGATTGATGACACAGTTGGATAAAACCACATCCACGCTGTTGTCCGCCACCGGCAGGTGCTCGATTTCTCCCAGCCGGAATTCCACGTTGTCCAGCCCGGTGAGCTCCCGGTACGACTCGATGTTTTTTCGGGCTTTGGCGAGCATCTCGGGGGTCATATCCACACCGATGACACGGCCGGAGGCCTTTACGCGCTCCCCAGCCTGAAAAACGTCAAAGCCGCCGCCGCTGCCCAGATCAAGAACAGTTTGTCCTTCCAGCAGGGCTGCCAGGGCTACAGGATTACCGCACGAAAGTCCCATATTGGCCCCCTCGGGGAGGCGGGCAAGGGTTTTTGCGTCATAGCCGAGTGATTCTGCCAGTCTGGCGGGATCAGCCTGACCGCTCCGGCGGTTGGAGCAGCAGGAGCGCTGCGCCCCGGAGGCAATGGCTGCGTAGCCGGAGCGCACGGTTTCTGTAATGGTCTGCCTGTCTGTTTCTTTGCCTGCAGATTTCATGATGCATCCTTAATGTTTTGACTATTCAACTAATGTTGCCTTGTTGGTGCAAGGCATACCCATAAACGGGCAATGTTGTCATCACACATCTGTTGTGAATATTCTAGTCGTTCCAGCCTGGAAGAACAGCAGGCGAAACAGCGCTTTGCGCCCGGTAGCGGCGGCATTGTTCCGGCTGGTTCGCGCAGCACTCTGAAGTCAGGTAGGCGATCGTATCGAGCATTAGGGGAATATTGGCCCGGTACCGCAGAAAGCGTCCCTCTTTTTCCACGTTGATCAGGCCGGAGTGCAGCAGACCTTTGAGGTGAAAGGAAAGATTGGTTCCCGGCACTTGCAGTGTTTTTGCAATTTCTCCGGCCACAAGCCCGTCGGGTGCTGACTTTACGAGAAGTCTGAACAGGTCCAGACGAACTTCTGACGACAGGGCTTCAAAAATGCTGCTGGCTTGTACTGTTTCCATGAATTGATATTTCAACTTATATTGAATTGTGTCAACAGTTTTCTATATGCGCTGCTTTTTTCAGCCATTAGTACATGTTGTGAGACTGCTTTTCCGACGGACATTTCAGCGAAACCGTTTCTCTGACCGGTATGATCGCCGGGGGCGCACAATCATGCCCGCCACGACGGCAGCCACGAACGCCGTTACAAACGCGCCTGCCATATCCAGGGGGTAGTGTACGCCTGCAAAAATTCTTGCCCAGGCGGTCATGAGGCCCAGCAGGATGATTGCCAGAGAAAAAAGGCGTGTACCCTGCAGAAAGAGCAGCGGCAGGGCCAGAGAGAACACAAAGGTGGCATGAAAACTGGGAAAAGAAGATGTGGGCGCGTGGTCAATAAGCATGCGTCCAAGGCCCATAACAAAGGGCCGGGGATTGTAATGAAACTTGCGGATGCAGTACGCCGTGCCCATAGCCAGCGCCATTGTCAGTATCAGGCGGCCTGCAAGCACGCCGCGCGGTTTTTGCGTGAGCAGGGCTATGAGCGCGAGAGCAACGGCAATGCCTATGGGCCATTCCGCCAGGATGCGCGCGGCCCATATGCCGAAAGGCGATGCCGCGTCACCGGCATTGAGGGCCAGAAAAAGCTGATGATTTAACGATTCCATAGGTGTTGTGTATGCTTGTTGCGGGTTGGAGCCGGAGAGCGGGCGCCCTGAACAATGCCGCCCGGCCCGACAGGGGGATATGGATGCCCCCACGGAGCAGGCCATTTGCCGGGGCTGGAGCGCCTGACCTGTGGGGCGGCCTCGTGGCTGCGCGAAAAGGCGAGGGGCGTTGGCGGTATTTCCGGCGGAAAGCGCATCCGGTTCTTGGCGGCAGGCATTGTGCACGTGCTGCAATACCGCGGGGATTCTTGAAAGGCAAAGCCCGTCAAGGGATTAGCTTGACGGGCTTTACTGATCTTCTTGGTGGGCCCACCAGGATTCGAACCTGGGACAGGCCGGTTATGAGCCGGAGGCTCTACCAACTGAGCTATAGGCCCCAAGGAGGAGGACTATAGCCGCAAGTTGTTTGGCGGTCAAGCCGGAGATGCCCGTACAGGCATTTTCGGCCGCTGTTTTTGCGTGACGGCACATGCGGGCAGGCAATCTGTTTGCGCCGCAGTGGTCTTACATGGCGTTGCCGGTTTCCAGCAGCGCGATCTGTTCATCCATGGCCTTTTGCAACTGGTCGGGCAGGCCCATAATGTCCACATTGAGAAAGCCGCGCACAATGGTGGATGCGGCTTCATCTTCATCAAGACCGCGCGCCATGAGGTACTCTATTTCTTCCTGGGCTATTTTGCCCACGGCGGCCTCGTGCGACAGTTCCACACCGTCCTGGTTGCTGTCCAGCTCGGGGATGGCGTGTATGCGCCCGCCGCCAAGGATAAGGCCCTTGCATTCCAGATGTCCCCTGGCGGGGGCGGCGGATGCGCCTATGAAACCACGGTTGATTATGGTTCCACCTGTGGTGAGGGTACGCGAAACTATTTCGCCGCGTGTGTCGGGCGCATTGAGTTCAATGCGGTTGCCGCAGTCCACATGGGAGCCTTCGGGCGTGACAATAACGGAATTGAAGCGCGCAACAGCACCACTGCCCTGAAGCTTCATGGTCGGATACATCTGCAGGTCGGCCACGGGCTTGAGCAGGATGTAGTTGTTCTGAAACTCTCCTCCGGCTTCCACAATGCCTGCGGAGCGGGGGCGGACCGTGGTGCTCGTTCCCCAGTTATGGATCATTGTGAAGGTGAGCTTGCCGCCTTTTTCCACATAATATTCGGTGATGCCCAGGTGGGCCGTATCGTTGGCATCGTGGGCCGTGGCGCAGCCGCCCAGAATATGCAGCTCGGCTCCTTCTTCCACCACCACGATGTTGTGGATGCTCTGTCCCGCACCGTGTCCCTTGATGAACATGCATGACTGCACAGGCTGGGTGATTTTGGCTCCCTTGCGGGCGCGCACAAAGTAGCCGCCGTTGCAATGCTCGCGCGTGAGGCGGGTAAACTCGTCTTTTTCCGGATCAAGCAGCTTCCAGTAATACTGGGGCAGGCCGTCAAATTTTTTCAGGGCCTCGCGGATGTCCATAAGGTCAAGGCCTTCATGGCTTGCATGGCAGTGAACCCCCGCATGGTTGAGCTGCATGAATGCGCCGCTCACCGCGTGATCGTTCACGTCAATGCCCGCGTGTACAAGGCGTTCCTTGTCCGCGGCGGGCAGGCTGGCGAGGTTTTCTATGGGGGCGGCACCTTCGTTGCCGTTGAAGCTGTACCGGGAGAGATTGACTGTGCTCATTTGAGGGGGGCCTCCGCAATTTTGCCAAACATGTCGCCGGCCAGGCAGCGCAGGCATTCCTGATAGCCGTGATTGGCGATATGGTCGAGAATTTCGCGCGGCCCGGCCTCGCAGCAGAGTTTGCCGTTATACATGACCTGCCCCCGGTGGGCATTGACATATTCAAGAATATGCCCCGTATGGGTGATGATCAGGCCGCTGGTGGAGCGCGCTTTTTCGCGTTGCCGCAGGGTGGCGCAACATCGGTCGGGCAGGCCGTCCAGCAGGCTGCGCACGGTTTTTCCCACAAGCGCCATATTTTCGAGGTCCACGCCGGATTCCGGTTCGTCAAAAAGCAGAAGGTCGGGCTGCTGGGCCATGAGCTGCAGCAGTTCTGAGCGCTTTATCTCGCCGCCGGAAAAGCCTGCGTTGACGTCGCGGTTCAAAAACTGGTCAAAGTGTACCTTGCGGGCCATGTCTTCCACGTCCATCGGTCGCCCGCGCCCGCACAGTTCCACCAGCTTGCCCGTGGGCAGGCCGTGAATGGTGGGCGGCCGCTGAAAAGACATGCCTATGCCAAGGCGCGCCCGCTCATACATGGGCGCATGGGTGATATCGTTGCCTTTGAAGATGATCTGCCCCTGGGTGACGGTATATCCCGAAACGCCCATGAGGGTCATGAGCAGGGTTGTTTTGCCGGAACCGTTGGGGCCGAAGAGTATGAATGTTTCGCCGGGCTTGACGTGCAGGTCAATACCTTTAAGTACGGGAGTATCCTTGACCTCCACATGCAGGTTACGGATTTCAAGCATTATTGTCTCCGGTTTCACCAAGATATTCCATCACATCGTAATGTACATGGTCCAGAATATGGGTCAGCCTGGAGACGCACTCGTCCCCCACGGCCCTGCCCAGAAGGTCAACGATAAAGGCCGCTCTTTTGGCATTGACCAGGGCGTCATATCCCTGGTCCGCGCTGTAGGGTATGGCGCTGATGCTTTCGCTGAAGTTTTGCAGCATTTCCGGGGCAAGGTTCTTGATGGGCTGGGCTTCGTCATCGATATAGGCGACGCCATCGCGCAGTTCAAGCATGACCGGTTTGCCGTGCATGTAGGCGATGCACACTTTCATGGTAGTCCCCTTGGTTTTACAGATGCCGCATAGTGGCAAACTTGGCTGTCCGTGTCCAGAGGAAGGCGCGCGAACAGGATAAACACGTGGCGGGCCTTGCGGTTGCGGCCCGCACTGGCTACCATGCGCAAAGATGTAATGGAGGTGTCCATTGTACGTGATTACCGGTGGAGCTGGTTTTTTGGGCAGCGCTCTTTTATGGCAGCTTAACTGCATGAACATTGACGATATCGTGATTGTGGATAACCTGGCACGGAGCGATAAATGGCGTAATCTCGTCAAGCGCCGCTACGTGGACTATCTGCACAGGGACCAGTTTTACGATCTCATGCAGCGTGATGCCCTGCCCTGGAAGGTCAGCGGCGTGGTGCATCTCGGAGCCTGTTCGTCCACCACGGAAAAGGACGCGGATTTTCTGATGGAAAACAATTTCCATTACAGTCGCGACCTGTGCCGTTACACGCTGGACAAGGGGTGCCGCTTCATCAATGCCAGCTCCGCCGCGACCTATGGCGACGGTTCGCTGGGATTCAGCGATGACGAGCAGCTTGTGCCGCGCCTGCGGCCTTTGAACATGTACGGCTACTCCAAACAGCTTTTTGACCTATGGCTGCTACGCGAGGGCTTGCAGGCCGAAACGGCCAGCCTGAAATTTTTCAATGTTTACGGTCCCAACGAATATCACAAGGGCGATATGCAGAGTGTGGCTGCCAAGGCCCACCGGCAGATAGGCCAGGAAGGTTTGCTGCGGCTCTTCAGGTCCGACCGCCCGGATGTGGCGGACGGGGAACAGAAGCGCGATTTTGTTTACGTCAAGGACTGCACTGCCCTGATGGCCTGGCTGCTGGAACGCAACGATGTTTGCGGCATCCACAACGTGGGTACAGGAACCGCGCGCAGCTTTAACGATCTGGCGCAGGCCGTGTTTGCGGCCCTGAACCGGCCCTGCCATATAGAGTATGTGGATATGCCCGACAGCCTGCGGGGGCGCTACCAGCACTACACACAGGCAGACATGGCCTGGCTCGGGCAGGTAGATTGCCCGCTTGCATTTACACCGCTTGAAGAAGGCGTGGCAGACTATGTGAAGGGCTATCTGGAAAAAGAAGACCCCTATCTGTAGGGACCGGGTTTGCAGGCGCGGATTTTCTCCGGCTGCGGGTTGTGCCGTACCTGTATTTACGACCGGGACTGCGCCGCCGGGGCAACTGGCAAAGCCTCCCCCTTTCCGGGCCGTGCCTTTCTGCCAAAGAGCGCGCACTGCACCCGTTGAGGTATTCCGGTGTATTGTACAGGAAGGGCCGAACATGGTTTTCCACAACATAAAAACCCCGCTCCCGGGCAGGCTCTGCGCGTTGTGCACAGTCCTGCCGGAGCGGGGTTTTTATTACATAATATCCATTTGTTGCGTGAAAAACATCATCGTGCCGGGTTTGCCCGCAACAGGGGCGGGCGCTATGCCAGATTCTGGTCTTCTGTCATATCCCGTGCGGCTGCGCCGTCCTGCGGGGCGGCGTTATCCAGCCCCAGCCGGGCCAGACGTGCGGCTTCCTGTTTGCGTTCACGTGTGCCGAGGGGCTTGCGCGATTCAAAGTCCTGATTGCGCTCCTGCTGGCGGGCAAAGACCAGAAAGCCCGTGTGGGCGTTCATGCGGTCTTCGGGGCGCAGGCGGTCGGCCACCGGCTTCCAGCGGCGAATGAGAATCTCGCAGACTTCCACATCGGCAAAGGGGCCGCGCTCAAGGCCCAGCAAAAGCTTGCTCACCTGATCCACTGTGGGCAGCAAAAAGCCGAAACTTGCGCCGGGGCGCACGGCCGCAAGTGCATGGTCCAGATATTCCCAGGGCGTGCGCACGTCCAGAAAGAGCGCGTCCGCGCCGGTAACGGCAAAGCCTTCGGCCACATCGCGGTGGTGCAGCTCCACGTTCTGGCCCACGCCTGCCCACTCAAGATTGCGGCGGGCCAACGCCATAAATTCTTCGCGGGCCTCGTGGCTGACCACGCGCCCCGTGGGACCGCAGAACCATGAAAGGCCTGTTGTCAGGCCCCCGGAGCCGCAGCCCGCTTCAATGATGGTGCGGCCCGGTCCGGCCCCTAGGCGCAGGCAGATATAGGCGATGTCTTTGGGGTAGATGATCTGTGTCTGGCGTTTGAGCGTCTTGAGGCGGTCATAAAGGGTAGCTTCCATGACCTGTATGGGCACTTGCTGGTTGGTGTAGATCACGCTGCCAAAGTCGCAGCGGGCCACATCAGCGGCCGACAAAGCGCCGTCATTGCTGTGCCAGTCCTGACCTTCGGTCAGTTTTTTGGTATAGCGGCGGCCCTTGGGGGTCACATAGACAACAAGAGAACCGTAGGGAATCATGAATTTCCTTTGTGTTGCGGCGCTGACGCGCGGTATCGGGCATCATGAGGGGGCCGTGCGGCCCCCTCTGTAAAAACACGGCTCCGGTCTGCGCCGGGGTCAGGTTATTTCTGGCATGCTGATATTTCAGCAGCCTGCCCTGAAAGCAAAACTGTCCTATAGCATTTACCTTTGAGAATGTGCACTCTCAAAGCAAAGGCGCGCCCGCCGACGTTTGACAGCGTAAATACATTGCACTTGCGCCTCCACGGCGGGCGTCTGCCCGTGCAGCCGCCAGGCATTTTCACTTTGAAAATGCTTTAAAACATCTGGCGCATGAGGTCTTCGCCGCCCTGCGAGGTGTCCACCACGCTGTCATCCTCGGTGGTGGCAGCTGTGGCCGAAACGCCCTGTATGGGCATGTCGGTGCGGAAAGCAAGCCCGTCCATCATGGTGATGCCCTCGGGCATGGCAAAATCGTCTGCGGGGTAGCGGTCTTCCACCTCCACACGGTAATAGCGGAAGATGGGAGCGGCGGTGCGCCCGCCCTGTTCCAGACGGCCCAGAGACTGCAACTGGTCGTAGCCCACATAGACGCCCGTGACAAGGTGGGGCGAAAAGCCCACAAACCAGGCATCGTGTTCTTCGTTAGTAGTGCCGGTTTTGCCGCCGATGTTGAATCCCTGCACCCTGGCGCGATTGCCCGTACCCGCATTGACCACCTGCTTGAGCAGGGTTGCCATGATATAGGCGTTCTGCGGGGTGACGGCCTGCCATTGTTCCACGTTCTGGCGATAAAGCTCACGGCCCTGCGGATCACTTATGGAGGTGATGATGCGCGGGCGCACGCCAAGCCCCTTGTTGGCAAAGGCGGCGTAAGCCTGGGTCAGGTTGAGGGGGGAAACGGCCACAGCGCCGAGGCTGACTGAAAGTTCCTGCGGAAAGTGGGGTTCAAGCCCCAGCGCCTTGGCCCGCTGGATGACATTGGCAATGCCTACCTGCTGGGCGATGCGCACAGTGCAGGTATTGCGCGAGAGCGTCAGGGCCTGGTGCAGGGGCAGTTCGCCCTTGTAGTTCTTTTCATAGTTTGAGGGCCGCCATACCTCGTTGGTATAGGGGTTCACATAGACGAAGGGTGCATCAAGCACGGTGGAGGCGGCGGTAAAGCCCATATCCAGGGCCGTGGAGTAGACCACAGGTTTGAAGCTGGAGCCGGGCTGGCGGCGGGCCTGGGTGGCACGGTTGAAATGGCTGTCGCCAAACTGGTAGCCGCCAATAAGGGCCACCACATCGCCATTTTCGGCCTCTACCGAGGCAATGGCCCCCTGCACAGCCGGTTCCTGTTGCAGCAGCAAGGCGATGGGAGTGCCTTTTTTGGCAGTCGACGGGTCGAAGGGGATAGTTTTCTTTTCCTTACGGCCCTTGGCATTGGTTTCGGTAACCGTGGTTTCCGTGGCGGAAACCCAGATCAGGTCGCCGGGGCTGACCACAAGCCGGGCGTCCTTGACAGTCGGAGCGTAGATGCCCGCCACCCTGGGGTTGGGCTTGCGCGCCCACGACATGTTGCCCACAGGGATAAGGCCGGTATAGCCCTGCCCCAGGTTTACGCGGGCTTCTTTGGCGTCTGCTGCAACAACAAGGGCCTTGACCCAGTTGTTGCCTGCAAGGTCCAGGGGACTGAAGGCTTTTTGTGCCGGAAAGGCTTTTTGCTGTTCAGCATCCAGTTTTTCCAGCGGGCCGCGCCAGCCCTGGCGCTTGTCCAGCTCTTCCAGGCCCTGCCGCAGGGCTGCCCCGGCGGCGTACTGATGGGGTGGGTCCATGGCGGTACGCACGGTAAGGCCCGCTTCATACACATAGTCCACGCCGAACTTGTCCGTTTCAACCCCCAGCGCCTTAAGGTTCTGTTCCGTAAAAAATTCTATGAGCAGGCGGCGGGTTTCTTCAAGATACCACAGGGCCGCGCCCCCCATGCCTTCGGGCATGCTCCAGTATACCAGAGGTTCGGCGGCGGCTTTTTCGTATTCTTCGGGGCTGATCCATTTGAGGTCGCGCAGGCGGCCAAGAACGTACATCTGGCGATTTTTGGCCTCTTCCGGGCGGCGGAAGGGATTGTAAGTGCTGGGGGCCTTGGGCAGGCCGGCAATAACGGCGCTTTCAGCCAGGGTGATGTCCGAGGCGTGCTTGCCGAAATAGGTGCGCGCGGCCGCCTCCACGCCATAGGCGTGCTCGCCCAGATATATCTGGTTCAGATAGATGGTGAGTATCTGGTCCTTGGTGTAGGTTTTTTCCAGATCATAGGCCAGAATGGCCTCTTTCATCTTGCGGGTATAGCTGCGCTCGGAGGTCAGCAAAAGCTGCTTGATAAGCTGCTGGGTGATGGTGCTGCCGCCCTCGCCCTGCCGCCCCTTGCGAAAGTTGTTGATGGCCGCGCGCAGAATGGCTGTAGGGTCTACGCCCATGTGTCGGTAGAAAGCATCGTCTTCTGCAGCCAGAAAGGCCATGGGCAGAAAGCGCGACATTTCCTTGAGACCGATAACAAAGCGTTTTTCATGGTACAGCGTACCCAGTGTGGAGCCGTCCCGTGCCAGAATGACAGTAGCCTGAGGCTGCTTGTATTCTGCAATGCGGTTGATGTCGGGCAGGTCGCGTGAGGCCCAGTAAAACAGCATGACCACAGCGCCGCCGCCAAGAAGGCCGCAGACCAGCAGTATACTCACCAGCCAAAGGGTGAGTTTTTTCCATGACAGACGAATTTTCATGGCAGGGCGATACCGTTTTTTTGCCCCGGCGTAAAGTATGCGCGCGATCCCGCGCCGGGCAGGTTGTTGCGGATGGCGCGCCAGAAAAGCTTTTTGCCGGGGCCTGCACGGCAGGGGCGAAAAAGCATGGTGAAGAGATGAAGCAGAGCCGGATGCAGAAAGTACCTGCGCGGCGGAGCGTTATGCTCTGTATCTGAGGATAGTTCAGTTTCTGGCGTTTGCAAGCCCTGGCCGGACGTTTACAAAAAAATGTAAATTACAATTTACCCAATTTTTTGTAAAAATAAAAAGCGGAAGGTTTCCCTTCCGCTTTTTTTCCGAATGTAGTGGTCGGACTACACGCAGCCGGTGGGCTTGGGCAGGCCGGCCATTTTGCAGGCGCCCTTGCCGGGGCCGGAGGGGAAGAGTTCGTACACTTCCTTCAGCTTGTATCCGGTATTCTTGGACAGGATGCGGACCATGGGGGCGATGCCGTTCTTCTTGTAGTAGTCCTGCAGGAAGTCAAGGATCTTCTGGTGGTCAGCGGTGATTTCGGAGATGCCTTCGGATTCCTTCACATAATCCATCCATTCGGGGCACCAGTCGTCAAAACGCAGAAGGAAACCGTCTTCGTCAACTTCAAAGCTTTTGCCTTTATAGGTGATCTCAGCCATGCGTGTGTCCTCCTTGGACAGATAGTACTCAACCTCGCCGGAACGATATGCTCCTGGCGCAGCCAACCGGGGTTACCCGGCCGAATTCCTCCAATGGGCGCGAAAGCATAATGCAATCACAACGAATGCCTTTATGCCATAAAAAAATTTTGATGGCAAGCCCCGGCAGCTTTTTTTGGTCTGCCCCACTGATTCAGTCAAGATTTTTTTTCAGCGATCCTGAAAGGATGAGCCAATCTTGATTGAGCTGATCAGGCATTTTGCCGAATGCAATACAGCACCCGGCCGAGCTTTGCAACCTCTTCCATCAGGGTATTTTCGGCCGCGGCGTTTTTAAGATCACGCACCCGGATAAATATGTGACGATTGCCATCTTCGTTACTTACGGTCAAAACAGACAGCAGGCGCGCGTTGTGGGCGCGCAGCAGGTCAAAGAGGGGGCGGGCCGTGCCGGGCAGGTCGGGCAGCTCTATGGCGAACTGGAGGCCGCCAAGGCGCGCGCCGGTGATGTCGACCAGGGCCTTGAAAACATCGTGGTCTGAAATAATGCCCACCAGCTTGCCGCTGTCTTCCACCACGGGCAACCCGCCGATCTTGTTGTCGAGCATGATCAGGGCCGCCTGCTCTACCGTGTCGGAAGGTTTGACGGTCATGGGGTTGGCCGTCATAATGTTTTTGGCCTTGAGCTCGGCGAGCAGATAGTGCATTTCGTACATGTCGAGCGTGGTGGCCTTGGAGGGGGAGGCGTCACGCACGTCACGGTCAGAAATGATGCCGACCACACGGCCCTTGTCATCAAGCACGGGCAGGCGGCGGACATGGTGGTCCTTCATGAGCTTGCCCACCTTTAGCAGAGACGTCTCCGGGGTGACGCTCACAACATCGGTGGTCATCCAGTTTTGTACGGGCATGCTTCCCTCCGGTTTTTCGATACGTTTCAGAGTTGGGCGGCTGCGGAAGGCAGCGGCCTTTTTCTCTTTATACAACAACAGGCGGATGCTGCACAAGTGCGGCCGGCAGGGCGTCCGGCGCGGGGCGCGATGGAGATGGAGGCGTGATGGAAGTGTATCTGGATTGTAGCGGCGGCATCAGTGGCGACATGACCCTGGCCGCTCTGGCTCACCTGGGTGTGGATTTTGCGCCGCTGACGGCAGCGCTGGAAAAGGCGGGCATAGCCTGTGAGCTGGATATCCGTGAAGAGCTGAGGGCCGGGGGGCCGGGCAGGTGCGCTGATGTGCGCTGGCGGCAGGAAGAACAGCCTTTGCGTCATCCTGCGGATATTGCAGCCATCTTTAATGTTGTGGAGGTTTCCGTCGGAGTGCGGGCCCGCGCACTGGCCGTACTTGATGCCCTGACTGAGGCAGAGGCCCATGCCCATCAGATCCGGCCGGAAGATGTGCATTTTCATGAAGTAGGAGCCGTGGATACTCTGGTTGATATTCTGGGCGTATGCTACGGCCTTGAGTGTCTGGGCGCGCGCCGGGTTATCGCTTCGCCCCTGCCCTGGTTTTCCGGCACCACGGTTTGCGAGCACGGGCGCATCCCCCTGCCTGCTCCGGCCACGGCCTGGCTTTTGCGCGGCAAGCCTGTTTTTTCATCCGAAGGGGAAGAACCCTCCCGTCAGGAGCTTGTCACGCCGACAGGCGCGGCCTTGCTGCATGCACTGGCAGACGAGTTTGCCAATGGTCCCCGTGGCGTGCCGTCGGCCCTGGGTACGGGCTATGGCTCACGACCGGCGGCGCGCGGCCTGCGCGCATGGCTTGTGCGCCCGGAAGCGGACTTGACCGGGGCAGACCACAGTATGGGCGGGCAGGAGGTGGTCAGCCAGCTTGAAACTCACCTGGACCATCTGACCGGTGAGGAACTGGGGCTGGCCCTCAGTGCGCTGGCCGAAATGCCTGAAGTGCTTGATGTGCTGTGGCTGCCGGGCGTGGGCAAGAAAAACCGGCCCTCCGGACTGCTGCGCGTGCTCTGCCTGCCCGTGCATGAGGATATGGCGAGCCGTGCTGTTTTGCGCCACACCCATACCCTTGGTCTGCGCCGCCAGCGTGTGGAGCGCCTTGTTTTGCCCCGGCGGGGCGTAAGCACGCGCCTTGCCGGACAGGATATGCCCGCCAAGCTCTACGAGATCGAGGGGCGCAGCTATGTGCGCCCCGAGGCCGGGGCCGTGGCGCGGGCCGCGCGTGCAGAAGGCCTGGGAGCACCCGCCCTGCGCCTGAAGCCCGAAGCCGGAGAAGGCGGCCCTGTTGAATAGAAAATTCAAAAAAAAGAGCAATAGTTACAATAAGAAACCCCGCAATACGCAAAGAGCTCTTGCGTCCGGAACTGCATAGGCATATGGAAGCTCAGGGCATTGCGCCCTTCAAGGAGGATTACTATCATGACCATGCAAAATCTCTGGCGGCCTTTGGGGTTGTGCGCCCTGGCCGCGGCCCTGTGCATCGGAGTTCCGACGCAGGCCCATGCGGACAGTTTCCGTATGCAACCGGGTACACAGCTTGTGGCCCGTAATGACCAGCAGACGGACAGGGGCAGGAGCGCTGACGCGCGGGGCAGCTACAAAAAAGATGCCAAGGCGGCTAAAAGCACTGCCAAAAGCAGCGCGAAAGCCAATGGCAAAAACAAGGTTAAAAATGACGGCAAGACCGGCATAAAGAACGGCAGCGCCAAGGGCAAGGCTGTAAAGGGTGCGTCTAAAGCCGGAAAAGGCGCGACCTATGCCAAAAATGACGCTAAAAAAGCCGGCAAACCACATCAGGCTGCCCGTCCCGCAGGCAGCAAGAGCCAGCGTGGTGACAAGGCCGTCCATCCCGGCGGCAAGCCCGGCAACGGCAACAGGGCAGCCCGTTCCGCCGAGCGGCCGGGCAAACGTCCCGAGCCCCGTATGGAACGCCCTGAGCCCCGTCAGGACAGGCCGCACAATGGTCTTGACGGTCAGCGTCGCGGCCCGCAACACTATGACGGTGACGTGACCAACTAGGGCAACGGGCATTTGCATGCTTTCATGGCCTCCGTTTGGGCTGTCAGGGGCTGTGCCCCGGGGGCCGTACTGCACTCATCCCGGGGCATTCCCGGGGGAGGGAATATGCTGCAGCCACGAAGGCTGTGCTGTTTTTGCCGTGGGCTTCCCCGTGTTGTCCGGCGACCTCCCTTCGCACCGTGCAGCGGCATTAACGAAGCTGGTCTGGCAGGCTTGGACTGTGAACAGCGGGGACACCCCGCCAGTTAGCTGTATCGCAAGGCCCCGGATGGCCCCGGTTGCCGGGAATCCTGATTTCTGAAACGCATGGCCGTCAATGATAACAGCCCTCCGCAGTCTGCCTGCGGAGGGCTGTGTGTTTAGTGGCAGTTGGGCGGCCGGCATGTGCCTGCGGCGCGGGTGTTTTTACGGCAGGCTTCCGGTGGTGCAACTGCCCGCTCCTTGGGGATGGCCTGTGTTGCCGCCTTGACCCGTGTGCCAATCCATATAAGCTTTTCCACGGGCCGTGCATGGCCCGCAGTCATTAAAAAAGGAACAGAGCCTTGCCTGAACAGACTCACCGGAAAAAGCATTGGTCCGTGGTTGAATACCTGCACGAATCTGTAAGAAACCCCGGTAGACGCGGACAGTTAGAGCAGATGTAAAGCAGCAGCGCGTTATGAATGCAAAGGCCGCCGCAAGATTTTCTTGCGGCGGCCTTGTATATGGCGGTGTTTTTCAGTGCGCCCGAGAGGCAGTTTGCAGCAGTCTGCATCCACACCCTGTCCGGCGGCGGTGCCTACCAGTCCAGAGTCACCTTGAAGGCGCGGGCCAGATCATCCACATGTTCGTGGGCAATGACGCTGTCACCGGACTTCATTGTCAGATGGCTGTCTCCGGTCACTGTGCCGATACGGGTGCATATCTGCCACTGGCCCAGAGCGTCAAAGATCATGGCCAGATCCGGTTTGACACTCACAAGCAGGCGGCTGGCGCTTTCGCTGTACAGAAGCTCTGTCTTGTTCATGGCCTGGAAGGCAGGCACAGCATCCAGGTTGAGTTCCGCACCCAGGCGGCCGCCGATGCACATTTCTGCAAGGGCAACGGCCAGGCCGCCGTCCGAGCAGTCGTGGCAGGCGGAAATGGCGCGCTGCCCCATGAGGGCGGAAACAGCGCGGTAGCGCGCCATGGCTGTTCCGGCATCCACGTGCGGCACACGGCCGCCCTTGAGGCCCAGCTCATCGGCGGCTTCACTGCCCGCCATTTCGCGCCATGTGCCGCCAAGCAGATAGATATGGTCGCCTTCTTTCTTGAAGTCCGAGGTCTGGGTGGCGGTAACGTTACGGATGACGCCCAGTATCGAAAAGAGCACCGTGGGCGGAATGGAGATGCGCTCGCCGCCGCCGGTGTAGTCGTTCTTCATCGAGTCTTTGCCCGAAATGCAGGGAACGCCGAAAGCCAGGCTGAACTGCCGCAGGGCGCGGCAGGCGCGCACAAGCTGCGCCAGCTTGTAGCGGCCATCCGGATTGGTGGGGCTGACCACCGGGTCGCACCAGCAGAAGTTATCCACCCCGGCCAGGGCGTCGGGGTCCGCGCCCACAGCCACGGCATTGCGTATGGCCTCGTCCATGGCGTTGGCCATCATCCAGTAGGTATCATACTCACTGAATTTGGGGCAGATGCCGTGGGAGATGACAAGGCCGGCATCGGATTCCAGCAGGGGGCGCAGCACACCCGCGTCGGCCGGGCCGTCACGCTTGACGCCCACCAGCGGCTTGATGACACTGCCGCCGCGCACTTCGTGGTCGTACTGGCGGATGATGTATTCCTTGGAGCAGATATTGAGGCGGCTGAGCATGCGCTTCAAAAACGCACCCTGATCGGCATCGGCCATATCCACGGTGATTTCTTTAACTTCCGGTGTTTTCCACACGGCTTCAAGCTCAAGCTGGGGCACCCCTTCGTGCATGAAGCTCATGGGCATGGAGGCCACAATGCGGTCATTGTAGCGCACTTCAAAGTAGCCGGACTCGGTGAAGGTCCCCAGGGCGGTGGCTTCCACGTCCATACGCGCGGCTAGGGCCATGAACTCGTCCAGCTTGGCGGGCGGCACGGCCAGGGTCATGCGCTCCTGCGCTTCGGAAAGCAGGATTTCCCACGGGCGCAGGCCATCGTATTTAAGGGGAGCTTTGGCGATATCAAGCACACAGCCGCCCGTATCTTCGGCCATTTCGCCCACTGATGAGGACAGGCCCCCGGCGCCGTTGTCGGTAATGGCGTTGTACAGGCCGAGGTCGCGGGCGCGTATGATGAAATCATACATTTTGCGCTGGGTAATGGGGTCACCGATCTGTACGGCGGTGGCGGGGGAGCCTTCGTGCAGCTCTTCGGAGGAGAACGTGGCTCCGTGGATGCCGTCCTTGCCGATGCGCCCGCCGGTCATGACGATGAAGTCACCGGTTTCGGCTTTTTTGTACCAGCCGGGGCGGCCGTGCAGCTCAGCCGGGATAATGCCGACCGTGCCGCAATAGACCAGCGGCTTGCCCAGGAAGCGCTCGTCGAAGACAAGGGAGCCATTGACCGTGGGCACGCCGGACTTGTTACCGCCGTGCTCCACACCTTCGCGTACGCCTTCAAGCACGCGGCGGGGATGCAGCAGGCGCGGGGGCAGGGGCTTGTCGTGAAAAGGCGAAGCAAAGCAGAACACGTCTGTATTGCATACCAGTTCAGCGCCCATGCCCGTGCCCATGGGGTCACGGTTGACGCCCACAATGCCTGTCAGCGCACCGCCGTAGGGGTCAAGCGCGGAGGGGCTGTTGTGGGTTTCTACCTTGATGCAGGCATCGTAGCCGTTGATAAAGGCGATAACGCCCGCATTGTCCTTGAACACGGATTTGCAGTAATCGTTTTCGCCCATGCGCTCGCGCAGGATGGCCGTGGCATCGCGGATGCAGGTCTTGTAGAGGTTGTCCACCACTTCGCGGCGGCCGGTATCCTCATCGGTATACTCAATGCGCGAGGCAAATATCTTGTGTTTGCAGTGCTCGGACCACGTCTGGGCCAGCACTTCCATTTCCACGTCTGTGGGATTGCCGGGCAGGTCGAGGGCCTTGCGGCGCCGGGCTTCTTGCGGCGCGGAAAACTGGTCGCGGATGCAGTGCATTTCCTTGAGGTTCAGCGCCCAGGTGTTGGAGCGGCTGGCCTGCATGAGGGCTTCATCATCCATGTCGGAAAGGCCGATGGTTTCCACCGTATCGTTGGATTCGCCGGTAACCTGGGCGGCCTGCGCCTCAAAACCGGGATTGGCCTGCCATTCGTCACGGCTTTTGATGCGATAGCGCTGGATAAGGGTGTTGCACAGCAGGTCGCGGGTCAGCGTATCCACTTGCTCGCGGCTGAGCGGGGCGGCGGGATCGTTGACAATGCGGTATTGCACAGCCGTATATACGTGCAGGGAGTCGCGCGGTACGTCCAGCACCATGGCGGCCGTGTCGCGGGCGGTGCGGGCTTCGTTATCCGTCACGCCGGGGCGAAAGCCCACTTCCACATACCAGTCGGGCGTGGGATCTCCCGAAGGCAGTGGCTCAAGGGAGGCTGCCTGCAGGATGGGATCGTGCCAGATGCCTTCGTCAAGCAGACGTTTTACCTGGGATTCACTGAATCCTTCGGCCGTGAATACCTTGATCTGGCGCACTGAGCCTGTGGAAAGGTCAAGGGCCTTGCGCAGGTGCTGGGCCGTTTTGCGGCCTTGTGTATCGTCCAGTCCGGCGTGCAGGCCGGTTTCCACCCGGTAGAGCATTGGTGCTTCCTCGTACGGTTACAGCTTATTTTTTTCTGTCGCGCACATAGTCGGTCATTTTAAGCATGACCTTGCGCTCTGGTCTGTCGGGCAGGCTATGCAGGGCACGCCTGGCCGCATCAAGAAAAGTGTCGGCCTGGCGGCGCACTGCCGTGTCAAAACCGGCCTCGCGTATGCGCAGGGCAACGGATTCGGCATCGGCCGCGCTCATGGCAAAGCCGGCAAACGCCGCGTCAAAGGCTTCGCGTTCTGCATCGTTCAGGCTGTCGCGGTAAAGACGCAGGGGCGGCGTCAGCTTGCCCTCGCGCACATCACCGCCTGTGGGTTTGCCTGTGGCGCTTTCGGGCGCAAAGTCCAGCGCATCGTCCACCATCTGAAAGGCCATGCCCAGGTTTTCGCCGTAGGCCGCAGCCGCAGCCACGCTCGCCTCATCAGCTTCGGCGGCCAGTGCGCCCATCTCACAGGCGGCGCGGATGAGCCACGCTGTCTTGCCGCGTACGATTTCTTCGTAATGCCCGGCGCTTGTATCCACGCGGCCCTGAGCAGCAATTTCAAGTATCTCACCTGCGGCCGTACGGCTGGTGGCCTCGGAAAAGCAGCGCGTAAGGCGAGGGTCGCCGCGCCGGGCCACCTGCGCGTTGGCCTCGGCCAGCAGGGCATCGCCCGCGAGGATCACGCTGGACACATTGTACAGGGTGTGGGCGGCGGGTTTGCCCCGGCGGCTCATGGCATTGTCCAGCACATCGTCGTGCAGGAGGGTGGCCGCATGCAGCATTTCAAGGGTGACGGCAAGGTCGTGTATGTCTTCACGGTCATGCCCGAGCAGGCGGGCGGTCAGCACGGTGAGAAGCGGGCGCAGACGTTTGCCCCCGGCTTCAAAAATGTGCCGCGTTACCGGACGTACCGGTTCGGGCAATACCTCCACAGCCCGGTCAAGGGCGCGGTTGATGGCCGGAAGTTCCAGGGCAATGCGTGCTTTGAGTTGAATCATTTCACTACTCAGATGAGGTTAAGGGCGGGTAGCACCTGGGCAAGGGTTCGCAATGCGCCGGGAAAATCTTTTTCCTCTCTGGCGCGGGGGCCCACCTTGTTGGACACGCTGCGTACTTCCACACAGGCGATGCCCTGGCGTGCGCAGGCATAAGCCACGGCAAAGCCTTCCATATTTTCCAGATCAGCCTGATAGCGGCTCCGCAGATCCGCCGCGCGCGCAAAGCTTGCACTGACGCCCGCCACGGTCAGCGAGCGGCAAGGGGCCAGTGTGCCGTCATCACATCTGCCCCCGAACGGCGACAGGGCCTCAACGCCGCAAAGCGGCAGGCGGTCACGCACGGCCTCTCCTTGCGGGGGCTGCCACTGCGGAAAACCAAAAGCCCCGGCAATAACGGTCTGGCCGTCATGCAGGCCATATTCCGGCCATATTTCCTCCTGCACCAGGCAATGGGAAAGCAGGGGGTGGCTTGCAAGGTCAAAAGCTCCGGCAAGGCCCACATTAAGCACTGCGCTTATGGGAGAGCCTTCGGCTTCGGCGCGGCTCAGGGCATGCCCCATGGCAAGGGCCGCGTTAACCGGGCCGATACCTGTAAGGCAGCACAGTGCCGCGCTTTTTTTAAGCTGTACGGGCCAGAGCCGCATTTCGGGCCATGCCGTGGCATCCGCAGTATACCTCTCGGCCCCGTGTGCTCCGCCATGCCCCCCAGACGCGGAAGGCGGGGCAAAACCCGGCAGAAGGCCCCCCAGTTCCGGGCCAGTGGCAGCGCAGATGAGCAGGCTCACGCGGTTTACAGCCTCCAGTAATCTATGCCCGCGCTGCGCATGGCAGCGGGGTCGAGAAAGCTTTTTACGTCCAGCACCACGGCCTTGTCCGGCTGGGCGAAAAGACTTTTTATGGCATCGGGGGACAATACCTTGTACGCATCGTGTCCCACTGCCAGGATAAGAGCGTCCAGGTCGCGCAGGTCGCTCTGCGGCAGCAGGGCCTGGCCGTACTCGTGCAGGGCTTCGGCGGGATCGGCCTCGGCATCGCTCACGAGCACCTGCACGCCGTAGTCTTCAAGTTCGCGGATGACGTCCACCACGCGGGTATTGCGCAGGTCCGGCACGTTTTCCTTGAAGGTAAAGCCGAGAATGCCCACGCGCGCGCCGCTGATGACGCGGCCGCTCTTGATCAGGCGTTTGACCGTGCATTCGGCCAGGTATTTGCCCATGTTGTCATTGATGCGGCGGCCCGCCAGGATGACCTCGGGGTGAAAGCCCAGTTCTTCTGCCTTGTAGGTGAGATAGTAGGGGTCCACGCCAATGCAGTGGCCGCCCACAAGACCGGGCCGGAAGGGCAGGAAGTTCCACTTGCTGCCCGCGGCCTGCAGCACTTCAAGGGTATCAATGCCGAGGCGGCCGAAGATGATGGCAAGCTCGTTCATGAGTGCGATATTGAGGTCGCGCTGGGTGTTTTCGATAACCTTGGCGGCCTCGGCCACCTTGATGCTGGAAGCGCGGTGTATGCCCGCCGTGACCACAGAGCCGTAAACCTGAACGAGCAGGTCCGTGGTAGCGTCGTCGGAGCCGGAAACAACCTTGGTGATGGTTTCAAGGGTATGTACCTTGTCGCCGGGGTTGATGCGCTCGGGCGAGTAGCCCACGGTGAAGTCACGGCCGAATGTGAGGCCGGACTCGCGCTCAAGGATGGGGACGCAGATTTCTTCGGTAAGACCCGGATATACGGTGGATTCGTACACCACCACGCAGCCCTTGCCCATGTGGCGCCCCACGGTGGTGCTGGCTCCCACCACGGGAGTCAGGTCCGGCGAGCGGTGATCGTCTATGGGGGTGGGAACAGCCACAATAATGACGGCGGCCTCCCTGAGGTCGGCCGGGTCGCAGGAATAACGCACATTGGCGGCCTGCAGCCTGTGGTCGTCCACTTCGCGTGTGCGGTCGTGCCCGTCTTGCAGTTCCTTGATGCGCGGGGCGCTGATATCAAACCCCAGTACGCTCATCTGGCGCGAGAGGGCAACGGCCAGGGGCAGACCCACATAGCCGAGGCCGACGACGGCCAGGGTTTCTTTGCCTTGTTGCAGGGCCTCGAATGTCACCATAATTTCATTCCTTTACAAAACAGGCTTTTTTCGTCACCAAGAAAAGCATGGACTTTGATATCGAACTTTTTTTCCGCGCCCTGGGCCTTGCCATCGTGCTTGAGGGACTGTGCTGGACGCTTTTTCCCGGTGGCATGCGCCGGGCTTTGCTGAGCATTCTTCCCCTGCCCGAAAGCCGTTTGCGTGTGGTCGGGCTGACGGCCCTGGCCCTGGGGCTGCTGGTCGTCTGGCTGGCTTCACGCTAGGGCCATGTGCACACTGTCAAGCATCGTGGTGAGCGCTGTAAAACTTTGCGAAGTGTATTTCCAAAGCTGTAATGTTCCTGTGCCTGCCGGGCTGCCAGCTCAGGCGCTACTGCCTGTCGCGCCCACATGCAGACAGTGTGCCGCGTGTTGCTGTAATGCGGCCTGAAAGTTTTTCTGTTCTTATGGATGCTGCTGCATCCGCTCCGTTGGCTGTGCGGCGCATGGTTTGCCGCCGTAAGAATGTCACGTGTTTTTTGCCATTTTTCCGGTGTCCGGCACGCTGCCCGGGATCGCCTGTGCCGGACGCCTAGCGGGCCTTTTCGCCCACATGCAGGCAGACAATACCTGACGTGAGCTTCTGATACCATGCCTTGCTGAATCCGGCTTTGCGCATTTCTTTTTCCAGCTCAACGGCAGAGGGAAACGCGCGGATAGTGTCCGCCAGGTAGGCATAGGCTGCGGGATCTTTGGAAAACATACGGCCCACACGGGGCAGCAGGTGGTTCAGGTACACATTGTACAGGCCGCCCCAGATGCGCTCGCGGCCGGAGCCGAACTCCAGGATACAGGCCCGCCCGCCTGGGCGCAGCACACGCAGCATTTCGGCAAAGGCCGTTTCACGCGGGATGATGTTGCGTATGCCGAAAGCGATGGTCAGGCAGTCTACCGAGGCATCGGGCAGAGGCAGGCGTTTGGCATCGGCCGCCACGGGCAGGATGCGCCGGGCATTGTCGCCCTTGAGCTTGCGGCTGCCCTGCACCAGCATGGGAGGGCAGAAGTCCAGCGCAGGCACGAGAGCCGTGGGGTACTGGCGGCGGATGGCCAGGGATACATCCAGGGTTCCCGCAGCCAGATCGAGCACCACACCGCTTTCACCCATCCGCACGTTGCGCGCCAGCACCTTGCGCCAGTGCTGGTCAAGGCCCAGGCTGAGAACGCGGTTGAGCAGGTCGTAAAAGCGTACAATGCGGCCGAACATGCCGGCCACGGCAGCATCATGTGGGGGCACGGGAGACGGGGACGAAGCCCTGTCCTGCTGCCCGGAAAGCCGAGAAGAGTCCACTTATTTACCCTTGTTGTCCTGATCCGCGTCAACACCGATGGCCGTGCAGACCACCCGGTAGACAGAGGGAAAGACCTCTGCAAAATTGCCGGGCGAAACCGTGCGTGTTTCAATAAACTTGGCGGTCAGTTCCTTGGCCACCTGCAGGGCTTCCTTGCGATCTTTATCCATACGGTCCTCGTGCCTCGTTACTGCCGTCCGGCCGCGCTGCCGGAAAACAAAACCCGCCCTTTGGGGAATGGCCATGACCCACAGCGGGCATTGCCTGGACGGGAAAAAGAACGGAAACGAAAGCCCCCGCCCCCTTTTTTATATACGCACCGGGCATGTTCCCGGTTTGCTGCATGGCACTACCCGTGGGCAGGCGCCCGCACGACTGTACCTGTGGCATGGCCTGTGCCGTGCTTCGCGGTCAGCTCGGTCGCTAAAAATACACCACCCCGCCAGGCTTTGGTCTTGAACAAAACCGCATGCGGCGAACTTGGTGGGCAACTGTCCCATGCAGGAGAAATCGCGCAAGAGCATATGCGTTCCGCCTCTGCTTGGCAAGCCTGCCGCCGCCAGGACGGCACGGTTTGCCAGGCAGGAGCCGACCGCACCTGTGTTTTCGCACAGGGCAAAAACACAGGTTAGCGACACAGCCCCTCTTGACGCCGTGGCACTTTGAAATGCCTGCACGCAGGTGGCGCCTCTCTGCTGCTTTTGCCTGCAGATTCCTTTCCACCGTAACGGCTGAAGCCTGCCTTGCAGGCATGGCTTTGCGGTGTTTTTCCCCGTACCGCTTGTCGCCAGGGGAAATGCCCGGCAGGCCTGGCACGCTTTACAGTGCGAATTTTTGCAAAAACCGCACCGGGCAGATTGCCGCTGCCAATGGGGGGCTGTCTTCTTGTCCGGGGGCAGCCCGCGCCTGCTATGCCTCGCTTTCCAGCAGACGGGCGATTTCTTCGCGTAATATGCGGGCTGCCGCGGCTGCCGCAGATTTTTCCACCTGCTCGTTGAAGCGGGGTTCAAGACCGTCCAGCCGTTCTTCTATGGAATCCAGGCGGGCTGAAGTGCCGCGCAACATCAGGTCTGCATTGTCCAGACGCTCTGCCAGGGCGGGGTCTTCGCTGGGGCCGGAAGCAGGAGCCTGCCCGGCAGTCTCCTGAAGCGCCGATTGTGCGGCCTGCTGCGCGGCTTGGGCAGCGGCAGCCTGTATGGCGTCCATGAAGCGTTGGTGCAGGGGATGGCCCGGTTCAAAAAGGGCTTCGGCCAGTGCCTCGGCAGTATCCGGACCGGCGCTGCCTTGCTGCATGGCGGCCCCGGCTGTTTCTTCTGCATTGCGGGCTGCTTGCAGGGCCTCGTCTACAGCGCGGGCAGAATCTCTGCCAACAGCGCGGGCCGTATTTTGCGCTTCCTCGGCGCTTGCCTGGGCCAGGCCGGCTGCCTCGCGCGCTTCATCCGCAAGGGCGCGGGCCTGTTCTGCCGCTTCACGGGCTTCAGCCATGGCTGACTCCAGAGCGCTCGCGCGCTCTTCGGCCTGGCGCAGCAGTTCCTCGCACTGGTCCAGGCGTTCAGCAAGTACGTCGGCGACCGGGGCAGGGGGAGGATCTGCTACAGCTGCTGCATCGGCCGCATCGGCAACATGTGTGCTCTCTGTGGCTGCCGGTTTTTCCGTATTTTCCGTATAGGGCGTTTCGGCCGGGGCCTCCGCGGCATTTGCAGTGGCCGCCGCTGTGCCTATGGTTTCTGTATGGTCATAATTGCCAGCAATGTCAGGAGAATCCACGCCTTCTTCGCTCACGCCCATGTGGGGCTGCTCGGTGGGGAGCGTTTCTTCCGTCTGCCGGGCGGGCGGGGCTTCGGCGTCCGTCGCGTCCGTCACGCCCGGGAGCGGGGCGGTAGCGGCTGCTGCGCCTCCGGCGGCTTCGGCCAGCAGGGAGTCAATATCCAGATCTGAAAGCGGGGCCTGGGGCGCGCCGGAGGTCGCGTCCTGCGTCATGGGCTGGGCTGTGGCTTCCGGCTGTGCGGGTGGCTCTGTAACAGGCAGTTCTGTCGTTTGCGGAGCTTCTTTTGTAGCCGCAGGGGCGGCCGGAGCAACCTGTTCGGGCTGTGCTGCGGGTTGCTCCGCAGCTTGCGCGGTATTGCCT
>OJPW01000026.1_pt1 | contig 159434 bp, 128 predicted proteins | sample 1598571 | NCBI WGS metagenome assembly OJPW01 (sample SAMN03922493, study PRJEB24848) | human gut metagenome | isolation source: stool sample | host: Homo sapiens | place: Germany | collected 2011-05
CTCAACATGATAGGACTGATGCGCTGCGGCAAAGCGCAGCGCGTACATTCTCCATTCCTTACCGAGGGGCAAGCCCCTCGGCTAACAGAGAGATGCGCCCACAAGGGGCGCGAATTGCTTGCAAATCCTTAAGTTAGTGACATTGGGATTGAGGGGGATGGGGAATCCGGGGGAAAGTGTTAACTTTGTGTCTGTAGATTATGGATTTTCCCATTACTAAGATCAAGATTTAATCGTTATCTTTGTGCAAAACGGATTTGATATGGTTAGCGCGAGAATACAGAAGTTGATACCAAAGATACAGGACTTATCTTATTGGGCGATATATTAATTACGGGTGTAATTATAGCATGAGATTTGATACTGATATGGATTAAAATTAAAGTTAGTATGAGTGAAGTTGTTCTCATCAGAATGTACACGTTCCTGAAACCTATAATAGAACGTGACGATGGAAAGAACTCCAAAACGGGCGTGGCGACGCGTCCAACAAAAACGTGTATGGCGTAACAGAATCAAGTATTATGCTAATCAAGGTAATCAAATCCTTGACTCCGAGACACATCAATATTTGAATCCACGTGACTGGAAAGAATATAAGTCGGTTCCGTGGATGAAAGTTCTTAAAACCACAGCGACACCGTGTAGTTGCTGGATGTGCCGCAATTATCTCTATAATCGCCTTGAATTCAAAAGGGATACTCGGTGTATGATAAGCGAACAGACAGATATTTAAGAAACTGTGTCATGCCGCATTTGCTGGCATGGCACAGTTTCTTTTCTTTAAAGTGACGTTTAAAAGCCAACCCGGGCTGAGGATGGTGGCAGTCCGGGTTGGCGGGGATTGAAAAAGCTGATTGTTTATCTGTCGGTGTCTGCGGGTGGGATCAGAGGAGGAAGATGGCTTTGGGGGCGCGTGCCTGGAGGGGCTTCTGACCCAGAAGGCTGATACCTTTGGCGAGGAGGAAGGGGTTGGGTTCGATTTTGCCGAGCATCTGATCCATCTGTGGGGCGAGTCCTGTCTTGGTCATGCCCATTACCATATCCATGAAGCTTGACTCTGACTTGGGATAGAGGGCTACGTCGTAGTCAGTGCCGAGCTTGGAGTTGGTGGCTACCCATGCGATGGCATCGTCAAGGGTGCCGAGCTGGTCGACCAGTCCGAGCTGGAGGGCTTTCTGTCCGTCCCATACGCGGCCTTCGGCTATGGCGCGGACTTTGGACTCGGGCAAGTGGCGTCCGCGGGCTACACGGCTGATGAATCGGTCATATCCGCGGTTGATTTCTACCTGCATGGCTGCCATCTGCTGGTCGGTGATGGGGGCGAGGGGGATACGGAAATCAGAGAGGGGGTTGGTGGATACGAACTGCGGATTCACGCCTAACTTGTCGAGAAGTCCCTTGCCGTTGGGTAGCATGCCGAAGATGCCGATGCTGCCGGTGATGGTGAGCGGGCAGGCGAAGATGCGGTCGGCTTCACATGAAATCCAGTAGCCTCCCGAGGCTGCGTAGTCGCCCATCGATACGGCAATTTTTTTGCCCTTGGACTGGAAGTAGGAGAGTGCTTCGGCGATTTCGGCAGAGCCGAATACTGAGCCTCCGGGCGAATTGACGCGGAGCACCATGCCTTTGACACCCTCGTCATCGGCGAGTTTGGTGATGACGGGGACGAGTTTCTCGCAGTTGATTTCGGCATTCTCTGACTCTGCGATTTCGCCTACGGCATAGAGCACGGCTATCTGATTTTTCGAGTCATATTGGGTGCCCCATTTAGAGTGCTTGTCCATGTCGGCAGCGGAGATGTAATTGAGGTCTTTCTCCTTGACATCTACCAGTCGGCTGAGGATGCCTTCCATCTGACGGCGCACCACGCATCGGTCCACCAGCTTCCAGCCTACGATTTGCTCGGCGGTAGATAGCTGGGTGATGTGCGAAGCCATGATGCTGTCTATGTCTGAGGCCTTGAGTTTACGTGCGGTGGCGATGTCGGCTTTGATGACTGACCACATGTTGGTGCCGAGGGTATCGAGCTGGGCACGTGCGGGGGCCGACATCTCGGTCTGGGTGAACGGTTCGACAGCCGATTTGAATGTGCCGACCTTGGCAATCTGGAATTCGATGCCTAATTTGTCAAGCAGTCCTTTGAAGTAAATGGCACTTGCCGACATGCCGTGGAGGTCAAGATAGCCCATGGGATTAAGAAACAGGCTGTCAGCCACAGATGCTACATAATAGTCGCCCTGATAGAGGAAGTCACCGTAGGCATATACTTTCTTGCCGCTCTTCTTGAAGTCGATGACGGCGTTGCGCAGAGCCTTCAGAGTGGCTGGCGACGCGTTCGCACCCTTGCAGTCAAGGTAGAGTGCACTGATTTTCTCGTTGGTCTTGGCTGCATTGATAGCCTTGGTGAGTGTCACTAGGCTCTGGGGTTCTTCGAAGCCTTTGCCCTGCATGAGTGCGATGAAGTCGATGTCAAATGAGGTCTCGCGTTCGTTGATGGTGCCCGAAAGGTCGATTTTTAGAATCGACTTTTTTTCAAGGGAGGCGGTGGCTTCCTTGTCACCGCCGAAACTTGCCACGGCTGCGGCAACCACGCCTATCAATATGAGGGCGAAAAGTGCCATTGCAATCCATGTTCCGACCATGGATGAAAGTACATTTGAAAAGAATTTTTTCATAACATTTGCTGTTTGTTGATTGGATTTTCTGTCAGCAAAGTTATGTCGTGGAGATGTAGCAGCGTAAACTTTGCGACATACCCCATGATTTATGCGACAAAACAGTATGATTATGGAAACGTTGTAGGGACATGCCGTGGCATGTCCGCTTTTGAGGTGGCTCCGTAGACGTTTTGTTAGCATGCGGACATGCCACGGCATTTCCCTACAATTATAGGTCTTAAGTTTAGATGTAAATGGCTGTCTCGGGCGAGTGGATTCGTTTACTTGGCTCGCGCCATCTGCTTGAGGATGTTGCGCTTGGCGGATTTGATTCCCGGGGACAACTCGCTTTGGTCGGTCATCTCGAGGATGGCTGAAAATTCCTGCAACAGTTCGGGGTAGAGGCGGCATTGGGCGTATGCCTGTTTCATGCAGAAGGCTCTGATGGCATATGGCTCGGAGGAGTTGATCGTCGACAGGCAGAAGTCGAGATAATCGGTGCGGATATCCTCAGATTGCATCGGCAGCCTGTCAAGCAGCGTCAGCAGCAGCCGCTTCTTGCCGACGTGGCTGCATGCAAGTAATTGATTGATAAGTCCGTCTCGTTTCGTAGCCAGCCATCCGTTTGCCGACGAGGCGAAATGCGTCATAGCCCATAGCGCGTTATAGCCAACGCGCTCCTCTGCATCGCCGATCAGACCATACAGAGCTTCCCTTGCCGACAAGCTATCGTCGGCAGCCAGAGAGCGTATGTCATTGATATGCAGCCTGTCGGCAAGCTTTTCGCGTAATGTCATAGCAAAATCAGTTTAAATCCGCAGAGGTGTCAGTCTGGACTATCAGAGTCTGAAATCCGTCCGGCCAGAAAATCAAAATCCCCTGCAACTTATTGAAGTGCAGGGGATTGATTGGTTGCGGGCGGAGAGGACGAGACATGAACTATTTATAAAATAGAATATCACCACAGCTCAAATTTTGCGTTATATCTATTGATTGTTAGAGTATTATACCGCATAAGCCGTAAATTGAAATAAATTGGATTATCCTTGATTGTATGGAAATTTGTATGTAATTTTGTATGGTTAAGATGTAGTATCACTAACAAACGGTCTATCATGGACAAATACAAGCATAGGATAAATTTCCGAATTGAAAAGAGAAAAGGCAAGACCGATTCCGATGAGATGCCTATTAACGCCGACATCACTTTCGGCGGTAAGCGGGTTTGGTACTATATTGGCTATCGACTTCAACCATCCAAATGGGATTCAGAAGCGCAAAGAGTCAAAAGGAATAATTTTAATGCGGATGGCGTATCTGCTTCGGATATCAACACCCGCATCGCAAAAGTCGAAGTAGCCATACATGAAGCTTTCAATCAGCTCGAACTGGAGGGTGAGGAAGTTTCTCCTGCCATAATCAAAGAAAAAGTCAAAGGAATACTTAACGAAGAAAAGTCTTCTCGACTTACTGTTGCAGAGGTGTATCAGATATTGATTGATGAAAGGGAAAAGGAGATTAATGAAACTCCTGCAACTGCTCAGTGGAGCAAAGGAACACTCACAAAGCATAAGACTATGCTCCGCCATTTGAAGGAATTTAGAAGTGGCATCTATTTTGAGGACATCAACGATGAATTTCTGGCTAAATTTGAGCTTGCCCTTATAGCTAAAGGTCTGTCCAACAACTATACCCACAAGTCAATGATGGATATAAAGACTTTCCTTAATTGGGCTACGAAGAAGGGATATAACAAAAACAATGCCTATCAAGCATACCAGCAGCGTTTCCGAGACGAAACGAAGGCTGACAGCACTGTCAATCTCTATGCACTTACTCCCGAGGAACTGCAATCCATTATGATTTTCCCGACGGGTAGGAAGGCTATTGACAGGACACGAAATGTATTTGTATTCGCCTGTTACACCGGACTTAGATTTTCTGATGTAATGAATCTACGGTGGTCTAATATTGACGGTGATATTCTTGATGTAATTTCAAAGAAGACCAACAAACGCCAGCGTTTTGCCCTTGCTAACGAGGCGATGATGATATTGTCCAAGTATCCCAAAGCTCCAGACGAGCCGGATCCTTATATTTTCCCACGGATTACGAATCAGAAGTACAACGAACAGTTAAAAGTTGTCGGAAAACTCGCAGGTATGACGGGAGACTGGATTACAGAGAAGCAGAGTGGTCGTACCAAGACACGGGAAGTGCGTCCGAAGTATGAACTGTTGACTTCGCATGTGGCACGGCGCACATTCGTAACAATGTGTCTGCGCAAAGGCATGTCGCCGGAGGATATTCGTGCCGTCACCGGTCATACCACCGCAGATATGATGATGAAGTATGTGAAATTCGATGATGAAAGCAAGCGTGAGAAGATTAGCATTTTGAACGAGAGCGCCCAATCAGGAGTCGAGACCGTCTTCGACCACTCCATCACCGACGATGAGCGTATTCGCCTTGGTTTACCTGCCCTTGACGCATACTTTGAAATCTTCGAAGGAGATACCGCTTCGGTCAACGCTCACCTCGCCGTCCTCGCCCACATCCGAGGCAACCTTAATGCCCGCGCCGAATACATCAAACGCCTTCCAACCGACAAACTCAACGAAGTCCTCGAAATCATCTTGAAAGGTAACTTATGAATATTTATTTCCTTTCGGTCTAATTTGATAGAAAAGACGATAACGTACTACAATTCAGATTTATCTTTTTGAGACTTCATGTCCATAAGGCGTTTATCACAATATAGAAGGCCTCCATTATACCGATTGTTTCTAAAATCAAATGATAAGGAAACTGTCGTTTTCCCATCATCATATTCTACCCATCTATCACCGTTACCATACGAATCATTACGTGTCAGATATTTTTCATACTTTTCTTTTAGGGCAATTGTGAGACCACTAAAGTTTTCTCGACAAGTGGGGTATCTGTCAGTAAGAAATGCGATAGCATAAAGTTTTCCTTTATAAAAATTAAATGTAATAAAAGACCAACTATATCCTCCAAATTCAAACGAATTAGATGTGCATGCTATAATATCTGTTCCTCGTTCTCTAATTTGAAGTTTGTTGTCAGAGATGGCTTGTAATACCTGAATCTTAGTGCTTACTCCTAACGTTAGCCCTAAAATCTTATTAGTAATTTGTGCTGATGAAGCAATGCAAATTACTAACATAAGGAAAAGTAAACATGTAAATCTTTTCATTTTATCATATTTTTATGTTCCATGATATGCAATGTAATGCGCCGCCATTCTTTATTAGGTCCTGACAATCAATAGTTATAATCTTAACCTCCTGATTTGCTTCTCTGAAAAGTCGGCTCAATTTTTCTTTCGCTTCTGCATCATTATTTGGTTCTGCAACAGTAGGCATTAAAACTATATTATTGACTTGGACATAGTTTAGATAAGCCCAACTATTTACTGTGGGATTATCCAACTTAAACTCTCGCACATCATAGCACTGAACTTCATTAAGTTTTCGGATTGCGGATATGGATACGTCCATCGTCATTTCTTCGTTGGTCGCTACAATCACCATATTCGTTGGGCCGCCCAAATAGCGCACCAGCCAATCAGTATGACCGTATTTCTCTTTCTTGTTCCAATGTATGAAAAGTGGTTCCAATTTCATTTTCTTTCGTATCTGATTGGAGACAGCATTTTCATTACTATATCTATCACGGCAGTTTTCAGCTAATACTTTTTCTGTCATTATAACATGACGGTCAGTTATTACCGCGTTACCGCCATCAAGTATAAGTGGAAGATTTACCACTACTTTGCCTTCGCATATGAGAAGCTTTTGTTCCAAACGTATTGGATTAGTTATTGATGCTCTATCCTCTAAACTGCGCATCAGATAGTCTGGATAATAGGTATAATGAATGAAATATGTATCATTCATTTGTAGGGGCATATAATCTCGTACCCATATATCATTTGTTTGGTCAAGCCACTTCGGCTTTACGTCTTCCTCTTTTAACTTAGTTTCAATTTCTCGCGCAATATGAGGAAATTGATCTTTCAATTTCCTCGAAAAATATATTGTATTCGGTATAATCATAAAGGCACTGGTTTAGATACGCAAAATTAACAAAAATTCCCCATATGCCGATGCAGTAACCAATATTTCCACTAAACCTTTAAAGTGAAGATTTTTACAGATTATCTCCGACCTTTGGATTTCGGTCGTTGGTATTTGTCCTTGTCGCTATCATTCCACGGCAAATCGGAAGATGAACCACCTGCGCCGGTGCCGACATGCGGTGTCGGGACTCCTCCGGAGGCAGTTCGAAGTGCTATGGCGAGAAGACTATGCTGTGATTCATCAACCTGCTCCCAAGGTTCAAACAGTTCGTTGACCAACTCATGTAGTGTAATCGCGCCACTGTCGTACTTGTCGAGAAGATTCTGAGACAGATTGTAAGAGGAGTTCTTGAACTTGTTGCCATGAAACAGCGTCGTGATTGACAGACTGGGATACATACGGTTGGGAATCCAGCCGCTGACAAGCTCCGCTCCTGATGACAGGCGGTAACGTTCGGGATATGCCATGCGATGCAGTTCCTTCGCCCGGTTGTGTTCGACATTATAACGGCTCTCCCATTCGGCAGTTCGTTTGGTCGCCGCATCGATTTCATTCTGGTAAGAGTTGTGCTCACGAAGCGATTTGGCTTTCAAATCATCGTACAGTTTCTGCATATCGGAGAGCTGCTTTTGTAATGCGGCAATCTGTCTGTCCCTGTTGGCAACTTCCTTCTCCAGTTTCGGCAGTTCTCCGGTTCCGAGCCATGAGAGGATACGGTTCTTGCCGTCCTTGGCTTCCTTCTTGACTTTCTCCTTTTCGGCTGCAAGTCTCTCAATTTCGGCGTTAAGTCTTTCGATGTCTGACTGAAGTTCGAGTGCTTGCTGACGGTTGTACTGTTGTTGGGTCTGATGTCTTGCTCCTCTCGCCACGACACCCCGCTTCAATCCGAATCCGGCCATTGCCTGTGCGTAAGTATCCTGATATTGCCGGAACTTGCCGCGTGTCATCAACTCATTGGCGCAGAGTCTCGGTGCCGAAGCTTTCTCCTTATACTTCTGCTCGCCCTCGCGCTCACGACGCTTGCGCGGAGCCGATACAACAGGTACCACAGTAGCATGGAGATGGGGAGTCTTCTCGTCCATGTGGAGCACACATGAAACAAGGTTATCCTCTCCGAATGTGTCTTGCAGCCATTTGATATTGGCACGGCACCAGTCATCAAGGCGACCGTCACCTGCAAGAGCCATCATCTGCTCATGCGTGCCGGTCAGTAGCACTCGGATGGCACGGGTCTGGTTCTTGCCGACTTTCCGCTTAAGTCCGGCTGTTTCAATACGGTGTTGAATCGCCTGAGTGCGGTTGTGAACACCTTTAGGGAAGGCGATAAGTTCGCGGTTGAGGTGTGTTCTGCTCTCATCAGCGTTGATGGGGATGTGCGGTTTGCCTTCGGCGGTCTTGCGCTCGATGTGGCAGGACATCCCCGAATCGTTGCCTGCGCCACGCTCCAAGTGGCACACTGCATATTGTGTTGTCATATAGTCTTGAATTAAAATGGTTATGATAAAATTCCGTATCAATCGCAACGGAGAGCCGGGAGGTGGCTCGGTGACTGATGGCTTTTTCGGGAGAGGTCGGAGACATCGGATGAAAATGCCATAATAGGCTACGGAATTTTATTACTAAAATCCTCCCTACATTCAGCAAGCTGACCGGCTTCCTCGGCAGCTCCTACAATGGGGTTATTCCGGCTTGCCGCATCCAAGAGGAAGTCGGCAATGTAGAATTTGGTAGCACTACATTTAGGTATTGCCGTATCGGATTTTGGTTGGGTGAAGTGTCGTGTATATATAGGCCCGCTTCATCCAACTAACTTTTCAATAGTAAAAATCCTGAAGGTAGCGGTACGGGTTGCCTTTCTTCTTGCCCTTGTCCACCTGCTCAATCATCCGTTTGTTCTTTAGAAAAGTTATCAGAATCTTGAGCTTGTAGTCGCTGAGTTCGATGTCCTCGTTGGCGTATGCATCACGGAGTGCGTCCATGAGCTCGCCATGCCGAAGCAATGTGTCCGGGTTGGGGAAGGCCGAATCAAGAGCACTGCGGTGGGTATCCTCGGATATGTCGTGGTACGGATCCCACGCCTCGTTGCCTTTGGCCTCGGGTGTCGGCACATAGTCCTTGATGAGTTCCGGCAAAGCCTCGTCGTTGATTCTGAAGGCAAATGAAGGGAAAGAGACATCGCGGATATAGACCGTCTCGACGGTACTGATGGCATCATCGTTCTTGTCCTTCTCGACACGGAGAACGGTTTCGGACTTGTTGTTGATTTCGGTTCCAATATGTCCGCGTGCGTTCTCATCACTCTTGTTTTGGTGGATGACCGTGTGGAGATGAAGATTGAATTCCTCAGTCCAATTCATCAGATAGTTGACTATAAGAGTAGCCTCGCGCGGACTGTTGATGTCAAGCATCAGGTCTCGGATGCCGTCGATGATTACCAGCCCGACAGCCGGAGTGTTCCGAATCTTATGGTCAATCATCCCGATGCGGTCTTCGACGGAATACTTGCGCAGGGCGAAATACTTTATCCTCTCGTTGATTTCCTGATTGCTCTTGCGCGTCAATGTGGCAATGCGCTTGAAAACACGGAACGCATGATAGGTGCTCTGTTCGGTGTCGAAGTAGAGTATGCCGTTCTGGTTCGGAGGCATGTTGCCGCGATAATTCAGGATTGTTGAATTTGTCATCGCCGCTGCTGTCATCGCCGACACGTTAAAAGTCTTCTTGCCTTTGGGCTTGCCGATTGAGGCACTGAAATTTCCAAAGGTGCAAGCAGGAGAATCACCGATATAAATGGCAACCGGCGGAGGAGGCACCTCCTTGTCGATGTCGAGTTGCGCTTCATTGCACATCCTCTCATATCGCATTTTCGCCGGGTCTGGCACCTGATGGTCGGTTTCGTTCTCTGCCTCGTCGTTGAATTTGATAAGCTGGTCATTCATCGTGTCCATCTGCGAGCCTCCTTCTTCTGCCCGACGAGAGAAAGGGCAAGTTCAACATCCACCACTATCTTGCGCCCGATCTGACGGATTGCGGCATTAATCCTGCCGCTCTTCTTGATGCGTGAGGCTGTGGGGCGGCTGCATCCAAAAATCTCAGCGATGCCGTCAATTCCATAGACATATTTCTTCTCAGAGGTTGACTGAGACAGTATGTCCTGATTCTTCGCCTCATCATTCTGAGAGGCGGTTTTGGAGAGGAACATGAATTCCTCACCGGTCATTTGCCACAAGGGTTTCTGTAAAAGGTCTGAAATATTCATTGAGATGAGAAATATTGTAGCTTCCGGTACCTGAAGCCGGGTGATTATTCTGTCGACGCTGCAAAAGTAGCGTGCAACTTCCTCATTCAAAGAATGCTTACTCTCTATACCCCAATCTTTTAAGAGAGATTGTTAAAATCAGACAATCGGCACCTAAAAACGGCACTCCCGTATGTGGAAAGATGGGGTTATCTCGACAGACCGCTTGCTTTCTCAAACAAGAGGTTAATGTAAAAAGGGTTACCGTTTTGGAAAGTCCTATCATCAAGAACCATTATAAGACTCTACGATAGCTTACAATATTTTCTTCCCTCACTTTGATTTTTCATGATGCTGACGCATTTGTATGGAGCTTGGATCACCCTGTAATTTGTATGTGTTTTTGTATGTACATAAAGCCAAAACCGCTGTAAGCTATTGACCTACAGCGGTTTTGGCTTTGTTGTTTGCGGAGAGAGAGGGATTCGAACCCCCGGAGGTGTGACCCTCAACGGTTTTCAAGACCGCCGCAATCGACCACTCTGCCATCTCTCCTTGCTTGTGGTTTGCGTGTGCAAAGGTAGGGGATTTTTGAATATAATCCAAATTTTCAATGATAAATTTTTGGTTTTTCTGCGAAAAATCGTGTCTGGGCTTGGGGATTATGTGGTTTCGGTGGCGGAGGGTATGGCTGATGTGTGGATGTAGTCGCGGATTTTGTTGTAGCTGTAGATTCCGAGGAGGGGGAGGGCGACGCCGGCGATGCTGTAGAGTATCCAGAAGCAGTCGTCAGGGGCGTAATCGTGGATGACCATATGGCAGCCTATCTGTGCCGGGTCAAGGGAAAACCACCATATTTTTATTAGACTTACGGCTTTGAAGGCTATGATGTGGAATACGTATATGTAGAGGGTCATGGCTCCACAGTAGGTGAGGAAGCGCCGGGCGATGCCGTCGGTGTTGGCCAGCCAGAGGGCTATGCGGTCAAGTACGAGGAATCCAGCCAAGCCTGTGAGGGGTAGGGTGAGCACATCAATCATCTGAGGCGTGAGATTCATGCCTTTCCAGTGGAGGTGCGCACCTATGCACAGGAATCCGATGAGTATGGCAATTTGCCATGCCTTGAGTGAATAGCGGGACAATAGGCTGTGGAGGAGTGGACCCATACTGAAGAAAAACAGCCCCCATGTCTCACGTATGCCACCTTGGACCACGGTGGGTATGCGCAAACCGGTGCTGATTTTAATCAAGGCGAAGGATAACGCGGCAGCTCCGATTATGGCTGACACCCATGCTAATGACAGGCGCGGGAAGAAATGTCTGATGAATTTCACCAATACCATATAGAGCACGGATACGATGAGGAGTGCCCTGAAGAACCAGAATGCCCCTGCCAGAAATTCGTCATATCCACCCATGGAAAATATGATGAGGAAGAACCGCTGGACGAATTGCGAGAGGGTGTAGGGATGGGTGACTCCTCCCTGCACGTTGCCGTACTCCTCGTTGAGGATGCCGAGCGAAAACATCAGGTTATGAATTACGAGGAAGAACAATGCCCACTTGACGAACGGCAGATAAAGCCCCTTGGCGCGGCGTTTGACATAACCGTATGGGTCGGTGAGATTTGCTTCTTTGAAGAAATATCCGGCGGCGATGAAGAATACCGGCATGTGAAACAGGTAGATGAAATTGGTGATGATGCTGTAGGCTTCGGCATGTCCTATGACCATGAGGATGATGGCGATGCCTTTGACTATGGCTATGCGGTCGTTGCGGTGGGTGTTCATGGGGGCAAAGTTAGTGATTCTCGCCACAAGTGGCGAGCACGAGGGTAAAAAATAAGCGAGGGCAGCCTTGAAGGCTGTCCTCGCTGGAGTATGGGCGCGATGGCTCGGATTATTCCTCGTTGTTGAGGATTTCGAGCATCTTGATGGCACTTGCGGGGATGCGTGTGCCAGGACCGAAGATGGCTGCTACGCCGGCTTTGTAGAGGAAATCGTAGTCCTGAGCGGGGATTACGCCGCCTGCGGTCACGAGGATGTCCTCTCTGCCGAGTTTCTTAAGCTCTTCGATTACCTGGGGTATGAGAGTCTTGTGACCTGCGGCAAGTGATGACACACCGAGGATGTGCACGTCGTTTTCGACAGCCTGACGGGCTGCTTCGGCTGGGGTCTGGAACAGGGGACCCATATCCACGTCAAATCCGCAGTCGGCGTAGCCGGTAGCCACGACTTTGGCACCGCGGTCATGTCCGTCCTGACCCATTTTTGCGATCATGATACGGGGTTGACGACCTTCGCGCTTGGCGAAATCTTCACACATCTGCTGAGCCTTCACAAAGTCAGGGTCAGACTTGGTTTCTGCTGAGTACACGCCTGAAATAGTTCTGATTACTGCTTTATAACGGCCTACGACCTCTTCGCAGGCATCTGAAATCTCTCCGAGGGTGGCGCGGAGTCCGGCAGCCTTGACGGCGAGGTCAAGGAGATTGCCCTTCTTGGTACGGACACACTCTGTGATGTCGGAAAGGGCTTTCTTGACAGCTTCCTCGTCACGGTGAACCTTGACATCGTTAAGACGCTCGATCTGCTCGGTGCGCACCTGGGTGTTGTCGATTTCGAGGATGTCGATGGGGTCTTCGTGGTCAAGACGATATTTGTTGATGCCGACAATGGTCTGCTTGCCTGAGTCGATGCGCGCCTGTGTGCGGGCTGCAGCCTCCTCGATGCGGAGTTTGGGCAGACCTGTCTCGATAGCTTTTGCCATGCCGCCGAGTTTCTCGATTTCCTGGATGTGCTCCCATGCGCGGTGAGCTATCTCGTTGGTGAGGGCTTCCACGTAGTATGAGCCTGCCCAGGGGTCAACCTGCTTGGTAATCATGGTCTCCTCCTGGATGTAGATCTGGGTGTTACGTGCGATACGTGCCGAGAAGTCGGTGGGGAGGGCGATAGCCTCGTCAAGCGCGTTGGTGTGGAGCGACTGGGTGTGACCGAGAGCGGCGCCCATAGCCTCGATACATGTACGGCCGACGTTGTTGAAGGGATCCTGCTCGGTGAGTGACCAGCCTGAGGTCTGCGAGTGTGTGCGCAGAGCGAGCGATTTGGGGTTCTTGGGGTTGAACTGCTTTACAATCTTAGCCCAAAGCATACGGGCGGCGCGCATCTTGGCAACCTCCATGAAGAAGTTCATGCCGATAGCCCAGAAGAACGACAGACGAGGAGCGAACGCGTCGATATCCATGCCGGCATTGACACCTGCGCGGAGGTATTCAAGACCGTCGGCAAGGGTGTATGCCAGCTCAATGTCGCATGTAGCACCTGCCTCTTGCATGTGGTAGCCAGAGATGGAGATGGAGTTGAACTTGGGCATATTCTGAGAAGTGTACTCGAATATGTCAGCGATGATGCGCATCGAGAATTCGGGGGGATATATATATGTGTTACGCACCATGAACTCCTTGAGGATGTCGTTCTGGATGGTACCAGCCATCTCATCGAGTTTGGCACCCTGCTCAAGACCTGCGTTGATATAGAAGGCAAGCACGGGGAGCACTGCGCCGTTCATGGTCATGGACACTGACATCTTGTTGAGGGGGATGCCGTCAAAGAGCACCTTCATATCCTCAAGCGAGCAGATTGACACACCTGCCTTGCCGACATCGCCTACAACACGCTGGTGGTCGGCATCGTAGCCGCGGTGTGTTGCAAGGTCAAATGCCACTGACAGACCTTTCTGACCTGCGGCGAGGTTACGGCGGTAGAATGCGTTACTTTCGGCTGCTGTGGAGAATCCGGCGTACTGACGGATGGTCCAGGGGCGCAGAGGATACATCGCACTGTAGGGACCACGGAGGAAGGGAGGCAGACCAGACACATAGTTGAGGTGTTCGAGACCCTCGAGGTCTTTCTTGGTATATACGGGCTTGACAGGGATGAGTTCCGGAGTAAGCCAGTCTTCACCTGCGCTTGCTGCCACGGCGGCATGCTGGGCTGCGAAAGCGTCTTGTGTGATATTTATATTTTTAAAATCGGGTTTCATCTATATATAAATTGAGTGGAAAGAGGCTATTACTTAAGAAGACGGGAATTGAAGTCACGGAGAGTGTCAAGCACGTTGCAGCGCACATGGATGAAGTCCTTGATGCCCTCAGCCTGGAGCTGTTCCATGCAAGCGGGTGCACCTGCCACTACAAACTCGGCACGTCCATCAAGATACTTGAACGCCTTGGGCGCCAGTTCGGCATATTCGTCATCGCTCGAGCAGAGTACCACTACGTCGGCATCCTTTTCCATGGCAGCGTCAACGCCACCCTCAACGGTGTCAAAGCCGAGGTTGTCGATAATCTCGTAGCCGGCGCAACCGAAGAAGTTGGTGGAGAACTGGGCGCGGGCAAGACGCATGGCGAGGTTGCCGATGGTGAGCATGAACACCTTGGGGCGGTGTGAGGAAGCTTCGGTAGAGAGACGCAGCTGCTCGAAGTCACTGGCGGCACGGCTCTTGTTGAGACCTTCGCCGGCTTCTGCGGCATCGTCGTGATGGCAACCGCATGAGCATCCGCAGTTTTCGATCTTCTGCGCGGCGGTCTCGTTGATGTTGGGGAACTGGTTGGTGCCGAGCAGTATCTCCTTGCGGCGAGCCACGTCGGTGTGACGCTTGGCGTTTGACTCGTTGACGGCTTTCTGGATTTCGCCGTCGTTGACCATCTTGAGGAATCCGCCCTTTTCGTCAACAGACAGGAACAGTTTCCATGCCTCTTCGGCGATGGCTACGGTCAGGTGCTCTACATAATATGAACCTCCGGCAGGGTCTACCACCTTGTCGAGATGGCTCTCTTCCTTAAGCAGGAACTGCTGGTTGCGGGCTATGCGCTCCGAGAAGTCATCGGGGGTCTTGTATGGGGTATCAAACGGAGTAGATGTGATGGAGTCAACACCTGCGAGGGCTGCCGACATGGCTTCAGTCTGGCTGCGGAGGAGGTTGACGTGCGCATCATATATTGTCTGGTTGAATTTTGATGTCGTGGCGTGGACGTGCATCTTGGCTGCTTCCTCGCTTGCGCCGTACTGTGCTACAATCTGTGCCCAGAGCATACGTGCAGCGCGGAATTTAGCAAGCTCCATGAAGTAGTTGGAGCTTACGCCCATGTTGAATTTGATGCGGCGAGCCACCTCGTCGGCGCTGTAGCCAGCATCGGTCATCATGGTCATCCACATTGCGCCCCAAGAGAGGGCATAGCCGAGCTCCTGGTAGATATATGCGCCGGCATTGCTGAGCATGTCGGAGTTGACAGCGAGCACTTTGAGCGCAGGTACATCCTTCACTGCGTCCATCAGGGCTGATGCTTCCTTGACGATGTCGCCAGGGAAAGCTGTGCCGTGGTTGAGAGGACGGCGTAGGGGGTTGAAGTTGATAGAGCCGCGGAACACGTCAGCAGCGTTTCCTTTCTTTATGAGTGAAACCAGCTCGGTGGCAACTGCGACAGCTTTGCGGGGGCAGCAGGTGAGGTTGATTTCAACGGTTTTGAGGTCGATGCCGTTGAGGAGGACGGCAACGTCTGAGGGCTCCTTGACTGAGAAGCCGAGAGAAGTAACACCCTTTGTGAGAACCTCGGTGGCTTTGGCGTTAGCTGCGGCGGCATCGTCAGCTATGATTTCCTGACGTGTGAGCCAGTCGTTGGTGTTGCGTATGCCGCGGATGTAGGGGAATTCACCGGGGAGTACATCGGTGGTTTTGAGGTCGGCAATGTCCTCTGCGCGGTACATGGGCTGGAGATTGAAGCCCTCGTTGGTGCGCCATACCAGTTTCTTGTCAAACGGAGCGCCCTTAAGGTCAGTCTCGACTTTAGCTTTCCATTCGGCGGTAGAAATAGGAGGAAATTGTTCAAATAATTTTTCTTTGCTTTCTGCCATGGTGTGTGTTAATTGATAAAATGCGTTGTGAACCTTGTAATAGCTTATAAGGCGGTTTTTTACGAAGCAAATGTACAAAATCTTTGCCGTATGATGAAATATTTTGCTTCAAAATGATTCCTAATCTCAGCTTAGTGGCTGGCTGTTTTTCATTTTATATTTACCGTATGGTAAGAGGAAGTATCTCTGTCTTAATGTAGACATGGTAGTGGGCGCGGAATATAGTCGGAACTGATGTCAGGAAACTGTACTGAAGAGAGTCCAATAGTTCTTGCTGTTTTTCGGGGATTGCATCTTGTGTGCCAGTAAGAGTCACGATGTCTGGAATGCGTGATTTGAGGACTGCGAGTTGCTGTGGGGCTATGAAGTCGGCATTTGACTGCATAGCCCAATATTTGCATGCCGGGAGCGAGTTGGCAGAAAGTCCTATGCTGTATTCCATGTTGCCCCAATTGAGAATTTTAGGATTGTGTAGTGCAGATAATCTTTTTTCCGATTCGTAGAATGTTCTCCCGTTGTCTGACCATATCCAGTTGTGGTGATAGACGAGTGCATAACCGATGGTTATAGCAAAAGTCAAGACTGAGACCGTCAATAGCGTCAGAAACTTATGATGGCGACATAAACCATATGATGCGGATGCAATCAGGCATGACATGAATATGAACCAACTGACGTAGGTGGAATGGTAATGTACGGCAGCTCCTCCATGATATGTGAATGTAAAAAACATGAACAGGGCGCAGATCACGGGTATAAATCGCGCCTTTTTATTGTGCTTGAAGAATACAAATGGTAAAAAGCAAGCAACAAATCCCACTATACGAGAGTATTTGAATGAAGAAGGAATGTCTATCAGGAAATACCTGACAAGAAAATCATGAGGTGTTTTCTTGAAAGTTGATGCAGTATTGAAGAAATACTCATTGACGAATGCTGGAAGTATGCCGAGGCATGTAAAGACTATGATGAACGGCAGTATGACGGTTAAAAATCCGGCGAAGAACCATCCTAAAAGTTTCATTACAGGGATTCGTCTTTTAAGGCATATCGCAAAGACTGACAATGGGACTATAGATGTATATATGGTTATATTCCACTTGATCAATAATATTGTAGCTATGGATACACCCATAAGATACGCATGTCGGGGAGCCACACAGTTGTGTTTGATACAGGCTGTGAGGCAATATATGCAGTAAAGCAATTGAAGCTGACAGAGGTCTTCGCATCTCATTTCAATGTGGTTATAACAGAAAAGCGGGATAGCGAAAACCACAGCAGATGCCATGGAGAGGGTTTTGCGACTGGTCGGAGATGCTGTGTCGAAAAGCATGAACGCCAGCTTATATGCCAAGAGAAATATGAACGAGAACAGAAGACAGTGAAGCAGAAAGACTCCATGGAAGTTTGTTGGCGAAATCAGATAGCCAATTCCATAGAACAGCCATAGAAGCGGACCTTTTGAATCGGCAAAGTCTACGTAGGGCAGCAGCCCGTTCATCATAGCCTTTCCACCCATGTAGAACCATGAGCTGTCTACTTTGCGAAAATATGTATGCAGTGGCGAGTCGTAGTTGGCAAATAGCTGTATTAAGATGGCAAACAGCAGGAAAAATAGCCATAAACCGAGCTGATTGTCAAATATGGCTTTAAATTTCACGGGTAAACAAGTCTTATTTTTTGCCATGTGGGTATATATGGTTTATCAATGATTGGTTGTGAAAGGAAGTCTTAACGTAATCATATTATTAATGCAACAAAAGTAGCGATTATTTCCGGATTGTGGGAAATAATCGCTTTCAAGTTTCAGAGGGGGGGTTAGAAGGGGTAGCCGATGGCGAGGTGGAAGGCGAGGGATTTGCCGAAGGAGGGCATGTTGAAGTAGCCGCGCTTGCCGGTGTCGTAGGGGGCGTGGAGGGCGTAGCCGAGGTCGCCGCGGATGACCATCATGCCGAGGTCAAAGCGGAGTCCTACGCCTGTGCCGAGTGCTATGTCGTTGAGGAAGGTGGAGGCTTTCAACGTGCCGCCGGGGCGGTCGGGATCGTCTTTGAGCAGCCAGATGTTACCTGCATCGAGGAAGAGTGCGCCGTGGAGCGGACCGATGATGGGGAAACGCAGCTCGGTGTTGAGCTCGAGCTTGAAGGTACCTGTCTGGTCAAAGTAGCCGTTGGTCTCGGCTTCGGGGGGGCGGTAGCTGCCAGGGCCGAGGCTGCGGACGGTGAAAGCGCGGATGGAGTTGGCTCCGCCGATGTAGAACTGTTCGCTATAGGGCACTACGGCTGAGTTGCCGTAGGCATGTTCGGCGCCGATGCCTATGCGTGATACGAGCCATATGTCGCGGAGTCCGAGACGGTGTCCGTAGACGAGTTGGGTAGAGCCTTTGACAAACTGGCTGAAGGGGGTGTTGAGCAGTTTCATCTCGCCGGTCTTGCTGCCGAATGCCTTCCACAGACCCCACATGATGTTGCCGGCTTCCTGCACTGTAAATGTGAAGTCGACAGTGTTGCGGTTGTTAAAATTGCGGCTATAATTATATGTGTAGGAAATCTGTGGGATAAACTGGCTCTGGAAACTGAGGGCTATGGCCGGATTCTGCGCCATGATTGAGTCGAACTCATGGGTGGAGCGGAGCAGATTGGTGTAGGTCAGTTTGAAGAGGTTGAGGGTGTGGCTGACGTGGCGTGACGACTGCCAGTCGTAACTGAAAGCTCCGTCGAGCTGCCCGAGCATGAAGTAGTGGGGGCGGTTGAGGAAACTGCCCGAGAGAGTGATGCGTGTCCAATTCATGGAGTGGCGGCGGCGCGGGATGAATCTCGGGGCTATCAGGCGCGGGAATGCGAGCGATGAGGTGAGCCCGACTTCGTAGGAGTTGAACACCGAGCGGTTTTTGCTCTTGCCGGTCTCCCACTCGTAGGTGCCGCGTAGCTGTATGTTGAGCTGTTCGCCGCCGCCCCAGAGGTTGCGGTTGGTAACGCCGATGCTTGCGCCCGGACCGAGGTAGCTGTTGGATTTAGATGTGACGTTGACCTCGAAGTTGGCTTGCCACGGGGTGTCGAACGTACAGCCGATATATACGTCAAGCGTCGGGACTGATGCAGTGGTATCTCTGACCGCTTCGATGTCGATGGCGTTGAAAATGCCGAGGCGCGACAGATAGGTCTGCGTGCGGTTCATGTCACGGACGCTAAACACTTTGCCCGGACGGAAAGTGACGTTTTCGGGTATAATCTGCTTGCGCAGTTTGGATGGCTGCATCTGTATGAGAATTCCGCGATTGGTGTATGTGGTGTCGGGAGTTCCACCGCCGAGATGACGGTTGACCACGGTCTGGATCTTGCCGGTCACATATCGCTGCAGTGCATAATCGGGTATATTGGAGTCAAGTATCATCTTCATGGCTATGGAGCCACGTGTCATGGTGCTGTCGGCGAGATACTTGATGTATTCAGGTTTGAAAAAGTAGTAGCCGCGATTACGGAGCGAATTGGTGATGCGCACCCGTTCGGTGGCAAGCGAGTCGGTGCAGTAGCGTTGTCCGGCTTTGAGATATGTGCTGCGTAGGGCTATAGAGTCAATCATGTGATTGAGGTGGCAGGTGTCAGGCAGCAGGATTATGGAATCCATGTCATACACCGGACCGGTGGATATGTTATAGCGTATGGAGGCTTTCTTCTTGTTTTTACCCTGTACGAGTTCGTATGACGATGTGCCCTGGAAGTAACCGTTGTTGTCAAGAATCTCGTCAATCATCTTGGTGCGCACTTCGGGGCGGACATCGCTGATGAGTACGGGCTGCTGCACCAACTTCTCGTAAATCCACTTGCCGAGACCTCCTTTGGGTTCGTTCCAGTGGTTATAGACCCACAGTCCGATAGGGAAGGGGTAGCGGTAATAGGGGGATATGAGACAGTTGTTGGGAGGCACATTGATGGCACTCTTGACCTGACTGTTGAGTCCCGGAGCTTCCTTCACGCCTTCGGGTGTCTGTATTTTCAGCGGTTTGGCACCGGTGTAGAGTATCTCTCCCTCTTGCAGACGGCTTGTGGTGGAGCATCCTGTCGAAAGGGTCATGACGGCTGTTAGCAACGCCAATATGATATATATTGAAGAATATCGTTTCATGCGTCGGTGTGTTAATTAGTGCTGTCGGATGTCGCAGGGAGAGGAAAATTTTGTTCCTTGGGTTTGCGGAACTTGAACATGTCACGGAGCGAGTTGAGATTACGCTTGTAGACGAAGCCTACACCAGTGGATATTATCTCGCCCTCGATGATTTCATAGCCTGTGTGGCGGAAAAGCTTGATGTACATCGATCCGGATCGGTTGAGGAGATATTCAAACGATATGTTGTTGACGAGATTTTCGGCAAAGTTCTCATCAGCCTGCGGGTCGGTGGTATAACTGCCGCCTACAACGATGCGTATGCGGTTATTGAGCAGATTTTTGGATATCTGGTAGCTATAGTTGGTGGCAGTAGAGGTGTTGCCCTGCACGGTGGAGTTATATTGATCGATACCGAAGCTGATGTCGACAAACTTGACATTCGAGGCAAGGGTGTTGAGCTGCGATGCCAGGAACGAATAGAGCGGGTTGCCGCTTAGCCCGGCGTTTGCCTTTGTGCCCGGTCCGGTGTAGACACCATACAGGAGCAGGTTCATCGCCTGGTTAGCTCGCTGCTCGGGCGACATGGACGAAAGTTCATTTTGTATGGTGATGTCATCGTCACATGCGAGATCAAATACCACCTTCATGTTTTCAAGCGTGCCTGTCACATTGATTGTCACATCGAAGTATACAAGGCGCGAGTTGCCGCCATCGGGAGTGACATTGGCTTTCATGCGGTCGGTAGCCGATATGTTGAAGCCGGGATTCATCATGTCGCCTGTAAAGTTGACGAAACTTCCGTCTTTGAATTTGAAATCCTTTTCAGACATCAGAGGTGGAGTGTACTGGACTTCACCTTCATTGATGGTGTAGCGGCCGATTAGTCGTCCGGAATTCTGAGGTGACATGGTGTAGGTCAACTCTCCCTGACCGCTGATGGAGGCATGGTTTTTGCCGTCAGTCGAGATGTCGACATTAATAGTGGTGTTAGGCATAACTCGGAGTGTTGCAGCCAATGTCATGCTGCTCGTAGGAGCCTGTTTCGAATCGTCAGCTACTTGGGTGGTGTCGGAGAAGTTGACGAACGAAACCATGTCGCTTGTGCTCTGTGTGGTCAGTGCCGACTGAGAGGAGGTCATCACGTAAGTCACATCCGACCCTGACAGCAGAGCGACATCGGCATTGCAGTAGAGATTAGACATCGAGCCCTTGACATCGGCATTTATGCCAATGTAACCTTTGCCGTAGATGTCGGCACCTCTGGGGCGGCTGCTGTTGACCATTAGCATGTCGTTGCCTTCAAGATGAAGATTCATGCGCACGTCGGCAAGGTCATTGATGTCGGCTGAGCCGTTGATGGTCAGCGGATTGTCGTTGAGCGTATTTATGGCGAAATTGTTGAAACGTACGATGTTGCTGTCCACCGGGATTTTTACCTCGGAGAAGCGGTATGTCGAGCCTATCATGTTGACTTTGACTGCGGCGCTGTCAAATTGCAGATATCCGTCCATGACGGGTTTGGCTGGAGATCCTGTCAGTTTCATCGTGCCGTTGAGATTACCCTCAAGTTTTGCAGTGCCGGCGGGGAGGAACGGATTTGCCACGCTGAGAGGGAATTGTATCATAGACATGTCAAGCATGAATGGGCTTGTGCGTGTGCTGTCATTGAGGGCACCGTTTAGAGTGATGGTCTTTTTGTCGTTGACCCAGACTATGCCGTCAGCCCAGAGCGATTTGCTCTTGGGATTGTTGGCGACCTTTAGAGCCAGTCCGAACTTGCCCACCCTCTGGCGGTCATACATGAAGTCGTCAAGTCCTACGACGAGAGTACCTACAAGTTCATTGTTGACACGATGTATCTTAAGATTGGCAGAGGCTGTGCCCGACATCGGCGGAGCAAACGGCGAGATTCCTATCCAGTCCTCTATCTTTATTTCCTTGGCGGAGAGGACGAGTTCTTTCGGGGACGAACCTTCTTCGGGATTGGGTACAGGTCGTGTGAAGATATGAAGGGAGCTTGGCAGATTTTGCAACAGGAGGTCTGCCTCTATCTGCTTGGTATAGAAATTATATGAGAGGAAGTTGTCGGTGTTGAGTGTCCAGTTCTTATAAGCGATTACAGGGGCTTTGGGGACGAATTTCAACGTGAGGACTGAGTCTGCCATAGTGGATACGACACCGAGACGATAGCCCTGCTTGCCCTGGAGATTGTGTTGGTCGGCAAACAGTGCGAGTTTGTCGTCGGCGAGGAAACCGTTGACTGTCACATCTGCCCATTCTGCCAACGGACCTGGTCCGTTGTTCATCTTTGCGTTGTAGACGAGATATTTGTTGTGCTGGTTAACATGCATGGCTATGGAGTCGATGACATTAGTGCCCATGGCGAGGCGGCTGACCGCACCGTTGAGGTGCAGTAGCGAATCATTGCGCATGGTCATGTTCATATTGCCCAATGTGATGCCGCTCTGGGCGAGGACTCTTCCGGCTATGTTGTCAGATCCCATTGACAGGTCTATGTCTAATGGCGGTATGGCGCGCTGTAGTTGCAACACGTCGGAGCGTTTGGCTTTGATCTGGCTGTCTATGACTTTGGTGATGCGGTCGATTGCCGGCATGATGCTGTCCCACCGCTCCTTTATGGCACTGCGGAGCACGAGGTCCTCGGTCACCACATCGAGGGTTGTCAGCTGTTTGTCAGCTGATGCATGCAGTGTCAATGATGGCGTGTAGTAGCGTGTCGTATCCATCAGCCAGTCAAAATCGGAGATGTTGACATCCGCTATGATGCTTTCGGCGCGTGGATTGTACTGACCCTTGCCTGCGATATCTATGTGGCCGCGGCATGGCGTTGACATCAGACCGAGAGCATGCAGGTCAAGGTCATGTATCTCTCCGTTGAGCGAGCCCTTGATGATGCCCGAATCTATGCGGGCATGTGCACTCAGGTCAAGATTCGCGTCAGGATTGGCTGACTGCAGGAATGCGTTCATATCTCCATTCTTGGCATCAGCCTTCAGATGGGCATCAGTGTACGGCTTGCCGTTATATATGACTTTATCAACCATGATATCGGCAGCGAGCGAAGTTTTTGGTGACATGGGGTTGTAGCCGGCACCATCCAGATGTACGGTGGCGGATATGTCCCCTATGCCCAAGGAGGGCATGAATGCATCCACAGGAAATGAGGTGAGATCTATGTCTGCTTTGTATGCTTCCTTCCGAGCCACCCAGCGTCCGTCAGCAAGTAATTTACCTGAGCCCGTGGTCAGATTGAGATTGCCTGAGACATTGCCTGGATTGTAGTCGGCTGAGCCTTTGAGCTTAAGCGCAGGGATGGTTATGGTGGAGTCCATCTTAAGAGCGGCGAGTGTTGCCTTCACGGCTTTAGGATCTGTGACAGCCCCCTCGAAATTGATTCTGCCGCCCATGCGGTTAAAGTCGGTGATGTTTTTGACTTCACCGTTGCCTGCAAGGTTGAGCACACGAGGCAATTGGATTTTCACCTCTTTGACTTTCATGCGTGCCGGCGATCCGTCAGCATCCACTCTTATATTTATGTCACGTGGCTGGGGCAGAGCCTTTATCATCGGTGCGTATATCGGGAATGCCATTGAGGCATCATTAGCCGATAATATACCTTTAAGTTTGACGCCCAGTGGCAGATCGGGATCTGAAGTCATGTCTCCTATGCCCATACGGGCATCAAGTCTGATGTCGGAGCGTTGGGTGGCTATGTGGAAATCTGACGCCTCCATGGTCTTACCGTCCATGGCGAATGTGCCAGAGGCTCGTAGTTCAAGCCCGCATCGTTCAGTGGCGCGTAGGGTTGTCAATGGTACACGTATAGAAGTCCCTTTATTATAGAAGTCCGCTACAGCGATTTCAATATCCTTTGCCTGGAGATAATTGAAGTCAAGGCCTGGCATGGGATGTGAGCCAGTGGTCGCATAAAGTGCATTATCGGCTTGAAGGCGCACGGAATCGGCGGTTATTGTCCACATTTCATCATCTGATAGTGGGATTGAATCAGTTGGTGTACTACTGATGGTGTCATTAGATGATGCAGGAGCTGTAAGATACATGGCGTTGACACCGCTGACTGACAGCATTGCGGCTTTGATGCGGCGGTTGGCGATATCCACCAGTCCTGATTTCAATGTCGCATCTCCGATATGGGCAGAGAGGGTGTCAATAGTCGGCGGCATGCACATCCGATAGTCTATGTTGGCGAGACGGATCTGTGTGGCACGTATGGTCAGGGGTTGCATAGCTGCCGTGTCTTTAGGCGTGACATCCGTTGAGTCCTTCATTATGAGTGTGACACGGCCACCATCTATGAGCGCATTTCCGACATCTATGGAACCACGGCTGAAGTTCATGTTGCCGTTGTCTATGTCAGCTTTGTCGATATTGGCTCTGAGCCACATGATGCTGTCGGAGTTGCCGAGCTGATAAAAGACCGATTTCGCCGAGAAGCCTTCAAGTGCGATGTCGCCACGGAGCAGCGGCAGCATCGCTACACGAATCTCTGCATTGCCGGCAGTAGCCATGGTGTCTCCATTGCTCTCGATGACGAGTACATCGTCAACTGATAGATTTAGCGGAAATTTGAGCCTCAGGTAACCTATGTCAATAGTCATGCCGGTGGATTTGCCGATCTGCCGGCATGCGAAATCCACTGCCCAGTTTTGCACCGGAGGAATATATAGCATTACGGCTATGATGAGGGGTAACCCTATGATTATACCGATTACCCAGGCGGAGATTTTAATTATTTTGGATGCTGCGACTTTTGCCACCTTGCACTATGGGATGAATTTGTAATATCTGTTACCTATAATCTTAAATAATCGGCATCAGTTGATAGATGCCGGTCATTTTAGTTATATTTTTAACCCCAAAATTAGATGTTTTGTTTGAAATCTTTTTTCTTTTTTGCGTGATTTTAAACTTATAACTATATTTGTGATGCTTAACAACATTATCGCATTATATATCATACTTAACCAGCAAAATAACACAGCCATGTCTAAAACCAATTTTGATACTCTGGACAGTAACATACTCCGGACACTTTCGGACAATGCACGCAAACCGTTTCTTGAAATCGCCCGCGAGAGCAATGTCAGCGGTGCTGCAGTGCATCAGCGCATACAGAAACTGATTTCGGCTGGCGTCATCAGAGGCTTTGAATCAGTGCTTAATCCTTCATCGCTCGGATATGAGACATGTGCTTATGTAGGTCTGTATCTTAAGGACCCCAGCAAATTTGACGAGGTGGTTGAGGAACTCAAAAAGATTCCCGAGGTAGTGGAGTGCCACTTCACCACAGGAAAGTATGACCTGTTCATCAAGCTTTATGCTTACAACAATGACCATTTGCTCTATCTGATCCACCACTATTTCCAGCCGTTAGGTCTGGCGCGCACCGAGACCATCATCTCGTTCAAGGAGGTGTTCAGACGCCAGGTGCCTCTAGATCCCACGCCTGTGAAGTAATTCGTTGCGGATAATCATCCAAAATATATCTTTACATAAGATGAATGTGAAAATACTGCTCATCGATGACGAAGAACCCATCTGTGAGATATTGAAATACAACCTCGAGAAAGAGGGCTACGAAGTGGATTGCGCATACAGCGCAGAAGAGGCTTTAGAGCTTGATCTGCGCCAGTATTCGCTATGCCTCGTGGATATAATGATGGAACGTCTGAGCGGATATGACTTTGCCAAAGCGGTGAGGAAGAATCCCGAGACTGCCAATCTGCCGTTGATATTCTGCTCGGCTCTTAACGGGGAGGATGATACAGTGATGGGGCTTAATATCGGTGGTGATGACTATATCACCAAGCCGTTTGTGATTTCCGAAGTCATAGCGCGAGTGCGTGCCGTATTGCGTCGGTCGATGGCTATGAATATCGCCAAGGAGAAATCAAGGGAGGTACAGCAACCGGCAAAGACTGTTTCGTTTGAAGGCATCACTGTGGATCTTGATGATAAGATATGCACCCTTGACGGCGAAGATCTCAATCTGACCAAAACCGAGCTTGAACTGATCACGTTCTTCCTTCAGCATCGTAACCGCATATATTCGCGCGATGAAATCATCAAGAAGATATGGCCTGACGATGTGATTGTCACTACCAGAGCCATTGATACCAACATCGCACGACTCCGTAAGAAGTTAGGCCGCTACGGTAATAGCATCGTCACACGTATGGGCTTCGGTTATGGATTCAAAGAGACCGAATAAGCTTGGCAAAAAACTGAAATTACGTTCAGGAAAAAGGCGCCTGTCATATATGTGGCGCATATTTATCCCGACCGTAGCCATGGTATGGCTACTCATGGCCGGGATATTGGTGTATCAATACAACAGGGAGGTAAACTATCATACGGAAAACATCAATTCGCAGCTTCGTATAATCAACCGTTACATCGTTGACAGTTATGAGCGTGAAGCGGATCTGGAGCGTATGATGGGTTTTCTTGACCATTATTTCGAAAACACCATGTTTAACGAGATACGTGTCAGCATCTATAACGCCACTGGAGATCTCCTTTATTATATAGGGCGTCCCATACCCAAGGAATTCAATGGAGAAGACCCCATTACGGAGATAAGAGAGGATGAACAGGAATTAGGGTATGATCCAGATGCAGATGCCAATAACAAGAAGAACCAGCTGTTTTATTACAAGGCTACCAAAAGCAGCGACGGCATGCTGTATGTGCGCACTGGTATGCCTTATAATGTGACAATAGCGGATGCGATCTCATCGGCGAGCGGGCTGTGGATTTTCATCCTATGTCTGGGCGTTTTCTGCACGGTGCTTGTATATCTGGCGACACGCATGCTGTCGCGGAATATCATGTTGCTTCATGATTTTGCGAGCCGTGCCGCCTCGGGTAATGAGATAGAGCATCTATATGACTTTCCTCATGACGAACTCGGTGACATATCCCGTCAGATAGTAAGTCTGTACCGGTCACGTCTTGAAGCCGTATCGGAGTCAAGCCGTGAGCATGACATCGCGCTCCATGCCGTCGAAGAGAAAGCCCGTATCAAAAGTCAGCTTACCAATAATATCAATCACGAACTTAAGACTCCTATAGGAATCATAAAGGGTTATCTTGACACTATCTTGTCAGAGCCAGATATGCCCGAACCGACGAAAACAAAATTTTTGGAGAGGGCTCAGGCTAATGTCAATCGTCTTTGCGGTTTGCTTAACGATGTCTCGACCATGACCCGCCTGGAGGAAGGACAGGAGAAGATACCCTCGTCGGAGGTGGATTTCCATGATCTGGTGTTCCAGCTCCACAGCGACTACAAGCAGTCAAATTCGGGTGGAAACATGAAGTTTACATACGACATCCCGTTAGGATGCAAGGTAAAGGGAAATACCAATGTGCTGACCTCTTTACTGACCAATCTCATACGCAATGCCGTGATGCACTCACGTGGCACGGCGATGTCACTGAAATTGCTGAGTGAGAGTCCGAAATTCTATACTTTCTCGTTTTCGGACAATGGCACCGGTGTGCCTCAGGAAAGTCTGCCGCATCTGTTTGAGCGTTTCTACAGGGTTGATACGGGTCGGTCGCGCAAAGCGGGTGGTTCGGGTCTCGGACTGCCGATTGTGCGTAACGTGATAATGGTGCTTGGTGGTGCCATTTCAGTCAGGAATCAGTCGACAGGTGGTCTGGAGTTTATCTTCACCTTGCCGAAGTGGCAGGACAAGAGGGGGCTGTAAATATCAATCTATAATCATACCTTAGGCATAGTAGAGTCGCGACCTACTACTGATCAATATTTTGTGACGTGTGTCTGACGAGATGATATTGTCTCGATTTACTATGCTAAACACTGTGTAACTCTTGTAGGGACATGCCGTGGCACAATGTCACTAACTTAAGCTAATCTTGTTCTTCCCATATTAGCGCCCGAAAGGGCGCATCTTCCTCGTAACCGAGGGGCTTGCCCCTCGGTAAACGTCAACCTCTGTCACGTGCTGCGCTTTGCCGCAGCGCATCAAACGCTGTGATGCTCAACATGATAGGACTGATGCGCTGCGGCAAAGCGCAGCGCGTACATTCTCCATTCCTTACCGAGGGGCAAGCCCCTCGGCTAACAGAGAGATGCGCCCACAAGGGGCGCGAATTGCTTGCAAATCCTTATGTTAGTAACATTGTGCCGTGGCATGTCCGCTTTCAGCAGCAATTGCAAATGCAACGCCTGATGGGCGGACATGCCACGGCATGTCCCTACACGTTTACGATTCATATTACATAACCAACCAAAGATTGACCAGTAGTAGCGACCCTACAGCTGTTTTCCATTATGATTCTGCCATACTCTGCTAAGTGTAAGTATGTAACAACGGGCTGCTGCCAGAGTCGGCAGCAGCCCGTTGTTTGTTTAGTGTGTGTTGCTATAGGACTATGGAAGTCAGGTCAGAGGCGGACATTGATTGTGCGGGCATCTGATGGATTCCATTTGCCGCTTATGGTCAGTGTCTTTGTCTGTTTGTCATAGGTGTAGTCGCGTTTGTTGAGACGCTTTCCATCTATGGTGACTGATTTTGGTGCTTTAGCAATGTTATTGATGAGCAGTCTGATGTCCTTTTCAGAGGGAGTCAACGGTGAAGTTGCGTCCTTGCTGAGTGTGATGTCCAGATCGGATTTGGTCATGGAGTCGGTGAATGTCAACAGAGCATACTTGCCTTTTTCGACCGTGGAGGTAGATGTGCGGTCATCTTCAAATAGAGTGTATGAGCCGTTGCAACCTTCTACCGGATATACATTGAGAGTATATACGTTATCCTTGTAGTCACCGGTGTTTTCCATGTCATAGTCGGCTGTCGGGATTATAGCGCCTCCACGCACGAACATAGGTAATACTTCCAGAGGTGCATTGTATGTGACAGTGGTGCCTCCGGCATATGTCTTGGATGGATTTGCATAATCGACCCATGTGCCAGCAGGGAAGGTGACAGAGCGCGATGTGGCACCCTGTGTCATCACAGGAGCGATGAGCACATCCTTACCCCAGAGATATTCATCGTCGATGTTGTCATACTTGGTTTCGCCTGGTTCGTAGAAGCCGATAGAACGAACAAGCGGAGTGCCGTATGCGTGGTTTTCATATGCCAATGTGTAGTTGTATGGGAGCCAGCGGTATCTCTCCTTGATGAGAGGGAGTATGATGTGCTGCTGGTCAGGATAGCGGTAAGGCTCGGCTGTGCCTTGTGCATGAGTACGGAGGATAGGGGAGAATGTGCCGAGCTGAAGCCAGCGTACATAGAGTTCAGGGTCGTAGGGTACTTTTTCATCGAGGGCGAATCCGCCTACATCGTGGCTCATATAGCCAAGTCCGCTCAGTCCTGAGCCAAGCATGATGGTTACCTGAGGCTGCAGACCGCCCCATGAGCGGGATACATCGGTGGACCATGGGTAGACGCTGTAGCGTTGCAGACCTGTGGTACCGCCGCGCATCATCGTCATCAGGCGTGTGTTGGGAAATTCTTCTTTGAAGAGGTCATATATGATCTCAGACCAGTCGTTGCCATACTGGTTGTGGTACTGGCGAGCAGTCAGTCCGTTGTGGTGGATGCCTGTTTCGGGGTGTACTTCCGGTTCGCCGAGGTCTCCCCACCAGCCGCCTACGCCTTCGAGTGTCAGCTCCTTGTAACGGTTGGCGAGCCACTTGCGAGTGTCGGGATTGCTGACATCCCACATGCCGCCTTCTCCTACCCATATCTGCACTTCCTGTGGTCCACGGAGCGAGTCAGTGGCATCTTTGACGAAGAGACCTTTTTCTACTCCCATATTGTAGTTGTCGATACCGCGGCTGTTGCGGAGCACATAGGGCTGGGAGATGATGATTGTATTGACCCCCTTGGCTTTGAGGTCGGCAAGCATCTGCTTGTGGGTGGGCCATTGGTCGGCATCCCATGCCAGGCGTCCCATGTCCTGTTCCTTACCGTACCAATAAAGGTCAAGCACGATGCCGTCGACAGGATATTTGTTCATTTTCAGCGTGTCAATGACACCGCGTGTCTCGGCTTCGGTTTTGTAGCCGTACTTGGAAGTCGTGTATCCCATAGCCCAGAACGGAGGCATATCCTGACGGCCTGTCAGCTGGCTGACTGCCTGCGTCAGTCCCATCATCGTGCCGTCGCCATAGATGTAATAGTAGCTTATGGGCGCAGGGCTTTCTGAGATGTATTTGATGGGATTGCCGAGGATGATCTGAGATGCTGCATAGTCATCAAAGAGCAGTGCGTATCCATTTGATGACAGGAACAACGGCATGGTTATGTTCATCTGGCTGATGCGGCTTTCGCCCTTTACGTAGCCGTAGTTCTGCTTGTTGTACATGGTGAGGGTGTCACCGGCGAGATTGATTTTGTGACCTCGCTCGCCGCCTCCGTAAAATGAACCTGTACCGTCGGTGGTCAGCATCAGTTCGCGTTTGCCATCAGCAAGTGTGCGCTCACCGGTGTCACTTATCCCTCTGCCAGGACCGGCAGATATGCTGACAGCTCCGGTCTTGGTGTTGAGTATGGCTTTGACACCGTTGGAGGTAGTGAGAGTGGTGGTTGACTCGCCATGATTGATTGAACCGTCAAAGCGTGTCACGGTGGCTACAGTGGCACGAGATTGCGGCACTGTCTCTCCCGATGACAGGTTGGATACTTTGATTACATTGGGGTTTATCGCTGTCACTATGACAGTGCTGCCATCGGGCAGCGAAGCTTTGATTTGCCCGGCATCATCAGCAGCCGCTGTGATGGTGAGGGCTGATATTGCCGCCGAGGTGCATAGTAGCATTCGTGAGGCAATTCGCGTTTGTAATGACATTGTGTTATATGGATTTTATATGATTATTCGTTGAGACCGCGGGCGTTGATCAGGGCAGAGACATCGGGCTTGTGGCCGCGGAAGTCCACGTAGAGCTTCATTGGGTCTTCGCTGCCTCCCATTTCGAGCATGTGCTTGAAGCGGGCGGCTGCTTCGGGATTGAATACTCCTTCTTCCTTAAACAGGTCGTAGCCGTCGCATTCGAGAACAGCTGCCCACAGGTAGGTATAGTAACCGGAGGCATAACCCTCATCACCGAATATATGCTTGAAATAAGGACTGCGGTAGCGGAAGGTCAGTTCTGCCGGCATGCCTATTTCATTGGCTACTTTTGTTTCAAAAGCCTTGATGTCGGTATTCTGGTCAGGTATGAGTTCGCCCCAGTAGAGGTCAAGCAGAGCGGCTCCGACAAGTTCGGTCATGATGAATCCCTGATTATGGTGTGATGCGGCTTTGAGTTTTGTCACCAGAGAATCGGGAATGACTTCACCTGTCTTGTAGTGGCGTGCATACTCTTTGAGCAGTTCCGGTTCAAACGCCCAGTGTTCATGGATCTGCGACGGCATTTCCACGAAATCACGGTCAACGGAGGTGCCCATCTGAGAGGGGATGGTGGCGCGTGTCAACATACCGTGGAGTGCATGTCCGAATTCATGGAACATGGTCTCCACATTGTCGATGGTCATCAATGCCGGGGCATCAGCAGTAGGACGTGACAGGTTGCCGACATTGTAGATGACAGGACGGGTCTCCTTGCCATCGGGGGTCACTTCGCCCGGTTCAAGGGCATCCATCCATGCTCCCTGACGCTTGGTGTCGCGGGGGAAGTAGTCAGTCATGAACACGGCGAGATGCTTGCCGTCGGCATCCTTGACTTCATATACATTAACCTCCGGATGGTATTTTGGAGCAGAATCCATAGGTGTGAATGTGATGCCATAGAGCTTGTTAGCCATCGTGAAGATGCCTTTGCGTACGCTGTCTACTGCAAAATATTCCTTGATGACATTCTCGTCAAGACCGTACTTGCGCACACGGTCTTTTTCAGCATAGTAGTAATAGTCCCAGGGTTCGATCTTGATACCCTTGTTCTCTTCATCGGCTATCTTCTGCATGTCTGCTACCTCGCGTTTTACTTTGGCTACGGCAGGCTTCCATATCTTCATCAGCAATTCTTTTGCTGCGGCAGGTGTCTTTGCCATGTAGGGGGCTGTGGCGAGCGAAGCGTAGTCGGGGAAACCGAGAAGTTGTGCTTTCTTGGTGCGCAGTGTGACGATATCCTTGATGACGGGGTTGTTGTCGTTTTCGCCCTGAGATGCCAATGAGGTGTATCCTTCCCACATCTGCTTACGCAGGTCGCGGTCATCAGCAAATTGCAGCACCGGCAGTCGGGAAGGTGCATGCAGTGTGAATACCCACTTGTCTTTCATGCCCCGCTTCTCAGCCTCCTCTTTGGCTGTCGCCTTGACATTGTCAGGAAGGCCCGAGAGTCTTGACTCATCATCTACAGTGATGGTGAAGGCATTGGTGGCAGTGAGGAGGTTCTTGTTAAACTTGAGGTAGAGGTTTGACAGCTGAGTGTTTATGTCAGACAGCTCTTTCTTCTGGTCAGCATTGAGCAATGCGCCGTTGAGGGTGAAGTTCTTGTAGTGTTCTTCAAGTGCTCTTTTCTGGGCTACTGTCAGATTGAGGCTGTCACGCTGCTGATAAAGTGTGTTGATGCGCTGAAACAGGCTGTCGTTCATCATTATTTCATCGCTGAATGACGAGTACATGGGCATGATTTCAGCAGCGGCGTCCTGCATTTCGGGGGTGTTCATGCACTCGTTGAGCGCGAAAAACACGTGGGCTACACGGTTAAGGAATTTGCCGCTGTATTCAAGGGGGACGATTGTATTGTCATAGGTCGGAGCGTCGGGGTTACTGGTGATGTCGACTATTTCCTGACGCTGCTGTTTCATGCCTTCCTCAAAAGCAGGCTTATAATGCTCGACTTTTATATCCTCAAATGGCGGTATGCCGTAAGGTGTGTCCCATTGGGCGAAGAACGGGTTGTCATTTTCATCGGCAGCCTTGGATTTGCTGCAACCTGTCGAGCCGTAGCCTACTATGGCGGCGGCAAAGGTCAATGTGGCAAGATTCCTGATAGTCATATGTGAAAAATTGGTATTGTGATGATATTAAATTACATTTATTCTGCAAGTTAGCTATAATTTTTGGAATCCCCACGTCTCTTTACTCCAAAAAAGTGGCAATCATGGGATAATGGTCACTCAGATTGACTTTAGGAATCTCGAGACTCAGAGGTTTAAGAGTCCCGCGATAGAGCATATGATCTATGCGGAAGTAAAGGCGGTCAGCGTGGTAGGTGAAACCTGGACCCAGGGCGAGAGAGGGATATACTTCTTTGAAACCTGCCTCTTTCAGGCAGCGTATGGAGTAGGACAGGGGCACATCGTTGAAGTCTCCGGCGATGATGATATTGCCGCCTATGCTGTCGGCAACCTCTCTGAGTTGGTTGACTTGTATAGAGCGTGAACGATAGGCTTCGTTTAGCTTGTGTAGCGCGCTGTTTTTCATGTCCTTGATATCAGCTTTGCCGGCTTTGCCACGTGTGATGTCCTGATAGCTGGCTTTGTCGGAGTCGGTCAAGCCGATGCTTTCCATATGGCAATCAAACAGAGTAATCGGACCTTGTGGCAAATCTATGGAATAGGCGGCATAAGGCAGATACTTGTTGACAAATGGTTTGGGTATATTGATACGTTTGATGGGATATTTCGACAGTACCATCAGAGCTCCATCGGTAGCTTTGCCGATATAAGGATACATCTGATGGATGGTGTCAATCTGTGCCGTGACGTTGCTGTTTTGCTCGACTTTAGGAAAATAGATGATTTCTTGAAGCGATACGATGTCAGCATCGGTGTGGATGATAAAGCTGAGTATGCGGTTGTCGGCATCGTGGCTGTGGGATTTCTCATAATCCCACATGTTCATGACATTGAATGTCAACAGTTTGAACGCTTTATACTCATGCTGTTCGAGCACCGGATCTTTGATCAGATTAATAGGGCAAATGTTCCATACAGATGGTGCACAGATACACAGTGTGGCTACGGCAATGTATGCTGATTTTGACCTGCACAGACCGAGTATCACGCCAAGCACTACGACTATTATGACCAGTGCGGGAAATGCCATGACGGCGAGCGGAGCGGTCTTTCCTGCAAAGGATAGGGACGGCTGTATATATCCCCCATATGCACTGTAGATAGTCAGGAGGCACAACATGCCCATAACAATCCATATGGCAAGTCGTAGCCAGGAGGAGATGATCGTTTTGCTTCTATTGGCGTGGCGTGGTGTCATAGGGGCGCGTGGCTTTAATGGCTGCTATTTGCTGGATTTCATTTTAAATCTCACAAGCAGAGGATAATGGTCAGAGCTGGGGATATTAGGTGACGTGCTGCGGTAGGCTCCGATGTTGCCGCGATAGAATACATGATCTATACGGAAATAAAATCTGTTGTCATGAAAGGTGATGCGCGGACCGAGCGATGTGGTCGCAAAAGCATCGTGCATGTCATCGCCCTGCACCTGACGTGAAGCGAAACTCAGGGGTACATCATTGAAGTCTCCACATACTATGACGTTGCCCGGTATTGAATCCAATACCGAGCGGATGAATTCTGCCTGTTTTGCCCTTACGATAAACGCGTCTGTCAGTTTGTCAAGTATTTTGGAACCAGCCGTGTCTATGGTCTTGAAGTCGATATCTCCGTCAGTGACTTCATGGTAGATATTGCGGTCAGACACATCAAGCCCTATGGATTGCAGATGGCAATTGATGATGGTAATGGAGTCATCGTAGAGATATACCCTGGCAGCCTTGTAGTGGGGATAGGGCATATCGGGGCGGTCACCTATATATATTTCTTTGATTGGGTATTTGGAATACATCGCGATGCCTCCGTCATGCCAGTGCATCTGATAGGGGTATCTCAAATCCCTGAGATTGCGTTGGCTCATGGTGATGTTGAGGGTGTTGATATAGGCGGCACGCAGGGTTTCCTGTAGGCATACGATGTCAGGATTCGAGTCAAGTATATACTGGACGGTGCGATTGGGGACACCTTCTTTAAATGGACCCTCGAAGTCAAAAAAGCTCATTACGTTGTAGGTCAGCAACGAGAAAGTCTTTTCGCCCTTGGAGCGATCCACCAGGTATGGAGTGACGTGAAGCGGCACGAGCTTGATGGCTGATGGGATTATCAGCAGCAGTGTCACAAACAGCATGCGGGCACCTCTGATCCAGAATATGATACATATTATCAGGACGGCAAACAGCAAGTATAATAATGAAGGGAATGCCATGACTGCCAGAGGTGCCACTGTACCGAAGAATGTATGGGCGGGAGCGATATATCCTGCATAGGCTGCAAAGATGGTCAGCAAGCAGAATATGGCAGTCATAACCACAAGACATCTCTGCCCTGTCGAGTCAGGCCATATGTCCTTGACGGAGGATATGAGAAACGGTTTTATGTGAGGGCGTAAGTCCACAGGGGCAGTGTTGGTTACTTGTTGCTTTTCATGCTGTCGGCTATCAGCTCTCTCTCGTCAGCAGTCAGGCTTGAATAGCCGGAATTCTGTAACTTGGTGAGAGCGTGTCGTAGCAATGCCGTATTTTTGCCAGGGATTGATTTCGGATGCAGAGGATGGTCATCGCGGTTATGCCGTATAAGCCATGGTATGCCTATAAGCATTGAGCATGCAGCTGCGATGATATTGAGTACTACCGATACCTTCTGGATGCGTTTCTTAGAAAAAGTCGCCATGTACAATGCCCTTCTTTTTCCAGTAGTATATCATAAGGAATCCGAAAATCATGCCTCCGAGGTGGGCGAAGTGTGCTATGCCGTCATTGCCACCGACTCCGAGCAGTATCTCTATGACACCGTATCCTATCACCATATATTTGGCTTTGATAGGCACAGGGATGAACATCAGGAATAGCGGACGGTTGGGGAACAGCATGCCGAAGGCGAGGAGGATGCCGTAGATGGCACCTGATGCGCCTATAGTGACCATGTGGTTAAGATAGAAACTCTGCCATTGCGACAGCTCTCCGGCGGCATAAGCTGACTTGACTGCCTCTACCGGATAGCCGGTGGAGCTGCTGACCCAGTCAAAAAACGGACCTTCCCATGTCAGCCCCCATACGAGTTCCTGAAACAGTCCCGCTCCGATGCCCACTGTTATGTAGAAAAACAGATATCTCTGAGATCCAAGCACACGCTCGAGGGTGATGCCGAACATCCACAGGGTGAACATGTTGAAAAACAGATGGGCAAACGTGTCCGTACTGTGCATGAACATGTAGGTCAGCAACTGCACGGGATTGAAGTCCGGGGCTGAAAAGTAATGTAACCCTCCATATGCGATGGCATCAAATCCAAGTTTTGACGGCACAATGAGCATCGCCAGCCAGATGATGAAATTGATGATCAGGAGATTTTTGGTTACAGGGGGTATGTTGCTCAGGAATGAACTTCGACCGTTATTTAGCATCTTGTAATAGGCTGTTTATGTGGTTTGGAGTACAAAGATATGTTATTTTCTGCTTGTAATGGAGTTAATTAACCAATCTTAGCAGTCACAGGTGTCGGCAGGTAACAATCGGGATAGTGCTCGATGCGCAGGACACCTGACACAGGATTACCGATGACGGTGATTATGTCAATCTGAGGGTTGAGATGCAGGTCGTGGGCGTTGAGATAATCATTTGCTGCTCTGCACATACGCTTCATCTTGCGGTCATCAATGGCATAGACAGGGTCTATCTCATCAGAGCTGCGAGTCTTGACCTCGATGAAGCATATCGTATCTGCTTTACATGCGATTATGTCTATCTCTATACGATGGATCTTGCAGTTGCGCTCCATAAGAGCGTATCCTTGTGTGACGAGATAATCGCATGCCGCCTGTTCGCCCCATCTGCCTACTTCATTGTGAAATGCCATTTTAGTTGGTGTGGAATTTATCTATAAGGGTCTGGACTGCTTCGTTAAAGTCGCTGTCAGGCATGTAATAAGGGAGCCAGTGGATATGGAATCCACGCCGTTCCATGCCTCTGAACCATGTCATCTGCCGCTTCGCAAACTGGTGTATGGCTGTTTCCAGCCCTGAATACATCTCCTGATATGTGAGTTTGCCGGTCAGATACAGTGTCAGGAATTTGTATTCAAGTCCGTAATAGATAAGGTCATCGGCTGGTATGCCGCTTTTAAGCAGAGAGTCCACTTCATCAATCATGCCCTCTCTGAGACGTGCGTCAAGTCGGTCGGAAATCCTGCGGCGGCGGTTGTCACGGTCAATGTCGACACCCACTATCAGCGCATTGTTTATCGGATGGGGGACGGTGAGTATAGCCTGCTGGGGATGTTGCTGGTAATAAGTCGCAATCTCTATGGCGCGTATCGCCCTCTGGCATGTGTCGACATCGGTCACATTATGCAATGTCTTCATCTGTGACAATTGTGCGGTCAGTTCTTCAAGAGATTTGCCAGCCAAGGCATCCCGAAGACCCCTGTTTTCAGGCACTTCCGGCAATCTTATACCTTTGAGAATACTTTCGATATAAAGTCCTGTGCCCCCGCAAATTATAGGCAGGTGTCCGTTGCCCTTGACAGTGGCAATGGCTTTGTCTGCATCCCGAAGGTACTCGTACAGATTATACTTATAACCGGCAGGGCATATGTCAATCATATGATAGGGGACGGAGCCGTATTCATGCAGATCCTTACCTGTGCCTATATCCATGTTGCGGTATATCTGGCGTGAATCGGCGCTTATGATTTCGCCGTCAAGCTGCTTTGCAAGACTCACGGCACGGTATGTCTTGCCCGATGCGGTAGGTCCGGTGACAACAAGGAGTTGCAGGATGTTGTCTGATGCCATTTTGGTCAGTATTAATCAGATTTTTCGCCCGAATAAGATCCGTTTTACCAACCTTCTGAGCTTAAAGAAGCGCACATCTTCATTGTTGGCAGCTATGAACAGCCAGCGGTTGTCATTGAAATCCACATTCCAGTCAGGGAGCTGCTGTAAGTGGAAAGTAGGGCGGTAATTTTTGATTTTGTATAGTCGTCTTCCTTTTTCGTCATATGTTTTCCATGTCATGACGGTAGTGTATATCCTGACTATCTCGGCTCTGAGCAGCGGAGCAAGTTTGCGTGCGTTGATCATCTGCTTGAGCTGGTAAAAAGTGTACCACTCCCCGTCGGGGTGGAGGGAATAGTCGATATCGTCTTTGTTGGCTATTGTGGCGATGTAGTGCCGGATTGTGCCGTCAAGGTTGCCTGACTCGGAGGTATATATGTACTTGAGGGTTGCATCCTGGGCTTGTGCGAGGTTGCAGAAATAGTCTTTGACTAACTCGATGGGTATATCCTTGCAGTAGTGTATGGTCAGCGTATATGGAGTGTCAAGGCGTGGTGATGACTGTTCAGGGTCATCAGGACCAAGAAATATGGAATTGTCATATACGACCAGAAAACGAAGCTGGGTGATAGACCCTCGGGCACGAGCAGCTCCGATTGCCTCTTTGCTGTAGTAGGCAAGAAGTCCGGAATAGCGGAGTGCTGTGTAAATAAGGGTCAGGACGTAGAAACCGACGGGAATGACAACAAGGAAAAAGGTATCCGGGCGGTTAAAATTTACATTAATATAGCATGTCAGGTAGTAACCCCAATCAAACAGGGTTATCAGTCCTGTCAGCCACGCCAGCAATTCTGACTGGCGGTTTCCTTCCTGCTTGTATATCGCACCGATGAATCCGCGTTCGGCTGCGCTGCCGTATCGTATTATGCAATTCTGACAAAATGACTGCCTGGATTTTCTGAGGGAGGCGATTGTCGCAAAGAAACAAGCCGCGGGGGAGATGATGAGCGTGGGAATAAATGGAATCTCACGATTAAGGGTGTCTGCCTCATAGAGAGCATGTATGGCTCCGGTTGAGAATGCTATATTGATTATAAGCATGATTACCCCGGAGCATATGAGGGCGCGGGCACAGATGTTCATGATCAGATAACATCTCGGGGCTGCTTCTGCTGATGATCGTATGTAGTAATACAGACCGATTACCTCCATAAAAATAACCATCGGCAACCATTTCAATGGCATAAAATACCCCAGAAGTATGGGCAGCGCAAGGGCACATGTAGCGAGTGCCCAATGAAGCCACAGGGTGATTATGCCCATGTCCAAGTTGCGTTTTCTCTTGCTTATCTCTATCATGACAGGTTGGTGGTAGTGCAGGCTTTAATAAGTGGATTACATGTTGGAGTCAAAGAAATCAAGCATGCGGCTATATACGACTTCCCGCAGTTCGCAGCCGTTGATAGAATGGTTCTGATTAGGGAAAATCAGTATCTGAGGATACTTCCCACGCATCTGCATGCGGGATATGAACTCCAGACTGTTGGCAGGGTGTACATTGTCATCAAGAGTGCCCCACATCATGAGCAGATTACCATTTAGATTGTCTATGCGGTTGAGAGGCGCTGATGTGTCGTAGCCGGTCTCGTTTTGCTGGGGAGTACGCATATATCGTTCGGTATATGCCGTGTCATAGTATCTCCAGTCAGTGACCGGTGCCACGGCTACAGTGGCTTTGAAGGGTGACTGCGGGGCGGTGGCGCACATGAGTGCTTCATAACCGCCATAGCTCCATCCGTAAATGCCTATGCGGTCGGCATCTACATAGTCTGTAGTTGACAGTGATTTTGCGGCTGCGATCAGGTCTGAGGCTTCTGTGATGCCGAGTTTGCAGTACACGGCATCCATGAATGCTCTGCCGCGTCCTCCGGTGCCACGGGGGTCTATTGTGGCTATGACGTATCCTCGTGATGCGAAGTAGCGGGTCCAGTCTGCAGTCCAGCGGTCAAGGACTTCCTGAGAGCCAGGTCCGCTGTACTGGTTGATAATCAGGGAGTATTTCTTGCTGGAAACCATATCTGACGGTCGGACTATGAGGGCATTGAGTGTGATGCCGTTGACATCGATGGTGGCGATCTCCTGACGTGGAAGCGATGAGTATCTCTGCGCGTATGATGCGTTATCGCCGAATACCTTGATTTCCTTGCCTTTTGATGATTTGAGTACGTATGACGGGGCTTGTGACAGGCTGCTGTAGCTCTCCATATAGTATTTCGCTCCGGGAGAGAATATGGCGGAAGCATAGCCTTGTGCCGGAGATATGTCCTTGATCTGACCTTTGCGGTCTATGGAGCTGAGGGTGCGGTTGACTGCACCGTTACGGCATGACTGCATGTAGTATGTCTGACTGTCAGAATCATATCCCAGCAGGGCTGTGACATCGTAGTCTCCCGATGTAATCTGCTTGATCAGTGCTCCTGAGTAGCTGTATTCGTAATAATGCCGGTAGCCTGAGCGTGACGAACTCAAGATAAACGACTGAGGCATTATGCGTAGTGCTTCGTAGGCATCAGGCTCTATCCAGGCATTTTGTGTCTGGTCTACGTAAATTGAACTGCTGAGAGTCGACTTGGGATTGACGGAATAGATTTCCATGCGATTCTGGTCACGGTTGAGGGTCACAGCGAGAATCTTATCAGCCTCAGGGGTTGAATAGATGCGCGGAATATATTCGTATGAGCCGTTGCCGAGGGCTATGGACTTGTTCTTGCGTGTCTCGATGTCATAACTATGCAGAGTCAGACGCGAGTTAGGCTGACCTGCAACGGGATACTTGTAACTGAGTGTACCGGGATAGAGGCTGTACTCCTTGCGCGGAGAGCATGCACCTTCGTATATGGGCAGATTGTATAGCGGCACATCTGTTTCATTGTACTTAAGGTAGCAGAGGGTTGAGTTGTCAGCCGTCCATACCATCGAGCATGTTTCGCCGAACTCTTCTTCGTAAGTCCAGTCGGGGACGCCGTTGATGATGCTGTTTTTAAGTCCGTCAGTGGTTACGGCTACCTCCGTGCCATAATCAAGTTTTTTGATGTATATATTATTGGAATCGACAAAAGCCACCATGCGTCCGTCAGGTGAAAAGACGGGTGACTGCTGACGCTCATGATTGTCTGACAGTTTTTTCAGAAGGCGGCTTCTGATTTCATAGAAGAAATATTTTCCTGACGAGCTGCGGCGGTAGATGGGGCGGCTGTCGGTTTTGACAAGTACCTTTGAGCCGTCAGGACTGATGGTGTAGGCTTCGATGCGTCCGATGGTGTTTTCGCGGGTATTGTCGATATCCAATATGACACCTGTTTCAGAGGCTGTCTTGCAGTCATATTTGATGATGCGTTTGCCGTCGGCACTAAGCATGGCATATGATTCACCATCAGGGAGAAACTGTATGTCAGGAGCTGAATAGGTAGGCAGATTGCCAGGATATACGCAATCAGACAGATCAATAGCGGATACCTCGGAGACAGAGGCGGCACATATCAGTGAGCCGGCTATCAGAGCGTATAGCCTATGGCGGGAATTTAGCTTCATATTAATATAACCTTTTGAGACGGCAGTCACGCCGCTTTGATGCTTAAATGTATTTGATGATATGATTGTTCAATATTCAGCAGGCAAAATTAAGAGTAACAATGAATCAGTATATTGCCTGACTGCGGTATTTACGTGTATATCAGAATAATGATGGCTGCAAGTCATCGTCTATAGGAGACTTGCTCTTTGAACGGCGTATGCGTCGGTTGAGCATGGTTATTTCGTTTTGCAGACGTGAGTTTTCGTCATTGGCAGCATGCAGAGAGTTCTCAAGCTCTATGATGCGTCGCTCCAAGGCTTCTTTTTCGCGGCGGAAGTTGTTGTATGACGTGCGGAGTTGCCGTTTGTAGTTGTCAGTTGCAATAGTATCGGGCAAAGTCTCTTTAGAAGAATCGGATGATTTGACGGCATGGAGCTTGACTTCTTCCACGACGCGTATCATCTGACGGCGCACATCGCTTTCTATGGCGTGGTAGAGATATTGCCGCTGGCTGTCGGTGTCGAGGCATTCTCTGACAAAATCCGGCATCGTACGGTTAAACAGTCTGATGACCGAGTCAAATATACATCCCGGGAGGGAAGCGTCGACAAGAGGCATCTCGGATTCAGACCGGTCATCATCGTCAGCCTTCATCGCAGAAGTGGATGCCTGTGTCGGGAGTAGTGCACGTTCGGCTGTTTCATCTGATGTCTTGGTAGCCTTGATAAACGGGTTGTCAATTTCATCTTCAGTCTCGTCATCGGTGTTGTCAAATCCGAGAGCGCGCTTCACAAAGTATATCAGTGCCATGAGTTTCTTTCTGTTTTAATGATTTGTGACAGGTTTAAGCACCACGCCTTCGCCTTTCATGCCGTTGATGCCTATGGGAAGTGCGGAGTCGAATCTGACGATGCGTATATTGTCGCTCTCATAGGCGGCTGGCATCGAATTGAGCAGGTCATAGTCTACAAAACCAGTCTCTCGGCGTGTGTCTATAGTAAAATATCCTACTCCGAATGATGTGAGGTTCTGGAAGAAATGTGTGCCTTGACTCGGTTCTATGCGGTAGCCGGGCAGCGATGACTCTACTATCAGTTTCGCTCCGGCTATATGTGGCCATTTTACAGGTATGCCGAGTGCTGTGTCACTTGACCCCCAGCGCCCTGGACCTATGAGTATATAGCCTTCGCCACGCTCTACCATTTCCTGATTGATTTTGGCGACTTCACGGGCTATGAAGTCGTTGCGGCTTGATGAGAACTGTTCGGGACGTATGTAGACTACCGTACGGACTCCCTCGACGTTGCCATGACCCAGGGCGGTGTGGCTGCGCAGCAGCACATCTTCATCCTTGGCTGCCATCATGGAGTCATCTACAAGCTCTTTGCGGTCGACTATAGGGCGTATCTGTAGCCAAAACAGTTGTCCTTTGTGACGCTCCTTGGTGGATGCGTCAGGCTCCACTATTCCGGCAAACTCTATTTCGACCGGGCGTGCCATCTCCTGGCTGCCTTTGGTGAGCATGAAGTCGACGGCTTTGGCAAGGGGGAATACACCGTGTTTCAAAACGTTGTTGAATGTAACCACCTTGCGGCCAGTGCCGGCATCGGTGTCACGCAGCATGGCGTTGTTGTGGTCATATGTGGAGACGAGGTATTTCAGTGCGCCTTTTTCGGCTATGTCCTGTACTTTTAGGTTGAGGAGGTTGAAACCGTCGTCCACATTGAAGTCAGTGTCCACGTTAGTCATGTCAAGGGCGTTCATGCGGCGTTGGGTATCGCGGAGAGCGAGGTCAAGCTCTGATGTCTGGAGTACCTTCTCGGGGTGAAGCGGCGAAAATCTCAGTCCGGCGCCTCCGTCCACGATATATTTGCCCAAACCTACGGCTATCTCCGCTACGCCGTCCTCGGGCTTTTCGTCGTTGATGGGATAGTAGTTGAGCGACCGTCCGACACCTGAGAATGAAGGGAAATACATGCCGTCGACATCCTTTCCGATGACCTCCTGTATGATCACAGCCATCTTCTCCTGGTCGATGACATTGCTCGTGGCTGTCATGTAAGCCTTGCTGTCGGCGAAATATACCGAGGCGTATACTCCCTTGATGGCGCAGCTGAGCAGACGCAGCATCTCGTACTTGTCATGCACATGGGGTATCATGTAGGTGGAGTATATTCCAGCAAACGGCTGATAATGAGAGTCTTCAAGCAGACTGGAGCTGCGGATGGCAAGGGGCTTGTCAATCACTTCAAACAGGGCGAAGAAGTCCTCAATAAGGTACTCGGGCAGACGCGCCTGCAGGAAGTGGTGCAGTATCTCGGCATCGGGTGCATCGCTCAGTGCGAGAGGGTAGAGGTTGTTGCTCGTCATGAACTCGTCAAACACATCGGTGCAGAGCACGACCGTGCGCGGGATGCTGATGGTTATGCCGTCGAAATCGTCGCAGACCGGATTACGCTTTATTATCGAGTCGATGAATGCCAGACCGCGTCCTTTGCCTCCGAGAGAGCCTTGTCCGATACGGGCGAAATTGCTGTATTTGTCAAACCGTCCTTTTTTGAACACAGCCACTACGCCGCGGTTTTTCATCTTGCGGTATTTGACGATGAGGTCAAAAAATAGCTGTTTGACAGCCGGGGCTTCGCTGAGGTCCTGGAAACGGTGTTCTTTGATAATGTCGGCTATGGGGAAGAGGGCGCGGCTGTAGAGCCAGCGGGATATGTCATTGTGGCGGGAGTGGTAAAATAGCGTTTCATCGGGTATCTTAAAGATATTGTACTGCATATCTTTAAGTGATGTGATGCGCATAATCTCCTCGCCTGTAGAGGGGTTGCGGAGTATGAAATCACCGAAACCGAACGTTGTCATGATGGCATCGCCGAGGTCTACCGGGAATTTCTTGCTGTTTTTGTCAATGAACTGATGCCCGAGATTCTCTACGATGTCCTTGTTCTCGCTGTCGCTTGACTCAAGTATGACGGGGAGCATCGGGTCGCGCTCCTTAAGGTACTCTGTCAGCCTGAGTCCGGCTTGAGTATCCTTGGTGCCGTCGCGCATGAAGGATATGTCGCTGATGACTCCGAGCATGTTGTGACCATACTTGTCATAGAGAGCTACTGCCTCTTCATAGTTACGTGCCAGCATCACTTTGGGTCTGCCGCGCATGCGAAGCATCTGCTCATGCTCGTTGAGCGCTTCGGTGGCAAAGAGGCGTGACTGCTTGAACAGGAATTTATATAGGTGTGGCAGAGCTGACGAATAGAATCTCACGGAGTCCTCGACGAGCATTATCATCTGCACACCGACATTATTGACATCGTTTTCGGCATTGGCTTTATCCTCCATCAGCTTGATGATGGCGAGGAGAAGATCTACATTGCCGAGCCATGAAAACACATAGTCCACGCAGCTGAGATCTTCGTTGGCGAGACGGCGCGATACTTCTTTGCTGAACGGGGTAAGCACCACGATGGGGAGCTCGGGATAGAGTGCTTTGATGGCTCGTGCGCCGGTGAATGTCTCGGATATGTCAACGCCCGGCATCGTGATTACCATGTCGAATTTGTTCTGGGAGAGTTTCTCCATGGCTTCCGCGTTGGAGCGGGCTTTTGTGACACGCGGAGGACTTGACAGGTTGAGCGAGACGTATTCGAAAAACAGCTGCTCCTCGACTCTGCCGTCATCTTCCATCATGAAAGCATCATATGGCGACGCTATCAGCAGCACATTGAATATGCGCCGCTGCATCAGGTCCTGAAAAGCTGTATCTTTAAGATATAATTGGTTTAATGTTTCTTCGTTCATGCTCCGTTTTCAGGTATCATTATAACCCTTGGGTAAAGGTTTCCACAAAGATACGCAAAAAACATCATGCTTTTTTAGTACCTTTGTCATAAATTTACGAAGTATAACCAAATTGATGGCAATTGCCGTCCGTAATACAAAACTTGACTATGTCTCGGGATTGTGATAACCTGAGATATGAATTATCCTGATTATCAACCAAAATCACACAGATGACTCTTAATTCAAACTTATTGCGCGATGCTTCGGCGACCCTGACACACAAGGTGCTCTACTCTACACGTCAGGCGTTGCGTCGTCATGCTACAGCCGGTAATGTGCTGCTTTTTGCCACAGGTCTTGCCTTGATTGTAGCAAATATTCCTGGCATAAATGAATATTACAACGAATTCTGGACACAGGAAGTGCGTCTGCAGGTAGGCGACTTCAATCTTTTCAGCCACCACGGACAGCCCATGAGCATGCTTGCTTTTATCAACGATGCGCTCATGGCTGTGTTTTTCTTCTCTATAGGACTTGAAATCAAGCGAGAGGTGCTTGTGGGCGAGCTTTCATCGTTTCGCCAGGCATTTCTGCCTATCATGGGTGCGATAGGCGGCATGATAGCCCCGGTGGCTATCTTCTTCCTGTTTGCCCACGGGACTCCCTATTCTGGCGGCGCGGCTATCCCGATGGCTACGGACATCGCGTTTTCGCTGGGTGTGCTTGCCATGCTTGGAAAACGAGTGCCGCTTTCACTCAAGATATTCCTGACCACCCTTGCTGTGGTGGATGATATAGGTGGCATCATAGTAATCGCGGTGTTCTACAGCGGGCACATTGATGCGATGTTGCTGCTCTATGCGGTCGGACTGCTTGTGCTGTTGCTTTTAGGCTCTAAGATGCATATCCAGAGCAAAATTTTCTACATAGGCATAGGTGGCGTGGTATGGTTCCTCTTCCTAAACTCGGGCATACATCCTACTATTGCCGGTGTCCTTGTGGCATTCTGTGTGCCTGCCACTCCGGTATTTGAACCTAAGAAATATATACAGATGATCCGTAATGCCATCTCCAACTTCAGGGATGAGGCTGATGAGCAGCTCACTCAGAAGACCATCCTCAACCATGAGCAAATGGCGTGGCTCAAGCAGGTGGAGCATGCTTCGGACAAGGTGATCTCGCCGCTTCAGGATCTTGAGGACTCTCTGCACCCTGTGGTGACATATATAATCATACCTGTGTTCGCATTTGCCAATGCCGGTATATTCCTTCTCAATATTGCTCCTGTCACCATCATTGAGGGTATATCGCTTGCCATCATATGCGGACTTGTGCTGGGCAAATTCCTCGGCATTTTCGCTTTCTCATGGCTTACGGTCAAACTTGGATGGGCTCCGATGCCTTCGCGTTCCAATTGGAAGATGATGGCTTCTGTGGCAGTACTTGGAGGTATCGGTTTTACCGTCAGTCTCTTTATTGCCAATCTGAGTTTCCCTGGGGCTGATGCCGCTAGTGTTGATCTGCTAAACCATGCCAAAATCGGTATCGTTGTAGGGTCGTTCCTTGCAGGTATACTTGGTTTTCTGCTTCTGCATATGACTCTGCCTAAGACGGTGGACGATGAAGATGAAGACTAAACGCATTGATTTATAAACCTTTAAAATGTTGATTCATGGAAAACGTCATTCTATTTGACCGTGAACCGGCTCGTACAGGGCTGCTTCCGTTGACATTCACACGCCCCGTAGGCGATATACGTGTCGGTGCGCTTACCATGCGCCAGAAGTGGGAGCGTATGCTCCACGGTGCCTACAGCTGGCTGACTCAGGATTACCTTGCTGTAAAGTATGGTATCAGCAATCCGTCAGACAGCAAGAATCTGTTTGTTGCCGGCGATGTTTTTCCGGATCCTCGTCTGGTGGCGATGATTCCGATGCTTGAAGAGGGACAGGCTTTGACCGATGCCAAGGATGATTCGGTGATTGCGTTCCGTGGGTCACTGGACGATTTCAAGAAAGGCCCGAAACAGACTGCACCTATCGATGTGAAGTCAATATCTACGGTCATTGACATATTCAAACTCAATGGTGATGAGATACGCAATGATTTCCGCATCCTGACCGATGGTGCAACGAGTGCTCAGCTCAGTGACACTAACGTGGTCATCGGTGACCGCTCGCAGCTCTTCATCGAGGAGGGATGCGAGATAGAGTGTGCATCGTTTAATGTCAAACATGGACCTATATATATAGGCAAGGGCGTTGAAATCATGGAGGGCTCACGTCTGCGTGGACCTATAGCCATAATGGCTGACTCCAAGGTCAAGATGAACACGATGATCTATGAGGACACTACCGTAGGCCCGCAGTGTCGTGTAGCCGGCGAACTGGCTAATGCGGTCATCCAGGGTTATACCAATAAGGCTCACGATGGGGTGCTTCTCAACGCCGTGGTAGGGGAGTGGTGCAATATCGGGGCTGCCGCCACATCGTCAAATCTCAAGAACAACTATGCCAAAATCAAGGTGTGGAGCTATCAGAAAAACGGGTTTGTCAAGACCGACGAGCAGTTCTGCGGCCTAATCATGGGTGACTACTCCAAGCTTGCCATAAATACTTCGCTCAACACAGCCACTACCGTAGGCGTAGGCGTCAACTTCTTCGGCGCAGGCTTCCCACGGACCTACATCCCCTCGTTCAGTTTCGGCTCTCCGATAAAGATGACCAAGTGTAACCTTGATGACCTAATTGACACCGCCCGCATAGTCATGTCGCGCCGCCACGTCGCCCTCTCTCAGCCCGACATCTACATCCTCACCCACCTCTACAATACCACCGACTGACCATCAGATTGTAGGGATATGCCGTGGCATGTCCGCACGCAGCAAAGGTGATATATGCATCGTCTGAGAGGCGGACATGCCACGGCATGTCCCTACAATGAATGAATCAAAACAGCAATTATGGAAATCAGGAAAAACAGCCGCATTGTTGTAACGGGCAAATCAATTTGCTTTGTTGCCGGGATAATATCGGTTCTATGCGGTTTGTATTGGTTGATACAGGCGATTGTCTATGACAATACCAACCTGCCGATGATACTTTCATCTACCGCCGTGGGTCTGTATCTCACCGTGTACGCCACCAAGAAACAGAAAGAGTGAACTTCCGTTTATTTAAGTAGTTTCCTGTCATTGTCTTTGCTTTCCAGGATGCTCATCTGATGGATGGCGATTTGGTTAAGTTTGATGAGCCGTTCGCTTTGTGTGATGCCTTGCTCAATGAATACGGCGTTGAGGTTTTCCATGTTTGACAGGCATATTAATTCGTTGATTGAGGCATAGTCGCGGATATTGCCTTTCAGGTCGGGATGCTCTTCGCGCCACTGCTTTGCCGTCATACCGAACATTGCTACGTTGAGCACATCGGCTTCATTAGCGTAAATGATGCTTGCTTGTGTTGGAGTAACTTCAGCTGGGATAAGATTCTGCTTGATGGCATCGGTGTGTATGCGGTAGTTGATTTTGGAAAGTTCGCGTTTTGCCGACCATCCCAGCATCTTTTGTTCCTCCGTCTTCAGCCGCTGATACTCTTTGACAAGTAGTAATTGAAATTTAGGACTTATCCACATCCCGAAATGATAAGCTATATCACGATGTGCATATGTTCCTCCGTATCTGCCAGGCTTTGAACGGATGCTAATGGCATTAGTTCGTTCTATCCAAGCTTTGACAGACAGCACAAAATTGTTGCTTCCAGCAGCATTTTTAATTGTACCGAATTCGGTACAATTAAAATCGGGATTATAGAGCATTTCCCATTCTCCGAGATATTCAATTGTGCTTTTAAGGCTAAGCCATCGAAAGATTATATGCTCTTGCATTTGGCTGCGAGCCATATCAGTGAGACTGATATAATCTTCTTCGTTATATTTCACAACTGTTATTTCGGTGTCTTGGACGGTGATTTTTGCCATTTTTTTGATGAAAATTTATTTTAATATTTGCAAGGTACATATTTTTCATTTATATATTGCAAATACCGGGATATAAAAAGAAGTGGCGGCTCGTATGGAGCCGCCACTTCTTTTCATGGGGGATGGGATTGAATCAGTTGGTGAAGACGAGGTTGTCGTCGGTGTCTACGTCGATGACTATGGGTTTGTCTTTGTCGACTTTCTGGGCGAGGATGTCCTTGGAGAGGCGGTTGAGGACCTGACGGTGGATTACTCGCTTGACGGGACGGGCACCGAATTCGGGATCGTAGCCTTCGCGGGCGAGGAGCTTGACGGCTTCGGGGGTGACTTTGAGGGTCACGCCGTTGTTGGCAAGCATCTTCTTGATGCTCTGGATCTGTAACCCGACGATTTCTTCAATCTCAGCCTCGTTGAGCGGGGTGAACATGATGATTTCGTCAATACGATTGAGGAACTCCGGTCGTATGGTCTGCTTGAGCATCTCCAGTACCTGCTCCTTGGTGCTTTCAATCTTCTCATCACGGTTTTCGGGCGTGAGTCCGGCGAGGTTTTTGCGGATTACGTTTGACCCCATGTTGGAGGTCATTATAATGATGGTGTTCTTGAAGTTGACCAGACGACCCTTGTTGTCGGTCAGACGGCCGTCGTCAAGCACTTGCAACAGGATGTTGAAAACGTCGGGATGTGCCTTCTCGATTTCGTCAAACAGCACTACGGAGTAGGGCTTGCGGCGCACTGCCTCGGTCAGCTGACCACCCTCGTCATAACCTACGTATCCGGGAGGCGCTCCGACGAGTCGGCTCACAGCGTGTTTCTCCTGATACTCGCTCATGTCGATACGTGTCATCATGTTTTCGTCGTCAAACAGGTATTCTGCCAGAGCCTTGGCAAGCTCTGTCTTGCCGACACCTGTAGTGCCGAGGAAGATGAACGAACCGATAGGACGGCGAGGGTCGTTGAGCCCGGCACGGCTGCGGCGCACTGCATCGGCTATGGCAGCGATTGCCTCGTCCTGACCTACCACACGGTTGTGGAGCTCAGCCTCAAGGTGGAGCAGTTTTTCCTTCTCGCTCTGTACCATCTTGTTGACAGGGATGCCGGTCCAGCGTGATACAACATCGGCGATGTCCTCAGAGTCGACTTCCTCCTTGATGAGAGCCTTGTCGCCCTGCATCATCTTCAGTTGTTCCTGGATTTCGGTGATTTCCTTCTCCTTCTGCTGTATCTGGCTGTAACGGATTTCAGCCACACGGGCATAGTCTCCATCGCGCTCGGCTTTGTCAGCCTCGAAGTTGAGCTGCTCTATGTCTATCTTGTTCTGCTGGATGCGGTTGATGAGGTCTTTTTCGGCTTTCCACTTGGCAGTGTATTCCGATTCCTCCTCGCGCATAGCGGCAAGTTCTTTTTCTATCTCCTTGACCTTGGCCTCGTCGCCCTCGCGCTTGATGGCCTCGCGTTCTATCTCTTTTTGGGCTATCTGACGTGTGATGTCATCAATGGCCTGGGGCACGGAGTCGGTTTCCAGACGCAGCTTCGATGCTGCCTCATCTATGAGGTCGATGGCCTTGTCGGGGAGGAAACGGTCGGTGATATAACGCTCCGAGAGGGTCACGGCTGCGATAATCGCCTCGTCACGGATGCGCACCTTGTGGTGGTTCTCGTAACGCTCCTTAAGTCCGCGGAGTATGGCGATGGCACTTGCTTCGTCAGGCTCGTTGACCATCACTTTCTGGAAACGGCGTTCGAGTGCCTTGTCTTTTTCAAAATATTTCTGGTACTCGTCAAGGGTGGTTGCCCCTATGCTGCGCAGTTCGCCACGTGCGAGGGCAGGTTTGAGGATGTTTGCGGCATCCATTGCACCTTCGCCTTTACCAGCGCCCACGAGGGTATGGATTTCGTCAATGAAGAGGATGATTTCGCCGTCGCTCTGTGTGACTTCGTTGACGATGGCTTTGAGTCGTTCCTCAAATTCACCTTTATATTTGGCACCTGCCACGAGAGCACCCATGTCAAGCGAGAATATCTGCTTGGTGCGGAGGTTTTCGGGGACATCGCCACGCACTATGCGCTGGGCGAGACCTTCGGCTATTGCGGTCTTACCTGTGCCTGGCTCGCCTATTAGCATAGGGTTGTTTTTAGTACGGCGGCTCAGAATCTGGAGCACGCGGCGTATCTCCTCGTCACGTCCGATGACAGGGTCAAGTTTGCCTGAACGGGCACGTTCGTTGAGGTTGATGGCATATTTGCTGAGTGCATTGTAGGTGTCTTCTGCGCTCTGGTCGGTAGCTTTCTTGCCTTTTCGCAACTCGTTGATAGCTGCCTCAAGTTCTTTTTCGTTGAGACCCATATCCTTGAGGATGGTCGATGCAGAGCTGTTGACCTGATAGATGGCAGTCAGCAGGGCTTCGAGGGTGACATACTGGTCGCCCATCTTCTTTGATACGTCAAGAGCTTTTTGGAGCACATCGTTGGACTCACGGCTCAGATACGGTTCGCCTCCGCTGACCTTTGGCAGAGATGCAATAGCATTGTCAACTCTGTCAGATAGTTGTGACAGGTTGGCTCCTACTTTCTGAAACAGGAACTTTATCAGGGAGTCTCCCTCGGTCATTACTCCCTTAAGCAGGTGGACGGGTTCGATAGACTGCTGTCCGTTGCCTTTGGCGATGTCGACAGCCTTCTGGATTGCCTCCTGAGACTTAATGGTAAAATTGTTGAAATTCATGATGAAGAGTGTGACTTGTTACTGAAAAACTAACAAACCACATGCCAAAATGGTTTTGCTTCATCACAGAGTGTGAATGAATCTGTACGCTACGGTGACGCGGATGGCTAATGCAATGGCTATTACGGCTAACTGTGAGGCAAAGGCTGTCACAGCGTCCGCACCTGTCAGAATTGCTGTCATGCAAAAGATGGGCACTATCATCAGCAAGACACCGCCCTCGGCTATCTCGAACTTCTTTATGCGCCCCGATGCGTGGATTATGGCGTTGAGTGGCACTTCAAAAATAACAATCCATGCCGACAGGATGACAACTCGTGTCATAGCTACTGTCATCGGTGGTACGGTTGTCAGCCATAGGTTCAATAACTCTGAGGCATAGATATATAATGGCACACATATCGCTGAGATTATGATAAGCGATATGATGAGATAATCGCGCAGCAATGCTTTCAGAGCTCTTTTTTTTCCTGAACTATAGAGTTTCATCAACCGTGGTTGCACGGCTCGCTGTACGTTGGCACAAAACCCGCGTAGTCGCGTCAGAAGTCCCATTGCAATGGCGCATGCCGCCGTGGCTTCGATACCATACATGCAGTTGACGGCAATGTTCATCCCCTGAGTCCACACGATGACGGCTGCGCCTCCGATAATCAGCCATGCTATGTATCTGACACTTTCGCGCATCAGTCGGCGGTCTTCATCGTCAAGTCTCCACGACAGGCGGAAGTCTATCTCGCAGCGGCAACATATAATGTATGTGATTAATATAGCGGCTTCCACCACTATCAACATCCACGCATAATTGATAAGTGCGGAAGATTGAGGCAGAAAGGTCAATACCCAAGCTGTGCAAAAAGTGCCGAGACCCTCGGCAAGCGACAGCACTACATACTTGCGAAACCGTTCCTTCGCCACGAGATATGACAAAAACGGCACATTTAGAGCCTTGATCATCTGCATGGCGATGACGATGAAAAATGTCTGCATTACAACGGTTTTGTTCTCTGTAGCTATGTCTGCCTCATACGCCAGCCACAAATATCCTATGGTAGATGCCATAATCACCATAATCAGGTCAGCCGATATATATAGCCTCGTGAACACCTTGAATATCGATGACAGCCGATGCTCGCCGTCTCCGCGTCCCAAAGCCACGCTGACATAGCGCATGATGGCATCCCCGACAATATCGCCGAGAAACGACCACACCAGCGTCACGCTCAGCACCAGGCTCCACGCCCCATAGCCGTCAACCCCCATGGCCTCAACCAGCAGACGTACCGTCCACAGATTGAGCACCATCAGGGCCCCCATCCGCGCATAAAGCCACAGGCTGTCCCCTATAAGTTTCCTATGCGAGCTGCCACTCATCTTTTGTTATTGGATTTGTCACAAAATTAACGATAATTGCAAAATAAGTCTATTTGGCGGTTTACTTTTTAATAAAAATCTATAAATTTGCATCAAGACTCACGCCGTGCGTCTTCCAAGAGAGGAAGCGAGGCGGGAGGTATTTAAAATAAAAGGCGTTTACTCGCGCTTTATTCTTGCTGAATAAAATCGCCAATTTTAGCAGCTGTCAAGAATATAGTAAAGTTGACGCTCACGGGTATGTATTTACCTATCCGGACTCATTCTATGCCTTAACCGGCATGGAGTGGGTTTGGGTATACACATATCGGCGTGAGTATCTGCGTTGTTATTTGACAGCAAGGTGTTTGGCGATACCTTTTCAGCAAATGGCAACGGTACTGATACCCACGCTTTTTTTTGTTTAATTCTGTCGCAGTGGGGTATTGGCGACGATTTGGCAAGTCGCCATGAACAAGACACAACTTGCTCGAAAGATACAAGCCCTTGACGGTTTGAGCAACGAGGAAAAAACCGCGCTGCTCGAACTTATACGAGGGCATAAAAAGTACGGCCTTGTATGGGAAGACAAGCCCGAAGACATCGAGGAACGCCTTCGGGAAGACCTGCCCGTACTCGTCGAGCGCAACGACGATAAAGTTCACCCGATTATATCCGACAATCCCGACGCACCCAACCACCTCATAATCGAGGGCGACAACCTCGCCGCCCTCACCGAACTGTCCTACACCCACACCGGCAAAATTGATGTTATCTACATCGACCCTCCTTACAACACTGGAAACAAAGACTTCGCATATTATGATGATTTTTCTGATGATTACAGAAAAATTCCTTATGTGGACAGAGTGGATTGTTACCGTCATTCAAAATGGCTTTCATTTATGGAGCGTCGTCTTTCCATTGCCAAAGTTCTTCTAAAAGATTCTGGAATCATTTTTATCTCAATAGATGATAATGAGCAAGCTAATCTTAAATTGCTTTGTGATGAAATATTTGGTGAGCAAAGTTTGCTGGCGCAGTTAATATGGAAAAGTAAAAGTGGAGGTGCAAATGATGCAACGGCTTTTGGCATTGACCATGAATATGTGTTGTGTTATTGCATAAATTCATCAAGAGTGCATATTAATAATGACCTTGCTGCAACCGTAACCACTTCATACAATAAAGTTGATGAAGATGGTCGTAGATATTCTCTTGATAGATTAGACAAACAAAGTCTCGGTTATCAAGCGTCTCTCGACTTTCCCATTATTGGTCCAGATGGCCGTGTATATAGTGTAGAACATAAAGACCCTAATCATAAAAAGGCTCGTTGGCGTTGGGGAAAAGACACCGTTCGGGATAGATATGATGAATTAGTATTTTCATGGCCTTATATATATACAAAGAACTATGAAAAAACAGACGGTCAAAAACCACGAAGTATCTTATTTGACGAACGTTTTGGAAGAACTCGTACTGGTAGTACCGACTTAAATAAAGTCGTGGGCAATCAGAATATTTTTAATTATCCTAAGCCACAGAATTTAATTCGGTTTCTTGTGCAGATTGGAGGATCTAAAGAAGCTGAAATTCTCGACTTCTTCGCCGGTTCGGGCACCACACTCCACGCCGTGATGCAACTTAATGCCGAGGATGGTGGCAAGCGTCAGTGTATTCTCTGCACCAATAACGAGAACGGAATCTGTGAGAATGTAACCTATGAGCGTAACAAAAGAGTTATCGAGGGTTATACGAAACCTAACGGCGAGGATGTTGCCGGTCTTGGTGACAACAATCTCCGCTATTACCACACTGAATTTTTGCCGCGTGAACGCTCGGTGAAAAATATGCGCGAACTCGTTAAGGCTTCAACGGGTCTGCTCTGCATCAAGAACGACCTCTATACGGAAGCACCGTTTGGTGGCCGCAAGATGAATCCTAAGTATGCCCGTTACTTCAAGAATGCCGGGCAGCGTATGCTCGTAATCTACGAGGAAAGGGCGATACCGTTCATTGTCGACATTATCAAGACAATGCCGGAGGGCGAGAAAATCAAGGTATATGTTTTCTCGCATGGCTGCTACGCCTATGACGATGAATTTGCAGATGTGGCCGACCGCGTGACGCTGTGCGCTCTGCCGCAAGCCATATACGATGCTTACCAAAAAGTGCTGCCGAAGCGCAAACCCAAATTCCTCGTTGATGATTTGGTGGAAGAAATCGTGGAAACCGAACAGCAAGAAACAGCAGGTCTTTTTGGATTTGACAACGAGGAAGGAGGCGACCAGTGAAACAGATACGCTATCAGCAAAAAGCCGTAGACGAGCTTGTCAACAAGACCATCGACCTGCTCGGTCTGCGTGGAAACCGCCACACCCTCGTTTTCAAGTCGCCCACCGGCTCCGGCAAAACCGTGATGGCATCGGAGATGCTTATGCGGCTTAATCAGGAATTGACCGAGCGCCCCGATGCTCCATACACAGAAGTAGCATATATTTGGATTGCCCCAAACAAACTGCATGAGCAAAGCTACTTCAAGATGAAGAACTACTTCACAGAGAACTGCGCCCTGCGTCCTGTTATTTATGATGAACTCGACCACTCCGCGGACGGATTCATCAAGCCGGGCGAGATTCTCTTTGTCAACTGGGAGAGCATCAACAAGGATAAGAACCTGATGGTGCGCGAAACCGAGAACTCTTCCTCGCTCTATGATATTACTCGCCGTACACAAGAGGATAACGGCATACCTATCGTGCTTGTGATCGACGAGGAACATATGTTTGGCGGCAAGAACGCCAAGAAGTCGGAAAAGGTGCTCGCCACTATTCAGCCAAAAGTTGAAATCCGTGTGTCAGCGACTCCTCTACCGAGAGAAGGACAGCGTGTTGAGGTGCCTCGCGAAAAGGTCATTGAAGAAGAGATGATTAAGGAGAACATCGTCCTGAATCCGGCTCTCAATTTCACAGATCCTCACGGCTCGCTTAATCAGCATCTAATCTGGCTCGCCATGCAAAAGCGTGAGGAGCTTGCCAAAGCCTATAAGGATCTTGGCGTTGACATAAATCCGCTGTTGCTGATTCAGCTCCCCAACGATACGAGCGAAAACCTCACCGCTGACGATACCAAAGTCAAGGACGAGATTATCGCCACGCTTGATGCCTACGGCGTTAACACCGCCAACGGCAAACTCGCCATTTGGCTGTCGGGCGAAAAAACCGACACCCTCGACCTGATAGACTGCCCCAATGACCCGACTGAAGTTTTGCTTTTCAAGCAAGCTATCGCTCTCGGATGGGACTGTCCCCGTGCGGCGGTGCTTCTTATCTTCCGCAAGATTGAGAGCTTCCAGTTCTCGGCTCAGACCGTAGGCCGCATACTGCGAATGCCGGAGCAGAAGTATTACACCGACCAACGGCTCAATCAAGGTTACGTCTATACGAACCTCTCAAAAGACATAATCGAAATCGTCAAGGACGATATGGATTATCTCGCTTCAAACATAGTAGCCAAACGCCGCGACGGAATCACTAATATCGTCCTCGATTCGGAATACAGCGAGCGACTTTCGACAGACCGAAACCGTCTCGGCACTGACTTTAAGCAAGTCCTTAAAGACACATTCATCTCCGAGTGGGGATTGGAGAGCGGTCAGTTGTCGCTTTTCACCGAAGATATGCTTTTCGGCGACGGCGGACATGCCGAAGAATATGCTGATGTGACAAGCGTGGCCTACCGAAACAGACAGGCTGCGATGTCAAATCCCAATATCCGCTTTGATGTGAAATATATAGGAACGGATATTGTCCGCGACCTTGAAATGACCGGCGAGGTCGGCACCCGGATAATCGAGAGCAAGGCTACATATATAAACAATGTGGCTGACCTCACTTCCATGTATCTCGCTTTCTGCAATCGCTTGCTCGGAAACGATTACGAGCGACGAAGCGTCAAGACGCTGGGCGGTGCGCTTAAAGAAGTTATGCAAGAACTCTTTGAGGTGTTTGAGTATGATGCTATGAAGATTATTCTCTCCAATGATAATGTGCATCACAACCGCCCTAAATTCGAACGTCTTATAGCCAAATCCATTCAGAAATACACCGACAGACTGCGGTTGCGGCAAGCTGAGGCAAAACTCCGTGCTTTCAAACACTGTGACTGGTTTGTCCCGGATGAACGCAGTTATCCCTCAGACAGATTTGCTGAGATAAAGGATATGGAGACGCATGCCCTACAGCCTTACATGTCTGATGGAAAATCAACGCCTGAAAAAGAATTTTCTGATTTCTTAAATGGAAACAGAGATTTTATAGAGTGGTGGTATAAGAACGGAGACAGCGGCAAGGCACATTATGCAATCGGATACATCAATTCCTATGGCGAAAAAGCATTGTTTTATGTGGATTTTATCGTCAAGATGAAAAACGGCGATGTGTTTCTTTTTGATACTAAGACCAAAGAAAGCGATAAAGAAGCACCGTATAAGCATAACGCGCTTATCGATTATATCAACAAGCCTGAGAATCTGTGCAAACGTCTGCATGGTGGCATAATTATAAAGGATGGCTTCGGTAACTGGGTCTATCCCACAAGCCGTCTTGATCCAGCAACCGGTACCAGAGATACATCAGACTGGGAGATATTTGTGCCTCAGAATTATATGTAGCCGTAGCTATCGGTCGGCGAGGTAGGCTTCGCAGGCCTCGGCGAGTTCGGCATACCAGGCTTCGCCGAATCGGGCTGTCAAAGGCTCTTTGAGAAACTGGTAGAGGCGTATGCCGAGTTTGCGGCCGAGTTTTTCGGCAGGGCGGCATATTTTCCAGCGGTGGTAGTTGACAGCTGTAAATTTGGGGTATTCGGTAATACGGACAGGGTAGAGGTAACAGGAGATAGGCTTACGAAAGTCAGTTTTGCCTTCGCGGTATGCTTTTTCCAATGCACACTGGCACATGCCGTCAGGTCCGTAACAGGTGAAAACGCAGTTCTTGCCATCTACGATACTTGTCACAAGGTCACCCTCCTCGTCGATGTATCCTACGCCGCTGCGGTCTATCTCGGCCTGTGCCTGTGGCAGCAGTTTGTCCCAGACCTGGTGCGTCAGCCGTTTGAGCCGTTCGTATTCCACCTTGGTTATAGGTGCTCCGGCATCGCCTTCTATGCAGCATTCGCCGTGGCAGCTGTCAAGGTCGCAACAGAAAAACCTCTCGGCGAGGTCAAGGCTTACAAGTACGTTCTGTATGTCAAGCATGATTTCTTCGTGGCTTTCAGTCATTATTGGGATGATATTGTATCAGATGCCTGATGTGACTGTGGCTGCTCCGATGAGCGAGTCAGCCCTGTCCATAGGGCCTCTGTGGTAGACGAGTATGGTGTATTGGTTGACGGTTTCGTATTTGTCGCCCTCCACGGTCTGGGTCAGCCCCTTCTGTGTGCCTGTCGGCACGAACAGATACTGATAGTTATATGAGCCTTGTTTGAGCAGCAGTGCTGCTTCATATGCCTGGGTATCAGGATTGAACACCATACGGTTGTCGGGGCTGAGACGACGGTCGGTGAGGTCACCTTCTATGTAATAGTCGCCGTCAATCCGTTGTGGCTCTTTAAGTGTGAAATGCACTATGGCGTATTTGGCTTGCGAATCAGAGTCCAATGCGGCATCGTTCCTGACCACATAGCGCCCGAATTGGGTCTGGTCGTATAGGTAAGGGTCATAGCGACGAGAGCCATCGGCATAGAGTACATAATGCGGATAAGGGTCCTCCCATACGATATGGTCCACTCCCATGCCGGGATACTTGTCGGCTACTGTCTCAAAGCGGCGGTATTCGTTTCCGGCGGGGAAGATGAGCGGTCGCGCATGGTCATAGACGAGTGTATGACCGTCAATGCGCGATGGACGTGACAAGGTGACGGAGTTGTCAGTGCGTCCGTTTTGTATCGCTACAAGCTTGAATTCGTTGAAGTAGTTTTCCACACCCTTGACCTTGTCGGTATTGACGTTGACAATGAGCTGCTGGTGGGTATTATTGGTGTCGATGTCAGTGCGAGATGTGACCTCCGCACCAATACCGACCTCTTGGCTTACCACATAAAACCGAGCCTGAAGGAGCGTTGTGTCGCGGTCATCTTCATCAAATACCCTCAGAAGATAGTTGCCTGGGCGTATGATACGTATCTCATCGTTGGGGACGCGTATGACATAGTGCACATAATTGGTAGGCGTGAGCGATGACAGTTCGTAATCGGTCACATGCCCGTCGTTGAAGCCGTCGATGTACTCCGATTCTATCAATTGCGATGGTCGCCAGTCGCTGTCACACGATATGATTTCATAGCGCATGTAACGCATATCGTCGGCTCGTTCGTCAAATTTGATGGTGATACGGTCGTTGGTGTTGAGATATATGACGGGCGGCACGAGTGGAGCACCGTCTACCTCGACCTGCAATGCTGAAAATGACGGAGCAAAAATCCGCTGAGAGGTATCCATACCTGCGGCATTGACACGTGCAGTGCCGCAGCCCGCTGTTACGGCAATGACAACTAGAAATGATATGAGTCTCTTTGTCCGCAATTTACGCCTGATTTGTCAACCTTTGATTTCAGTTGCCATCATCTCGACAACGTCCTTGATGAGCTGCATGCACGGTTTGCCGCCACGTTTAAGCTCACCGCAACGTGTGGATCCGTTAAGGCTTGCAAATTTGTCATTGAAAGCGGCAGTCATCTTGTAGACATTGATTTTATCAGCGGGACTCTTGTAATGGAGCATTCCACGCAGTGATGCAGCCGCCGTCAGAGTGCCGCATACCTCCTTGGTCTTGCCCATACCGGCTCCGAATCCAGCCAGCATGCGTGTGACAATGCCTTCGTCAAGACCCGTCACATCGTCAAAAACCATCATGACGCACTGTGCGCAGTTGTATCCTTGATTATGGAGCTCTTCGGCTCGCTGCTGTCGTTGTTCTACGGTGTATTGCATAATGGAAATGTGATAATTGTCGATTTTACCAGTTGATTGGTGTTTTGCCGTGGGCAGAGAGGTAGGCGTTGGCTCGGGAAAAGTGATGGTTGCCGAAGAACCCTCGGTAGGCACTAAGTGGAGAGGGGTGGGGCGAGGTCAACACAAGATGGCGGTTGCGGTCAATGAAGTCGCCTTTGCGCTGTGCCCACGAACCCCAGAGCATGAAGACTATGCCGTCACGTTTCTCTGCCAACAGGCGGATGGCTCGGTCAGTCAGTTCCTCCCAGCCTTTGCCCTGGTGTGATCCGGCTTTGTGAGCTTCGACCGTGAGAGTGGCGTTGAGTAGCAGTACTCCCTGACGTGCCCATCGCTGCAGGTCCCCGCTCTGGGGCATAGGAGCCCCGGTGTCGTCATGCACCTCCTTGAATATGTTCATCAACGACGGCGGAAACGGCACCCCATCGCATACCGAAAAACATAGACCATTTGCCTGGTTATAGTCGTGGTATGGATCTTGCCCGAGTATGACCACCTTTACGTCATCGACAGGGCAGCTGTCAAATGCCGCAAAAATTTTGCCAGCCGGAGGGAACACCGTATGGGTCGCATACTCGTTTTTTACCCAAGATGCCAATTGACCGAAATAAGGCTTGTCCCACTCATCTTTGAGAAGTTCATGCCACGAGGGATCTATCTTTACGTCCATTCTTCTTTCCGAAAAATCTGTCAATAATTGCAGCGAGGGCACCGTCACCAGTGACGTTGCATGCCGTGCCAAAGCTGTCCATGGCTATATATAGCGCAATCATCAGTGCGCATTGCTGCTCCGTGAAACCTAATATTCCTGACAATACGCCCAAAGCTGCCATTATGGCTCCGCCGGGGATTCCAGGAGCTGCCACCATGGTCACTCCGAGCATGCAGATGAAGCCGAGAAACAGGCTGAAATCGTGGGGCATCCCTTGCATGATCATCAGTGCCAGGGCGCATGCCACAATCTTCAATGTGCTGCCGGATAGATGTATAGTTGCGCAGAGAGGGATGACGAATCCGGCTACATCCTCACTGACTCCCATCTTGACAGCCTGACGCAGAGTGACCGGGATGGTCGCAGCCGATGACTGGGTGCCGAGAGCGGTGAAATATGCCGGCATCATGGTCCAGAGCATCCTGAACGGATTGCGTCGGGCAAATATTGAAGCTATCAGATATTGCAATACAAGCACTGCAATGTGTATGCCGAATATAATCAGGATGATGCTGAAGAAGGTGCGGAGCATGATGGCTACCTGACCCTCGACAGTCATATTCAGGAAGATGCCGAAAATGTATATGGGAAGCAGCGGTATGACCGACTTCCTTATGCCCATCTCCATTATGTCTCTGAACTCTTTGAAACCGCGTCCGATGATGTCTGCTTTGAGCGATGCTCCACAGATGCCTATAAGAAATGACAGCACCAATGCCGTTGTGACCGTGCATAGCGGACTGATTTCCAACGTAAACCATGGGGCAATGGTGGCATTCTCAACCGCGCTCAACGGCAGCGTCTCTGTAATCAATGACGGGAAAACAGCTGTGCCACAGGCATAGCTGAACAGTCCTGACAGGATTGTGGCTAAATATGCCAGCAAGGCAGTGGCAAGCAGCATACGTCCTGCACGGTTACCGATGTCTATAATCGCTGGGGTTACGAAACCGATTATGATCAGGGGTATCAGAAAGCCGAGATAGGCTGAGAATATACCGTTGAATGTCGCCATCAGCCTCGCAAGCCACTCAGGACTGATGAGACCTATGCCGATGCCCACAGCCATCGCGATTATGACACGAGGGAGCAGCCCGATATGTATGTTTCTATTAAATACTTTCATTGATTAGTTGGTGAATACAAAATTATTGAAAAAATCCCACATATGAAAGTCAAGCAGGCTCTCTATGTGGGATAACATTATTTTGCTTGCATGGGTAATATTATTGCCCATGTGCGGATTTAAATTTGCATTACACTAATCAAATCTCTCTATATTATGGCAGCAATACGTTATTTCCAGCCTGCGTCAGCACATCAGATCTCACAAGATGATGTCATGCATGCCTCCGTAGTGCAAGGCGGCAAAGAAATATTTAATCTCAATATCAGTGGCATCACTTCGATGTCGGAAATACTCAAAGCAATCCGCACAAAGGTTGCCGATCTGGCAGGTATCGTGGTGGTCAAAATCCGAAATTGTTCCCAGGGATGGTGCCAGTCAAAATCGCTCCTGATAGCGTGAGCTGCCTGATGTCCGGAAATGTTGAATACCCATTGTGTAGGGACATGCCGTGGCATGTCCGAATGCTGCCAACATAATCAGTCAATGCGGCGGACATGCCACGGCATGTCCCTACAACGGGTGAATTCCTTTATATGCCGAGCTTTTTGCGGGTTTCGGCAGGGATGGTGTTTTTGTTGACCATCAGGCTGATGGTTTTGGCGAGGAAGTAGGGCTCAGATACGTAGAAGTAGCCGTTGTACACCTGGTTGGTATCCCACGAATTCTTGACCTTATAGTATTTGTTACCTTCCTGGTCGGTAGCTGTGCCTACTATTACCATGCCGTGGTCATCGGTAGTCTCCTGACGGTCAAAGCCTTCTTGGCGCGATTCCTGAGTGACGGTTTCTTCCTCTACAGGTCCGTTGATGTCATATTTTTCGTCTTGGCGGTCTTTGTCGCTGAGTTGCACCCAGCGTGACAGCTCCGTACCTTCCATGTCTTTTTCGTCCTTGCCTTTGGGAAGCACTGCGTAGCCCTTGCGCCACTTGAAGCCGCCTTCGCTGACATCGGCTGCCCATGCTACGGAGTGTCCTTTGGCGAGTGAATTGTCAACGATGGCTTTCATCTCGTCAAGCGGCACATTGTAATACTGTGCATAGAGCCAGTTGTCAGGCACTTCAAGTATGAATGTCTTGTAGAACGGATGGTGTGACCACGATGTCACAGGCACATAATCGTTCATGTCAAGTCCTAACTGGTCAGCATAGCTTCGCGGCGTGTACGTCTTGCCATCTACAGTGAAAGTCTGCGGCACTTCTCCGAGATATGCGTCAAGGATACCGTTGACAGCTTTGCGCCATGAAGTCGACAGGCGCTTGTTAGGAAGCTGTGCCACCGCTTTGATGTACCCGTTGAGACCTTCGTCGAGTTCGCCGTGCACATGCTTGTCTTCGCCGTATTGCAGACCGGTATATGCTTCTTCGGGCATCATGCCGTATTCACGCCAGGTGTATATAACATCCTCAAAGCTGCCGCCAGCTGCTGCCGGTACGGAACCTTGCAGCCTGACGAGACGGTTGGCTTTGGCATCGTAGCAGTTTCTCACTACGAACATCTCACTGAGATCCACCTCTTTGCCTGTCTTGTTAAGAATCTCGTCTTCCAAAAAAGATATGCCTGAAAAACTCCAGCATGTGCCGCTCTTGTTCTGGTCTTTGACCGGAGTGGTTTTGATGCTGATGATGTCAGTGAATTTGAATCCGGTGCTGTCGGGATTGACTATTTTGTCATCATCCGCTCCATAGGCTACGGAAGAAATTGACAGCAATGATAATGTGATAAACAGCGATGTTTTCATGATCGGTTTTTATTGTTGAAAGTGTGTGTTCGTGACAGAGACAAAGGTACATAAATTCGCTCAATTTTTACTAACTTTGCTAATGCAATGAAGAAAATTGACCACGAAACCGTACAGCGAATACTTGACACCGCCCAGATAGTGGACGTGGTGAGTGACTTTGTGACTCTCAAGCGCAGAGGCTCGGGGTATATAGGTCTATGTCCGTTTCACAACGAACGCACCCCGTCGTTTTCAGTATCTCCAGCCAAGGGCATCTGCAAATGTTTCAGTTGCGGCAAGGGTGGCAGTCCTGTCAATTTCATCATGGAGATAGAGCAGCTGAGTTTCGGCGAAGCCCTCAGGTATCTGGCAAACAAATACAACATCGAGATTCCCGAGACCGAGATGTCCGAGGAGGAGCAGCAGGCTGAAAATGACCGTGGTGCTATGTTTGCCATCAATGAATTTGCGGCAAAACACTTCTCCCACAACCTGCTCGATACTGACGACGGACGTGCCATAGGACTGTCATATTTCAAGCAGCGAGGCATCAGCGAGCGCATGATCAAGCGTTTCAACCTCGGTTACGCTCTTGAAAACCGCAATGATCTCTGCATGACCGCATTGCGGCGCGGTTTCAATGAAAAGTATCTTATAGACACAGGCTTGTGCATACGTAATGACAGGGGAGATGTCTATGACCGATTCAAAGGCCGTGTCATCTATCCGGTGCAGACTGTGTCGGGAAAGATTGTGGCTTTCGGAGGCCGCACTCTGCGCTCCGACAAGACCGTAGCAAAATATGTCAATTCGCCCGAGAGCCTCATATACAAGAAGAACCTCCAGCTCTATGGTCTCTATCAGGCAAAACAGGCGATAGCCAAGCACAACAAATGTATCCTCGTGGAGGGCTACATGGATGTCATCTCCATGCATCAGAGCGGCATTGAAAATGTGGTTGCATCATCGGGAACTTCATTGACCGAAGGGCAGATCCGTCTCATACACCGCTTCACCGACAATGTCACCGTGGTCTATGACTCTGACCCTGCCGGCATCAAAGCCTCTCTCAGGGGCATTGACATGCTACTCGCCGAGGGTCTGGATATAAAGGTGCTTCTGCTGCCTGAGGGGGATGACCCGGACAGTTTCGCACAAAACCACTCGGCATCTGAGGTGGAGAGCTATATAGCGGAGCATGAGACAGACTTTATCACATTTAAAACCAAGATACTCCTTGAAGGTACTGGCAATGACCCTATGGCGCGTGCCAGAGTCATCAACGATGTGGTGACCTCCATCTCTGTCATCCCCGATAATGTGGCACGTGATGCTTATATCCGTGAATGCGGACGCATACTCGGCGTAAGCGAAAACGTGCTCAATCTTCAGGTGGCAAAATTCATCGGACAGAGGATAGAAAATGAGGCAAAAGAACGCATCAAAGCCAAAAACAGGGCAGAACTCGCATCGCTTCGAGAGCCTGATGCGGTCGAGCATACCGAGGATGCCGATTCTAAGGATGACATATCATCAGATGTAGTCGGCATCGCGCAACAATCGTTGGATAAGGGCGGCAGTGTCAGCGGGTTGCAACTACGCAAATTGCGGTCATTTGAGAGTCAGGTGATGCGTTACCTGATGAAATACGGCATGATGGACTTTAATGCAGTAGATGCTGACGGCAACGAATTCGCTATTCCTGTCATTGAGGTCATTTCCAATGAAATGGCTGTGGATGACATACGGTTCTCCGATCAGGGACTTGAGCATGCCTATGATGTTTGTCTCGCATTGTCGCGTGACGGATTTGAACAAGCCTTGGCTGCCGCCTCTGATGAAGCCGAGGCGTTATATAACCAGACGCTTCAGTCTGGGCATGAGGAGATATCCCGCAATGCTGCCGATATGGCTACTATCCAGGCTAATGAGCTGGTGCTAAAAGAGAAAGCCGAGGGCATCAGGGATGAGTACATCAAGGATTTTAAAAAGCATTATCTCCAGAAGCGGCTGCTGTCATCGGCTGACGATGTGGTGCGTCGCATATCCAACGAACTTGTGCCGGATAAATATGTACTGAGCAAGGTACACACCAAATATGCCACTGTAGAAAAAGATGAAGACCGTCTCGGCGAAATCATTCCCCGCGCCATTGCCGAGTGGAAAGATGCGATATTGGGATGCCGTCTTGACGAGCTTAAAGCCCGCATAGGCAGCCTTGACACTAAAGCCGATGATTATGACTCGCAACTGGCATCACTGCTGCAGCAGGCAGCTGAAATCATAGGATTGCGTAAGCAGTTTGCCGTATTTATGGGCGAACGTGTGATTAGTCCGAGATAGTTTCCGAGACTCTTCCTTATTCTGTTAAAGACGTCCTGCGGTATAGTTCTGTCGGCGGCGAGCCATGCCGCGCATCTTATATAGCAGCGAATACAGCGGATGCCACGTGGTGAACCATGGCACGAGCAGGAATAGCTTGCGTCCATGCAGGCGTGATGAAACCCTGCGCCACCTTACCATGTAGGGGATGCAGAGCACCATGGCAAGTACTCCGATGAATATCGGAGGTATGAGAGAGGGCAGTCCGCAGATGATGCATGCGGCTCCGCAGCCGATCCATCCCCACCATGCCCATGATGCAATAGCCGAGGTCCATCGTGCCGCACGTCCAGGACGTCGGGATGTGAACTCATGGCTTAGTTTGTCAAGCTGGTGGGTGGTCACCTGGTCATCATCCATGACTGCCACCATCGACTCCGGTGACAGCTCTACGGCGCAATTGTCTTTTGTGGCTACCTCTTTGACCCATATGTCATCGTCGCCACGCATCAGATTGAGCGTGGAGGCGTATCCTCGATTGTTGTAGAACAACTCCCGGGAGAAGGCGAGGTTGTTGCCATTGGCTCTCCATGGGTGACGGGCGGCAGCCCAGGCGAGATACTGCACAGCCGTGCGGATAATGTCAAATGACCGGCAACGGCTGCCTGATGTGCGCGTATTCTGTGGATTAGGGGTCAATGAGGGATATGCCCAGCCGATGATGAGCTGCTTGCCTCGGGTGGCATGTCGCATCATGGCTCTCAGCCACATTGGCGAGTCGACCATGCAATTGCCTCCTATAAGTATGACCATATCGTATCTTGCTGCCTTCACTCCCAGCATGACAGCCAGTTTTCGTCGGCTGAGATTGCGCGACTGCTCAGGCAGGAATGTCATGTAAAGGTTGGAAAAACGCCCTTCGAGGCGCGCTATGACATCTTCTGCGGCACTCTTTGAGCCGTCATTGACCACTATCACCTCGGTCTCTGCTGGATAATCCTGCTCAAGGAGGCGTGGCAGAAGTTCTATCAGGTTCCAGGCTCGCGCATCATCATGGACTATTATGGATACCGACGGAAATTCACTGTCCTTTGGCATCGATAACTTGCCATCGGTGAGTGAACGGCGCATAACCCGCTTGAGCTTGCCGAATGTCAGCACTGCGAACAATATGGCACTCGCCGTAGATACGGCAGCCAGGATATATACAACTATGTTAAAATCTAATGAAAACATTTATGGTTGTGATATATAAGCCTTTACGATTATAACAGGACTTCTGTCGGCTTAATTGGACTGCAAATTTAGTGAAAATCCCTGAAACGGGAGCTATCATACATGTATTTGCGATATCTTGGCGATGTGGAAAAGTTTTTGGATACGTCATGCAATAAAGGCATATAAAATCACGTTACAAACTTGTGTACGCCCCATTATTTAACTAATTTTGCACACATTAATAAATAATCAAACTTCTATACAGCTATTCGTCACTCAGTGATTGATGCTCTAAATGCACGGTATGAATTTTAAAAGACATTTATTCTCTACACTCAGTATGCTCGTCATGCTTGCTGTTCTTACTGGATGCAGCAGCAAGAAACGGACAACTCTCACTTATTTTACAAACAGAGACACTATTACCGCCCCCGTTATACCTACCGAAAACTACATGGTGAAAATCGAGCCGGGCGATGAGCTGTTCATAACCATAACTTCTTTGATACCTGATGCAACGGCTCCATATAACCTCCCGTTGAGCAACCCCGGTATGCTCGGGTCGCTTGAAATGTCGACACAGCCTAAGATTGCCACTTATATCGTCAATGAAAATGGCGATATCACTCTGCCCGTCATCGGCACACTGCATGTGGCGGGTCTTGAGACCACCCAGCTGGCAGCCTTGATACAGAAGGAAGTGGGGAAGGATGTGGCGGATGCGCTCGTAAAAGTCGAGCTTGTCAACTTCAGAATCAATGTGCTTGGCGAAGTGGCGCGTCCTGGCAGCCAGAAGATAAGCCGTGAGCGCTTCTCCATACTTGATGCAATCGCAGATGCAGGCGACCTTACTCCCTATGGTGAGCGAAGCAATGTGCTCCTTATCCGTGAGGAAAACGGTAAGCGCACCTATCATACCATCAATCTCAACGACGTGGCAACTCTTTCATCGCCTTACTTCTATCTTCAGCAGAATGATGTGGTGTATGTGGAACCCAACTCAATCCGCAAGGAGAACGCACGTTATAATCAGTACAGTTCTTATAAGATTTCTGTGATTTCTACAGTGGTTAGTGCGGTCTCAGTAGTCGCATCGCTTGTGATAGCCCTTACTCGTTAAATCTGACAATAAAATATACACACGCATAAATATCCATATTCATGGAAAGTGTCCGCAAGTCATCTAATTTTTTTGACTACGAAGCTATATTGACCCAGTGCCGCAACCATTGGTGGTGGTTTGTGATTTCGATTCTGTTTTGCACGGCAGTCGGTGCTCTCTATGCTTACCGTAAGTCGCCTCTGTTTGTGGTCGAGGCAAATGTGATGGTACGCCCGGAGAAAAGTTCTCTTGGCAGCATCGCTTCGTCATTTGACCTCGGATTAGGCAGTCTTCAGTCGCAGGAAGTTGATGATGAACTGGCTTTCATATCCTCTTATTCGGTAATGAATCAGGTAGTGAAGGATATGCAGCTCAATATCAGCTACTACGTCAAGAAGAATCTGCTTAAGACTGTGTTTGAACCCCTGTCATCTCCACTGAAACTCGGTGCTGACCCAGCTTTGGCTGATACATTATCTACAGCCCTGTTATTTAAAGTAAAGGTTGGTAAGGGTGCTTCTGACATTGACATTGTAGTTAGAGAACTGACTCATAACACAGTCATAGGCGAACTTGAGGCAAAGTCGTTGCCAACATCCATAAAGACACCCTACGGCTTGTTCATTCTGGATAAGACTGATAACTACAATCCTAAGAAGTCGCTTAAGGAGAGCATTGTTTTTGCACCATACAGCTCTACTACCGAACAGCTGAAGAAGGATGTGAGCATCTCCATCCCTTCCCGCAAGTCCAATGACATACGCCTGTCATATAAATCAGCTGATCCGGCATTCGGTTGCCAATTGCTTGATAATCTTATTAATGTGTATCAGTCTCAGGAAATTTCTCGTAAGAGGCTCCAGCAGCAGCGTACACTTGAGTTTGTCAATGAGCGACTTCGTATGCTCAATGATGAACTTGCCTCAAGTGAGAGCAACATAGAGAAGTTCAAGCAGAAAAACCAGCTTACAGACCTCGCAGCTGACGCTACATTCACGCTCAACAAGATGGGAGAGGTGCAGAAGAAGCTGCTTGAGGCAGAGACTCAGTTGGAGATTATAAATCTTGCCAGGACTTTTATTGCTGATCCTGATAACAAATATAACCTCATACCGCTCATCAACAGCTCCAATGATGCCAACAGTTCTATTGACAACAAAGGCATCCAGGAATACAATGCGCTGGTATTGAAGAGGGTTACTCTGACTAATAATGCCAAGGGCAACAATATCGCCCTGCGTAACATCGAGGAGCAGCTTGATGCTCTCCGTGACAACATTTCCCTTTCACTCAACAAGAGTTACAACAGCCAGAAAATCATTGTTTCAAATCTACGCAATGAAAATAACATGACGGCTGGACGCCTTAGCCAGCTCCCCGCAGATGAGAGGACATATGTCAATATCAAGCGTCAGCAGACTGTGCAGGAAGGTCTGTATATGTATCTGTTGCAGCTGCGAGAGGAAACTGAGCTGAACATCTCTAATGCAATCTCCCGTGCTGAGATTGTGGATAATGCATTCGTATATTCCGAGCCTATAGGCATAGGCTTGAAGAAGGCGTTGATGGGTGGCTTTTTATTAGGAATATTGCTGCCCTTAGGACTGATATACCTGCTGATGCAGATGAAGCAGAGATTCAGTACCCGTGAAGAAGCTGAGAAAATCTCTGCTATGCCTATCATTGGCGAAATATGCCAGAGCAAGTCAGGCAATCATATCGTTGTGGGACGTAATGCTTCAAGTTCTTCGGCAGAGTTGTTCCGTCTTATGCGCACGAATCTCAATTTCGTTTTGACTGATGCTGACAAGAAGGTCATACTCGTGACTTCATCGAAGTCGGGCGAAGGTAAGAGTTTCATCTCAACCAATCTGGCATGCTCGTTCGCGCTGCTTAAGAAAAAGACGCTTATCATCGGTGCTGATATCCGTAAGCCCAAATTGGCAGAATACTTCGGTTTCCAGCCCAAGTGGGGACTGACGCAGTATATTGCCAGCGATGATATCACTGTTGATATGCTTGTGAACCATCAGACTGATAACGAGTACCTTGACATCATTGCCGCAGGTCCGATACCTCCTAATCCAGCCGAACTGCTGATGTCACCTAAGATTGCCGAGTTGGTAGCATGGGCGCGCGCTCATTATGATTATGTAGTAATCGATTCAGCTCCTGTAGGTGCTGTGAGTGACTCGTTCTCTTTTGCACAGCTTGCAGATGCCACCCTATATGTATGCCGTGTGGATTATACCCTCTCAAGGGATCTCAGATATGCCAACAGCATCCACACCGACGGTCGTCTGCCTAACATGGTTCTTGTGGTCAATGGTGTGGACAACAAGACTGGTTATGGCTATGGATACGGCTATGACCATGATGTTAAGAAGAAGCGTTTCGGCATCTTCTGATGAAGTTCATCTAAGTGTGTAACCGTCTCTAAATTAAATTATACGTATAGATGAATATCGCAGTCGTTGGTACTGGTTATGTCGGCTTGGTCTCTGGCACATGTTTCGCTGAAATGGGTGCCGATGTCACCTGTGTCGACATTGATGAGGCAAAGATTCGGGATCTTTTGCAGGGCAACATCCCCATATACGAGCCGGGTCTTAAAGAGATGGTGCTGCGTAATGTGGAGGAGGGGCGTCTGCATTTTACCACCGAACTGTCCTCTTGCATTGAGGACGTCTCTATGGTGTTCAGTGCAGTAGGTACTCCTCCTGATGAAGATGGATCTGCAGATTTGCAGTATGTCCTGGCTGTCGCCCGGGAGTTTGGTAGCCTTATCAATAAATACACGGTGCTCGTCACAAAGTCAACCGTACCCGTTGGAACAGCTCAGAAAGTCAAGGATGCCATACAGGCAGAATTGACTAAGCGAGGTGTAGATGTGCCGTTTGATGTGGCATCAAATCCTGAATTTCTTAAGGAAGGCAATGCGATTAAGGATTTCATGAGTCCCGATCGTGTTGTAGTAGGAGTGGAGAGCGAAGATGCCCGACGCATGATGGAACGCCTCTACCGTCCGTTTCTTCTGAACAACTTCCGTGTCATCTTTACAGACATCCCATCGGCGGAAATGATCAAATATGCCGCCAACTCCATGCTTGCTACCCGTATATCGTTTATGAACGATATAGCCAATCTGTGTGAGATGGTAGGCGCGGATGTCAATATGGTCCGTAAGGGCATCGGGTCAGATACACGCATCGGGTCTAAGTTTCTTTATCCTGGGTGTGGCTACGGTGGTAGCTGTTTCCCTAAAGATGTGAAAGCGCTTGTCAAGACTGCTGAGAGCCTTGGTTATGAAATGAAGGTACTTAAGGCTGTCGAGGAAGTTAACGAGTCACAGAAGCTGCGCGTGTATGATAAGCTCGTCAAGCAGTTTAATAATGATTTGAAAGGCAAGAAGATCGCCATATGGGGGCTGGCATTTAAACCTGAGACTGATGATATGCGTGAAGCTACATCGCTTGTAGTCATAGGAAAGCTTCTTGCTGACGGATGTCATGTATCTGTCTATGATCCGGTGGCTATGGATGAATGCAAGCGTCGTCTTGGCGAGACTGTTGATGTGTCATATGCCTCGGATATGTATGATGCCGCGGTTGATGCCGATGCAGTAGTGTTGCTTACGGAGTGGAAGATTTTCCGTATGCCCTCATGGAATGCTCTACATAAGCTCATGAACGACTACGTGGTCATTGACGGACGTAACATATATGATGCCGCAGAAGTCCGTGAGAACGGTTTTGCCTATTCTGGCATAGGCACTGCGTGACGGCAGAGTGATAGAATATAAGCAATGGGCGCATCAGTCATGACTGATGCGCCCATTGCTTATCATGTAGAATGTCCGTTATTTCAAGGACCACTCAAACCCTTCTTTGGTGTCTTTGACATTGAATCCTATTTCGCTCATCTTGTCACGCAGAGCATCGGCTGTAGCCCAATCTTTTGAGGCTTTGGCTTTGGCTCTCATTTCAAGCAGGAGCTCTACAGCGTCTTCAAACGGTTTCATCTTGTTGCCGTCACCTTCTGCAGCTTCTGACGACAGACCGCCGTCAGGTTTGATGCCAAGGATTTCAACGAGGAACGTGTCCATTATCGCCTTCATCTCGTCGATGTCAGCCTGTGTAGCTTTGGCATTTCCGTCATTGACTTGGTTTATGACTTTGCAAAGGTCAAAGAGCTGGGCTATGACCATGGGTGTGTTAAGGTCATCATCCATAGCCTCATAGCAAGCAGCTTTTATTCCGGATATGTCCACAGTAGATGTGTCTGACGGTTTCAGTGACATCAATCGCTTATATCCTTCAGTCATGCGTTGCAGAGCTTTCTCGGCTCCCTGCAAGGCTTCATTGCTGAAGTCTACTGTGCCGCGGTAATGCGCCTGAAGTATGAAGAAGCGGATGGTCATGGGTGAGTAAGCCTGCGTGAGAAGCGGATGGCTGCCGGTGAAAAACTCGTCAAGGGTTATGAAATTGCCGAGCGATTTGCCCATCTTCTTGCCGTTGATGGTAATCATGTTGTTGTGTAGCCAGTACTTCACACTGTCCTTGCCGTTGTGGGCTACAGACTGGGCTATCTCGCATTCATGATGCGGAAACATAAGATCCATGCCGCCGCCGTGTATGTCAAACTGCTGTCCGAGATACTTCTCGCTCATAGTAGAGCATTCGAGATGCCATCCGGGGAACCCTTCGCTCCAAGGCGAAGGCCAGTGCATGATGTGCATGGGTGAGGCTTTTTTCCAGAGAGCAAAGTCAGCAGGGTTGCGTTTCTCTTCCTGTCCGTCAAGTGTGCGTGTCGTGGCAAGCAGCTCGTCTATGTTGCGTCCTGACAGTTTACCGTAAGGATGCTCGCTGTTGTATTTCGGGACATCGAAATACACCGACCCATTGCTTTCGTAGGCATATCCACTGTCAAGGATTTTCTTGATATACTCGATCTGCTCTATTATATGACCTGACGCATGAGGCTCGATGGAGGGGGGGAGCACATTGAGCTTGTCCATCGCCTTGTGGTAACGGATGAGATAGTGCTGTACGACCTCCATAGGTTCCAACTGCTCCAGACGGGCTTTCTTGGCTATCTTGTCCTCGCCGTCGTCGGCATCATGCTCGAGATGTCCTACGTCAGTGATGTTACGCACGTAGCGCACTTTGTAGCCCTGATGGAGCAGGTAGCGAAACAGCACGTCAAATGTGATGGCAGGGCGAGCATGTCCGAGATGTCCGTCGCCGTAGACAGTGGGTCCGCAGACATACATGCCTACACGACCCTCATGCAGCGGCTTGAAAAATTGCTTGGTGCGGGTGAGTGTGTTATACAGCTCCATCTGTACTATGCTTTGCCGCCCATCATCATGAACGGGTTGGGAATTTCACCGTTGTTGCCGCCGTTGTTTTGAGGAGCGTTGAGAGGTTTCTTCTGCTGGATAACGCCAAAGTTTGCCTCATATTTTTTGATGTTGTCGGTAAGGGCAAACATAAGGTTCTTGGCGTTTTCGGGCGTCATTATGATGCGGCTCTGCACCTTTGCCTGGGGCATGTTGGGAGCTACAGAGATGAAGTCCATGAAAAACTCATTGCCGGAGTGGGAGATGACCGCCAGATTGGCATAGTGTCCGTTGGCTACTTCGGGGGTAAGCTCTATCTTGATTTCCTGTTGTTTGTTTTCTGCCATTATTGTAAAGTTTTAAAGGTTGATATATGCAAATTTAGTCATTATCCTTGATAAAATCCATCAATGACGGCTTTTTTTCAAGTGTAAGAATCGCATGTTTTCCTAATAAAAAGCTAAATTTGCATTAATTATGATTGAAGCTATCGGCATATCCAAGTCTTATGGGACACTCCGGGTGCTTGATGATGTGAGCATTTCATTGGCTGATTCGGAGATAACGGCGATTGTCGGACCAAGCGGTGCCGGCAAGACTACATTGCTCCAGATAATCGGGACGCTTGACCGTCCGGATGGCGGGGATGTGCAGTATGACGGGACGTCGGTGTTTGGTATGTCGGAGAGAAAACTCTCATCTTTCCGTAACAGACATGTGGGTTTCGTCTTCCAGTTCCATCAGTTATTGCCGGAATTTTCTTTGATAGAAAACATAATAATGCCCGCTCTTATAAGCGGGGTCTCGGTCAGAGAAGCGACACGAAGGGCTGAAACTCTCTGTGACTATCTCGGCATCTCCAACCGTCTGTCACACCGTCCGGCTCAGCTTTCAGGGGGTGAATGCCAGCGTGGTGCTGTCGCGAGGGCGTTGATGAATAATCCGTCGATCATTCTTGCAGATGAGCCTACGGGAAGCCTTGACTCCCACAACAGGGCGGAGTTGCACCGTCTGTTTTTTGACATACGGCGCGATATGGGTGCTTCATTTGCCATAGTGACCCATGATGAATCACTTGCGGCAGACTGCGACAAGATTGTGCATCTGCGTGACGGAGTGGTAGAGCGCATCGATACTAATGTTTAATCTATAGGAGTCAATGTCTGGAGGTTATATGCACACTAAGCCTTTCTATAGATTATGGTCTGTATTAGTCGGATGTATGATGGCTGTTTCCGTGATGTCATGCAATGATACGGATGATAATCCCGAGTATCGTGATGCCACGGTCACTAACATGGTCACGTATATCGGCATGGATGAGGGTGCCGTTTTTGAATACATAAGCATTGATGATGCTCCCTCTGTGATACTTCGCACGACCGTCAGTATAGACCGCGACGTGACTCCCGGGCAAAGATATGTCATGACATATTATCCTATAGACGGCGATGAATCGGCATCTGGATTTATAGAGCCTGTGTCATTGGCAGCAGTCACGACTCTTGGTATCAGCGAAAAGGACATCTCCCATTATCCTCAATGGGATGAGTCCGGGATATATCTGTTGTCGGCATGGCGTTCGGGTAGCTATATCAACATACGATGCAAACTTCCATTCAGTGAGTCGCCGAGAGTGTTAGCTCTCGTGCCGTCATCCGAAAATGAAGGTGTATTCTATCTTGCTCATCAGGTAGAGAGTGGAGCAACGTTTGACAGAGCATACTATATATCATTTGATATTAGTCGATATTTGTCGGATCATCCGTCATTGGATGCAGTCAGAATCCATGTCAACAACACGAATCTGATGGATAATGTACTGACATTTCCGTTATAATAGCCTTATAATCTGATAATCTGATGGACCATAAACCTGCAAATCAGTCATATCTCCCACCCATAGTATTTCATCCCATATTGAAGCCGGTCATATGGGGCGGATCGTTTATGAAATACTTCAAGTCGCTCGATACTTATTCGGGAGGGGCGACGATAGGCGAATGCTGGGAGATTTCAGGCCTGGAAGGAGATGAATCCATAGTGGATGGCGGAGAATACGACGGTCTGAGCATATCTCAACTAATAGCGCGTCTGGGTGCCAGGCTGATGGGTAAGCGCGTATATGACCGGTTTGGCACGAGGTTTCCTATCCTGGTCAAGTTTATTGATGCAGCGCGCGATCTGTCAGTCCAGGTGCATCCCGACGATGCTACAGCTAAAGCCTCGGGTCTTGTCGGGGGTAAAAACGAATTGTGGTACATAATCCGTAGTCAGGGCGGTGCAAAGATCTATGCAGGATTCAAGCGGGCGCTTACTCCTGAGGAATATGAGCATGCTATAGAGTCAAAGTCCATACTTGATTATATATCCACGCATAATTCCCGCTCGGGCGACACTTTCTACCTGCCCGGAGGGAATATCCATGCCATAGGTGCCGGGAACTTTCTGATGGAGATTCAGCAGACGAGCGGCATCACTTACCGTGTATATGACTATGACCGCAAAGACAAGTCCGGACGAAAACGACAGCTCCATACAGAGGAAGCCCGGCAGGTGATGTCGCTTGACAAGTACGACAGTTATATACCGAGTCCGTATTGGAGGCATTCGAGCGACCAGATATTGCTGATGAAGGACTGGGCGACTGTCAGGAAGCATCATGTCGACGGTACTTGCAGCCTTGAATTTCCACTTGACAGTTTCACGATACTGACATGTATAGAAGGAGGGGTGTCCATCAACTATCCCGGCACACATTTTGACCTTGCATTTGGATGTACATGTCTCATTGCTGCCGAGGTGACTGACATCAAGGTGGATGGCAGCGGCATAATGATCAGTTCTGCGGTGTCGATTTGATGTCTTTGCAGATGAACTAAGCCCATCGGTCTGGCGTTTTATAACTAAATCAAATAATGATATTAGTTATGAAAAAGACGGGCATATTTTATGGTTCGACCACTGGTACCACTGAGACGGTAGCAAAGCAGATAGCCGGACTGTTGGGCATAGATTCCAACGACATACACAATGTGGCTACCAGTGCTCCTACTGATGTGGCAGACTACGAGGTGCTGATTCTCGGGACATCTACTTGGGGATCTGGTGATATACAAGACGATTGGGCTGATTTTGTCAACGGTCTGAAAGTCATAGACCTGACAGGTAAGCAGATCGCTTTGTTTGGTTGCGGTGATGAAACCATGAGCGATACGTTCTGTAACGGAGTCGGCACTCTGTATGATGAACTTCAGGATACAGGCGCGGAATTTATCGGTGCTTTCAATGCTGACGGTTACAGTTATGACCATTCTACGGCAGTCCGTGACGGCAAAGCGGTCGGTCTGCTCCTTGATGATGTGAACGAGTCGCAGATGTCACCAGCGCGTATAGACGAATGGTGCACAATCGTCAAAAATGCGATAAGTGACTGATACATCAATCAGAGAGGCGCCAAATGGATATCCATTTGGCGCCTCTCTGATTTCTTAACAATTAATCGGTCGTGAAACCTTCTGGTGAGCTCATGAATGCCAGATGTCGTTCATGACACGCTTAGGTTTCGAGATGGGATGAACTGATGTCATGGATTCATCTGCCATAGAGGCTATGAGCCATTCGGCTATGAATTCGTGGCATGAGGGTTTCGCAACAGGTTGTGAGGCTGGTATGCCTACTAAGCTGCCGTAAAATGCATCGTGTGCGTAAGAAAATTTATCCATAATCAATATCCTGTAAATGTGAAAAAATGAAGTAAATAAAAACTCTCTGATTTGAACAACATAAAGTTACGGATAAAAGTTCACACTTTATAAACAAATTATGTTAAAATATGAATATTGTGACATAAATATATTTTAAAATAATATTTGAGGCATAAACCTACTCTAAGTAATGTCTGATAAAGTCGTTGTTAAAGAAAAAATTGTAAATTTGCATATGTCTATCCTATGGGATAGGCAACAATAGGTATAACGGGTATCCGCATGTGACGATAGTCCGGCACTAAGATAGGCTGCGGATGTCAAGAACTGTAACTATAAAAGACCAAAGAGTTGAAACAACAACACAAAAAGACTGCAATACTCCGCATGCACTGCCCGGATCAGCCTGGCATAATAGCTGTAATAACGCAATTCATCACAGAAAATCAGGGTAATATCATCTATCTTGACCAGTATGTCGACAGAGTGAACGGTGTATTTTACATGAGAGTGGAGTGGGAGCTTGACCGATTCCTTATCCCAAGTGAGAAAATCGACGATTACTTCAATACTCTCTACGCGCAGCGTTACAGCCTAACATACAAGCTCAGTTTTTCGAGCCGGGTGCAGCGCATGGCTATATTTGTCAGCAAGATGTCACACTGTCTCTATGACATGCTGTCACGTTATGTGGCTGGAGAGTGGGATGTAGAGATACCTGTCATCATAAGTAATCACCCCGACCTCGCCATGGCTGGTCAGCAGTTTGGCATACCGTTTGAAGTCGTGCCTGTGACACGTGACAACAAGGAGGAGATGGAGCAGGTGGAGTTTGACATCCTTGACAAGTATAATGTGGATTTCATAGTGCTCGCACGATACATGCAGGTGCTGTCGGAAAACTTTATCAACCGCTATCCTAATCGAATCATCAACATACATCACTCTTTCCTCCCGGCTTTTGTCGGGGCTAAGCCTTATCATCAGGCATATGAGAGAGGGGTGAAACTGATAGGCGCGACAAGCCACTATGTCACTACCGAACTTGATGCCGGACCTATAATCGAGCAGGAGGTGGTGCGTATTTCCCATAAGGATACTATCCCTGATCTGGTCAAGAAAGGCAGGGACCTTGAGAAAATCGTGCTGTCGCGCGCTGTAGAGAAGCATATCCAGCGCAAGATACTCACTTATGATAACCGTACCATAGTGTTCAGTTGACCCTGTCAAGGCTGCCATGAATGAGCCGGATGCAAAGACACTCAGTGACGGGAAGAAATTCCTGTCAAACAACCTGTCCTACAAGATACTTATCCCTGTATTCATAGGGTTAGGTGTCGTAGCATGGCTTTTTCATGACGAGTTTAGTGCCGAGGTCTGGGACAATATCCATTTTGACTCTCATGTCATAATCTGCATAGCCCTGGCATGGCTGTGCATGGTGGGGCGTGATTTCGGGCTCAGTTGGCGTTTCAGGGCTATAACTGACCGTCAATTGAAGTGGAAGCAGGCAATCAGAGTCAACATGCTGTGTGAGTTTACATCTGCAGTGACTCCCTCGTCAGTAGGCGGTTCTACCTTCGGCATGATATATCTGCATCGTGAGGGTATCCCTTTCGGACGTGCCACGACGTTGATGATGACCACGTTGATACTTGATGAGTCGTTTTTTGTCATATTCTGTCCGATATTGATGTGGATAATATCGCCTGAGATATTATTCGGATTCAATAGCGATGCGTTCACTTCGGGATTGCGTACCGTGTTCTGGCTGGTCTATGCCGGCATAGTGCTGTGGACTGCATTCCTGTTTTTTGGTGTCATCGCGCGTCCGGCGGTTATAAAAAGAGTAATTAACGCCATATTCCGTATCCGCATTCTCAGACGTTGGCAGCAAAAGGCTGTCAGGATGACTGACAATATGGAGGCTACAGGTAAGGACCTGAAGCATCGTTCGCTGGGCTGGTGGATAAAGGCATTTGCAGCAACAGGGCTATCCTGGTCATCAAGATACCTTGTGGTCAACATGCTGTTTCTGGCGTTCGCACCTTATGCCTCCCAGTTAGTGGTGTTCGGACGTCAGTTTGTAGTATGGATAGTATTGACCATCAGTCCTACGCCCGGAGGCAGCGGCGTAAGCGAGTGGCTGTTCACGGAATACTATGGCGACCTGCTCAATGATTACGGACTTGCCGTGGTGATAGCTCTTTTCTGGCGCATAATAAGTTATTACATATACCTTGTCATAGGAGCATGCATAGTGCCTGGTTGGGTACGTCAGGGCATGCGGATGCGTGGCAATAAGAAGACAACTTAATAATCATCTTCATATCATGAAATTTATAGGTATAATACCGGCACGATATTCTTCGACACGATTTCCAGGCAAACCATTGGCTGACATTGACGGTGTGCCCATGATTATACGTGTGGTGCGTCAGGCATTGAAGGCACTTGACACAGTGGTGGTGGCGACTGATGACAATCGCATATATGATGAAGTGGTCAAATACGGCTACAATGCCGTGATGACATCTGTCACGCATCGCAGCGGCACTGACAGGTGTCTGGAGGCATATGACAGATTCGGTCATGATGCCGATGTCATCATCAACATCCAGGGAGATGAGCCGTTTATACACCCTGAGCAGATAGAGGAGCTTAAGCAGTGTTACACTGATCATACAGTTACTATAGCTACCCTGATACGCCGGTTTCCTCATGATGGCAGCTATGAGAGCCTTTCCAATCCCAATTCGCCTAAGGTGGTGATTGATGATAACATGAATGCGATCTATTTCAGCCGCTCTGTCATACCGTATCTTCGGGGCAAGGAACGAGATACATGGCAGCGATGCCATCAGTATTATACCCACGTAGGCATGTACGCATATCGTGTGGATGTGTTGCGCGAAATCACACGTCTGCCACAGTCTTCGCTTGAGTTGGCTGAATCTCTCGAACAGCTTCGCTGGCTACAGGCTGGTTACAGCATCAAGACAGGTGTTACAGACTATGAGACTGTGGGTATAGATACCCCCGATGATTTAGCCAAAGCAGTCGCTTACCTTAAAGAGACATACCATAATGGATGAACCGTGGCGACAGCAGGCACCTCAGGTACGCGAACTGTCTGATCTTGTGTTGCCCGCAGTGAAGCGCATCCAGCTGCCTAACGGCATCATGCTAAATATGCTTGCTAGGGGCGATGCTGACGTATGCCGTTTAGGCATATTCATGCGCGGTGGCTCTGCCGAGAGCTCCAAGCGGTCCGTTGCCTCACTCGCTGCGTCATTGATGCGCGAAGGGTCTGAGTCGTACAGGGGAAGTGAACTTGCAGATCTGTTTGAACGTAATGGAGCTTGGCTTGACACGTCAGCCCACTCACACTATACCTCTGTACATATATACTCGCTCAATAACAGGTTTAGCAAAGTGTTACCCGGTGTGGCAGATATGGTGCTGTATCCTGAGATGTCGGATGAGGTATTTGATATATACCGGGAGAACAAAGCGCGTGCATTGGAGACAGACCTTTGCAAGGTCGCTACTGTAGCGATGCGTGAGTCTGACCGCATATATCTGGGACAGGGACATCCGATGGCACGGTTTGACCAGCCTGATGACATACGCAATATAGCGGTGTCAGATGTGCGTGGTTTCCATGCATCGCGATGTGATGCTTCAAATATTACGCTGTTCCTCACTGGAAAAATTGATACCAAGGCAGTTGATGCCGTTGTGGAAACGTTTGGCAACATTGACTCTGAAAAACAATCTTGTCAGCTGGATGTCAGACTTCCTCAAGGTGTATGGACTCCGGATGTGAAATATGTCAGACTCCCTAATACTACTCAGGCAGCAGTCAGGATGACAATTCCTGCCATATCACGTGAACATGATGATTATGAAATGCTCAGGATAGCCGTCTGCGCTCTTGGTGGGTATTTCGGAAGTCGGTTGAACGCCAATATACGCGAGGCAAAGGGGCTGACCTATGGCATAGGTGCATCAATTATCGGGATTGACGGGTATGGAGCTATCAACATATCGTGCCAGTGTGACAGTCAGTATGTCGATACTGTGATATCGGAGATCCGTCATGAGCTGGATGCTATGAAGTCGGAGTATTATTCTGCTGACGAGCTGGCTCGGTTGAAACGGTTTTACATGACATCTCTCTCAGGCATACTTGAGTCACCGTTCAGTATCATGGATTTCTATGAGAGCGGACTTATTGCGGACATCCCTTCTGATTATTTCAAGCAGCAGCTTGATGCCTTGGAGGCGTTGTCACCTATCACACTGAGTGAGATGGCTACGAAATATTTCAATTCGGAGGCTGCCCTGACGGTTGTTGCAGGACATAAAGCATAGACTTCAGACATATGATGACTACGGATAAAACATCGGCTCTTATGTTGACTGCCTTGATGGTAAAATATGGTATCCGCAAGGTGTTTGCATCTCCAGGGTCACGAAATGTGCCGTTGCTGATAGCTTTCACTCGCAATGAGGACATCAATGTCGAGATGGTAGTGGATGAGCGCAGTGCTGCATTTATGGCTTTAGGCTATGCTGCAGTTGCTGGTGAGCCTGTAGCGTTGCTATGCACTTCGGGAACTGCGATGCTTAACTATATGCCAGCCGTCGCTGAGGCGTATTATCGGCATATTCCATTGGTGGTAATAACCGCTGACAGACCTTCGGAATGGATAGGACAGAAGGACTCCCAGACATTAGCGCAGCCTTGCGGACTTGAGCCGTATGTGAAGAGGTCGTTGGATATACCCGACTTTGCCCATGATGATGATATGCAGAAACGATGGTGGTGCAACAGGGTCATCAATGATGCGCTGACGATATGCTGCGATAGTCCTAAGGCTCCGGTGCATATCAATATGCAGTTTGACATGCCGTTGAATGCGCTCACTGATGAGGACTGTGTGGATGTAACCAAGATAGCTTCTATCAGACCATCGGGCAAGCTTGATACAGGTGCGGCTCGAGAATTGGGTCGCCGGATAGCATCACCCCACAAAGTTATGGTAGTCATAGGCAATATGCCACCATCACAGCGGGTCACCAAGGCGGTAATGAAGCTCACGAACATGCCTAATGTGGTCGTATTGGCTGAAAACCTTGCTAATATACATGCCGACAGGGTGCTTACGCAGATTGATACTGCCATAGCGAAGGTCGAGAGTATGAGCGATAGCGAGTCATACAAGCCTGATACTGTCATATATATGGGTGGCAGCATTGTCTCAGGCAAATTGAAAAAATATCTAAGGAAGAATCCTCCGTGTCAGTGTTGGTATGTCGGCGAAGAAGACAACTTTATTGACACATTCCAGTCTCTGACATTGAGAATCGATATGGAGCCGGATGTGTTTCTTCCGCAGCTTGCCAGTGCCATGTATCCTCATCGGGCTGAGTCGGAATATGCGGATTTATGGTATGCTGTGCATGATGAAATCAACGCACGGTTACATAAGTATCTTGACAAAATCGCATGGTCATCATTCAAGGCTATGGCAAAGCTGCTCGCTGCTGTTCCATCCAGATGGAATGTGGAACTGAGCAATGGCATGAGCGTCAGGCTCGCGCAGCAGATGTATGCCCCCCAGATACACCGTTGGAGCTGCAATAGAGGTGTCAGCGGTATTGACGGCAGCACATCGACTGCAGTCGGTGCACAACTTGCATACCGCCATGGTGCGACGCTTCTGATTACCGGTGACATGAGCCAGGCTTATGATTTGACCGCGTTGGGCACTGAGCAGGTAACAAACCGCATGCGCATAGTGGTGCTTGACAATGGAGGGGGCAACATATTCCGCTGCATACCATCCACAGAGGCTCTCCCTGAATTGGAGACATGTCTGGAACTCGGCATGCGTACTCCTTTCGGAGCGCTTGCCCGTGACTGGGGTTGGGAATGTATGGAGGCATATGATGAGGCCACTTTTGACAGTGCCATGGAGACATTTATGTCTGAGAGTGAAAAGCCATGTATGCTTATTGTTAAAACTGACGGCAAGTATGATGCCTCTGTATGGAAGGATTATTTTGACTATATTACCGAATAAAATCATCAAAAATATACTGACATCATGAGAGAATGGACAACGATAAAGGAGTACACTGATATACTCTTTCAGAAGTATGGCAAGATAGCCAAGATAACCATCAACCGTCCGGAGGTATATAATGCTTTCCGACCGCAGACTAACCGTGAGATGCTTGACGCCATGGCTTACTGCCGGGAAAGCCCTGAAATCGGGGTCGTGATACTGACCGGTATCGGAGACAAGGCTTTTTGTTCGGGCGGAGACCAGAAGGTCAAAGGCATAGGCGGATATATCGATGAAAACGGCACGCCTCGTCTCAATGTACTTGATCTTCATAAAGCCATCCGTAGCATTCCCAAGCCTGTGATAGCCATGGTCAACGGATATGCCATAGGCGGTGGTCATGTATTGCATGTGGTCTGTGACCTGACGATTGCATCGGAAAATGCGCTCTTCGGACAGACCGGTCCCAAAGTCGGCAGTTTTGATGCCGGTTTCGGATCAAGTTATCTTGCCCGCTGTGTGGGACAGAAGAAGGCTCGTGAGATATGGTTCCTATGCCGTCAATACACAGCCAAGGAGGCTGAGGAGATGGGCATGGTCAACAAGGTCGTCCCCTTCGAGCGTCTCGAAGACGAGACCGTGGAGTGGTGCGAGACGATACTTAAGCGCAGCCCTATGGCTATACGTATGATAAAGAGAGCATTGAATGCCGAATTGGATGGGCAGCGTGGCATGATGGAGTTTGCCGGAGATGCCACTCTCATGTACTATCTGATGGCTGAGGCTCAGGAAGGCAAGAATGCTTTTCTTGAGAAGCGTGACCCGGATTTTGACCAGTTCCCCAAATTCCCGGGATAATGCGGCTTGCAGATAATATACAGGCAGAGTATTGCCGATATTCCCTTGACTTCAAGTTCAAGGCTGTGACATCACGTCAGAGCATGGATACGAAGGAGACTTATTTCATACGTCTTACTGACAGAGATACAGGTCTGGTAGGACTCGGTGAATGCGCGTTGTTTCGCGGTCTGAGTTCGGAGGACACCCCTGAATATGAGCATAAGTTGCGCAAATTGTGCGACATCATCAATAGAGGTGAGAAACTTCCAAAATCAAGTTCGTCTGTCTCATTCGGACTTGAAACGGCAATCAGAGATCTTAGCAATGGTGGCAAGCGCCTACTATTCCCTTCGGGATGGCTTGAAGGGAAGTATGGCATACGCACCAACGGACTCGTATGGATGGGCAGCGAGAAGGAGATGTCGGAAAGGATTGCCAGCAAGCTTGATGAAGGGTTCAAATGCCTGAAACTGAAAATCGGTGGTATCGATTTTGAACGTGAGCTGAAGCTGCTTGAATCGATACGCAACCAGTTTGACTCCAAAACTCTGGAACTAAGGTTAGATGCCAATGGTGCGTTTACTCCTAAGGATGCGTTGGCAAAACTTGAGCGTCTCAGTAAGTATGGCATACACTCTATCGAGCAGCCTATACGTGCCGGACAATGGTTTGCTATGGCTGACATATGTCGTAAGTCTCCTATACCTGTAGCTCTTGATGAGGAGTTGATAGGGGAGAGCGACAAGGTGCGGCGGGATACCATGCTCAATATCATAAAGCCGTCGTATATTATCCTGAAACCGTCGTTGTGCGGAGGACTCGATGCTACAGACCAGTGGATAGAGTCAGCAAAGGAACACAAGATAGGTTGGTGGCTTACATCTGCTCTGGAGTCAAACATCGGTCTGAACGCTATCGCACAGCTCGCTGCCAAACACAATGTCAAGCGTCCGCAGGGTCTCGGCACCGGCATGCTTTACCGTAATAATGTCCCTTCTCCGCTGCTGCTTAGAGGAGAACGTATGTACTACGATACTGATGGTGAGTGGGATGTCTCTTGCCTTGACTTTTCCAGTCCTGTGAGATGATATGGAACTTTCGGCATTTTTGGAAGAATGGAGGTCTGAGACTCCGTATATAGTCGCACATACGTCAGGCTCTACTGGCAAGCCTAAGGAGATACATTTGCTGAAAACGGATATGGAGGAATCGGCGCGAATGACTGCCGATTTTTTCCGTCTTGATGCTGCATCGCACCTGCATCTCCCCCTGTCGCTGGATTATATAGCCGGCAAGATGATGGTGGTGCGCAGTATCATCAGCGGTTGTCGGCTCTCGGTCGAGCTGCCGACATCAACGCCGTTGGCAGATGCGGGTTTTCAATGTGACAGACTGTCGCTTGTCGCTATTGTGCCGATGCAGATCGAGGGACTGATGAAATCACCACATCTCTCCAAGATTGACAATGTCATAGTAGGAGGCGCACCGCTGTCGCGCCAACAGGAGGAAATATTGAAGCATGCCCCATTTCGCGTATATGCGACATACGGTATGACTGAGACCGCCTCACATGTCGCATTGAGAAATATCAATGGCAGTGATGACGCTCTCTTTGTCGGATTGCCCGGATATAAGTTTTCTGTGGACGACAGAGGGTGTCTGGTAATAGAAAACAGTCGGATGTCATGGCAAAAGCTCGTGACAAATGATGTCGTGGAACTGTATGAGGGTAACTCTTTCAGATGGCTGTCACGCTATGACAATGTCATCAACAGCGGCGGAATAAAGCTCTACCCCGAGCAGATAGAACGGGCTATAGCGCATCTGTTGCCTGACGGGAAGTATTTTGTTTCATCAGTACCTGATGCCCTTCTTGGTAGCCGTATGGTGCTGGTGCTTGACCAGGATGTTGACACGGAGATCACGATTGATGATTTGAAGGCTTTTTTGCCCAGATATCACGTGCCAAAGGAAATCATCCGCAAGACATTGGAATATACCTCCACTGGTAAACTAAAGCGGTCACTTTAAGGCGAACAGATTGCGGATTTCTGATGCCACACGTTGGATCTGAGCGTCCGTCAGTATGGATCCGCTCGGGAGGCAGAATCCGCGTTCAAACAGGTTGGCAGATACACCGTTCTGGTAGTTAGGTGCGTCAGAGAAAAATGGCTGCATGTGCATCGGACGCCACAGCAGCCGTCCTTCGATATTATGACGCAATAGATGCTGGCGCAGGTCTTCAGGCGTTATGCCTGTGGCTGGGCTGATTTGCATGGTAGACAGCCAGAAGTTTGAATCATATGCCGCAGACGGATTGTCATGGATCGAGATGCCGTCAATATCGCCCAGCAAAGATGCATAGAGCGCATGAATCTCACGACGACGATGCACACGGTCAGGGAGCACTTCCATTTGGCCGCATCCTATGCCGGCACAGATATTGCTCATGCGGTAGTTATATCCCAGCTCTTTATGATAGTAGTAGGGACGGTTCTCACGTGATTGGGTGGCATAGAATTTGACTTTTGCAGCAGCTTCGGCAGTCGGGCATATCAATGCTCCTCCTCCCGATGTGGTTATGATTTTGTTGCCGTTAAAACTCAATGCCCCATAGTTGCCGAGCGTACCTGCTTTGTTATTATTGTAGGTGCTTCCGAGACCTTCGGCTGCATCTTCAAGGACTGGTATGCCATACTTGTCGGCTATAGATAGTATTTCGTCCATATTGGCAGGCATTCCGTAGAGGTGCACTACTACTATTGCTTTGGGGGCTTTGCCTTTTCGGGCTATGCGGTCTTTGATGGCTTCCTCCATCAGGGATGCATCCATGTTCCACGTAGAAGGTTCGCTGTCTACGAACACGGGAGTGGCACCGCAATAGACCACAGGGTTGGCACTGGCTGAAAATGTCAGTGATTGACATATGACCTCATCATCTTTCGACACTCCGAGCATCACCAGCCCCAGGTGTATCGCTGATGTCCCGGATGATAATGCTACGACATGGTCATGGCGGAGATATTTGGCTAATCGTTGTTCGAATTCATCGACATTAGGACCTAAGGGCACTACCCAGTTATCGGCAAATGCACGGTTGATCCATTTCATTTCATTGCCTCCCATATGAGGCAGCGACAGCATGATTTTTTCGTCCATATCTATATGATGAGTCTATGACAATAATCTGGCAATCAGTAATTTCAATCGGAGAAGTATATCAGGAGATTTATATCGTTCGATCGCTTCCAGCAAGAAGCGATGTCCGCGCTCTACATCGGGGATATAGGATTGAAGGTTGTTGGCTCGGAGATATTCGGTCTGTAGTTCTTTAACTCTGCTGATTTCATCGGTAAGACCTTTACGGGTCAGGTCACGACTCATGCCTCCGTATCTGTAATAATAGATGGACTCAGGAGAATACATGACTTTAGGTCTGCCTGAGAAAACGAGCATATTGAATAACCTGTCTTCGCCCCAAAATCCTTTGTATTTAATGTCAGGAAAGGTGGCTATAAGGCTACGTCGGTAGAGTTTGGCAGGGATACCAGGGTTAAAGATGGTGTGATCCGCAACAATGCCTCTAAAAGCTTCGGTGGTATCATAGCGGCATGGGAAATGCCAATGGAAATTGATGCCGGCTTTTCGAGCGAATTGTACCAGTCGCAGTTGGACTATATCGGCAGAGTTTGCCAACGCTGTTGTTACAGCCCTCATGACTGCATCTTTGTGCAGACAGTCATCGGCATCAAGATAAAGGAGATATTGACCCTTAGCCATCGATGCCCCATAGGCACGTGCCTCATAAGCATTTGCTTCGGGAAGACGGAAAGTATTGACACCCTTGTAGCCTGATATGATAGAGAGGGTTACGCCGACCTCTCCATTGAGCACCACTATGATTTCTATGGGGGTATAGGACTGAGCCAACACGCTGTCAATAGCAGCCTTGATAGTGGAGTGTGAATCACCTGATGGGATGATTACGCTGACCAACGGCAATGCAGTGTGATGACCCGATACCTTATCCATTTTCATCCATTGAAACTCTGATGCAAATTTAGGCAATATTCATGATACATGCTCTAAATCCGACATATAAAAAAGCCCTGAGGAAATATTGGGGAATACTCCGTCAATATCCGCCACAGGGCTTAAAGTCTATATTGTGAAAAATGAAAATGTCAGGTTAGAGGCCTTCGCTATGAGGATTGTTGTTGAGTTCCTTTACATCCTCTTTGACCATCTTGGGGGTGACCTTTTCATCATCTGCCTGATTTACCGTCACTCCGCGGTATTCATCCTCAGGCTGTATTTTAGGTTCTTTGTTCTTATCCATAATAAGATGCTTTTTATGGTTGATTATTCGTTTTAGTCATTATACCTATTAAACATATAGCAGAGAGGTATAGTTCACAGGTGTTTGTCTAACCAACTGAATATTTCATTATACAGAGGTATTCTTAAGCTTTTTTTTGACAGCAGCAGGTCATGCAGACCACCATTGACTTTCACACATGTCACATCGCTTCCCAAAAGCAGCCCATATCGCTTGATTTCACTGGCATCAAGCACAATATCGGCATTCTGGCATTCAGGAGTCCAGTCATCTACTGTAAGACTCCGCGCGCTATACATTAGCAATATGGGTATGCTGATAGTATGCACTCCCGAGTGGAGGTAGCTTTGAGCTTTGTCAACAGCACGTACCCATCCGGCTGTGACTGTCGGGCTTTGCAGGAGTTTCCACTGGGTGTCGTAATTCCATTCGCCCTTATATTCTTTCAGAAGGCTTTCGCCGTAGGCTGTGGATTTGCTTTGTGGTATGGGAGTCCCAGGAAACACATAGCCGAGTGCCGAGACTGCCGGTACGAGCCATTCGATTTTTCCGAGATTCCAGTCAAGGAAAGGCGAGTTGAGTATCAGTGCATTTATCCTCACCGGATTGGACTTGGAGGCAAGGTAATATGATGCTATCAGACCTCCGGTGCTATGTCCCATGAGGACTATTTCCTTAAGTCCGGACTGTTTCATCGTGACGAGAGCCGAATCTATGTCGGGGAAGTATTCCTTAAGGTCGCGTGTGTCAAACTTGGGTTGTCCCTTGATAATCGAGCGTCCGTATTTTCTTAGGTCCACCGCATAGAAATCATATCCATGATTGACAAATTCATCTGCCATCTCGCTATTGAAGAAGTAGTCATTAAAACCGTGGATATACAGTACGCCACGTGAGGCAGTGTCATTGATGCAGAGCTTGCGTATGATGGTAGAGCGGACATGACCATCGTAGTCATTGGGATGCTTCACATAATGCATCTCCAGACCGTCGCCCAATATGTCAGGTGCCCATGAGCGGTATGCCTGCTGGGAAAATGCCGATTGCAGCCACAGAATTTGTGCGGCTGCAATCGTAATCAATGTAACCAATAATCTGTTTGGTCGCATAGAGGTGTAGTGGGAATAGCGTTTCGGTGATTATTTGTTTTTATATTGCGGCAGCAGAGGTACCGGGAATTTGGAGAACAGAGTGGAGACAGCCTGGCTGATTTCGTTTAGGTTTCTGAACTGTCCGCTGCCCTGATTGAGGATGGTGGCTACGGAAGCACTAAACAAGGGGAGCTGGTCTTTAATGTTGACCATATCCATGGTCAGGACCCCTTCTTTATATATGCCGGTTATTACCTGTGCATTGCTATAATAAGCTGAATAGTAGTTGTTCCAGTAGCCGTAGGGATACATGTAGAACGGGTATAGTCCGTTGTACATCGGACCGGCATATGGCATGTAGGCAGGTGGTAGGACAGGTTCGGTAGAGATTTCGTTTTTTACGGTAAGGGCGATGTTGACAAGGAGATTGCTCGTGGAATCCTCAACGAAACCTCGTTCGATCATCTGCTCGCGGATGGCAGCGGCGATGTTGTAATATGTCACCATCTGCATCCCTGGAATCATATGTCCGTCAGCAGGAGTGACTATGCGAAAAGTATGGTATTGCGCCAGGTTGGCATTATTATATGTCTCGCTGTTGACGAGAGAAAACTGGCTGCAACTTGTGGTGGCAAGTGCCAGAAGAGCAGTTGCAAATAAATTCAGCTTCTTCATATCTGTACATGATTATAGATGAAACGAATATACATTAAAAACGTTTGCTGCTATAATTAGTTCAAAAGCTGATGTCTGCTGTCATAGGCTGCCAAGAAGTGACTCTAATGCGTTTTTGATGTCACGCAGTCGCATCACTACTTCTGCTTCTTTGGTATGTCCTGTAGGGTTGTCTTTGAGGTATGCTTTGGCGGCTTCGATTTTCAGCCCTTTCTCTTTGAGAAGATAGTTGATCATCTCTACCTTGCGGATGTCGGCAGGTGTATAGAGCCGCTGCCCCGAGCGTGTGCGGCGTGGCGACAGTCTTGGAAACTCCGACTCCCAATATCGTAATGTAGTAGCCGGGATATTAAGAATCCCGGCTACTTCCGATGTTTTGTAAAATCTTTTTTCTGTAACGTCATCCATACTTATGACGGTATTACAGAGCCGTTGAGCATGATAAACTCCTCTGCGTCAAGAGCCGCCTTGCAGCCTGAAGCTGCAGCTACCACCGCCTGCTGATAATGCGGATCGGCGACATCGCCTGCCGCAAATACACCTGGGACACTGGTGACTGTCGACGGGGTCGTAGTGATTATATATCCGTTGGCATCCAGCTCAATCATATCCTTGAACAGATCGGTGTTAGGCTGGTGTCCGATGGCGAGGAAAAATCCATCGATGGGCAGCTCATAGATGCGCTCGTTTTCTTCTCCTTTGTGTTCTACCAAAGTGGCACCTTCAAGCACCTCTTCACCATACAGACCGACGGTGTTGGTATTATAGAGAATATGGATATTGTTCTTGTCGTTGACACGTTGCTGCATGGCTTTTGATGCCCTCAGGAAATTCTTGCGGACAATCAGATATACCTCCGATGCGAGATTGGACAGATACAAAGCCTCCTCACAGGCTGTGTCGCCACCGCCTACCACAGCCACTTTTCGTCCGCGATAGAAGAAACCGTCACATGTGGCGCATGCCGACACCCCGAGTCCTTTGAATTTTTCCTCGTCTTCAAGTCCAAGATATTTGGCTGATGCGCCTGTCGCTATTATGACGGTATCTGATAGTATGGTGCGACCGTCAGATATTGTAGCTTCAAAGGGACGCTTAGAGAAATCGACTTTTACCACTTCGCCAAATCTCAAATCTGCTCCTACTTTGGCTGACTGTTTACGCAGGTCATCCATCAGTTCCGGTCCCTGGATTCCTTCAGGGTATCCAGGGAAATTTTCTACTTCTGATGTTGTGGTCAACTGTCCTCCAGGCTGACTACCTTCATAGACGATAGGGCTGAGGTTGGCACGAGAGGCATATATGGCAGCCGTGTATCCAGCAGGTCCGGATCCTATTATGAGGCAGTGTGTTTTATTTGTTTCCATGATTGATATTTTTAATAGATTTGGCAGATTTATCTCAGATCCACGACTTTGGCTTTAGGATATTTCTTGCGATCAAAGCGAAATGTATTGTCGCTTACCGGGGTGTTGCGGATCTGCAAGGTGGGTATGGATATGCGTGTTTCGCTGCCATCGCGTCCTTTGATATTGATAGCCGTGGGCAGCAGGGTAGAGGATTTGAGAGTGATGGTGATTTGGGTCCAGTCATTGTTCTTGCTTATCGCTTTCAGCAAGATGGTGCGGAATCCCGGGGAACTTTTGATGACCGAAGAAGTGTACTGCTTCCTGAGCCCGCTGATGATGGCAAGCGGATTAGTGGCTGCAAGCTCCTCGTCGGTCGGTTCGATGATGTTTACTTCGCCAGTGGATGGTGCGTAAGTCCACTGTGTAGTACCGTCATACCATGTGGTCATGGCATTGTTGGTGGTCGTGAATTTATTTCCTGCAAGCAATATTGTGCCTTTAATGTCATTGCCTCCAGAGTGGAGTGTATATGAGGCACTGATGCTTTTAGCACCCTTGATTTTTGCAGCGGATTGATCCAACAGTTTTGTGGCATCATTGGCAGCGTAGATGTCCGTGGCGCATAGACACATGATGATGGTCAGTATGCGCAATATGGTGCTATATGACTTGTTCATGTTGTATTAACAGTTCTGTAAGTGAAAAGTTATATATGCCGGTGGCTCCATCAGATGTCACTTCTGTGACAGTATGGCATCCAATGACATCGGGTCAATGAGAATCTGGCGCGGCTTGCCTCCTTGTGAAGGTCCTACGATACCGGCAGCTTCCATCTGGTCCATTATCTTTCCGGCACGGTTATAGCCGATGGAGAAACGGCGTTGGAGCGATGATGTCGACGCGACACCTGAGCTGAGCACAGCCATGGCTGCCTCATCAAACAGAGGATCCCGCTCGCCAAATGAGCCTGATGATATGGTTTCGCTTTCATCGGGGAGACATTCGGGAAGATAAAACGCATGTTCGTAGCCTGCCTGCATATCGATCTCCTCGCATATCGACTCAACCTCGGGGGTGTCAATGAATGCGCATTGCACACGCGAGATTTCTCCGTCGCGCGAGAAAAGCATATCGCCTCTGCCAATGAGCTGGTTGGCTCCAGGTCGGTCAAGGATGGTACGAGAGTCGACCATCTGTGTCACTCTGAAAGCCACACGCCCCGGAAAATTGGCTTTGATTATACCTGTGATGACATTGGTTGATGGACGCTGAGTGGCGAGAATCATGTGCATACCCACGGCTCGGGCTTTTTGGGCAATACGGGCAATAGGAGTCTCGACTTCCTTGCCTGCTGTCATTATAAGGTCGGCAAACTCATCGACTATGACCACTATGTAGGGCATATAGTGGTGTCCCTTTTCGGGATTAAGCCGACGCTGTATGAACCGGGCGTTATACTCCTTGATATTCCTGAGATTAGCCTCTTTGAGCAAGGCATATCGCTGATCCATGAGCAAGCACAGTGACTTCAATGTCGTCACTACTTTTGACGGATCGGTGATGATGGCCTCATCCTCGTCTGGAAGTTTGGCAAGGTAATGATTCTCAATTCGGCTGTAGAGGCTGAATTCTACCATCTTAGGGTCAATCAGCACAAATTTAAGTTCAGCCGGATGCTTCTTATATAACAGAGATGCAATGATGGCATTAAGTCCTACTGATTTACCCATGCCGGTAGCACCAGCAACGAGCAGATGGGGCATTTTAGTGAGATCGGCTATGAATACATCGCCTGAAATCGTTGAACCCATCGCCATGGGCAGCTCCATCGTGCACTCCTGATAGTCACGCGATGTGATGATTGAGCGCATGGATACTGTCTGAGGCTCTTTGTTAGGCACTTCGATGCCTATGGTGCCACGTCCGGGTATGGGGGCGATGATGCGTATGCCGAGAGCCGCCAGGCTTAGGGCGATATCATCTTCCAGTCGCTTGATTTTAGCGATGCGTACGCCTTCGGCAGGGATGATTTCATACAGGGTGACGGTCGGGCCGACTGTAGCTTCTATGTGAGAGATGCCTATGCCGTAATCATTGAGGGTCTTGGTGATGCGTTCCTTGTTTTCTTCCTGTTCGGCGAGGTCCACATTGTTTTCCTTGATTTTGCGGTCAATCAGGCAGTCGATTGAGGGAAAGCGGAAGCGTGGCAGGTCGGCTGTAGGATCATAAGGTTCCTGTTCCACTGTTTTTGCCACTTCAATTTCACCTGTGCTTATGCTGAATGTCTCCGTAGGTGTGGCAGCAGGTGCAGGTTCTTCAGAAAGGAGTTCCGATGTATCGGTGAGCGCGGTGTCGTCAGCATCGACATAGGGAGCGTCAATGTTGTCCTTGATATCTTCTGTTTCACTTGCGGAATCGATGGTGGATGTCTTCGGATAATCAGTTATATCGTATGATGGTATATTTATTTCGCTCTTCATCTCCTGGGCATACGGATCTGCCTCGGAAAGGGGAGAAGTGGAAGCTGCAACTTCGTTGTCGTTTGAAATGTTCTCTGACGGTTTTGATGCGGATGGTGTCTCAGCCTTAGGATGCTGGGCTGCATGACGGGCTTTCATAGCCTTGATGCGGGCAGTGCGTTTCTGGATCTGGACGTAGATGAAATTCCATGCGTTCTGTATGAACGGTAGGAAAATCAGCAACATCAGCGCACCCATGATCACGCTTATGGATATTGCACCGACTATGCCTGAGTACGCTATCAGAAGTTTGTTGATATAATACCCGTGTTTGCCGCCCCAATATATGAATCCTTCGTGGTCATACGTCGCTAATCCAAGTATGATGGATACCGCTATAGTGGATACAAGGCACTTGGCGGTCAGATTCCAGAACTTGAATTTCATTACCTTGAGCAGGGTCAGACCCAAAGCTCCGATGTAGAATATCATTATGAAACCTGCAACGCCAAGAGTGGATGAGAAAATGGCGTTAGATGCCCAAGCTCCCACGGGACCTCCGGCGTTTTTGACGCTACCATCCTGTTGGGCGAGTGCAGATAATGAATTGTTGGTAACGGCACTCTGGTCCGCCGCGCCAGTGGTAAGATACCCTATGGTCGATATCGTAAGATATACCGCGATGATTACCAACACAATGCCGACAAACATCCTGGCTCTGCCATCTGCAAATATACGGCGTGTGAACCCGTGTGATTTTGCGGGTTTGACAGCTGCCGTCTTCGAGTCTGATCTATCAGCCATAGATTGTGTTGCCTTCCGACGATTGCGTGTGGCTGAACTGTCAGGGTAGGTATATGGGGTGTCAGACCCGGCTGGTGAAGCTGTGTCCCTAATCTCAGATTCGGATTGCTGGGCATATGATGATAATTCCATAGGATCATCGCCGCCGTCAAAAGTGGGGAGATCCATATCGCTCAGTGAATCCAGACTGCCTGTCGTGGAGTTGAATCTTGACATTTAATAAGTCCTGGGGGGGGTAAGATGTTAGTGATATGATTAGGGAGATGCCACGTCCTGTCTACAGTCGGGTCAGCTGGCTGATTGTCTCTACGGGATCGGGTGAATTAAACACGAAACTGCCTGCGACCAATATGTCAGCTCCGGCATCTACAAGTCGCCGTCCTGTCTCAAGGTTTACGCCACCGTCAATTTCAATCAGTGCTTTCGAACCGGTTTTCTCTCTCAGTTCCACGAGCCGATGAAGCTTATTAATGGTGTTTTCTATGAATTTCTGTCCTCCGAAACCTGGATTGACCGACATCAGAAGCACCATATCTACATCGTTGATGATGTCCTCAAGCATGACCACGGGAGTGGCTGGATTGAGAGTGACTGCCGGACGCATGCCGGCATCACGGATGGCTTGTACGGTGCGGTGGAGATGCGTGCAAGCCTCGACATGGACGTTCATGAATTCGGCGCCGAGGTCGCGTACCTGCGATATATAGTTTTGCGGATTGACTATCATAAGATGCACATCCAACGGCTTTTTGGCATACTTGGCGATGGATTTCATCACTGGAAATCCAAAGCTGATGTTAGGGACGAATACACCGTCCATGACATCAAGGTGCATGTATGCGGTTTCGCTCTCGTTGAGCATCTCAACGTCTCTGCCGAGATTGGCAAAATCAGCTGACAGGAGTGATGGGGCTATCTTGACCATAAGAAGGAGGTGTTAGATCTCTTCGTTTTTAGCCTTGGGTTTGAAGGCATTGAATAAGATAATACCTATACAGATCACGCCGATACCCAGTCCGACATATGTGAGATAATCGTTGTATTTCTCCACCTGAGTAAACAGCCCGTCGATATTGACATGCAGACCTAACCAATAGCCGAGTCCGGCAAGCACTGCGTTCCACACCATAGCACCAAGACCCGTATATAGTATGAATTTCCATATGTTCATCCTTGCGATGCCGGCGGGGATGCTTATCAGCTGGCGGACGGCAGGGACAAGACGGCCTACAAACGTAGAGACTGCACCGTGTTTGTCAAAATAAGTCTCTGCTTTCATGACCTTAGCTTTGTCTATCAGGCAGGCATGCCCTATGCGCGAATCGGCAAATCTGTAGACGAGCGGACGGCCTATCCATATTGATAGTCCGTAGTTGACCAATGCTCCGACTATAGCACCGGCTGTAGCGACAAGGATTATGACATATACGTTCATGTCTGCTACCTGTATGGTGGTGCCATGGTACTGGAGCTGGCGCACTGACTGCGCAGCAAGAAAGGCAGCCGGAGGCACTACGACCTCGCTCGGAAAGGGTATGAATGAGCTTTCCACAGCCATGAGCAGAAATACGAGCAGGTATGACGCATTTTCAACTACCCACTGGAAGGTGGTCGAAGCATCGAAAATCGCGCAGGTTATAACATCCAGGATCATCAGTGTTGTCTAATAAATTGGTGATTTATAAAGAATTGTTAGATGTTTACAAATGCACACTCCATATGGAATATACTTTATCTGCAAATTTACAATCTTTATTCAATCCACGCAAAATAAATATTGCCTATCTTTGCAGTATATATTATTCCAACCCGTGTAATATGAAGAAATGGAAAGTCTTATCATCTGAATATTTATTTAAGCGTCCGTGGCTGACAGTGCGCAAAGACTGTCTGCGGCTGCCTAACGATGCTGTGATAGATGAATATTATGTGCTCGAATATCCGACATGGATAAATGTTATCGCTATAACTAAAGACGGGCAGTTTGTGATGGTGGAACAATATCGCCACGGCTTGGGTGATGTTTTCACTGAATTGGTCGCCGGGGTAGTTGAAGATGGCGAACCTCCATCGGATGCTGCAAAGAGGGAGCTTGCTGAGGAGACCGGCTTTGGCGGTGGTCGATGGGAGCTGTTGACAGTGCTGGGGCCTAATCCGGGCAGCATGAACAATCTTACATATTCTTACCTGGCAACTGATGTGGAACTGCTTGGTTCCCAGCATCTGGATGCTACCGAAGATATAGGTGTCAGGCTGCTGTCCGAAGGCGAGGTGCGGACATTGCTTGACAGTGACAGCATCAAGCAGGCACTGATGGCAGCGCCTCTGTGGAAATATTTTGCCACTCGTAGATAATATAACGTGTCGCGTGCAGTTATAATAAAAGCCTCCGCTGCCCATGTGTGCTGCGGAGGCTTTTGTATCCCCGTGGGGAGTCGAACCCCAATCGTTGGAACCGGAATCCAATATTCTATCCATTGAACTACGGAGACATCAGTCAGAAGCCATATGGCTACTTTTCGATGGGCAAAATTACATTTTTTCCGGGAGTTTACCAAACGCCCTCTAAATAATAGTTAACAGCTCCATTGTTTTGGCAAAAAATGAGTATCTTTGCATGCAATAAAAAACAATCCCAAGTACTGATAACATAATAATACCTGTCATCATGTCATTTATTGCCGATAGAGTAAAGATGGACGGACTTACATTTGATGATGTCCTCCTTATTCCTGCTTATTCAGAAGTATTGCCACGCGAGGTAGATCTCCGCACCAAGTTTTCACGTAACATCACGCTTAATGTCCCTATCGTTTCCGCAGCCATGGATACGGTTACCGAAGCGCAGCTTGCTATCGCGCTTGCCCGCGAAGGCGGCATCGGTGTAATACACAAGAATATGCCTATTGCAGAGCAGGCTCGTCAGGTGCATGCAGTCAAGCGCGCCGAAAACGGCATGATCTATGATCCCGTGACCATCAAGCGTGGCAGCACTGTCAGCGATGCTCTCAACATGATGAAAGAGTATCATATCGGCGGCATCCCTGTTGTGGATGATGAGGGTCGTCTCGTAGGTATTGTCACCAACCGTGACTTACGTTTTGAGCGCAATCTTGACCGTAAGATAGACGAGGTCATGACTAAAGACAATCTGGTGGTCACACATCAGTCTACTGACCTTGAAGAGGCTGCCCAGATCCTTCAGGAGCATAAGATAGAGAAGCTCCCTGTCGTTGACAATGATGGTCATCTGGTAGGTCTTGTTACCTATAAGGATATTACCAAGGCGAAGGACAAGCCCTATGCCTGCAAGGATGAACGTGGTCGTCTGCGTGTAGCTGCAGGTGTCGGTGTCACAGCCGATTCTATGGATCGCGTGGATGCTCTCGTTGAGGCTGGCGTAGATGCCATCGTGATTGACACTGCTCACGGGCATTCTAGAGGTGTAATCGGAGTCCTGAAGGCTGTTAAGGAAAAGTATCCTCATCTTGATGTCGTGGTCGGAAATATAGCCACAGGTGATGCGGCGAAGTATCTCGTAGAGAACGGCGCCGATGGTGTCAAGGTAGGCATCGGTCCGGGTTCAATCTGTACTACACGTGTGATTGCCGGAGTCGGCGTGCCTCAGCTCTCTGCTGTCTATGACGTTGCCAAGGCTCTTGAAGGTACTGGTGTACCCCTCATTGCTGATGGCGGCATCCGCTACAGCGGTGACATCGTGAAGGCTTTGGCAGCCGGTGGCAATAGTGTCATGCTCGGTGGCATGCTTGCGGGTGTCGAGGAGTCTCCTGGTGAAACAATCATCTTCAACGGACGTAAATATAAGAGCTACCGAGGCATGGGGTCACTCGAGGCTATGGAGAAGGGCTCCAAAGACCGCTACTTCCAGGCTAATGAGACAGATGCCAAGAAGCTTGTACCCGAAGGTATCGCTGCCCGAGTGCCTTATAAAGGTCTTCTTTATGAGGTGGTATATCAGATGCTCGGTGGTCTCCGCTCAGGCATGGGATATTGTGGCGCAAAGGATATCGATGCTCTCCACAAAGCCAAGTTTACACGCATAACCAATGCTGGTGTGGCTGAAAGTCATCCCCACGACGTGGCTATCACCAGTGAAGCACCTAATTATAGTAAAGCAAACCAGTAAATTCATGGCTCTGACTTTGCCATGAGACACATCGTAACCTATTAAATGAAAAAATATCTCCTTCCTGTAGCAGCGATAGCAGTTATTGCTATCGCTGTTTCAGCTAAACAAAAAGCAGATGCTGATGCGACATTGCTGACAGTTAACGGCAAAGCTGTTCCTGTCAGTGAATTTGAGTACCTGTACAATAAAAACAACAATCAGCAGATAGAGCGACAGACACCTGAGGAATACCTTGAGATGTTTATCAACTATAAGCTCAAGGTTGCGGATGCCGAAGCCAACGGCATTGACACGACCAAGGCATTTAAGGATGAGCTGGAACAGCATCGTCTGGAGCTTGCCAAGCCCTATCTCAAAGACATGGATGTGGAGAATGCTCTCATCAATGACATTTACGGACATATGGACCGTCTGGTCGATGTCAGCCATGTCATGCTTCGCAAGGGCAACACTCCTGAGCAGAACGACAGCGTCAAGCATATGCTTGACAGCATACGTACACTGATTGTCACAGGCAAGGAGACGCTTGAGGACATGGCTCTCAAATACTCGATAGATCCCCAAGCCAAGCGTAATAAGGGACATATGGGTTGGATGAAAGCCAATACATACCCCTATACATTTGAGAATGTGGCATATGCGACTCCCGAGGGAGAAATCTCGCAGGTCATGGAGACCCCGTTTGGTTTCCATATAATTAAAGTGCACGGCTTTAAGGCTAACCCTGGTAAGGTGAATGCGAGTCATATACTCAAACTGACAGCCGGTCTTGACAGCGTGGCTCGGTCTCAGAAAAAAGCACAGATTGACTCTATCTATGGCGTGGTGAAGGGTGCAGACGCTGCAAAATTTGCCGAGGTGGCAAAAATGGAGAGTGAAGACCCCGGAAGCCGTCAGAATGGCGGACAGTTGTCATGGTTCGGCATGGGTGAAATGGTCCCTGAATTTGAAACCGTGGCATTTGCCCTCAAGGATGGCGAGATTTCGGAGCCGTTTGCCACACAGTTCGGCTATCATATCATCATGCGTCATGATCACAGAGGCTTGCCTTCGCTTGATGACGAGCGTGAAGCCATATTGCGCAACATGTGGCGTGATGACCGTAGGGATATGGCTAAGAATGCTAAACTTGCATCATATCTTAAGGCTAACAAGGCATCGGTAGAGGAGAAGGGCATAAAGAAAGTCTATCAGACATTAAGCAAAGACTCCGTCATGGACAGTGTGGCTTATGCACGTGTCGCTGCCATGACTAAAGTGTCAGTAGCTAAGATAGGTAAGCAGCATATCTACGCATCGGAAGTAGCATCCACTCTGGCTCCTGACAGCAACATGCCGACGGATAAATGGATGTCGCTGTATGAAGAACGTGCTAAATCCATGCTTGACAGCAAGGCTACCGAGATGATGATGGCAGAACTCCCTGAAAAATATGCTGATTATAGGAATATCCTCAATGAATATCGTGACGGCATCCTGCTCTTTGAGGTAAGCAACCGCAATGTCTGGGATAAAGCTCTCAGTGATACTGATGGTCTTGAAAAATACTTTCAGGCTCATAAAGATGAATACAAGTGGGACAAACCCCATTACAAAGGCACCATAATATTTACCACCGGACCTGCGGTCACTGCTGAAATCAAGGAATTTTTGAGCACATATAACGGACCGGCTTCTAATCTCCCAGCTCTGATCCGTCAGAAATATGACAGACGTGCCAAGGCAGAACGAGTGCTGGCTGCAGAAGGTGACAATCAGATAGTTGACAATGTGGCTTTCGGAGGAGAGCGGCCCGATACATCCAAGAGCCGATGGACTGACTATTTCAGCTATGAAGGCACTATACTTTCGCAGCCTCAGTCAGCTCAGGATGTCAAGGGGCTTGTGAGCACTGATTACCAGCAGGTGCTTGAACAGGAATGGATCAAGCAATTGCGTGAAAAATATCCTGTAGTGGTTGACACCAAGGTTTTTGAAAAAATCAAATAATCTTTTAGACAAGTGAAATACAGTTTTAGTCTGAAAAAAATAGCAATAATGCCGGCTGTGGTTGCCATGGTCGGTATTGTTGCGTATGCCCGTGAAAACAATGTCGTAGAGGAAGTGGCATGGGTTGTGGGAGACGAGCCGATATGGAGGTCTCAGATTGAAGAAGCCTATGACCAATACAAATACGAGAACACTTCAGTGCAGGGTAATCCGTATTGTTTCATCCCCGAGCGTCTGGCGGTGGAAAAATTATATCTCCATCAGGCTGACCTTGACACTATAGAAATTCAGGAGTCGCTGGTCGCAAGCCAAGTAGAGTCTCGCATCAACTATTTCACTGCCAATCTCGGTACGCGTGAGAAGGTGGAGCAGTATTTCCGTAAAAGTCTTCCGGATATACGTGCGGAGCTGATTGAAAATATGCGTAACTCATCTCGCATACGTCAGGTGCAGGACAATCTGACAAGCGATCTGAAGGTTACGCCCAGCGATGTCCGCAAGTACTTTGATGAACTTCCTGAGGATAGCATACCCTATGTGCCGACACAGGTTGAGGTGCAGATAATCACTATCAATCCTGTAATCCCGCGTGAGGAGATAGAGGATGTCAAGGCGCGTCTGCGAGAGTATGCCGACCAGGTCAACAAGGGCGAGCGTGAATTTTCGACCCTCGCCATACTTTATAGCGAGGACCAGGGCAGCGCAGTGCGTGGCGGAGAAGTCGGTTATCTCGGACGTGCCAATCTTGACCCTGCATATGCAGCTGTCGCATTCAATCTGAGCGATCCTAAGCGAGTGTCGAAGATTGTAGAGTCACAGTATGGTTACCATATCATCCAGCTGATAGACCGTCGCGGTGATCGTGTCAACACACGTCATATACTGCTCCGTCCTAAAGTCTCAGAGCAGTCACTGATTGATGCGCTCGGTCGCATGGACAGTATCCGCGCCGACATGGTTGACAACAAGAAATTCTCTTTTGAAGAGGCTGCCCGATATATTTCCTCAGATAAAGATACACGAAACAACAACGGCATTATGGTCAATGAGGAGACCGGCAATGCCCGCTTTGAGATGCAGCAGCTTCCGCAGGAGGTCTCCAGAAAAGTTTCGACTATGGAACCTGGTGATGTGTCGGAGCCTTTCATCATGAAGGATCCGCGCAAAAACAGTGATATCATTGCCATGGTGAAACTTACTGCCCGTATCCCCGGTCATAAAGCCAATATCGCGGATGATTTCCAGACTATTAAATCCATGTATGAGAGTGCACAGAAGACCAAGATACTAAAGGACTGGTTGGACAAAAAGATTGCATCGACCTACATCAGGATTGAAGATGGCTGGCGCGACTGTGACTTCGAGCATAAAGGCTGGCTGAAGAATACTCAGCAGAGTACCACGTATTAGAATATTTAGCACGATAGATATAGTATATGTCCTTAAGGCATAGACGCGATATGAGTAAAAAATCCAGCCGCAGCGCATCCTGGTGGATCGTTGCGGCAATACTTGCTTTATGCCTCCCCTCGCTTGCTGTCAACACTAAGTCGCAGCAGACCAAAGAAGCACTTGCCCGACGCGGACAAGGGGCCGCGTCACAGCCACCGATCAAGCCCACCATTCCTTCGGCTGACCGTCATCAACCAGGAAGAGTATTTCTGGAGCATGCCGACGTCCTCAACATGGATGAGCAGGCGAGTGGCGGAGAATATCAGATACTCAAGGGCAATGTGGTGTTTCGCAAAGACAACATGTTCATGTATTGTGACAGCGCGTATTTCTATGATAAGACAAATTCCCTTGATGCTTTTTCCAATGTGAGGATGGAGCAGGGTGACACTTTGTTTGTCTATGGTGACGAACTGAACTATAATGGACCTGAGGAATTTGCGACTCTCTACGGGTCGGCTGGACGTCCTGTGCGCCTGATCAACCGTGATGTGAAGCTCGTTACGGATATATTCTATTACGACCTCGGACAAAACTACGGTTTCTATGACGTAGGCGGTGTGCTGACCGATAAGCAGAACCGCCTTGAGTCAATGCGAGGCGAGTATTACCCAAATACCAAGGATGCTGATTTCTATGATGATGTTGAGTTGAAAAGCCTCAGGCAGGGCGACACACTGTTTATGTACACAGATGTGTTGCATTACAATACCAATACCCATATAGCCACTATCTCGGCTCCGACTCGGATTATTAATCGCGATGGACGTATCAATACTTCTTCGGGATATTACAATACTAATAGCGGAGTGGGAGACCTTTACCATCGCTCTACGGTTTATTCCAACAAGGGCAACACGCTGACCGGTGATACGCTTTTCTATGATCGTGCGAAAGGTTTCGGAGAGGGTTTCGGCAATGTCATACTCACCGACTCGGCTCGTAAGAGTAGCCTGCTTGGCGATTATGGATATTACGATGAACTCCGTGACAGTGCTTTTGTGACAGGCAGGGCTTTAGCTAAGGAGTATAAGAATGACAGAGACACGCTGTATCTGCATGGCGACACCATCAATGCTTATCTCGTGTTGCCCGACAGTGTACGTCTGACCAATGCGTTTCATAATGTGAGATTCTATCGTTCGGATTTGCAGGGTATATGCGATTCATTGAGCATGGCTGATGTCGATTCCACGATGCGTATGTATTATAACCCCGTGATATGGAGCGGTGAAAGGCAGATTTTTGGCAATTTGATTGAAGTGCATCTTAATGATTCCACTGCTGACCGTGCACATCTGCCAGATTTCGGCATGATGGCTGAGCTGATAGGAGAGGACTGTTTCAACCAGCTGTCGGGAGACAAGATGACAGCGTGGATGGCAGACTCTACACTGCGTCGTCTGTATGTGGAGGGTAGTGTGCAGACCATCATGTTCCCCATGGAAAAGGATTCGGTATATAACAAGTTCGCGTTTACCGAGACCAGCTTCATGGATGCCTATTTCAAGGATGGACAGGTTGACACAGTCAGGATGTGGCCTGAGACTACTGGCACTATTACGCCTCTGTATCTTGCTGCGAAAAATTCCTATTTCCTCCCTAAATTCAAGTGGCTCGAGCGGTTTAAACCGACATCGCCACAGTCTGTGTTCTTAAGGCTTGAAGATAAGGAGGGACTTCTTAAGCCAGTTCCTACTGCTAAATCGGCATCGATATCTACTGAAGCACCTTGGAGAGCTTTGCTTAAGTCAAAGGAGCCCGCTAACAGCGACAGCACGTCACATGATGCTGTCAATATTGAGTCGGATTCACTAATGTCTGTAATGCAGCCTGACACACTTCCTGAGTCTGATAGTCAATTGCAACAGTCGTCTGATGCCCCTAAACCTCAGGAGGCTGATGTACTGAAGGTTGCTACTGAAGCTGTCGTGCCTGATAAAACAGAAGAGGAGGGCGAACAGTGAGCGACATAATACATCTTTTACCTGATTCGGTGGCTAATCAGATAGCCGCAGGTGAGGTCGTGCAGCAGCCTTCATCAGCTATTAAGGAGTTAGTAGAAAATTCAGTTGATGCAGGTGCCAAGCATATCACCATATATATCAAAGATGCTGGTCGCACGCTGATACAGGTGATTGACGACGGCATGGGTATGAGCGAGACCGATGCCCGAATGGCTTTCGAGCGACATGCAACCTCCAAGATTGCCAAGGCTGATGATCTTTTCACTCTGCATACCATGGGCTTTCGTGGGGAGGCACTCGCTTCAATTGCTGCTGTGGCGCAAATAGATATGCGCACAAGGCGCGAGGGCGATGAAATCGGTACACGCATCGAGATTGCCGGTGCAAAGGTCACGTCAACAGAGCCTATCGCATGTCCTAAGGGGACTAATCTCGCAGTAAAAAATCTGTTTTTCAACGTGCCGGGTCGTCGTAAATTCCTGAAAAAGGACTCTGTGGAGTTCGGTAATATTGTCAAGGAATTTGAGCGGCTGGCTCTCGTCAATCCATCTGTCGAACTCACGCTCATACACAATGATGTGACTGTGCATAGGCTGGCAGCAACAACCATAAAGCAGCGTATCATAGACCTATTCGGAAAATCGATGGCAACGCAGCTCATACCTGTCAGTACTGAAACCCCATTGGTCAAGCTGTCGGGATTTATCTGTATGCCTGAATATGCCCGCAAGAAGGGTGCATTGCAGTTTCTTACGGTCAACGGTCGCAATATGCGCCATCCGTTGTTTCAGAAAGCGGTGCAGACATGCTATGAGAATCTTATCGCTCACGATGCCAAACCCAATTTCTTTTTGGATTTTGAGGTTGCCCCTGATACCATAGATGTCAATATACATCCGACCAAGAAGGAGATAAAGTTTGTCAATGAGTTTGCAATACGTCAGATAGTTATTGCTGCTATCAGAGAATCCCTCGGACGTTTTAACGCAGTCCCGGCTATTGATTTCGAGTCAACGGATGTGCCTGATATTCCGGCTTTCACTCCTGACTCTGATGCCAATCATGACGTGGATTTTGATCCGTCATATAATCCTTTCGCGGAGGTTGATGATGGATATAGGCCTCCTACAGCTTCCCGTCAACCGTTGTCAGTACCATCGCGTATGACCTCCGCGCCACATGGAGGCAGACCCAAGGTGATGAATGACTGGGAGAAGCTCTATGAAAGTTTCAATGTCAATCATGCTGGTGGAGATACCGAAATAATACCCGAAACTCATGTAACGGAGAGCGCCCTTAATAGAGATGCATCAAACGGTGCAGATACGCTTGACATGGAGATGGAGACATCTATTCCCGGTGCTTTTCAGGTTCGCAACAGGTTCATAGTCACGCCGTCACATGAGGGCATACTGGTCGTGGATCAACATAGAGCACATCTCAACGTGCTCTATCATAAATATATTTCTGAGATTGAAAGACATGAAGTTTCAGCTCAGACATTGCTTTTCCCAGAGACGATAGAATTATCCGCATCTGAAAATCAGATATTGGACTCCATAATTGACAAACTGGCAGAATTGGGCTATGGGCTGGCTTTTCTTGGCGACAATACTTGGAGTATCAATGCCGTACCCTCAATGCTTGCTAATGTCAACGCTGTCGAGTCGATAAGAAAGATTATTGACAACGCATCTGAGAGCGATGGAAGTGTTGAGACGGATATTGACCGCTTGCTCGCCATGGGAATGGCGCGGGCTGCGGCAGTAAGATCGGGACATAAAATGACTCAAAAGGAGATAGAACACCTGTTGAGCGAATTGTTCAAATTAAAATCTCCGGCTCTGACTCCCGACGGTCTTACTGTCATGACACTTATATCTGGAGATCAGGTAGCCTCACTATTTGATTGAACAAAATAACAATGACCACGGAATTCCGTGGTCATTGTCATTTATCAGATGATGCCTCTGATGTCGGCTATGTCATGGAAATTGTGACGGTCAAGGTAATCGTTGATTTCATCAATGATTTTAACAGTGACGGCAGGGTCAATGAAATTGGCAGTGCCAACCTCTATTGCCGATGCACCAGCCATGATGAATTCCAACGCGTCGCGACCGTTCATGATACCGCCAAGACCTATGACCGGGATGTCTACAGCCTTGCACACCTGCCATACCATTCTGACAGCTACAGGGCGCACAGCCGGTCCCGACAGGCCGCCGGTGATGGTCGACAGCATCGGGCGGCGGCGTTCAACATCTATTGCCATGCCAAGCATGGTGTTGATGAGAGATACAGAGTCTGCACCCTCGGCTTCTACTGCTTTAGCTATGTCGGTAATGGAAGTAACGTTGGGAGAGAGCTTGACTATCAATGTTTTGTCCCAAGCCTTGCGCACTGCAGAGGTGACTTCGGCTGCTCCTGAGCATGTAGTGCCGAATGCCATACCGCCCTGCTTCACGTTGGGACACGATATATTGACCTCTATTGCATTGATACGCTCACAGGTTTTCAATTTCTCGCACACAGCCACATAGTCAGCTACGGACGCGCCGGATACATTTACCATTACCTGGGTGTCAAGATCCTTGATTCGCGGATATATATGGTCGATGAAGTAGTCTACACCTTTGTTTTGTAGTCCTACGGCATTTAACATCCCCGATGGAGTTTCAGCCATGCGCGGATAATCGTTGCCTTCTCGCGGATTAAGTGTAGTGCCTTTGACTATGAATCCTCCGAGCTTCTCAAGGTCTATAAAATCCTGAAATTCTTCGCCGTAACCGAATGTCCCGGATGCTGTCAGGACTGGGTTCTTGAGTTTGAGATTTCCTATGTTTACATCAAGATTTGCCATCGTTGTCTGATTTTTAAGGTTACCAGGTGAGTTCTGTAGTATCAAAGACTGGACCTTCGGTGCATACGCATACATTGCCTTTGACTGTCTTTTCCACACAGCACAGGCATGCTCCGAGACCACACGCCATCATATTTTCCAGTGAGACTTTGCACCGTAGCCCTGCTCTGTGGCATATCTGGGCTATGGCTTTCATCATAGGAGCCGGACCGCAGCAATAGACTGAAGTCCACTCCTGATTCCATGCAGTAGACGCTGTGACTAATCCTTTTTCGCCCATAGTGCCGTCTTCAGTGGTCACAAAGACATCCCCCCATTGTTGTAGTGACTGCAACTGGAGAACATCGGCAGCACTCCGGGCACCGACAAGAAATGTCGGACGTATGGCATGTTGCAGACTCATACATTTGCCGAGATATAGCATCGGGGCTATGCCGACACCGCCACCGACGAGAAGCGGATGACGGTCTGAGGCATCGATGTGGGCAAAACCGTTGCCGAGAGGAAGCATGAGATTGACGATATCGCCCTCACTGCGGTTCATTAGCCATCGAGATCCTTCTCCTGCGTTCCTGACCAGAAGGCTTAGTGTCTGGTGGTCGCGATCCACATCGTTGATGGATATTGGTCGTCGTAAAAATGTATCAGCATTATCAATCCTTACCTGTACGAACTGACCGGGAAGCATTTCGGGCAGATTGACCTTGGGATTGGCGGGAGTGAGTGTCAGCAGTGAATAAAGCTTGTGTATTGGCTCGCTTTTCTCGACCTTAAAATCTAAGCAGTATTTTTTCATATGAGACCGGATGTGATGTCTAATATTATATCAGTGCGTAGTCTATGACTTCCTTGACGTTTTTGACGTAGACAAACTGGAGACCTTCGACATATTCCTTTTTTATCTCCTCTATATCCTTGCGGTTTGCTTCCGAAAGTATGATTGTGTCTATGCCGGCTCGCTTGGCAGCCAATATTTTCTCTTTGATGCCTCCGACCGGGAGCACTTTGCCCCTCAGAGTGATTTCTCCAGTCATGGCTATGCGTTCTTTTACCTTTCGTCCTGTGAGAATTGAGGCGATTGAAGTTGCCATGGTTATGCCCGCAGATGGTCCGTCCTTAGGTATTGCTCCTTCGGGCACATGGATATGGAGCGTGTTCTTCTCGAAAATATCGGGATTGATGCTCCATAAGTCCGCATGAGACTTGATATATTGCAATGCGATGACAGCTGACTCTTTCATCACATCGCCGAGATTGCCTGTCAAAGATATTTTTTCTGTTTTACCTGGGGCGAGTGAAGACTCTATGAACAGGATTTCGCCGCCAGCCTGCGTCCATGCCAGTCCCGTCACGACTCCAGGGTATTCGTTGCCCTCATATTTATCCTTGATATAGGGCGCAGCACCTAAGTATTGCTTGACATCAGGTGCATCAATTGTGACACCGCTGTCTCCGTTGCGCATCTTGTTGAGCACTGACTTGCGCAGGAGTGAGGCAAGCTTTTTTTCAAGTTGGCGCACACCGCTCTCGGCAGTATAGGACTCGATTATGGTGATGATTGCAGCATCGGTCACGTTCACATCTTCCGTCTGGATACCCATCTCTTTGCGGAGGCGTGGGAGAAGATGGCGACGCGCTATCTCGACTTTTTCTTCCAGCAGGTAGCCGCTGATTTCTATGACCTCCATTCGGTCAAGCAGCGGTTGCGGCACACCTGCAAGGCTGTTGGCGGTAGCAATGAACAGTACGTGTGACAGGTCAAAGTCCACATCTACATAGTTGTCGTGGAAACGGCAGTTCTGCTCGGGATCGAGGACTTCCAAGAGTGCTGCTGATGGATCACCTCGGTAATCGCTGCCGATTTTGTCTATTTCGTCAAGCAGCATTACAGGATTGGATGTGCTGCAGCGTTTGAGTGCCGAGATGATGCGTCCGGGCATCGCGCCTATGTACGTGCGTCTGTGCCCTCTGATTTCGGCTTCGTCGTGCAAGCCACCTAATGCCACGCGCTCGTATTTCCGTCCCATGGCACTGGCGATGGATTGTCCTAAGGATGTCTTGCCGACACCAGGCGCACCTACTAAGCAGATTATCGGAGCATGGCTGTCGGGGGCATTCATTATGACTGCCAGCTGCTCCAGTATCCTTTCCTTGACTTTCTCTAATCCGAAGTGCTCGCTGTCAAGAATTTCCTCAGCTTTATGAAAGTCTTTGTTGCCATCATCCTCTATGCCCCAAGGCAGACCTAACAAAGTCTGTAGGTAAGTGTATTGCACTGAATAGTCAGGGCTTTGTGGCTGGATGCGCTCCAGCTTTTCAAGCTCTTTGTCAAATACCGTGCGGACATTTTCGGGGAAATTCACTGATTGGGACTGCTCTTTGAGCTGTGCTATATCTTCGTCCTCTCCATAGAGCTCCTCTTTGATTGTATCAAGCTGTGCCCGCAGGAAAGTCTTGCGTTGATGCTCGTCAAGCATGGCTTTCGTGCGGTCCATGATGACTTTAAACAGCACCGATTTCTGTTCGTCACGCGACAATGCCACCATCAGTTTGAATGCACGTTCCTTGAGGCGGCTTTCGCGCAACAGCTCTATCTTGAAGTCGGTGCTGAATGGTGCATGAGTGCTGATCAGATTGATGAGCGTGTTGGTACCTTCGGCATTTTTGATATTAATTGCCAGTTCTGCCATGGCAGGTCCTGAATTCTCAATCAATGCCAGGGTTGTTTTTGTGATGCCGTTTATGAGAGCTTTAAACTCTTTGTCTGATGGGCGCGGTGTGGTTTCCTTGATTATGCGTACTTGTGCAGACACTGATGCCTCGGGCAATGTGGCTCCTTCTGACATGCCTATCACCTTGAATTTGTCAAACGCATGCACAATCGCCATCTTACCTCCGTCAGGCACATCGAAGATTTGCAGTATGCGGGCTGTCACGCCAAACTGGCGCAACTGATGTACAGTAGGTGCTTCAATGTCAGGGGAGCTTTGGCATACTACGCCGATTACTATATTTTTGGCATGGGCAGCCTCTGCGGTGCGCAATGAAGCCTCTCTGCCTAACGATATCGGCACAGTTATACCTGGAAACAATACCATGTCACGTGTCGGCAGAATGGGTAAATCGTCTGCTACCGGCGCGTTTTTAAGCATCTCGGAGTTTAAGTCTATCTGACCGAAAGAAACTATCTGCTGGGAATCCTGACTCATCAAATATCTGTTATTGCAAATCTTAGTATAAGAGGTTGTCATTAAACAACCTCTAAAAGCAAATGCGCAACTTGCTTTATGCAAAGTTACGCATTTATATTATTAGCTACAACTGCTATGAGCTGTATGTCATCTCTATTTCAGTACAGATATAGCTCCTTCATAGTCGGGTTCGTTGGTGATTTCCTCGACGAGTTGCTGATAGAGCACTTTGCCGTCTGTGCCGATTACTACTACAGCTCTTGCGAGCAGTCCTGCCAGCGGTCCGTCACATAACTGCACACCGTATTTCTGACCGAAAAGCGGAGAGCGGAATGCCGAGGCGGGTGTGACATTTTCGATATTGTTGATTGTGCAGAATCTTGCCATGGCAAACGGCAGATCCATGGAAACGCATACAACAGCCACATTGTCAAGTTTGGCAGCTTCGACATTGAACTTACGCACTGAACGGGCGCATACATCGGTGTCGAGACTTGGAAATATGTTGAGTACTATGCGTTTCCCTTTAAATGTCTCGCATGTGATCTGCTCAAGATTGATGCTGGTCAGATGAAAGCAGGGAGCTTCGCTTCCTACCTGGGGCAGTGAGCCGTAGGTGTGACACGGGGTGCCTTTGAAATAAATTGTCTCCATATGGGTATGATGGGATTAATGCTTTGTATTGATTGTAATCAAGTATCTAACAATCTGGATAGATGTTTTGTTGCATGAACCGCCAAAGGAAACTCCTGACTTGGATTCAACCAGCCAGGAGTTACATCTTGTCAGCCATACGACATGGCAGGCTGCAAAGATTAATCCCAATCCTCTAAAACAAATAGCTATAACGTGATACATACATAACACTCCGCCCATATAAAAGTTTATAAAAAGAAAGTCTGTATCGTTTTGCCGATACAGACTTTCCATATATGCTTGTATCCAGAGAAAGGATTACTCTGCTACTACCTCAAAGGGAATCTCAACAGATACTTCCTTGTGGAAACGGATAGTGGCGTTGTATTTGCCAAGTTCCTTCACGCTCTGCTTGAGTGTGATGAGCTTGCGGTCCACGTTGTGACCGAGTTTTTCGAGAGCTTCAGCAATCTGGATGTTGTTGACAGAGCCGAAGATGGTGCCTGTTGAGCTTGCCTTTGCTCCGATGGTGAGTGAAACGTCCTTGAGTGCTTCTGCTGCAGCTTCTGCATCAGCCTTGATTTTGGCAAGCTTGTGAGCCTGCTGACGCTGGTTCTCTGCAAGAACTTTAAGAGCCGACGGAGTGGCGATTACAGCTTTGCCCTGAGGAATGAGATAGTTGCGGCCATAGCCGTTCTTCACTTCCACGACATCATCCTTGTATCCAAGGTTGTTGATGTCTTCTTTAAGTATAATCTTCATATGATATGTACTCGTGGCTTTAAAGTTATTTCATCAAATCGGTTACGTAGGGGAGGAGTGCGAGGTGACGGGCGCGCTTAACTGCCTGAGCCACACGACGCTGGAACTTCAGTGAAGTACCAGTGATGCGACGGGGAAGAATCTTGCCCTGCTCGTTGAGGAACTTCTTGAGAAATTCGGGATCCTTGTAATCGATATACTTGATACCTGCACGCTTGAAACGGCAGTATTTCTTCTTCTTGACGTCAACCGAAAGGGGAGTCAAATAACGGATTTCTGAATTAGCCTGTGCCATGTGGTTAGTCCTCCTTAGTTACTGTTTCTACTTCTGCTACGACCTCTGCAGGCTTGTTTGCCTTGAGGTTACGACGCTTGATAGCATACTCGTGTGCGTACTTGTCAAGACGGAATGTGAGGAAGCGGAGCACGCGCTCGTCACGGCGGAATGCTGTCTCAAGCTTGCTTACGACTTCGGGGTTAGCGTCAAACTCGACAAGTGTGTAAAAACCGGTAGATTTCTTCTGGATGGGATACGCCAGCTTGCGGAGACCCCACATCTCGGTGTTCACAATGGCAGCACCGTTGTCGGTGAGAACCTTTGAGAACTTCTCTACCGCTTCCTTCATCTGTTCGTCAGATAAAACGGGAGTTAAAATGAAAACGGTTTCGTAGTGATTCATTTTGGGTTGATAATTGAGTTATGTTATGTGATTTTCTGAAAAATCTGTGCAAAGATACGGACTATTCCCGACATATGCAAGTCACGGACAGATGGTGACAATAAATTAGTGGTGTATTAATAGAATATATTAATAGAATGCCATTGGTTTGTCAGAGAATTCATACTTCAGGTCTTGATTGCGAGTCCCAATCTTACGCGCCGGTATGCCTGCCACGATGGAATAAGGCTCAACATCTTTTGTCACCACTGCACCTGCTCCCACTACAGCTCCTTCGCCGATAGTCACTGAGTGGAGAATCGTGACACCTGGACCAACCCAGACACGGTCGCCAATAACCACTTTGAATTCCGGTGTGCTCGTGCAGCGGAAATATGGGTCACGGTGGTCATGTTGCTCCGTCCATATGTGGACATCAGAACTGAAATTGACATTGTTGCCGATTGTAATACCGTTACGAGCATCAAGAATTACGCGATCACCTATAATTGAACCGCGTCCGATTGTCAAATCCATCGGCGACCTTATCTCGGAGCCATAATATATGATTGCATATTTGCCCAATTTTATCCCCATTATCCGACGGTATATGAAATTTCGAATGGTATGCGATGGTATTACTCCGATTTTAAAGTCCATGAATCGAAGATATCCTGCCAAATAATGATTTATCGTCTGCGCTAATTTAGTTAAGTAGCTTGTATTCAGTGATTTACCCCCCCCCATGACTGCTGTCTGGATTTCGTATTCGGGATTGAATTCTTTATTTCTCTGTCTGTTCACACGTTTGTCGCGTGACTGGAATCTGTAATATGTGGGAAGCAATGGGCTTAACAATATAAAGACAATCCATTTTAATGCGACTATAGCAATAAAGAATATGGCTATCGCACTGACGATAAGGATAAAAGTGCTTGACATAAGAAGATGTGGTTTGCTGATTGAGTACTAATAGGTGATAAATTGTTTAGTCAAAGTTCAGTGGCTTTCAGCTTTTCGGCATTTTCGGCGATGATGAGGTGGTCGATTACGTCCTGTATGTCGCCATCGACAAAGGCTTGTAGATTATATATGGTGTAGTTGATGCGATGGTCGGTGATGCGTCCCTGGGGATAGTTATAGGTGCGTATTTTTGCCGAGCGGTCGCCTGTCGATACCATGGTCTTGCGTCGTGAGGCTATGTCGTCGATGTATTTTTGATGTTCTTTGTCATATATAAAGGTGCGGAGGCGACTGAGGGCACGTTCCTTGTTCTTGGGCTGGTCACGTGTCTCTGTACACTCTATGAGGATTTCCTCAGATACACCGGTGTTGGGGTTGCGCCACATATAGCGCAGACGCACACCTGACTCCACCTTATTGACATTCTGACCTCCGGCACCCCCGCTGCGGAAGGTGTCCCATTTGATTTCGCCTTCATTGATCTCCACATCAAAAGGCTCTGCTTCAGGCAGGACTGCCACTGTGGCAGCCGATGTGTGTACACGACCTTGAGTCTCGGTGGCAGGGACGCGCTGGACGCGATGCACGCCGCTCTCGTATTTCAGGATGCCGTACACTCCATCGCCAGATACGGACATGACGATTTCCTTATAGCCTCCGGCAGCCCCTTCGCTTGCGCTCGTGACGGCAACGCTCCAGCCCTTGCTCTCGCAGTATTTCATATACATTTTGGCGAGGTCTCCGGCAAATATGGCTGCTTCATCACCTCCTGTGCCTCCACGTATTTCCAAAATCGCATTTTTAGAATCCTCGGGGTCGGCAGGTATCAGCAGCAGCTTGATTTCTTCCTCTATGGATGGGATAGAGGCGGTGGCTTCATCCAGCTCTTCTTTAGCCATTTGTCGCATTTCCTCGTCACTCTCTGTCTCAAGCACGAGTTTGGCTTCATCTATGTTTCCAAGAAGGTTTTTGTATTTGCGCGTGGTGGATACAAGTTTCTCGAGATCCTTGTATTCTTTGGTCAGCCGCACGTAGCGTTTCATGTCGGCGATGACATCAGGGTCGGTGATCAGGGTGCTTACCTCGGCAAATCTTGACTCTATGCCGTCAAGGCGTGAAAGCAGCGAGTTGTCAGACATCAGAACAATAGGGTGGTCGGATTGGTTGTAAATATAATGTTGCAAAGTTAAGAATAAATCGCCATACTTGTCAGAGAGGGCGAAAATATTTCATAATTTCACCTTCCGAATTGCTAATGTTAAATTGAAGTATTAATTTTGCACCTTGAAATATAAAGATTAAAGTAAATTCTCTATATACAGATATTTAAGACACAATGAACTTAACATTTGACAAACAGGACAATAACAAGGCCCTGCTTACTATCGATGTCGTAGAAAGCGACTATGCTGACAAGGTTAAGAAACAGCTTAAGCATCTCGGCGCGACCCACTCGCTCCCCGGATTCCGTAAAGGACATGTGCCTTTCGGCATGCTTGAAAAGCGTTTCGGCAAGGAAGTTGCGTCAGACGTTATCAACAATGAAGTGTATGACGCTGCAATCAAATACCTTCAGGATAACAAAATCGACATCCTCGGTGCTCCCGTGCCTGTAGATGTCGTGGCTCTCGACCTTGACAACAAAAAAGACTATACATTTAAGTATGAGCTGGCAATCGCGCCCGCTCTTGACATAGAGGTTGACAAGAACGTCACACTTCCATATTACACCATCACTGTCTCTGACGAGATGATCAACGAGCAGGACCAGGCTCTCTGCAAGCGTTTCGGCGCACAGGTTCCCGGTGAGGAATTTGAGGCTGACGCTCTTGTCAAGGGCAGCATCATGGAGCTCAACGAGGACGGCACTGTAAAGGAGACCGAGGACGCTATCCAGGTAGTGGATGGTATAGTGGCTCCCATGTACTTCAAGGATAAGGCTCAAGCTGAGAAATTCACAGGCAAGAAGGTCGGCGACAAGGTCGTTTTCAACCCCTGGGCTACTTGCGAAGGAGACCCCACAGAGCTCTCATCCATGCTTCAGATCGACAAGGATAAGGCTGCTGAGGTCAAAGGCGACTTCGAGCTGTCTATCTCGGAAATCATAGTGCTTCGTCCTGCCGAACACAATGAGGAGTTCTATACCAACGTATTTGGCAAGGACAAAGTGAATACTGAAGATGAGTATCGCGCAGCTGTGAAGCAGATGATAGCAGACCAGCTCCGTGGCAATAGCGAGAATCTCTTCCAGGATGATGTCTACAAGTACTACACATCTCGTTACGATGGCGAGATCGTAGTGGCAGAGGACGTCCTCAAGAAGTGGTATATGAGCGTCAACAAGGATGTCAATGACGAGAACATCGACAGCGTGTTTGCTCAGCTTATGCCCGATCTCAAATGGCAGCTTATCCGTGACAGCATCGCCGAGAAACTTGGCGTGAAAGTAGAGGAGGCTGATATGCTTCAGTTTGCCACAATGATGGCTCGTCAGCAGTTTGCCCAGTACGGCATGTCAAACCTGTCAGACGATGTATATGCCGATTATGCAAAGCGCATGCTCGCCGACAAGAACTCACGTGCACGTCTGGCTCAGCAGGTCGGGCTGCTCAAGATATTCGAGGCTATCCGTAACGCTGTCACCATCGACAACAAGGATGTCACTATCGATGAATTCAAGTCTCTCGTAGAGCAGCGCAACGCAGCTGCTAACGCCTGAAGCACATATTCCCACTGATATCAATGCCGAGACTCCTGAATCAGGAATCTCGGCATTTTTTTATGCCCGGTCCGAAACTTTATACGCGTATCTGTGGTTATTAATATTGAACAATTCACTCAACCTCTAATCCTTAATTTAAATTTATTATGCATTTAACTCCAAAAGAAGAAGATAAGCTGAAACTGCTTACTCTGGGACTGATTGCAGAGCGCCGACTCAACAAGGGTCTAAAGCTTAACTACCCGGAGTCAGTGGCTTACATTACTTCATGCGCACTGGAAGGAGCTCGCGAAGGCAAGACTGTAGAGGAAGTCATGCACGATGCAACCCAAGTCCTTACCAAAGAGCAAGTAATGGATGGAGTCGCCGACATGATCAATCTGTTGCAGGTTGAAGCCGTATTTACCGACGGTACGCGTCTGGTAAGCATCCATCATCCCATCAAGTAATCACGGCAAGTGATCACAATCAAACTTCAAGTCAATTACCAAAATTCTAAACGACATGGCAATTCAGCAATCCTATACCACTCCTATAGGAGTCTACCAGGGGAGACCTCAGATTACCTATCCTGAGACCCCCGGATTCAAACCTGACACATATGTGCCTGTCGGCGGTGTCATCCTTGCCAAGGATGATCTGGAGTATAATGTTAACCGCCGTACCAAGAAAATCACTGTACGCAACACAGGCGACCGCCCTATACAGATCGGATCGCATTTCCATTTTATGGAAGTGAACCGTTATATGGAATTTGACCGCGAGGCGGCGTTTGGATACCATCTCAACATTCCAGCCACAACAGCCATACGCTTCGAGCCTGGAGAAGAAAAAGAGGTTGAGCTTGTCAGCTATGCCGGCAAGCAGCGTGTCATCGGCTTCAATGACCTCGTAGACGGCTATGCAGGTCTTGAAGATACTCCTGCATATTACCCGTTGAAGGAACGCGCTGTGCGTCGTGTCAACAAATACGGATTCCGCACTATTTCTGAGGAAGACGCCGAGGCTGGCTATACCCAGAATCAGATAACTCCAAAGCAGGCTTCTGCAAGTTCAAAATAACCCACAGATAAAGATATGGCAACTATTTCAAGACAAGAAAACAATAACTTGTTCGGCCCTACAGTGGGTGATAAAATCCGCTTAGGAAACACGGACTTGTATGTAGAGATCGAGAAAGATCTTCGTGTGCTTGGTGATGAAGCAGTCTACGGTGGAGGCAAGACTCTCCGTGACGGCATGGGCACAGCCAACACCATCACCAGCGATGGCGGGTCGCTTGACCTCGTCATAACCAATGTCACCATCATCGACCCTATCATCGGTGTAGTCAAAGCTGATGTCGGAGTCAAGGATGGCAAAATCGCTGGCATAGGCAAAGCCGGTAACCCTAACGTCATGGAAGGCGTGACACCTACGTTGTGTACAGGCCCATCGACTGACGCTATCTCTGGCGAGCATCTTATATTGACTGCAGCCGGTATTGACGGTCACGTGCATTTTGTAGCTCCCCAGCAGGCGTATGACTGCTTGTCAAACGGTATCACTACCCTCATCGGCGGTGGCATCGGTCCGACGGACGGCACAAATGGTACGACCATCACATCTGGTAAGTGGAATCTTGAACAGATGTTCAGGGCAGCCGAAGGTCTCCCTATCAATATGGGTTTCCTTGGCAAAGGTAACTCGTCAGTGCGTGAAACTCTTGATGAGCAGATTGTAGCCGGTGCCTGTGGTTTCAAAATCCACGAAGACTGGGGTTCAACTCCTGCTGCCATCCGCGCATGTATGGCAAGTGCAGACAACTACGATGTTCAGGTTGCAATCCATACCGATACTCTTAATGAAAGCGGTTATGTAGAGGATTCTATCGCAGCCATCGACGGCCGCACCATCCATACTTACCATACCGAAGGTGCCGGTGGCGGTCACGCTCCTGACCTTCTGAAAGTGGCTTCGCTTGAGAATGTGCTTCCGTCATCAACCAACCCGACGCTGCCTTTCGGTATCAACTCCGAGGCAGAGCTGTTTGACATGATCATGGTATGCCATAATCTTAATCCGACCATTCCGTCAGATGTGGCATTTGCTGAGAGCCGTGTGCGTCCTGAGACTCAGGCTGCTGAAAACGTATTCCATGACCTCGGCATCATATCCATGGTATCATCTGACTCTCAGGCGATGGGTCGTGTAGGCGAATCGTTCATGCGTACTTTCCAGATGGCAAGCTATATGAAGTCTGCCCGTGGCAAACTGCCCGAAGACTCTGATGAAAACGATAACTTCCGTGTACTCCGTTACCTTGCCCAGATAACCATCAACCCAGCCATCACTTACGGTATCAATGAAATCCTCGGCTCGGTTGAAGTAGGCAAGATGGCTGACCTCGTGCTCTGGGAGCCTGCATTCTTCGGTGCAAAGCCTAAGATGGTGCTTAAGAACGGTCTGATCAGCTGGGCAAACATGGGTGACCCCAACGCATCACTGCCGACCCCGCAGCCTTGCATCATGCGTCCGATGTTCGGTGCATTTGGCAAGGAACTTGCCGAAACCCGCGTGACCTTCGTTTCGCAGGCTGCTGCCCAGGCTGGTCTGAAGGAACGTCTCGGACTGAAGAGTCAGATATACGGTGTGCATGGCATGCGTCAGCTGTCAAAGAACGATATGGTGCGCAACAATGCCACACCTCAGATCGAGGTCAATCCCGAGACATTCGAAGTCACTGTAGACGGTGTGCTCGCCACTGTACCTCCTGCTAAAGAACTTTCGCTGGCTCAGCTCTACTGGTTCAGCTAAATTCCTAATCAAAACCGACATAGAGACGGGGTATTCCCGCCTCTATGTTGATTTAATCTCTTAATAATCAATATAATTCGCCACATTATGATCGTTTACGATGAAGTTCTCGGAAATATTCACGAGACTCCCTGGACTGATAAACTTGACGATGCCGTTATCGAATCAGTATTTCTTGACCAGTGGACTGCACAAAAGAGCCGTTTCCTCGCAAAAAGTGATGAGAGCAACGACATAGCTGTCGCTTTCAAACGTCATACTGAAATCAAGGACGGTGACATAATCGCTTGGGACGAAGATAAGAAGCATGCGATAGTGTTGAGACTCAAACTTAACGATGTGCTTGTCATAGATCTTAAAGGCTGGGCTTCCCTTTCGCCGGATGAAATCATCCGTCACTGTGTAGAGCTGGGTCATGCCATCGGTAATCAGCACTGGCCGGCTGTGGTCAAGCATGACAAGGTGTATGTGCCGCTGACTGTTGACAAGAAAGTGATGCTCGGTGTCATGGATACTCATCATTTCGAAAATGTCACATATGAATTTGAACAGGGTCAGCAGGTCATTCCATACATGGCTCCTGACGAAGTGCGCCGTCTCTTCGGTGGAGCAGGTCACGAAAGCCACGGTTTGGGCGGTCATCACCACCATCACCACGACCTTTAATCCTTAAAATAGCCAACCGTAATCATACGCAGGATCTATGAAAGCACCCAACGATATAACAGCATTGATGCAACTGCTCCAGATGAGCGATTCCACCTTTCCTGTCGGGACATTCTCGTTCAGTAATGGCTTGGAAACTGCGGCATATGAGAAGATAGTGCATGATGCAGACACATTGCATCAATATGTCACTTCAGTATCGCTCCAAGGAGCTTACACTGATGGCATCGCGGCAATACACGCATACCGTACCACACTTGACGGTGATTTGGAAGTGCTTAAGGAGATTGACCGCAAGTTGATGATGTGTAAGCTCAATGACGAGTCACGTCTGATGCTTATACGTATGGGCAAGAAGCTCAGTGAGCTTGCAGTCAGATTGGTACCTGACAATGCCCTGCTTGCCGGATGGCTGGATGCAATCAACTCTGGAGAAATTTCAGGCAGTTATCCCGTGACCCAAGGCATCGTGTTTGCTGTCAAAGGCTTGTCAGAAGAAGCCCTGTTTGCTTCACATCAATATGGCGTAATCAATATGGTACTTGGTGCGGCATTGCGTCTCGTCAGGGTGAGCCACTATGACACACAGCTGATATTGGAGGATATGTCTTTGAAGATACCTGAGATTTATGAACATGTCAGGACACTGGGGATGAGCGACATCAACTGTTTTGTCCCTCAGATGGATATTCTCGCATCGCTTCATGAAAAGGGTACAATGCGTATGTTTATGAATTAATTCACACATTATCTAATCCCTATAATCAAACTTAATTACTATGAGTACTTGTCGAATCGGTATAGGCGGTCCGGTAGGATCGGGAAAGACTGCGTTGATCGAAGCCATCACGCCCAAACTGCTTGATCGCGGACTGAAAACTCTTATCATAACCAACGATATTGTAACCACAGAGGATGCCAAGCATGTGCGCAAGACACTCAAAGGTGTGCTTGCCGAAGACCAGATCATCGGCGTTGAAACCGGAGCATGCCCTCACACTGCTGTTCGTGAAGACCCGTCAATGAATATCGCTGCCGTAGAGGAGATGGAGGCAAAGTTTCCTGATGCCGATGTGGTGTTGATCGAATCTGGAGGTGACAACCTGACTCTGACTTTCTCTCCCGCACTTGTCGATTTCTTCGTCTATGTGATAGACGTGGCAGCTGGTGACAAGATTCCTCGTAAGGACGGTCCTGGCATATCGCAAAGCGACATCCTGGTAATCAACAAGACCGACCTTGCTCCTTATGTAGGAGCTTCGCTCGAGGTGATGAAGCATGACAGCGAACTGATGCGTCCCGGCAAGCCGTTCGTGTTCACCAATTCCATGAAGGGAGAAGGTATTGACGAGTTTGTAGATTTGCTCTTCAAGATGGCTCTCTTTGACAAAGTGAAAGACTGAAAAATATCTTCTATCAAATCATGTCCCTATGGCAAATACTATCAATGACATAAAGCCCGGATTCAAGCGTCAGTTTTCCGACGTGAAAGTCCCGGTGTTTGACCATATACCTGAGATGACACCTTATCTCACCGAGCCCAAGGCTATGTATGTAGGTGTGCCGGGTAAGAACGGGTATCTTCGTCTCGGTTTTGAACTTGATGGAGAAGGCAAGTCCATCCTTCGCGATCTTGACCGACGCGCACCGTTGATAGTACAGCAGGAACTGTATTTCGACGAGGAGATGCCAGGCATGCCTTGTGTATATATCCTGTCGTCGGGGGGCCCCAATGTCGACGGTGACCGCTACAGTCAGAATATTCATGTCAAGAAGGATGCCATGGCGTTTGTCTCGACGGGAGCCGCTACTAAACTTGCGGTAATGAAATACAATTTCAGCGGCATGGTGCAGCATATACGTGTAGATGACGGCGGTTATCTGGAATTTCTTCCAGAACCGATTTATCCGTCAGCTCATACACGTTTCATCTGTCAGACAAAAGCCGAGGTGGCAGAGACCGCAACCCTGGTCTATTCTGAAATCTACATGGGCGGACGAAAATATTATGCTGACGGCGAACTTTTCGAGTATGACATCCTCAGTGTGGAAACCGAGGGCTGTCGTCCGGAGGGTGTGCCGCTATTCCGTGAGAAGTTTATAATCGAGCCGCATAAGCGTTCGGTGAGAGACCTGGGTTGCATGGGACGCTTTGATGTGTTTGGTAACGTGGTGGTCATGCTTCCCAAGGACAAGTCTGAGGAGGTGTTTGCCCAGACTCAGGCTGTTAACGATGCCTCTACACCGTTGATGGCTGGTATAACCAGGCTTCCCAATGATGCGGGTCTGCTCTATAAAGTCCTCGGAATGGAGCCTGCTCCTGTCAAGAAGGCTGTCAGGGATTTCTGCTCCACAGTACGTATGGCTGTCAAGGGTCATCCGATACCCGCGGAATTTCCATGGCGTTAGGTATTCCTAAAATAGACACATTTAATCACTTACAATCATGGACAAGGAAAATAGTTTCTACACAGCCATACGCTCATGCCTCAGAGGGGCAGGGCAGGTCATGTTCCAGAATTCGGCATGGACCGGATTCTTCTTTCTCGCCGGTATATTCTGGGGAAGTTATGAGTGCGGAGTGCCTCAGGTGGCATATGGAGCCGTTGTAGGTCTGCTTGCATCTACCATTGCAGGTTTTCTACTTGGCGAGAATATAAATGACGGCAAGGACGGTCTGTGGGGTTTCAACGGTATCCTTGTAGGTTGTGCCTTCCCGACGTTCCTTGAGAACACTTGGATCATGTGGCTGGCACTTGTATTCTGTGCCATGTGCACTACTTGGGTGCGTCAGGGATTTAATAATGTGATGCTGCCTTGGAAGGTCAATTCCTACACTTTCCCGTTTGTATTTCTTACCTGGGTATTCCTGTTGGCATCGCGCTTGTCACATGCGATGCCTGAAGCATCACTCTCTACACCGGAGCTGTCGGCGGCAATGACTACTCTCCACGACATCACGTTTGGAGACTTGGTGGTCTATTGGCTTAAAGGCATTGCACAGGTTTTCCTCGTCAACTCGTGGGTGACAGGCATCTTCTTTTTGGTAGCTTTGGCATTGTGTAGCCGATGGGCGGCAGCATGGGCAGCAATAGCTTCCGCAGTGTCGCTAGCGGTGTCGTTGTTATTCCAGTTTAATGGTGCCGATATCTCGGCTGGACTTATGGGCTTCAGCCCTGTGCTGACAGGTATAGCTGTCGGGATGACGTTCTACAAACCGTCATGGCGCTCTGCATTGTGGAGTATTGCAGCAATAATCGCCACCGTATTTATCCAGGCTGGCATGGATGCTTTCATGATGCCTCTCGGCATACCGACATTGACAGGTCCGTTCTGTATTGCCACTTGGCTTTTCATGCTACCGGCTTATAAACTCAACAAGCAGCAGGACGCTGCCTAATATACCGCCGTACTATGACACCTATTGCCTCCGCTCCGGTTCCTGTAGCCCAGCTGCCATTTAGCAGAAAGCATGTCTACTACCTTGCTGTCAGCAGCATGGAGCAGCTTATTGGGTCGGCAGTGGCTGCGGTGGTGGGTGTCATGGTGCCGATGATAGTGTTGGCTGGTTCGCCGCACTTGTCATCATTCATGCAGGGAGTCTCGGCAGCGGTTTCTTTGATAGGTATCGCACTGGGATCCATGTTTATGGGGCGGTTGAGCGACCGCAATGGTTACCTATTTTATTTCCGTCTGTGCCCTGTATTGATGATGTTGGGAGCGACTATCGAGCTGTTTGCCGGACACTCTCTTGCCCTTTTCATGCTCGGCATGTTTTTGGCTGGCTTGGGGGTTGGAGGAGGTTACAGTCTTGACTCCGATTATATCTCCGAACTGATGCCGGCATCACGCAGATTCATGTGCGTTGGCATTGCCAAGGCGACTTCGGCTTTGGGGTTCATCATGGGAGCTGTCGGATGTTACATCATCATACGGCTTACAGGCCGTGCCTCGGCATGGACTTATCTGATGCTGATAGTCGGAGGTCTCGGGCTTATGACTTTCGTAATGAGGCTGCGGTGGTGGGAAAGCCCGGCATGGCTGATGGCTCATGGTATGTCTGACAAGGCTATCAAGGCTGCGCAGCGGTTTTTCGGATCCCATGTGACTGTATTGCCCCCTGCTAAACCATCATCAGTTGTCAATCCATCATGGGCGGCTATGTTCAGCCGCAAAAACATGTCACGCGTGATCCTTAGCGGTATTCCTTGGGCATGCGAAGGGGTGGGAGTCTATGGTATAGGCGTGTTCTTGCCTATGCTTGTCTCCGCGCTCGGACTGATGCCAGCTGATGCTCATGGTCTCCATCGCATAGAGCTATCGGTAGAGATAACGGCGTGGATCAACTTCTTCATACTACCTGGTTTCATCCTCGGTCTCTGTTATCTGAGGCGTATGTGGCATATCACTATGCTGACATGGGGCTTCTATATCTGCGCGGGTGGATTGCTGATACTGCTACTTGCCAATATTTTCCACTTGCCCATGTGGACATCTATTGTCGGCTTCTTCATCTTTGAGATATTTCTCAATGCCGGACCACACCTGGTGACCTATGTGCTTCCAGCGCAAATATATCCTGTGGCTATCAGAGGAGCTGGCGTAGGCATAGCTTCAATGCTCGGTAAGGTCGGAGCCATCATCGGTGTCATAATAATGCCCGTGATGCTTCATCTCGGTGGTATAGTCCTTGTGCTTATCGTGTCAATCGCCGTGATGATACTCGGAGCCGTTATCAGCACTATATTCGGTCCTAAAGTCCTCCCCAATCCCCATAAAAAGCTTGTCAATTAAAACGGGGCTGTCTCGTTGGGGTCGGTAGGGGTGAGGTTGGCTGTGCCGCCGTTAAATGGATTGCCGCCTACATCGCCGAAATCATCATCTGAATTCATGCGGCTGCCTACAGTCGCAGCTGAGAAGGTGGTGTCGTCCTCCCAGTTTTCAAATCGTGCATACTTGGCACGGAAACGCATCTTGACATCATCCACACGACCGCTACGGTGCTTAGCTACGATAAATTCGGCGAGTCCGCGGATGTCGTTGCCTGATGCGTCCACTCCTGAGCGCAGATAGTATTCCGGGCGGTGTATGAAGCACACGATATCGGCATCCTGTTCGATGGCACCTGACTCACGGAGGTCGCTCAGCTGCGGACGCTTGCCGGCAGCACTGTCGCCGCGTGATTCTACCGAACGGTTGAGCTGCGACAATGCCACGATGGGGATGTCAAGCTCCTTGGCGAGCTGCTTGAGATTACGCGAAATCATGCTGACCTCCTGTTCGCGAGAGCCGAATTTCATTCCCGAAGCGTTCATCAGCTGGAGGTAGTCGATGATGATGAATTTCACCTGGTGCTCCCTGACGAGTCGGCGAGCTTTGGTACGCAATTCAAAAATGGAGAGCGAGGCTGTGTCATCTATATATAGAGGTGCCCCATAAAGTTTCTTGATGCGTCCCATCAGCTGGTCCCACTCCATCTGGCTGAGCTGACCGCTCTTGATTTTCTCGCCCTCGAGTTCGGTGACGTTGCTTATCAGACGGTTGACGAGCTGCACCTTGCTCATTTCAAGTGAGAATACAGCTACAGGGGTGCTGTATTCTACTGCCATGTTGCGAGCCATTGACAACACAAATGCCGTCTTGCCCATTGCTGGACGGGCTGCTATGATGATAAGGTCGGAGTTTTGCCATCCTGATGTGAGTTCGTCAAGTTTATGGAAGCCCGATTGCAGACCCGAGAGTCCCGAGGTGCGGTTGGCAGCGGTCTGTATCGTCTCTATCGCCTGTGAGATCACAGGGTCGATCTGCACTACATCTTTCTTGACGTTGCGCTGCGAGATTTCAAACAGTTTGCCCTCGGCTTCTTGCAAGAGGTCTTCTACGTCGTTGCTCTCGTCAAACGCCATCTGCTCTATGCGCGAAGCAAACGAAATAAGTTCGCGTGCCAGGTACTTCTGACTGATGATGCGCGAGTGAAATTCCACATGTGCAGCCGAAGTGACACGCGTGGTCAGCTCGGTGATGCGTAGCGCACCGCCAGCTTTATCAAGGTTGCCGTCAAGACGCAGACGTTCGGTGACGGTCAGCATGTCTATAGGTTGCTGCGACGCACCGAGATGCTGTATCGCCTCATATATTACCTGATTCTCAGGCTCATAGAAGCTTTCAGGCTTGAGCAGGTCGCAAACTATGGTGTATGCGTCTTTCTCAAGCATCAGAGCACCGAGCACAGCTTCCTCCAATTCTTTGTCACGAGGAGCCTTGCGCCCGGCTATCTCAGCGATAGCCTGTGCCTCTATATTGTTGGGACCTTTCTTGTTATAGTCGCTTCGCGATTTGTTGGGTTTGAAATCTCCGGGCATTTCGTAGATGGCGAATTATTATATATTGCAAAATTAGCGATTTATGTCGTAACTTTGTCTCCCGATGATAACTTTTCCCAATGCCAAGATCAATCTTGGGCTTTATATAGGCAAGACTTTACCCAACGGCTACCATGAGATTGTCACTGTCATGGTGCCGGTGGATTGGTGTGACATATTGGAGATGGTGCCGTCGGTATCTGGCGAGACATCATTGACTGTCACCGGGCATGCGCTGCCATGCCCGGCTGAAAAAAACCTCGTCATGAAAGCCTATCGGATTTTCTGCGAGGCTCACCCTGGCACTCCGCCGATGGAGATACATCTACACAAAGAAATCCCTGATGGAGCCGGGATGGGAGGTGGATCAAGCGATGCGGCTTTTACTCTGAGACTGCTTAATGATATGACCGGGAATCCTTTCGGTCAGGAGCAGCTTGCAGCGATGGCTGCCAAGGTCGGAAGCGACTGTCCGTTTTTCATCTACAATAGACCAATGCTTGCCACTGGTACGGGCACGACTCTGACGGAGATCGACCTCCCGACAGATTTGCTTGAACATTTGTTGATAATCAAACCGCAGGACAGTGTGTCTACAGCAGAAGCCTATGCCGATGCCCTATCAAGCTGTCGCACTGCCGGGGACCTGATGTCGGTGCTGACAGCATCAGAGGGCGCTGCAGCTTGGACTGCATCGCTGGGTAATGACTTTACGGCATCGGTAGCGCCGAAAGTGCCTGACATTGATGCTGCTATTGACTGGCTTAAGGCTAACGGTGCGACATATGCAGAGATGACAGGTAGCGGTTCTGCCGTTTTTGGCATATTCCCGTCTGACATTTTGTCAGTTGACTTCTCCGGGATGCCAGCTGGAGCGCGATGGCGCAAATGCAGACTGGTGAAGCAGTGAACGTTATAATCAGATTGATTGTTATTTGATTAGATGCTTGCGGCTATCTTATGAAGTATTGAAGGCTTCATCATTTTCAGGCATAATTGGCAATCAATTTGTTATATCTATATCATATATACACCATGTCAAAGAATAAAAGAAACAAGCAGAATATGAGCGCAAATCAAAATAATGCAGACAATCGCCCTGTCGATGACGAGCAGCACCCTGAAATCATGGATGACCTCGAGCAGGCTGATGATCAGGAGATTTCCGAAGATGCTAAAAACGAGCTTAACGCCGAACTTACAGAGGTGGAGGCGTTGCAAAAAAAGTATGACGAGACATCTGCGGCTCTTGAGAAAGAGAAGAAAGAATACCTATTCCTTATGGCAGAGTTTGACAATTTCCGCAAACGTAATGTCAAGGAAAGGGGAGAGCTGATCAAAAATGCCTCCGAATCTGTCATGAAACAGCTTCTGCCCATAGTCGATGACATGGAGCGCGGTCTGGAGGCTACAAAAAATGCCGATGACCCTCAGGCTATCCGCGAGGGCATGCAGCTGATATACAATAAGCTTGTCAAGCTCCTGGAACAGAACGGTGTCAAGGCTATTGAAAGCACCGGTGCCGATTTCAACCCCGAGCTTCATGATGCCATAGCCATGGTGCCTGTGGATGACGAAGCGCAGAAAGGCAAAGTGATTGACACACCGACCAAGGGCTATATGATTAATGATAAAGTGCTGCGTCACGCAAAAGTGGCTGTAGGCCAGTAATGATACTATCACTCCAATGAGCAGTAAAAGAGATTATTATGAAGTGCTGGGCGTACAGAAAAACGCCACAGCCGACGAACTCAAGAAAGCTTACCGCAAGCTCGCTCTGAAATACCACCCCGACCGTAATCCCGGCGACAAGGAAGCCGAGGAGAAATTCAAGGAAGCTGCCGAGGCATATGATGTATTGTCAGATGCGGACAAGCGTGCCAAATATGACCAGTTCGGCCACAATATGGGTCCGCAGGGATTTCCTGGTGGCGGTGCTGGAGGATTCTCATCGGCTGGCGGATGGTCTATGGAAGATATATTCAGCCACTTCGGCGATATATTCGGTGGCTCGTTTGGCGGCATGGGTGGTTTTGAAGGAGCTGGCGGACGTTCGCGCAGCAACCGTACCCGTCGTCGCAAGGGCAGTGACCTCCGCATAAAGGTCAAGATGACTCTTGAGGATATAGCCAAGGGAGTGACCAAGACGCTTAAGATTCCTACCCTCGTCAAGTGTGACTACTGCAACGGCACTGGCGCAAAGGACGGTAAGGCATTCACTACATGTACCACTTGCAACGGCACAGGTACCGTAATCACCGCACAGCATACACCTTTCGGCACAATGCAGAGCGAAGCCGAGTGTCCCCACTGCCATGGCGAAGGCAAGATTATCACCGAAAAGTGTCCCCATTGCAACGGCGAGGGCGTAGTCCGCAAAGAACAGCAGATTACATTTACCATACCCGCAGGTGTATCTGACGGACAAGTGCTTACCATACAGGGCAAGGGCAACGCTGCTCCCCACGGAGGTATCAATGGCGATCTGCTCGTTGTGATAGAGGAAGTCAAGAATCCCGAGCTTATCCGTGACGGAAATGATGTCATCTATAACCTGATGCTTGATTTCCCGACGGCTGTGCTTGGCGGCAGTGTGGAAGTGCCCACCATCACCGGTCGTGCCCGTCTGAAAATCGCGCCGGGAACACAGCCTGGCAAGGTGCTCCGTCTGCGCGGCAAGGGGTTGCCCTCGACCGAAGGTTACGGCACCGGCGACGAACTCGTCAACGTGATGGTCTATGTCCCCGAAAACCTCAATGCCGACGAAAAAGCAGCCTTTGAAAAACTCCAGGGTGCCCCCAACATGCAGGCATCCCAGTCAACCAAAGACCGCATCTTCAGCAAACTCCGCCACGTATTCGACTGATTATATTTCCAGAAATCAAGGCGGTATGGACTTTTGGGACCGTACCGCCTTTTTCATACCTACCATGCTGAAATGCTTCAATTGTTGAGGTCTGCTTTTGCTCTGCATTTTGAAGCCTTCTTTTTGTCTCCGAGTCTGTCATACATGGCTGCCATGTAATTGTAGTATTCTATACGTGTCTCTGCGTCTATTCCCTCGGTTTCAGCATATTTCAGATAGTGTTTTAAAATCTTTAGTCCGGCATTGGGATTATCAAGACCATCAGCCACGTCACTTCCATAGCATATAGCTACCCCTGGGATCAGTACTGCATATTCTTTCTCATGTCGATGTGCGATGCAATGTTCAGTCAGTTGATGTAGCTCCTTGGACGCCCTGTCATCATCCAGCAGTGAATACGCTACAGCCCTGTATATCCTCATGATATCGGGGAGTAATCCTGTGAGCGAGTCGTTGACAGTCATATCCACCATGGTTATTATTGATTCAGAATAATAATGCAGAATCATCCCGATTTCTGCAAGCAGTTGTTTACATATCCATGGACGTTCTATCGTTGTTTCATTCTTGATTACGATTGAGAAGTTGCGAAGTTCCAGGAACCAAGAAATAAAACGTTCAGATAAACGCCTTTTCAAAAAATGTCTGCTTCCCGCCCACACGCCCACGACCGGGGCACTGCATGACAGTCGGCATCCGCAAATATATGTATTTTCACAATGTGAAACAAGTATTTGCGAAAAAATATTGATTTTCTGATCAGGATGAGCCTGTGAGAAATGATTTTGTGGATTGTGATGCTTATCTTTGCTGTATTGGTACGAAATTAGTTTTCAAACGAAATGGATAAACATAGGACAGACGAGCCAATGAAGCTTATATTCAATTATAATAATGTATTTTACAGTTTCTTCTATGATGACTTGAGCGGATGTATACACCGCTCACGGGAGTATGCGCTCAATTATGTTTATTCGGGAGAGATGATACTTGACGATGGGAGGGAGAAAATCCATGTGAGGAAAGGGGAGTGCGTTTTCATACCGCGCGACCATCATATCACCATGTATAAGAAGACTTACAATGGTGAGCGATATTGCGGTATATTTCTTATGTTTACTCGCGGTTTCCTCAAAAGCATGTATTCACGGCTATCTATAAATACAAGCCGCCTTACGCATCAAAAGCTTGACAGCGGAGTGCTTATATTGCCTAAAACCGTAGAACTTGCCAGCTTGTTTGCTTCCATGGAGCCGTATATGAATCCTGATGTCAAGCCGCGTGACAATTTCATGGAGCTGAAATTACAGGAGGGATTGATGGCGTTGCTGGCGATAGACGAGCGGTTTGCACCGACGATGTTTGATTTCAACGAGCCTTGGAAGATTGACATACTCGGATTCATGGAGGAGAATTATATGTGTGAATTGAGCATCGAAGATATCGCACACTACACTGGGCGCAGTCTTGCCACTTTCAAGCGCGATTTCAAGAAGATAAGCGATCTGACACCTGAAAAGTGGCTAATACGAAAAAGACTTGAGAAAGCCTATGAGCTTATCAAGGAGGGTGACAGGAAATTGACAGATATCTATACAGAAGTAGGATTCAGGAATCCTTCTCATTTCTCCACGGCATTCAAGAAACATTTCGGGGTGGCACCATCAGCGGTCAGAAGTTGACTGCCAGGACTTTTCAGTAAACATATTTGAGCCTCAGAGCAATACTGAAACGGAGTATATAATGTAATTTTGTAGAGCAAAAATACATTATTACAATGAAGAAGATATTGGTTATTTCTACAAGCCTCAGGCTTGGCAGCAATTCGGAGGCTCTTGCGGATGCGTTTGCTCAGGGTGCATCCGATGCCGGGCATCAAGTAGAGAAAATAACACTTAGAGGTCGGACTATCCATTTTTGTCGAGGATGCCTTGCGTGTCAGCGCACACAGACATGTGTCATCAATGATGATGCAGTGGAGATTGTGGCTAAGATGCACGATGCCGATGTGATAGCATTTGCCACACCTATATATTACTATGAGATGAGCGGTCAGATGAAGACACTGCTTGACCGAGCCAATCCTCTCTATCCGTCGGATTACCGTTTCCGTGATATCTACATGCTGACAAGTGCTGCTGAAGATGAGGCATCCACGCCTGAGAGAGCCATCACAGGACTGACTGGATGGATCGACTGTTTTGAGAAAGCCCGGCTTGCCGGAAGTGTGTTTGCAGGAGGTGTCAATGCTCCATGGGATGCAAAGGGACATCCTGCACTGACCGAAGCCTATAGTATTGGACGCAGCATCCGATGATTATGTCCCGTGGATTTATGTGTAAAAGATATGTATGGATGGCTGCGTTCATGTCTGTGACCGTAGGTATGATGTCACTTCAGGCAGCTGGTAATAACTCAGACGAAAATAGAAATATTATGGAAAAACTTTCATTAACTTCGGAGTGGGACAAGACTTTCCCCAAAAGCGACGAGGTGGATCACAGCAAGGTGATTTTTGTCAATCGCTATGGCATAACTCTCGCTGCCGATATGTACAAGCCTAAAGATGGCAAAGCGCCTCTGCCTGCTATTGCGGTATGTGGGCCGTTCGGAGCTGTCAAAGAACAGGCTGCCGGACTTTATGCCCAGGAAATGGCGCGTAGAGGGTTTCTGACCATTGCATTCGACCCGTCGTTTACGGGAGAAAGCGGAGGTATGCCGCGTTATATGACCTCCCCTGACATCAACACTGAGGATTTCAGCGCAGCTGTTGATTTTCTCGTTACAAACCCGGATGTTGACCCTGGGAGAGTCGGCATCATAGGTATCTGTGGTTGGGGAGGCTTGGCAATCAATGCAGCCGCCTCCGATCCACGAATAAAAGCCACCGTGGCATCTACCATGTATGACATGAGCCGCGTGACATCCAATGGCTATTTTGATGCCGATGACACTAAGGAAGCCCGTAAGGCATTACGTGAATCCCTTAGCGCACAGCGCACCGAGGATTATCGCAACGGCACGCCAAAGACTGAAGGAGGAGTGCCGGATGTGCTGCCCGAGGATGCTCCGAAATTTCTGCGTGACTATCATGACTATTACAAGACAGAGCGCGGTTATCATCTGCGTTCGCTCAATTCTAACGGAGGCCGCAATGTGACTTCCAATATTCCCTGGATCAATTTCCCTTTGATGAGCCGTGCAGGGGAAATAGATAACGCTGTTATGATTATACATGGAGAGAAAGCGCACTCGTTTTATTTCGGCAGTGATGCCTATAAGAAGCTTTCGGTCATCCCAGGCAAAGATAATAACAAAATCTTCCTGGTCATCCCTGGAGCCAGCCATACTGACCTATATGATCAGATGGATATCATCCCGTTTGATGCCTTGGAACGATTCTTCCGAGAAAACATGAAGTGACTCTCTTCGGCATTAGACCGCATTATGCACAAATGAGGCAATCTACATAATAGTTTGCCTCATTTGGCGTTTTTTGTTACCTTTGCAGTCATAAAAACAGAAACAAACATATAATCTTCTCACAATGAAAATCCTCATTACAGGTTGCAACGGACAGCTCGGCACCGAGATGCGCAATGTCCTTGAAGAAAAAATGCCCGGCAAGACCATTTACACTGATGTAGCCGAGCTTGACCTCACTGATGCAGACGCGGTCAAATCGTTTGTCGCAGCAAACGATATCACACATATCGTCAACTGTGCTGCATATACTGCTGTCGACAAGGCTGAGAGCGATCAGGGTCTGTGCTCACGTATAAACGTAGATGCAGTGAAAAACCTTGCCGATGCAGCCTATGAGCAGGGTGCGAAGGTGATACATACGTCGACCGACTATGTGTTTGACGGCACAGGTCACAGCCCCTACAAGGAGTCAGATGCGGTGCATCCTGTAAGCCACTATGGTGTCACCAAGCGACAGGGCGAAGCTACGCTGCTGGCACTGCTGCCTGAGAGCGTAATTGTGCGCACTGCATGGCTCTATTCACCTTATGGCAACAACTTTGTGAAGACGATGCGCCGTCTCGGACGTGAACGTGCTGAGCTGGGCGTTGTGGCAGATCAGGTCGGCACACCGACAGCGGCTCGTGATCTCGCCGAAGCCATATATGCTATTTTGACCGCTCCTCAGTGGATGCCCGGTATCTACCACTTCACTGACGAAGGCGCTGCCTCATGGTATGATTTCACTAAAGCCATCCACCGCATAAGCGGCATCACCGGATGCAACGTGAAGCCTATCACTACCGCTGATTATCCCACACCTGCCACCCGTCCGGCATACTCCATCCTTGACAAGTCAAAGATCAAGAAGACTTTCGGCATCACTATACCCCACTGGGAGGAAAGCCTCGTAGATTGCATCAAGACTCTTGACGAGATGGAGGCAAAGTGATTGCAAGCAGAAAAATATCGAGTTAACCCTATATTGATTTAAGTGTCACAGCTCACAGACGAAATCTCACGCCGACGCACATTTGCCATCATCTCGCATCCTGATGCGGGAAAAACAACGCTCACCGAGAAGCTACTGCTTTTCGGTGGCGCTATACATGTAGCAGGTGCAGTAAAATCAAATAAGATCAAGAAAACCGCCACCAGTGACTGGATGGAGATAGAGAAGCAGCGCGGTATCTCCGTGGCTACCTCTGTAATGGGTTTCAACTATGGCGATTACAAGATCAACATCCTTGACACTCCGGGTCACCAGGACTTTGCCGAAGATACCTACCGCACACTGACCGCTGTTGACAGCGTCATCATAGTGGTCGATGTGGCTAAGGGCGTGGAGCAGCAGACTCGCAAGCTGATGGAGGTGTGCCGTATGCGCAATACTCCCGTGATTATTTTCGTCAACAAGCTTGACCGTGAAGGCAGAGACCCGTTTGACATCCTTGACGAACTGGAGAAAGAGCTGAAGATTTCAGTGCGTCCGTTGAGCTGGCCTATCAATATCGGTGCCAAATTCAAGGGCGTTTACAACATCTTTGAGCATTCGCTTGACCTTTTCACCCCCGACAAACAACGTGTCAGCGAGCGCGTTGAGATTGAGTCCATTGATGACAAGCGCATAGATGACGCGGTAGGGGAGACCGATGCTGCCAAATTGCGTGATGACATAGAGTTGATAGATGGCGTGTATCCCGAATTTGACGAGCATGAGTATCTTCAAGGCAAAGTCGCTCCTGTATTTTTCGGCTCGGCACTCAATACCTTTGGTGTCAAGGAGCTCCTTGACTGCTTCGTTAAGATAGCTCCTGCTCCCAAGCCTGTCAAGGCTGAGGAACGCGAGATACTTCCTGAAGAAGAGAAATTTTCAGGCTTTGTGTTCAAGATACATGCCAATATGGATCCGAGCCATCGCAGTTGCATAGCATTCGTCAAAGTCTGCTCTGGCAAATTTGAGCGCAATGCGCCGTATCTCCATGTCCGCTCAGGCAAAAACATGAAGTTTGCCGCACCGACAGCCTTCATGGCACAGAAAAAGAGCATAGTCGATGAGGCGTATCCTGGTGATATAGTCGGTATTCCCGACACAGGCAACTTCAAGATAGGAGACACACTTACCTCAGGCGAACAGCTTCATTTCAAAGGACTACCGTCATTCTCGCCTGAGATGTTCAAATATATCGAGAACACCGATCCTATGAAGTCCAAGCAGCTTGAAAAAGGCATCAAGCAGCTTATGGACGAAGGCGTTGCACAGCTCTTCATCAACCAATTCAACGGACGCAAGATTATCGGCACCGTAGGCCAGCTCCAGTTTGAGGTCATCCAGTACCGTCTCCTTCATGAATACGGCGCACAATGCCGATGGGAGCCCATCTCACTGACCAAAGCCTGCTGGATCGAAAGCGACAACAAAGAGCAGCTGGAGTCATTCAAGAAACGCAAACATCAGTTCATGGCAATCGACCGCGAGGGGCGCGACGTATTCCTCGCCGACAGCGGCTACGTCCTCACCATGGCACAGCAAGACTTCCCCGACATCCGCTTCCACTTCTCCAGCGAATTTTAGGCGGAGTGGGACAGCATGCGGAGGGCATGCAGATGACATTCTTACGACATGCTGGGCGTTGACGCTCAGCATGTTGGCATTATATGAGGGTCGTTTGCGTGTTGTTGGAATGTTGCGGAAATGTTGTATATTTGTTGCGTTTTTGGTGCGCATGCGCAACAGAGCAACAGAGCAACAGCGCACCAATGACATGACAGCAAGTATCTTAAAAACACATTTAAAATCAAGGTTATGATGGAACAGCAGGATAAGGAGCCGATAAAATTAAGAAGAAGGGTCAGACCAAACGGGACTGTATCGTTGTTTCTTGACAGTAGTATTGATGGTGTAAGGACGAATGAATATCTCAAGCTCTATCTGGTGCCGGAAAAGACAAGACAGGATAAAGAGGCAAACAAGAGAACATTGGAGATTGCCAATACGATCAGGGCGCGGCGTATCGTTGCGCTGCAGGCTCAAAGAGCCGGTTTCCATGCGTCGGCGGAGGCTGCGGACAAGGTCTTGTTTCTTGATTTCTTTAAGAAGGTTGCGGACTCAAAGGAGGGGACTACACGGACAAGTTGGCTTAATGCTTTGGAACATATCAAAATATATGACGGACGAAGACATCTGACCCTGCTGGATATTACTCCACGGTGGGTATATGGTTTCCGCCAATATTTGGATAAGGAGGCGTTGCAGTGGGGGATTGATCAGCGGAAACGGAATAAAAAGACGCTGCCGCTGAGTGAGGGGACGAAGGCTCTGATGTTTCAGAAGCTGACGGCGTGTCTCAACGAAGCTGTCAGGCAGGATCTGATTCCTTCTTCTCCGGCAAAGGCGGTGAAGGGTTTCAAAAATGAGGAATCGGAGAGGGAATTCCTGACGCTGGATGAGATCAGGAGGCTGACGGAGGTGCCGTGTCCGGCTCCTGAAATCGGGAGGATGTTTCTGTTTTCGTGTCTGACGGGACTGCGATGGAGCGATGTGTCGGAGCTGAGATGGTCAAACGTAGTGGAGTCGTCAACGGGGACGCGGCTTGTGTTCACGCAGAAGAAGACGCGTGCTCTGGAGTATCTTGACATATCGGATGAAGCTGCGTCGTTGCTTGGCGAACGTGGGGAGAAGGACGCTCTGGTATTCCGCAACTCTATGCCCACGCAGACGGCACGACCGTATATCTCGGCCTGGGTGCGTGCTGCCGGGATTGACAAGCATATCACATTCCACTGTGCAAGGCATACGTTTGCTATCCTGATGCTTGAGTATGGGACGGACATATATACGGTCAGCAAGCTGCTGGGACATAAATGCCTCGAGACTACGGAGGTGTATGCGAAGATTCTTGACAAGAGCAAGAGGGCTGCCGTGGAGAGGATTCCGAGCATCTTCGGCAAGAAGGGGGATGAAGATAGATGATGATTCCTCTTGCCGTAAAATATTCAGACCGGTGAAGTTAAGAGACTTCATCGGTTTTTCCTTTTAAAACGGAATAGAATTCTTTTGGCCCTGTCTAAAGTAGAGGGTAGTAGATGGGTTATTCATCCTCTCCAGCCAATTCGGCAAGGCGGTCTTCAATGGTTTTCTCTTTATCGCCTGTGTTGAGGTCAATTGCTGTAGCTTGCATTTTCGGCATGGTATACTGCATGAGTTTTTCTGCGATAATTAGTCTGTCCTTTGGATCAAGAGCCAGGAAGTCCGAAGCCATGAGACCGCTGTCGGAATAGTTGGCGAGCAATGACACGATTACCTCTTTGCCCAACGCCGTTGACTTGTTGGGTGTGCCTTTTTTTCTACCTCCCGTTTTCTTGCCTAATGCCATGCAGTTAAAGTTAATACATACCCACAAAGATAATAATGTATCTTCGCTGTCATAATATAAGTTCAACTAATCACATTTCAGTATATGGGCATATTAGGCGGCGCAATAGGCGCAGGATTAGGAGCTGTCGGTAGTATTTTCGGCGGCATTTCTGCGTCAAAGGCCATGAAGCGTGTTAAAAAGAATCTGCAGCAACAGCAGCAAAAAAATCAGGACTGGTATAACCGGCGGTATAACGAGGATGCCACGCAAAGAGCCGATGCACAGGCAATCTTCACCAGAACGGAGGAGTCAATACGTAACCGGAACAGACAGGCAGCAGGTGTTCAGGCAGTCATGGGCGGCACGGAAGAAAGCGTTGCGGCGGCAAAAGCAGCCAATAACGAGACTCTTGCTCATGCTACGACCAATATAGCGGTTAATGGCGAGGCAAGAAAAGACGCTATCGAGAGTCAATATTTACAAACTGACGCGAACATTCAGCAGCAGTTGAACGATCTCGAACAGAAGAAAGCTGCTAACGTAACACAGGCAATCCAAGGGGTGACACAAGCTGGATCAGACATCGCTGGATTGTTTTAAAAGATTCTTTGTATTATGGCAATAGCAACTGATGATATATTGACAAAGGGGAAAGGACCGTCCCCTGCCAAGGTTTCTAATATTCCGCCAGTAGATAATACCCTATCAGGTGCACCTGCTACTGTACAGGGAAGTGGCGACGGTGGTGGAACTTCAACAATTATGAAAGGGGTAACACCTGCGAATACAGCCACCGTTGCGCCTCCTGTTTCGCCTGATATAGCCGGAGCACCCAACGCCGGGCAAGCGGTGACACCACCCGGCTCTGCTGTCAGCTATATTGATAAGGTCCAGCAAGCAGAGCCAAAGAAGTTATCCTATGTGGAGTTGTATCAGCAGATGTCGCCGTATAGACCGCCGACTGATGAGGAACTTGAAAAGGAACGGAAAAAACAGAAGCGCAATGCAATTTTCGCTGCTATCGGTGACGGTATCTCGGCACTGAGCAATCTTTACTTCACCACTCAGTATGCTCCCAATGCTTATGACCCATCCAAGGGCATGTCTGCCGCCACTAAGACCAGATTTGACAAACTAAAGAAGGAGCGAGAGGATAACCAGCGCGAATATATGAACGGTTTCCTCAGAGCTATGCAGATGGATGACAATGCTAATTATAAGGATTTATTGGCGCAAATCAAGGAGAAAGAACAAAAGCGCAAGGATTCTGAAACGGCGATAACCATTGCATTGAAGCAAGCCGAACTTGATCTCAAGAACGCTAAGACAGATGGACAGGAATACATTAATGAACTTTACAAGCTCAAAGGAAAAGCTATTGAAGCTGGAATTGCACCGACGGTTGCATTGATTGAAGAAAAAATCAATACGGAAAGGTCCAGGCAATATAAAAACTATCATAGCGGCAGCGGCTCAGGCGGCAGCGGCGGTACTTCAAAACAATACCCGGCATATAATCCATCTACAGGAGAGACAATTTACATCACTGCAAAAGATAGTAAGCATGCTTGGAGTCAATGCCCACAGGGCTTTACTATTCGCCAAGAACCGTCTACTTCTGTGGGGTCTAGTGTTACGGACAGCGAGTTTGGGGGTAAAAAAACTACTGTCGTCACTACAAAAAAGAACAGTAATGACAATCTTGACGGTCCACGAGGAAACGGCAAAAAGGGCACTCCATCATACACTAACACAAAAAATTTAGGATTATAATGCCATACGATAAGTTTGATCAGCTTTATGACGCGCTGAAAGCGGACGGCGCGGTAAGCAAGAGCAGAGAGAATTTCCGCAGTAAGATGCTCGCTCCGGGCGCGGAGGGGTATCAGAACCGCCGACAGTTGTTTGATGCACTGAAAGCGGACGGGGTGGTGGAAAGCCCGACTTATGAGGAGTTTGCGAAACGCCTCGGGCTGCATGCAGTGGAGTCGGCTCAACAACCCACGGCTGCAGATGCCGCAGCTTTAGCTGCGGAACCGGAACAAAAAGGGGCTGCTGGGGTATCTCGTCAGCAAGAATCACAACAGAAAGCGCAGCCACAGGCTGACGCATGGAGACCTTCGCCTATGCAACAAGCTGTACTACGGATGCAGATAGACAGTGGCAATGCCCGACTGCGCCAGCAGGGCGAACAGTTCAAGCAGCGCACCGAGAATATCATGAAGGGCAATAAGTCAGGCGCATTCATGGGTGAACGTGAGCTGAATCCACAGACAGGTGAGATGGAGACCAAATATTACACCCGACAAGGAAGCCAAACTGATACCCAACTGGAGCAGAGTCGTGAAAATACGGAATATCGCCGCTGGTGGGAGGACAACACGGAAGCCGGACAGCGGTCAAAGGCGTTGCGGTTGAAAAATGAGAAAGAGCGTCAGCTTGACGAGATGCAGGCTGATGTGGATTCCCGTATAGAACAGAATGAAGAAAATCTTCATGAACTGTATGGACAGCGAGCTAAACAACTGGATGAGGGCGGCAAATGGAATGACGATGAGGGATTCTGGTCAAATTTCGTGCGCATAGTAGGTGGAGCTGCCAACAGAAGCGTGACAGCTAATGCGCCCAAAGCAAAGGAATCTAAGACCAAAGCTGATAAAGATATTAGCACGTATCTTGCGGAAAACCAGATATTGGAAGACGCCAGGAAGATGCTGGAAACGCGCGATTTGAAGCGGAGCAACGGTTTTATGGGAGGTTTTTGGAATATTCCTAACAACTTCCGCAACATGAAGAGAGGTGCAGCGCACACGCTGTCAGATCCGGATTTATACGCCGGAGGGGTCGTGGCATTGGAGAAAGCCTCACAAATGCTGGGTATTGAAGATAAGCTTAAGCAGGGAGAAGAGCTGTCAGACGCAGAGCTTAACCTTGTTTACTCTGCTATGCTCGGGCAGGATGTTCAAAGTAATACCAAAACTCCTCACGGATATAATATAGCGCAGATAACCGTTGAGATGGTGCCATTCCTGGTGCAGATGATGACCAATCCGGCGAGCGGTCTGAGTCGCGCCATGGTGACAAAATTTGGCAAGTCGGGACTTAAGAAAATCGCTCTTAGCAAGGCAGCTCAAGGGCTGACGGGTGAGGCAGCTGAAAAATTCGCAAAAAAAGAGATGCGCAAACTTGCCGCTAAGACAACCGGCGTACAGGTGCTGGGCGATTTGGGCGAGTCAGCCGTCCTCGCGAATACATGGCAAGCACCGAAGACGGCTGCGGATGCCATGGGACGTTACCAGGGGAATGTAGCACAGGATGCCAACGGTAACATTGTCTTTGATGGCAACCATCAGCTCGGTGAAGCGATTTACAAAGCCGAAGCATCAGCAATCATCGAGAATTACACGGAAATGCTTGGGGAACATTTCGGCATAATCGGCAATGCTGCAAAAAAAGGAGTGGACAAAGGACTACGTGCAATCGGTGGCGGAAAAATAGTTGATGCTGTCAGTGACATGGTCAGCAAGATAGGGGCATCGGAATGGGGAACTGCTATAGCCAATATAGAAAAACGCGCACATTGGAACGGTACGATAAACGAGGTGTTGGAAGAAGAAGCCGGAATAGTGCTTAACTCCCTATTTACAGGGGATAACAAACTCAGCGATCTGACAGACAAAGACCAACAGATTGACATCGTCCTTGGTGTCGGACTTTTTGGCGGCTTCATGTCGGGTGTAAAAACAACTGGCTATATGGTCGGCAAGGCAAGGTCGGAGGGAAAATTGCACGAGCGAGACAGAATAGGGAAAGCGCGTTTTGGCGACAACTGGGATTCCATCCGAAAGGCTATTCAGGAAGCCGAAGAAAAAGACCTTGGTACAACTATACAAGACCTCACACAGAACTTTGCCGAAAGTAATGAACAGGCAAGGTCAATCGTGGAATATGCTCAGGCACTCATGAGGGCACGAGGCTTTAATATTGCTTCTGCTTCGGTGCGAGCGCAAAACAGTGAGCCGGATAATGCGATTGAAGCCGAAGTGACACAGTCATATACCGACGGTTATGAGGCTTCAACTCCACAGGAGATGAACGATGCTCAAAACATGTATGAACATCAGCGTCAACGTGCCGAAGGCATGTTTGACGCATCAATGCTTGATCGCCTTGATGCCAATCCAACCGATGCGCTCATGGAAATGTCACAGAACGGTCTCTATCCTCAAGAGGAAATTGATGCCGCTCTTGACTATATCAATGCCAAAATGACACGCGACGGAATTATCCAGCGCGTCAATGATGATATTGATGAGCAGATAGCCCAAAGCCATGCGATGATAAACGCCCGGGTCAATCCTGCTACCGGAATGATACAACCTGCTACGATTGGTCTTGATGACCGGCAGGTATATGTGGTGGGTGGTAAAATTGCTGTCAATGGCGAAGGCAAAGTGGACCGTGATGCATCTGACGAGAGTATCATCATCCGTGATTTGCAGACTGGTCATCTTGAGTTTACAGATATAAAATCTATCGTTTCAGTCGGTGAGCCTATTGATCCCGACATGGAAAGAGCTATGGCGGTTGATGGCATTCGCCAGCAAGCGGCACAGGCAGCAGCAGATGCCATGAACGGCACTCTCGCTTTTAATCCGGGCGATGTTGTCACCATCAATGACGGTGGCGAGTTGGTACAATGCACGATTGTCGGTCCGCTGATTGACGAATCCACCGGCAAACCTGCGGAAGATTTGTTGGATGTCAGATTTCCTGACGGCTCACAGATTGCTTTCACCAAGGAACAATTACAACAGTCTGTCGATGCGGTTAATCGTGAGCGCATCAAGGGTGTTGACAGGGAGAGGGCTGCTGCACGAGCACAGCAAAGAGCAGCAGAGGCGGAAGCAATGCGCCCCAAGTTTGCCCTCAATGATGAATTTACCATACTTAATGACGCAGGTATACCTATTCGTGGCTCAGTCACAAGTGAGATTGACGAAGACGGTACCGTGGAGATTTACACCGAAGAACCTATCAATGGTAATAAAGTGAATCACTTCACACCTGCCGAGCTTGAAGAAATGATTGACACCTACAATGGCTCACCAACGCAGGATGTTTCTACGGAGGAAGCGGTGTTATCTGAGGAGGATTCATTAACTTTGCCGACGGATAACGATACCAATGACGGATATGGAAACGGACCTCAGCAAGATAATGATGGAAGTGCCGGAAATGACAGTGGCACAGTGGCTCGAGACGCAGCCGGAAGCGTGGCGTCCAATCGAGATAGAAGCACTATACGAAGTTATGAGGAGGGGCTGGCCGCTCACCAATATGCACATACAGATGACAGCGAGAGAAATAGACGCGAGAAGGAATCCGAAAGGCTGGTAGGTATAGCGAAGGCCAACGGGCAGTATTTTGACCGCGACAGGAAGTCGGTTGTCGGAACGAAGAACGCCAAATCCACAGGGGAGAGCGAGGTTTATGTAGATAAAGACGGAAAAAAGATCTATAAGGTAAAAGACCCCTATGCAAAATCCCCGATGAAGGGGGATGTGCAGCCTGAGGATGTCATCTACGAGCATCTGGTCCATAATAAGTATTTCCCTGAGACGGCATACGGGTTTGAGGGAATCAGCGATGATATGGGCGATGTGCGCATTGTATTGTCGCAGGATTATGTGGAATCAGTCGGACAGCCGACCACAGAGCAGATTGAGTCTGCTTTAGCCGAGAAAGGACTATTGCCCGAGGGTAGGTACACTTATGGCAATGAGGAAATATCGGTTACTGATGTCACCGGGGACAATGCTCTGCTTGGGGCTGATGGGAAGGTGTATTTTATAGACCCGATCATAAATTTCAAGAAGCCTGTCAGGGAGATTTTAGGAGAGACAGAGGAATCGCCTCAAGAGGAGATTACGGCATTGCAGCGTATTCCGCGCGATGCAGAGGGTAGGCCTGATTATGAGGCTGCTGACACAGAAACGGCGTGGGATGCTCTTGTGGAGAGTGCAAAAGGGAACGAGGAGCGTGCTAAACGTGTAGCTGAAGGCATGGTCAAGCAGAAAAGGACTGAGCTGGAGAGGGTGAAAAAGCTGACTCCTCCCAATCCCGGCAAAGGGAAGTATCTGAGTCCGGAAGAACTGATTGAGTGGGAGGAGTCCCACGATGCTATGACAGAGGGCGCCGAAGCCGCACTCGCCAAGTGGATAGCTGTGGGACGGGTGCAACAGGACCGTCAGGCAGCTGCAAAAAAAGCAGCCGACGAGGAACGTCAGCGTCAGGCGGCAGAACTGTGGGAACAGCAGAAAGAGCAGCAGAGACAGGAGGAAGCTGCACGAAAGACAGCCGAAGCCGAAGCCGAGGCTCGCAGGTCTGAAATTGCAGCACAACAGGCGATTGCCGAAAAGGAAGCCGCAGAACGTCGCGATAGCCATATCGGCAAAGCTGAATCAGCCTTTGACGAATACCTCCAGCAACTGAGGGATAATGTGGTATCACGTCACATCACACCGGAATACAGGAAGCAGATGGAGCGCGAGGATAGAGCAAAAGGGCCGTCACAATATGCGTCCATGTATGCCAACTGGGAGTCTCCTCAGTCGCTGGAGGAGTATATCGCCCGTGTGTTGTCAACAAACGATAAGCGTGTGAAATGGAGCGGTGCCGGTAATCTTGCCGGCGAATTGTACGGCCAGGAGAAGATGAGCGAACGCAAGGAGCACAGCTGGATGACATCAGACACAAACGGCATGTCATTTGCCAAGTTCATTCATGGCATCTGGGAAGGTCTTATCGGCGAGAACGGGGTCTCATTTAACAACCATGTCTACACTGATCAGGATGTGCGCAACGCTGTCATAGATGCTCTCAGGAGCAATCCGACATCGCGTGGACTGTACGAACAGGCTCTCAACATGCACCGTAGCAACGGCAACGATAATATGCAGCTTCGCTCAGAGCTGGATGAACTGTTGATGCATGAGGATGAGATACGTGATGAATGGTATAACGAGCACTTCCACATGTCGGCAGAAGAATATGAGGCGGCCGAAGAACAGATGCTTGCATCCATCAGGGAATCCGGCATCACGGATGAGGACATCTGCGCGATGGCATCCGAAACCATTGATGAATACATAAACAGCAATTATTATGGAACAGAACGAAATCAAGGAAGCAATCAAGTATTGTCTGGAACACAAATTGATGACACCATCGGAGGTGAAGAAGCTGTCATTCGATGATATTATAGATGAGTTTCTCAAGCAGAAACAGTTGTCGGAACCACGCGAGCGGCATTACCGTGTCCTTCAGCGCGCATTGCATCGTTTCGAATTGTATCAGCGTCTGACAGGCAAGAAATCTTACAAGTTCTCTTTCGACACTTGCTCGACTGAGAATATCTATGCTTTTGAGGCTTTCCTTCGGGCTGAACCGGAACTGTATGACCAGTATCCTAACATTTACAAGTCTTACCCTTCCATTACTCACAAGACACATAAGGTCAAGAGGCCAAAACCGAGAGGCGACAACTACATGGTGACTTTTACAAAGCGTTTCAAGGCTCTGTTCCATTGGTGCCATGCCCAAGGAATCACCATGAATAATCCTTTTGCAAAGTATGTGAGTTCCGTCTATGAGAAATACGGCACTCCTATCTATATTAAGGATGAAGAAGTGTTACAGCTTGCCGATTTCGATTTCTCGCACAATAAGCATCTTGACACGCAGAGAGATATATTCATTTTTCAATGCTGTATCGGATGTCGCGTGGGTGATTTGATGAAGATGACGCCTGCTAATGTAATCAATGGCGGTGTGGAATACATCGCCTCCAAGACCGCCGAGGAACGCCCGGAAACAATTCGTGTTCCGTTATCGGAAAGGGCGCAGCACATCATTGACAAACACCGTGAAGAAGTCAAGGATGGTCGGTTGCTTCCGTTTATATCTCAGCAGAAATACAATGAGGCCATCAAGGAAATCTTCAAAGCCGCCGGAATCACACGTCTTGTCACTCGTCTCAATCCAACAACAGGAGTTGAGGAACAGGTGCCTATCAATACCATCGCAACCAGTCACATGGCTCGGCGAACCTTTGTAGGCAACCTCTACAAGAAGGTGAAAGACCAGAATCTTGTAGGCGCATTGAGCGGACACTCCGTAGGTAGCAAGGCTTTTGCAAGATACCGTGAAATTGACGAGGACATGAAACGTGAACTTGTCAATGTCATGGGTTATTAAATTACCCTAATCTGTACTAAATCGCTATATTTGCAACATGAACAACGAGAATCAAAACACAGAATATAAGCGCATTTGGAAAGACGAATACCTCAAGTGGGTATGCGGCTTCGCTAATGCGCAAGGCGGATGTATTTATGTCGGTATTGACGATGATATGTCTGTCGTTGGCGTTACGCATCTTCATCAGCAGCTGGAGGATATTCCCAACAAGATTGTTACGATGTTGGGTATCGTTCCTGCTGTCAGTCATATAGAGCGCGATGGAAAGGATATAATCGAGATTGACATTGAGCCGTCCAACATTCCCATCTCTTATAAAGGAGCTTTCTATATGCGGAGCGGCGCGACCAATCAAGAGTTGCGCGGACTGGCTTTACAACAGTTTCTGATGAAAAAATTCGGCAGAAGCTGGGAAGATATGCCCTGCTATGGCGCGACAATCGACGATATAGACCCGGAGGCAATCCGGTACTTTCTGAAGAAAGGTATCAATGAGAAACGGATGTCACCCGATGCAGAAAACTCCACGCCGGAAGAGGTTATCTCTAATCTTGGGTTGATGGAGGATGGCGTACCGTGCAATGGTGCCATTTTGCTTTTCGGCAAACACCCTCAACGTCGTTTTGTTACATCGAGTTTCAAGATAGGTCGTTTTGGCTCTACCAATTTTGATCTGTTGAGTCAGGAGATTGTTGACGGCAATCTTATACAGATGCCAGAAAGAGTGATGCGTGTTTTGGACGAAAAGTATCTTATTCGCCCCATTCACTATGAGGGGATGCAGCGCATAGAACCGCTTGAACTCCCCGAAGAAGCCTTACGCGAAATCATCTGCAACTCAATCGTCCACCGCGACCATCAGGGAACTTGGACGCAGATGAGCGTTTATAGCGACCACATCCGACTTTGGAACGAAGGCAAGCTGCCCGATGATTTATCCGTCGAGAAGCTTATGGGTAAGCATACCTCTCAGCCTCGTAATCCCAAAATGGCAGAAGCATTCTACCGAGCCGGATTCATTGAGGCATGGGGCCGAGGCATCGAAAAGATTGTCAACGGCTTTAAGGCCGATGGTCTAACTCCACCTACTTTCTCGGTGGAGCAGGGAGGCGTTACCGTTCACATTCCCCGCGAGAAATTCGTGGCAATCAATTTGGGAGGAACAACTGACATTAACCAGTTCAATGCTTCAGAGAAAACAGACCAGAACCCGAACCAAACCGATACAAAGAGTGACCAGAAAAGTAACCAGAAAGGTAACCAGAAAAGTGACCGGAAAGGTAACCAGAAAAGTGACCGGAAAGGTAACCAGAAAAGTGACCGGAAAATAATAGAAATCTTAAAAGAAAATCCCAATACTACGATTCATCAATTAATGGATTTGATGCAAATGTCCGAATCTGGTATCAAGAAAATCTTGAGGAAACTGAAACAAACAGGTGAAATCCGCAGAGTGGGTTCCGACAAAGGCGGCTCTTGGGAGGTAATCGAACAATAGTTTGTAGAGAATTCAACAATACTCCATCTATAATCCGGCAATTCGATAGTTCGCGTTGTCGGATTTCTTTTGTAATCGCAAAAACAGGTGACTGCATGAATGAATTTGCATAAAGATAATAGTTAAATAGTCGTAATTCGAAATTTATAAATCCGGGAGCATTTCCTAACGAATGATAAAATTTATGCCTGCCATGAAACCCAATTTACTGTCAGTTCCTTGGAGACATATTCTATTTGTTCCATGAAGTTCCAGCGAGCGTAAATACTATGCGAATATCTGCTAATTCAATATGGTCTTTTGATTTATATATAAATATAATCTCCTTTATTATAGATACTTAAAAATATTGTATGGCTATTGACAAACCGTTTTACACATCATAACTTTGCGGAAAAAACAAACAATTACGCAATAATTTTTGCTCTGAAAAGCAATAACCGTTTAAAGTTCTAATGTTCTACAACGACCAAAATACAAGTCCAAAACAAACTACGATGGTCATCATGAATATTGATGATCTGCGTGAGGCTTTCAAAGCCTGGAACCAGGAACAGATTGAGGCCAACACGCCTCAGGAAGAAATCTACATCACCGCTAAGGAAGCTGCCAAAATGCTCGGCGTGACTTTATCAACCTTATGGCGATGGGATAACGACAAGTATCTGGAGAAAATCAAGATAGGCAACAAGGTAAGATACCGCCTGTCCGATGTTGAACGCATGATAAAAGGTGCGATATGACAACTGATTCTATCAAGTTGCTTCCGGCTTATGTCGATGAAGCTTCTTACTGCGATGTGGCATCGGATGAGGAATCTCAGGTGGTGGATACCGAATACACAGACATTACAATGGAGCAAAATGGTCTGTCGGATCAAGACGACAGTGAGTGCCCCTATATCCGAGTAGGCACGGATTATTACCGTGAAGTCAATCGTCCGCAGGCGAACGGCACCACTTGCAAGTGTCTTGTCTATTGGAAGGCTTCGACTATCAAGGGTGACCACGGGAAGGACTATCTGAACGATGTGCCGAAGTATGACTGCTTTTGCACCGTTCCGAGCCATACCGACTATAACAAGATAATCGGCAACGCCTACAACCTTTATGAGCCAATCACCCATAAGCCGATGCCGGGAGACTGGAGCGCGATTGACGGCTTGCTTCGCCACATCTTCGGGGAGCATTACGAGTATGGTCTTGACTATATACAGTTGCTGTATCAGATGCCGCTTCAAAAGCTGCCGATACTGATACTGGTGTCGGAGCAACGAAACACCGGCAAGACCACTTTCCTCAATCTACTCAAGGCAATCTTTCAGGACAACGCGACCTTCAACACCAACGAGGATTTCCGCAGTAAGTTCAATTCCGACTGGGCGGGTAAGCTGCTTATCATGGTCGATGAAGTTCTGCTGTCGCGCCGTGAGGATTCAGAGCGATTGAAGAATCTCAGTACAGCAACATCCTACAAGATGGAGTCCAAGGGCAAAGACCGCAACGAGATTGCCTTCTTCGGCAAGTTCGTCCTCGGCTCTAACAACGAGCATTTCCCTATTGTAATCGACCGAGAGGAAGTGCGTTACTGGGTTCGTAAGGTCAACTCTCTGGAAACAGACGACCCCTACTTCATGAAGAAACTTGTGTCACAGATTCCTGCATTTCTCCACTTCCTTATGCAGAGAGAACTGTCGGTGCAATGCGAAAACTGAATGTGGTTCAGTCCGGAAAGACTGCGGACCGCAGCCCTCAACCGTATCGTAGTCTCCAACCGCTCCAAGATAGAGTTTGAGGTTGCCGAACTGCTCATGGATATAATGGACAGTACGGGTGAGGCATCGGTATCTTTCGTTGTTAACGACATCGCCACTTTGCTCACATACCGGAATGTCCGAGCCGACACAAGCGAGATACGCCGCCTGTTACAGTATTATAAACTGTTCTTCCATTTATGATCGTTTGATTAGGCTGAATATTTCATCAAGCGTTTCAATAACATTTATTAAAGTCCGAGCATTATCAGAACCAGTTAAAAAGATATGAGAGCCTATATCATTTTTACCTGGTTTTATAAACGTGATGTTATCCAAATTGACGAGAACTTCTGCAGTGGCCTTTGTCTCTGCATTTGTATACACATGAACTATGATAAACCTTGCCATACCAAATAATTGGGTAATTAGTTCGTATCGTTTTTTACCGTTATTTTGTTTCTACAACTTGGAGCGCTGTTACTCTTAGCCTGCGAGCTTTGGCTAAATTCTTGACCATAACATCGGAATCGATTTCATGTATACGGAAGGCAGTCGATGTAGGATAACGACTGAAGAAAGGGTTGTCGTAAAGATAGAAATCAACATAATTGACATCCGGATGCTTTTGTACAGCCTCATTGTATGCAATGATTTTTGGGACTGAGCGAGGTAGAACTTTTACGCCACGGTCGCCTTTCTTAAAATGAATGTCGGCAATAACGTGCCATGTACGTTTAGTGCTGATAGCCTGTTCTCGTTCGTCTGTTGTTGAATTATGTGCGACGGTAATATGACGCCCAAAATGGCCATTAATGCTACGCATAATAGCCATAAAAATTTCTCCGTGTAGTGCGGTGTCGTGTAGTCCATTGAGCAGAATGAAGTTGTGAATCATTTCATGAATGATTACATCTTCAACTAAATTTTCAGGAAGGCCAATGCGCGAGTTGATTTTCATACGAAAGTCAGAATATTCCTTTGTGTCATCAGGCATAAGACGTTCCTGACACACACATTGACCGAGAGCCGAACTTACATCTGAAAGGTCGATGGGAAATTTGAGGAGTCTCCCGGCAAATATTTGCCCGTTGAGCTCCTCAAACTTTTTTTCGACATATGCAATGGTAGCCTTCATTCTTCTATCTGGTCTTCAACTTCGTCGCCCTCGTTTTCCGCTTCTGAATTAGATGGTTTGAAGTCAACATATTTTAAAACTTTCTTGATAGGATATTCAATAACCCACTGACAAACGTCGCGATGAACGACTTCTTTCTCTGCACGGTCTTTGTTGATGATGGTATCTGTAACTGTCATCAACTGTACGGATTCTTCCGCAAAATCGCAAAGAATTCCATTCTCATTTGCTTCGCTATGTGGAAAAACATTCCATTTTTCAACGGGAAATAGTTCAAGAAGCATTGCGGTGCTGTTATTAGCACGACCAGTACGGAGAAGCATATATTTGTATGGCTTCAACACGAATGGGAACTCACCGTTATTATGCGAGTAAACTCCAGCCCATGTCTTCTCGTCGGGCACAACTCCTTTGGCAAGAGCAATGTTACCGGCAAGGTCTTTAAGGAAGAAACGTGCGGCTGTGGTGTCACGGACAGGACGAGTTTCAACTTCGCAATTATCAGCGCTTTCGTAAGTTGTGCCTTCAGGACCGAAGTGTGCTTCAAGGTCACCCTTATAAGTAAGACTGAGAATGTCTTTGGGATCAAGGTCTTTAGTAAGCTGGCTAAGATCGGTGACAACAACTTTGCCGGATTCCTTCTGGTCAGCGGCAAATAGCACGGGGTCTATGTTCTGCTGGGTTAAGAGCAAAGGCCAATAGAAAGGTGTGTTATTCCAGCCGAAGTTCTCTTTAACAGGCGTACCATCGGATTTCATGCCGACAATTTCCAGTTTCTTTTCGCCATTTTCTTTGAAGAACATTAGAACTGGTTCATTGACAGCCAGAGCTCGTGCCGGAGCTAAATCCGTACGACCGTCGGCAGGCATATCAACCCATGTTCCATCTTTTTGAACACGCGACATGTTACGATTAGTACGGTGTAGGGCGAGAACTTTACCCCCAGCCTTCTGGCTACAGAAATGCATTGCAGAAATCAGTTCTAACATATCACCTTTTTGAGCAATATTATCGTCTTCGTAGCGATAGATTGAGTGGATTTTTCGGAGGATGTTCATGGCACGTTCAGCATCCATCTCGAAGAAGCCATCGGTGTCCTTATTATTATACTCAGGCGAAGATGTGATGAGTGCTTCAATTTCATTGACGGTCTTTGAGATTTCTCTTGCAGTGCCGGTTCTCATACCGCGAGGTGTGAAGTATTTCTGACCTGTGATAGCCATAGCCTTCGATGGCTTGATTTTAGCCGGTGCACATGGCTGAATGTATTTGTCATAGCCGACAAAAGTAACATGCGGGTCTGACTGGTCAAGACCTTTCAAGAACCAGTCACGAAGTTGTTCATCAAGCTCGTTCATGCGTTTGAGCGCACGATAGATATTGTCTGATGTGAACAGGCGCGTTACTGCCATGTCCTCCAAAGATCGAGCGCCGTAGAAGCGAGCGTGCTGTAGGACGGTGTCCTGCTGGAATTTCTTGGGATCACGGCCATAGAAGAACAAAAGCATGTTGTTGATGGTGATACCTCGGTCAAGTATGCTGCCTCCGATGAAAAGGTTTACAGCTCCATCGAGACGCAACTGGCCACTTTCACGGTCGAGAAGCGATGACATATCGTTGTCTGAATTCACAATCTTCTGGTTGATATCGCCTTCGTCGAAAATTCGTCCAACCTCTTTCTTGACTTCATCAAGTGAGGGGGTCGGAACAGAGATAGTTTCAACAGAACCGTCATCATTCTTTTTGCCGGTGGTTTGAGCTTTTTTATTTGAAGTCTCAAAGTCCTTGTAGATTTCTTCTACAATGTATTCGATGCGCTTATCATCCTTGATCTTACCGGTGAAAAAATCTTTTAGTTGACCGAGCATAAACTTTATTAGGCGATTCTGCCAGTCGTGATTATCCTTGTCAACATTGACATGGATAACTGCACTACTTTGGTAATCTTTACCTTCGGTACGACGCTGAATACGACGAACTGCCGTACCCATAAGATATGTGGCGAGCGCATAAGTCAGACCGAGGATATTGCCGGATGCAATACCACTGGTAAGATAACGACGGTCTTCATGACCGAGAACGTCGATACACTTCTGGCTAACGGGACGGTAAAGATGCGAGAACATCGAATCTGCATCCAGCGAATCAACGAAGTATTGTTTCCCTCCAATATATTTATTATGTACGGGAACGAGCTTGGTAAAGCGAGGACGGAAAGCAAGCGCCAGACCGCCTTCTACGTCGATCTTGCCGTCGGGCTGAAGAAATAGACAGTATGGTGTTGCAGTTACCTGAAGGTATCGGCAATATTTAGGAAGCTGGCGAAGTTCGTCAATCTGCTGCGAGATTTTGGCCATGGCCAGACCTGCTTTCTGTACCTTAGGCCTACCATCATCATCGTTGACAACACCGCGGCGAACACTGCGGTAGTTGCGGCTGGCGAAGTCGGCCTCATCATCGACAATGAGCACTCGTTTATCGCACATCCAAGGATTCTTGGTAGTGAAGATACTGATAAGGTGTTTGAGATTGGTTGTCTCTTTCTTAGCAACTATAACAGTTTTAGCGCGTTCGATGCGAGCGCGGTTGAACCCACCTCTGTTATCCATGATGTCTTCGATAACAATAGTGGCAGCGGCAGCAAGATCATCTGATTTTTTGAAGAAACGGTAGTCATACTGCATGCGCTTGATGGTTTGACTAACCAGCGCATTTGTGCCTTTGGTTAGTACGATTGCTATGTCAATGCCACGGTCGAAAGCAAGACCAATGATGGTTTCGAAAGTATCAGTCTTACCACACTGTATTTTGCCGAGAAGAAGACCAGGATCGGAGGCGTTGGGTGCTTCGCTTAGAAGCTCGGCAACAGTGCCTTCAATGCAGTCTGCTTTTTCTTGCGATACGCCAAACTTATTTTCCTTGACCAGACGGTCATAGATAGGCGTTTCGCTGACACCTTGCGACTGGGTCTCATACTCAGCAATCTTGTCGAGTATTTGTTGAAGCACCGCTTCCGCTCCGGGGATAACTTCAAGAGTGCGTTTGGTTACCAACGCATCCTCGTATTCTTTCTTAGTTATCATGTGTAATAGTTGAGATTGATTATACGATTGTAAGGACTTTGGAGGATTCTTCGCCGAACTGGCTGACTACACGGACGCAGACCTTGCGACCGGGCTTGCGCTCGATGGCGCTGCTACGGAAGTCGTAGAGTGTTTCCCACACTTCGTCGTTGAGCGAGAGGCGCAGAGTGGTTTCGGTTTTCTTCTTGGTCTTTGCCGAGGCTATGCCGTTAAGACCCTTTCGCCACGCCTCGAACTCTTTCTTGTTGCCGCCGCAGAAGTGAATTTCGCGCACGATGAACTGCTGCTCGTCGTAATCGTCATCAATCTCCCAATAGGCGATGTCTGCGGTAGAGCGAGCCTTGACATCATCCTTGATGGGGTCGTAGATGTCGAGGCCTTGGATTTCAATATGGCAAGCAATTTCGCTGTCGTTAACGATGGCGATGTCAGGCTCGCCGATGGTGATAAACGACCCGGCGCCTTTGTCTTTTTTTAGGAGGCCCTCTTGCATGAGGTCGTCGTGCATACGAACCTTGCTGACGGTGTATGTGCCGAGGTTGTAGTCGGCATCGTTAATCGAGTCTTCAAACGAAAAGCCGAGGATTACAAGCCACGATGCGCCCTCGTTCTTCGCCTTACTGCGGAATGCTTTTACCGACTCTGTTACCGAAAGTTTGCTGACGGTGCCGAACTTCGGGCCTATGTGGAAGTAAACGAGGCGTTCTTCTCCCTCGCCATCAGTGTACCAGCCTTTGGCATGAAGATACTGGTGGCTGACAGCCTCGACCGAATGGAAAGTAGCTCGCTGGCTCTTGTCGCCGTTGCGGATACCTGCTGTTTGGAGATGGGCAAAGATGCGCTCCTGGAACAAGCGGTTTTCCTCCGCCTCGTCTGGGCGGTCATCAATGCTCTAAGGCGACATTACGTTGTAGCTTTGTAGTGTCTCGACGGTGAACGGACCGCTGACGCGAATACGCTTTTTGTCCTCGATGGGTTGGTCGTAAAGCGTCTCAACTTCAGGCTCCAGGTCATTGGCAAGAGATTTCAGCGTGATGTGCGGAACGGTCTTGTACTTGAAACCTTGACGGATATTCTTGTTTTCCTCGTCGAAAAGCTCATAGTAAGGGAACAGTGCAGTAGTGAGACGCGTTTTCGCAATGTTGAGAGCGATGCGGCTTGTATCAATCGTAATCCAACGACGGCCCCACTGTTCGGCTACAAAAGCAGTAGTGCCACTACCGCAAGTAGGGTCAAGAACCAAGTCGCCGGGATCGGTTGTCATGAGGATGCAACGCTGTACTGCCTTTGTACCTGACTGCACAACATATCGCTTTTCTTCTAAAAAGCTACCTGTACTCGTATCATTCCAAAGATTACTTATTTCTTGACAAGGGAAATCATCGAAATATCTTATATATTGAAGGCTGTTTGGCGTAGGATGTATACGCCGCAATTCTTTAAGCCTTTCCATTCCGGTGGGATAGTTGGCTTTCCAATGAGAATTTTTAGAAGGAGTGTAAATCTTGCCTTCAAATTCAAAATCTTGAGAAACATTAGCACTACCTTGCGAAGATAGGTTATCGGGTCGATATATCCTACTTCCCTGGGGTCTCGTGTTATATGAGAACATTTGATTTGTACGCTTTTCCCATTCTCCTATAGACATACGTTCACCATTAGCTAATTCTATCCTAGAATATAGCGCTCCGTCTAAAGAATAATCTTTTTCTTTATATAATTTCCTGACTTTTATGGCATTTATATCTTTGGCATACCATAATATATAGTCTGCAACGCTTCCTATTGTATTAGTTGCCATACCAGTAGTCTTGGTATAAATTATCTGACTGACGAAGTTATCGCAACCGAAAATTTCGTCGAGGAGATTGCGGATGAGGTGAACGTTTTCGTCGGAGATTTGCACGAATACAGAGCCGGACTGAGTGAGCAGTTCTTTTGCGAGTACGAGCCGGTCGCGTAGATATGTGAGATAGCTATGTATGCCGAGTTCCCATGTATCGCGGAAAGCCTTAATCATTTCAGGTTCGCCTGAAACGTTTTCGTCGTTGTCCTTGACATCGCGGCTATTGAGCTTCATCTGCCAGTTAGACCCGAACTTGATGCCGTATGGAGGGTCGATATAGATAGTCTGCACCTTACCAGCCATACCCTCGCGGTTGAGCAGGGAGTTCATCACGAGCAGGGAGTCGCCCTGAATAAGACGGTTTTTCCATCCCATAGAGTGAGTGTAATAGTCGGCGACACGCTCTAACTGGTCCTCAACCTCTGTACGCATATCCTCAGGAGAGAACAGCATAAGCTGATCGTCGTTCTTCTGCTCTTGGCGCACCTGGTAGAGGCGTTTGATGAGCATTTCGGGAGCGATGTCCTCATGGACGTAGAGCGAGCGGATGTCAACCGTCATTTCGGCCGAGTCGGCGTCGGCCTGGTCCTTATATTTGCCGAGCCAATACAGTTCGGGGTCGCGGCTGCGATCAAACCCCTCGTTGAGCACGGAGTAGATGCTTTCAGTTGGAGCACCGGCAATATTCATGGCTTCCTCGCCCTGACATTCCGAAGTAGGTATCACCTTTCGGGTTTCGTCGGGGTGCTGAATGGCGTCGACCGGTTTCTTGTTGGGGTCTATCATAATGAGTTGATTTTTTCAATTAACAGGGGCTTGATGTTGTCTATGTCGGAGATTTCGATGAAATCCCAGCGACCGTATGTGTCGAGAGCGTTGGCTGCGGGCAACCACAAGTCGGTGGTATAGCGCCGTTTCTCGTTCTTGTGACCGGTATCGTCGTTGCTCCAGCCCGATATTTCAACGATGAGGTTGACTTCCTCGCCTTTAGGAGTAATGACACGGCAAATGAAATCAGGCACGAAGTCGTGCTCCTCGTCGGAATGAATGTACGGTATTTTGAAATCGAGGAAGTTGTTTTTGACGTAAAACTTCACCTGCTCCATTTCCTCAAATGTTTTGGCTGCAATCTGCTCCCAAGAATCAGTGTCGGCGACAACGTAGTTGACATGACTTTTAGTTGTCGCGTAAACTGGGCGGGAGGTAGTGCCATGAACGTAGCGTGTGGAGCCTTCGGGATTGTAGTAGTTGAGTATCGCTGTGATATGTGCTTCACCTTGCAATGCCTGTTTAAAACCTTCGTAAATGGATGCTACAACTTTCTTACGGTCGAAGAACAAAACCAGACGACGTTTATCAGGCAGAGCAGTACCAATTACTTCAACTTGATTATCGTACCAGTATTCAACCATTTTTTTCAGCCGGGCAAACTTCTGGAACTGACGACAGCCGTCGTTATCCCTGAATTTTTCGTTGATTAAAGCTCGCGTCAGTTCATAGATAACCTGTGCATCACGTATTTCTTCGGGATGGTTTTTAAGAACGACCTGTTTTCCATGCTCGGTATCTGTTACTGCAGATTCGAGCTTGGTTGACTCCGGAATCTCGGCAAAATTCATTTTGAATTTTGACAAGCCGGCATAATTGAACCTAATATCACCCTCCTTTGTCTCGCAACGGTAGCCGATTATATTGGGGAATTTTATTCCCATTTCGGAGCGCTCAGACAGCGATGTAATTGAAACGCGAGGTTTGGACGGTGGCGGAGTTCCGGCGCCTCCTCCTTTGAAAGTCTTGAACGGCACGCCGATAATATGAGCGTATTCGGGAGGAAATTTCCAAATGATGTTTTCGGATTTATAACGTCGAATATCTTTTGTATCAATTTCCTCTCCATTCTTATTATACGGGCGGAGTTCATAACTACGGCGACGTAGTGCGCGACCTGCAACCTGTTCGCAAAGCAGTTGCGACCCGAAAGCTCGAACACCCATCACGTGGGTAACAGTGTTTGCATCCCAACCCTCGGTAAGCATTGAAACCGATACTACACAACGGATATGAGAGCCGAGGGTGCCGGTTTTGCCTACGCTATTGACAACTTCACGTAGAATATCACCGTCGGTCAGATTGTCGGCACTCCCGGCACCGTGAAGTTGTGAATACTCCCGCTTGAAATTTTCGATTTCATCGTTGAAAACAGCCTTAAACTCGTCACTGACAACACCACCGGCATTATCAATGGCTGCGCTGTCGATAAGCAAAGTCGGCTGCTTCCTCAGCGGAATACCATCCTTATAGTTGGAAAAAATATCGAAATGGCCCGACACATAAATAGTATTACCCTCCGCATCAACGGTTTCATATCCGGCAATATATTTATAGACCTCCTTACTTACGGTTGTATTGTTGCATACTACAATGAAAACCGGAGGCGTCGTAAAGAGTCCAACGGCTTCCTCGCCTTCCAAACGAGTGCCACGGTCATATGCTTCATAATCCTTTACAAACTGGTCGAGCGCTATGCCGAGCAGATTGGGAAGATTGGGCGGGGTTTCCACCTTGTTTGTTTCGCCGTTCTCTTTGGCCTCTTTACGAGCTTTTTTCTGACCCTTTTTGGGGAGGTCTTTAGAAATGTGCTCGTAAATATTACGAAGAACAGGCTCGTCGAGATTGTGCGATTCATCTTTAGCAGGGAGAAACGGTATTTTGACAAGGCCGCTTTCTATGGCATCGACAAGGTCGAAATCGCTTACGACCCATGGGAAGAGCGAATATTCGGGATAGCCGGAGCCTTTTAGATAATATGGAGTGGCAGAAAGGTCGTAAACGTGTTGCAGTTTATAACCCAATGCTTTGATTTGGCGCAGCCCCTCGTACCAAACCATCGCATTTTCATTTTCCTCCTTATCCTCTGACGAGAGCTTGCCTTTAGGCCGAGGAAGATAGCAATGGTGAGCTTCGTCGTTGATAACCAAAAGGCGCTTACTTTTGGGGATGCGTCCTAACACACGGGAAATAACCGAAGCGAAACTTTCCTTGTCGTTGACCTTAACCATTCCCTCGCCGGATCGATAAACCAGTTTGCCGTCCAACGGACTTGACTTTTTACCTGAATAGACTTTTGGCTCGAACTGATGGTAATTCGTTATGGTGATAGCACTGTTGAGGCCACCAAGCAAAGACTCATAATTACGTGGAATAAGTCCGCGCTTATGATAATAGTCTGATTTATTATAGTCTTGATTGTGGCTGTCATCTAAATAAAGCACACCGAGACGGTCGCGGATAGTGATACCAGGAGCGACAATCAGAAAATGGTCGGCAAACCGAGTGTCCTGCACATTTATCTTCTTGTTAAGATAATTGTACAGAATAAGCATAGCCATGACAACGGTTTTGCCTGTTCCCGTCGCCATCTTAAAGGCTGTTCGAGGCAGAATATCGTCGTAGCGCTCGGAAATCGTATCAAGACGGGCGTTAAGCTGACGTAAAATATCTCGGCCTATATTCGGGTCGAGGTCTGCAATTTCATTCAGATAAACGGCAGTCTCAACGGCTTCTCGCTGACAGAAAAATAGTTTTTGGAAATTTTGGCGTTCAGGATTGTTGAACCAAAAATTCAAAAGTTCGCGAGTCACACGTGTGGCACGTGGATAACCGGCAGCACGCCATTTCTTGACTTCCTCACGAATAAGATTTATGAAAGGAGCATTAGGGTCATCGCTCTCTAAATCTTCAAAGCCAAATAATGCACGGTCGGGGCGATTTGGCGCAACCCCGATATGAGCAGAATAAGGTCTGCGCCCCTCAAGAATCTTAGTATAATCCAGATTCCCGTTAGGGTCAGCATCGTAATGAAGAACAGGCTCCTCATACGGATTATTTAGAATGGGCGATAAGTTTTCTTTCATATAAAAAAGGAAACCCCACTATAGCATCTGAAGACCGGCCAAAGCCTGTAACAACTACTTGGGGGTTTCAAAAAGCTTGTCGGCTCTCGCCGTGTTTCTTCTAATTATATGGTCATTTTCAGATTTTGCTGTTAACTATTTACAAAGTTAATAAATTATTCTGAAACAGGCTCAAGCCGAAATTCCAGTGCATGAAATTTTAGAAACAGCCGCTATGAAAACTAAAAAGTTACATACCGAAGATTGCGTCGAGGATTGTGAACGCGTTCGCTCATAATTTCTTTATGTTCCTTGAAACAGAGGTGAAGGAGGACAAAAATTTGGTGCGGAGGACAAAAATGAAAATCGGCACAAAGAAATGTAATGGAGGATGCCGTTGTTAACCGACGTTTGAACTTGTGCGTTTTTTGCACCAGTTGAAATGAGAACACACATAATTATTTGTCATACATGACATTAGTTGTTGTATTTTATACAACAACTGCCTCCTTGAAGAGGACAGCGCACTCTCGTTGACAAGATGTTGACAAAAATTTTATATGCCGCAGACAATTTGCAGGCAATTTTTAGGATTGAGCCTTTCCTTAATATAAGCACCGGGATTTCGGGTTTCGACCATGTGGCTTCGCTACGTTAGCGTGATGAATTGACTATATAAAATAGGACTTATGGGCTGGGAACTTGTCATAATGTGGTAGTTCCGGAAAATGCAACAACCACTCAACATGGTATTGTAAAGGTGAAATCCGGGCTTGTGCAAGGTTGTTCGCTAAAGCTTAACTTTGGCACAGGAGGACAAAAGGAGGACAATTCTGAGAAAAGAAATAAGCCAAACTGCTGCGGATTAGCAATTTGGCTTATTTTATTGGTGATCCGCCTGGGGCTCGAACCCAGGACCCCAACATTAAAAGTGTTGTGCTCTACCTGCTGAG